>JAEEGL011887857.1_pt1 | contig 22995 bp, 19 predicted proteins | sample 9134231 | NCBI WGS metagenome assembly JAEEGL01 (sample SAMN16246548, study PRJNA631951) | gut metagenome | biome: gut microbiome; feature: rumen; material: fiber-attached | host: Bos | place: Iran: Karaj | collected 2018-10
GGTCGCGAGTTCGAGTCTCGTCCGGACCGCCACTAATTTTGCGTTCATAGATCAATTGGATAGATCGTTTGACTACGGATCAAAAGGTTGGGGGTTCGAGTCCTCCTGGACGCGCCAGTTTTAGATAATTCAAGGCTACTTTTTAGCCTTTTTTTATTGGAGTAGTACGATGAAAAAGAAAAATAAATGGGTAATAATAGGCTTTAATATTGTTGTAGGAATATTTGCAATCATTGATATTGTTTCTATAGTTTTATATGCATGCTTTGGGATAATACCATATCTTTTTGGGATTATGGGATTCTTTGTTCCTGGCGTATTGTTTATATTAGCTATAGTACTTGAAGGAATAATGTTATTTGTTTTAGCGATAATGAATAAAAAGTTTGTCATATTTTTACCTAATTTAGTTTTAGTACCTATTGTTTTTTATGCTTCAATTTGGTTATTGTTCGCAACATATGAAGACAATATACATGAAGTAAAGCTTAATAATTATAATGAAACATTAATAATAGTTAATGAACAATTCTTATTTGATGTTAAATCTAAAATTTATGAAAAGCAATCACCTGTAACTTGTACATATATATCTAATTTTGGGTATGATGAATTCTTAAATGAAGGCTATTACCAAATAGAAGAATATTCTAATGGTATTGAAATTAAAACATCTAAATCAAATTTATATTTAAAATATGAAAATAATAAATTTGTTAAAGCTCAAACAAAAGAAGAAATATTATAGGATAGTTATACTATCCTTTTTATTTTAATCAAAATATGTGTTATAATTCATATAAAGTTTTTATAAGGAGGTTAAGATGGATAATTTATTATTTACATTAAACGCAGTATTGCCAATAATATTATGTATCGTTATTGGATATATTGTTAAAAGATTAAAGCTTTTTCCTGATACATTCTGGCCTCTATTAAATAAAATATGCTTTAGAGTATTACTGCCTGTATTATTATTTAAAAATATATATGATATAAAAGATATCAGTGCTATGTCTGAATATTGGAAGGTAATACTTTATATTACTTTAGCAATAATATCATTTTTCCTAATAGGATTATTAATTGTAATATTTGCTGTAAAAGATCCTAAACAAAAAGGCGTAATATTACAATGTATATTTAGATCTAATTATGCAATTATAGGTATAGGCTTAATTGAACTATTAGCTAAGAATTTTGGAAGTGAAGAAGCAATTATAGCTATTGGTATTGGGGCAATAATATCTGCCATATCAATTCCTATATTTAATATTTTAGCAATTATAAGCTTATCTATATTTGTTCATGAGGAAGGAAAAAAGCCTTCAGTAAAAGAAATATTAATTAAGATTTGTAAGAATCCATTAATAATTGCGGTATTGTCAGGTATTATAGTTTTACTAATTAGACTTGCTATACCTTACGATAGTATAAATGATAAATATGCATTTAAAATAAGTGATAATTTACCATTTATACATACAACTATTAAATGGATAGCTCAATCAGCATCCCCTGTAGCTTTAATAGCTTTAGGTGGAGGATTTACATTTAGCGCTATTTCGAGATTAAAATATCAAATAACTCTAGCTACAATTATGAGAATAATAGTAGTACCTGTTTGTGCTTTAACTATTGCTTATTTATTAGGCTTTAATAAATTATATTTTCCAGCTTTAATTGCTTTATTTGGAACACCTGTTGCGGTATCTAGTGTGCCTATGACACAGGAGATGAATTCTGATGCTGAGCTTGCAGGACAGCTTGTTGTATGGACATCTATCTTAAGCTCAATAACATTATTCTTAATTATACTTACATGCTCAATGGTTGGAATATTTTAAAAATAAAAGTGATTATCGTTTTTTGTTGATAATCACTTAATTTTTTTATTTTTTCAATTCAACCATTTCTCTAAATTTAACCATTTCATCGAAATCATCAAATTTAGCAATGAAGTATTCATTACCCATGGCAGAAGCTAAGGCTTCACTCATTCTTCCTGACATTGTAATATAATTATTATATTTTTCTTGAATTTCAGCAGAAGAATAAACGTAGCTATTTTGATCACGCCTTGATGTATATATACAATAAAATTTAGGATAATCCAATTTAACATTAACAATTTTATCAAAGCACATTACATCAGCATAAATTTGATATGTATTAACTGATTGACCAAAATTAATCATATCTGGAGTATATCCTCCAGGTGGACGCATGTTAACCTCTAAGGCTACAATATCACCTGATTTACCTAGGCCATGCTTAGCCTTAGTAAGCTTAAAGAATTCTAGATGGAAATATCTAGATTTGATATTAAATGCCTTTAAAACCTTTTGACCAATTTCAAAAACATTTTTAGGAACCTCTTTATTTACATAATAAGATAAATCAAGATTCTCATTTACTATATCCATAATAGAAGGAGGGAATACCTCATTATCTGAAAATACTACATTTGAATTTGAATCTACAATACCATCAAAAGAAATAATATCTCCAGTAATATATTCTTCCATAATATATGGAACATTAAAACCATGATTATAGAAATCCTCTAAATCCTTTTTATTTTTAATTTTATATGTTGCGGCGGCACCAACACCAACATCTGGTTTAACAACTACAGGATAGCCAACAACATTGTCTATAAATTCTAAATCCTCTTTTAAATTAGTTAAGAATTTATATCTAGCAACAGGAACACCTGCCTTGATATAATATTCCTTCATATGAGATTTAGAAGTAAAGCCTTCAACATCAGCAAGCTTAGCACCATTGATGTTAAAATCAGTTCTTAATCTTGCATCCTGTCTAAGCCAATATTCATTGTTTGATTCTAGATAATCAATCTTTCCGTATTTAAATGAAAAGAAGGCAACAGCTCTATAAACCTCATCGTAGTTTTCTAATGAATTTACTTTATAATATTCATCTAAATTATCCTTAACGTAGCTAGATAATTCATTATAAGGTGTATCACCAATACCTAATACTCTAACACCATTTTTCTTTAATGCCTCACAAAAATGATAATAGTTTTTAGGGAATGCAGGTGAAATGAAAATAAAATTCATAATATCACTTCCTTTTAAAATATATTTTACCACAAAACAAAATTAAAGTTTATAACTTTATTGCTAAAAATTCATTATATATGTTATAATTATTATGTTTAGGAGTGATAGCGATGGGTAAAAAAGAAAAGAAGATTAAACAAAAGGATTTTCCTATTGAAATAAAAGAAGAAAAGGAAAAAAAGGAAAATACAGTTGTAAAAAATTTCAATATGTATAAATTTATTGTAAAGCTTGTAGCATTTGCTTTACTTGTTGTATTTGGAATTATGATTTTAATATTTAATGATAATTCTACAGGTGCAATCTATATGGTTACAGGTTTAGTTGCAGCATTCTCTGCACTATTTAGAATTATTCCACTTATGAGAACATTAAAGACTCATAGAGCTAGAATGGTGTCATTAATTGAAATAATTAGTGACTGTGTAGTTGGTGTTTATTTAATTGTTGCAGCCTTTATTTTATGGGGGCAAGTAAATTCAGAAGATGTTACAGTTAACGGTTATAACTGGTTCAATAAATTTAATTTCACAGCTTATAAATACATTTTAATTGCATTACTAGGTTCAAGAAGTGTTATTTTCTATTATCAAGTTATCATTTGCCAAGAGGCTTCAACAAAGGTTAATTATTACATTCATACAATAATTAACATAACAGCTATTGTTTTAGCTTGTATTCCATTTGAAGCTAAGCAAGTTCCATTTGTGTTAGCTATTTTAGCATTTATCTCAGCTGCTGTAATAGGCGGTGAAGCTGGTGGTGGCTATTATAGATATAGAAAGACTATCACCAAGAAGGAAGATAAGAAAGAAGAAAAGGCTGAAGGTATTGAGGCTCCAGGTGAAGATGAGGATAAAATTATATCTGATATTGACCCTAATATCGTACCTGAAAATGATACAAATCAAGATAGTGTAATAATGTAGAAGAAGCATAACTTGCTTCTTTTATTTTTCTTTACAAATTGACTAATTATTGATATAATATCAAAGTCGCAAATGAATATTTAAGAGAGTGAGTAAATATTAGTATTTAGGAGGGGCAGACTTATTCATTTGGTCTCTAGTCTGCGAATATAGTAATGGTTACTGAAAAATTAGAACATAGCCGTATGAAGGTTACATGTGATGTTACAAAAGAAGAATTTGAAAAGGCACTTGATAAATCTTTTGAAATAAATAATGCTAAGGTTACAATCCAAGGCTTTAGAAAAGGTAAAGCACCAAGAAGCGTATTTGAAAAGCATTATGGTGTTGAATCTTTATATCAAGAAGCTTTAAATGTAGTTATCGATAACAAAATTAGAGAAGTTTTAGCTGATACTAAGTTAGCTGAACAAATTTGTTCTCAATTTGAACCAGATATCGATGACAAGATTGAAAGAGGTAAAGACTTCAAATTATACTTATCATTTGATGTATTACCAGAAGTAAAGCTTCCAAATTACAAGGGCATCGAAATTAAAAAGCAAGTATTAACTGCTACTGATGAAGAAGTTGAAAATGCAGTTAAGGCTGTTGCTAAAAAGGATGCTACTAAGGAATTAAAGGCTGAACAAGTTATCGCTAAGGGCGATTATGCAACATTCGACTTTGTTGGTAAGGTTGACGGAAAAGAATTTGATGGTGGTAAAGCTGACAATTACGAGCTTCAAATCGGTTCTGGTCAATTCATCCCTGGCTTCGAAGATCAAATGATCGGTATGAAGGCTGAAGAAACAAAGGATGTTAATGTTAAATTCCCTGAAAATTATGGTGCACCTAACCTAGCTGGTAAGGATGCTACATTCACTGTTACAGTTCATGAAATCAAGGAAGAAAAGTTCCCTGAAATCAATGATGAATATGTTGTAAATCAAAAGATTGAAAACGTAAAGACAGTTGAAGAATTAAAGGCTTTAAAGAAGAAAGAATTAGAAGATGCTAAAGCTATTTCTGAAAAGGATAGACAAACGAATGAAGTTTGCCAATATCTAGTTAAGAATGTAGTTGTAGATATGCCAGCATCTCTACCTGCTCAAAAGGCTAATGAATTAAAGCAAAGATTCGAAATGCAAGCTAAGCAATATAACATTCCATTCGAAACATATCTTCAATTAATGAACTTAACAACTGAAGAATTCGATAAGAGAATTAATGAACAAGCTAACGATCAAGTATTATTCCAATTATGTGCTGCTGAAATCATTGAAGCTGAAAAGCTAGCAGCTACTAAGGAACAAGTTGAAGCTAAGGCTAAAGAAGTTGCAGAAGCTACAAAGAAGAAATATGAAGAAGTTCTAAAGAACAATTATTATGCATATGAAAATCAAATCACATATGATAATTTAATTAAGTTCTTATTAGACAACGCTAAAGAAATTTAATTATAGAAAAGTCAGCAAATTTGCTGGCTTTTTTTGTAAATTTTAAATAAAAAAATAAATTTTTGGCAATCTACTTGCAAAAGTGCCAAAAATGTTATATATTATACTTACTAATATCATTTATTAGTGAAGGGAGATGAATTAAATGGAAGAAAATACTAAATTAGTACTACCTGCAATAGCTGTTAGAGGTGTTATGCCACTACCTAATAATGAGCTTAGAATTGAAGTAGGTCGTCAAGCTTCAGTATTAGCATTAGATTCAGCTGAAAAGATGTATGGTGGTAATGTAATTCTTTTAATCCAAAAGGATTCTTCAGCAACAGAAGTAACTGTAGATAATTTAGAGCCTATAGCTGTATTAGGTATTATTACTTTAAAATTAAAGCTACCTAATAATAATTATAGAGTTAAATTTAAAATTATTGATCGTGTAAAGATTAATGAATATGCCTCAGTAGATCCATATTTTGTTGTTAATTATGAAAAGATTTTCTCTATTTTAAAGGGTGATGATGAAGAGGCTGCTCTTCTAAAGAATATTGCATCTTGTATCGCAAGAGGTCAAATCACTTTACTAAACTCAACAGAACAAATTACAAAATTATTACAATCAGGAACTACAGCTGATGTTTTATCAGATGTAATTGCTTATCAATTAAAGACTAATACTAATATGTCTAAATATAGATATTTAGAGGAATTAAATGTCGCTAAGCGTCTTGAGATGATTTTAGAGGATATTGAAAGAGAAAAACAAATTTCTGAAATTGAAAATAAAATCAATAAGGATGTTAAAAAATCAATTGATGATTCTCAAAAAGAATATTATTTAAGAGAAAAGATGAAAGCCATTCAAAATGAATTAGGCGATAAAGCAAGACAAGAAGATGATGTTGAAAAGCTAAGAAAGGCAATTGAAGAAGCACATCTACCTGAAAATGTATATAAGAAGGCAAAGGATGAGCTTCAAAAATATGCATCAACTTCAGCTCAATTACCTGAATCTGGTGTAATTAGATCATATCTAGAATGGATTATTAACCTACCTTGGTATAAAGCAAGTGAGGATAATGATGACTTAAATGATGTATCTAATAAGCTTGATGCTAACCACTATGGCTTAACAAAGGTTAAGGAAAGAATTATTGAATATTTAGCTGTTAAAATGATGACAGGCAAAAATCCATCAACTATTCTTTGCTTCGCAGGTCCTCCAGGAGTAGGTAAAACATCTTTAGCTAGATCTATTAGTGAAGCTTTAGGACGTAAGTTCGTTAAGCAATCACTTGGTGGCGTTAGAGATGAAGCTGAAATTAGAGGTCATAGACGTACATATATCGGTGCACTTCCTGGTCGTATCTTAAAGGGTATGAAGGATGCTGGTACTATAAATCCAGTATTCTTGCTTGATGAAATCGATAAGATGACAGCAGATTATAGAGGAGACCCTTCAGCAGCAATGCTAGAGGTACTTGACCCTGAGCAAAATAAATTCTTCTCAGATAACTACCTAGAAGAACCATATGATTTATCACAAGTAATGTTTATTACAACAGCAAATGATTTATCTAATATTCCAGGACCACTTAGAGATCGTATGGAAATAATTGAGCTTTCAAGCTATACAGAAATTGAAAAATATAATATAGCTGTTAAGCATTTATTACCTAGAAATCTAGATGAGCATGGTCTAAAGCCAAATCAATTATCTATTACTGATGATGCATATTATGCAATCATTAGAGGATATACTAGAGAAGCTGGTGTTCGTGAGCTTAACCGTATGATTGCAACTATCTGCAGAAAGACAGTTAAGAAGATTTTAATGGAGCATGAAGAAAAGGTTGATGTTACTGTTGATAATCTAAAGGATTTCTTAGGTAAGATTATTTTCACAAATAATAAGAATAGAGAAGAAAATCAAATTGGTGTTGTTACAGGCTTAGCTTATACTCAATTTGGTGGAGATACTCTAGATATTGAAGTAACTACATATCCAGGTCATGGTAATCTAGTACTTACTGGTAAGCTTGGAGACGTTATGAAGGAATCAGCTACTGCAGCTTATTCATTCGTAAAGGCTCATGCTGATAAATACCAAATTCCAAAGGAAGTTATCGAGAAAAATGATGTACATATCCATGTTCCAGAAGGAGCAGTACCAAAGGATGGTCCATCTGCAGGTGTTACACTAACAACAGCACTTGTTTCTTGTTTAACTAATAGACCAGTTGATTGTCATATTGGTATGACAGGTGAAATAACATTAAGAGGCTCAGTTCTACCTATTGGTGGCTTAAGAGAAAAATCTATTGCTGCTTCACGTTCTGGTTTAACAAAGATCTTTATTCCATTTGAAAATCAAAGAGATATCGATGATATTCCAGATGAAGTAAAAGAAAAACTAGAAATAGTTCCAGTTTCAAATATTTCTCAAATACTTGATGCTGTATTTACTAACTAAGAGGTTTTATAACCTCTTTTTTATTTTGTTCTTGCATAAATAAATCAAATTTTATATACTTATTATCAAACAGAGTAGCAAAATCGCGTTAAGTGCCATATCACGGGATGTTGGGTATGGACGAACACAAAAGGTGGCGGTGGTTTTGCGCGTCCGCTGTAAAGATTTATTTTTACAAGCGGCTTCTCAAAAATTATTTTGGAGGCCTTTTTATTATGGAAGAAAAAGAAGAAATATCAAGATTTAAAAAGTATTTATTTAGTTTAAAAAAAGGATGGCTAATTATCTTAATATTATGTGTAATTGGCATACTTACAGGTTTGGTTATCGCTGATAAAACCTATAAGACTAAATATGAGGAAGAAACATATTCAGTTTTAAATTTTAAATACACAGAAGAAATTGATTTTGATTACAATAAAATCATTTCGAAGGAAAATATTGATAAGGTAAAAGCATTTACTAAAAGCTTAGAAACTGGAAATAAAATAACTACTTACCAATATGTTGAAATAAAAAATATAAAAATAGAAAAAATAAATGATTATTATCAAATTAAAGCTTCAAAGGATTCATTTAATGTAACAAAGGACTATACATATTCTGATAGTGCTGCCAAGGGCTTTTTGAAGCATTTAACGATAGCTCCTTTAATAAATGATCAAGAATTAGAAGAATATAATTCATCAGATGTTAAAGGACATCAAGTGTTTTTAAAATTTGATAAGAGCTTTTATGAAGCAAATTCGCTAGATCATGACAGAAAATTATTGATAGAATATGCTAACCCTGATGCTAGCAGATTAAATAGTGAATATAAAATAAGCTATTTTACAATTTGGATTTCATCATCATTTTTAACAATGCTAATAGTATCATTATTATTCATATTTATCTTTATGGATAAATTAGATCTACATTTAAAGAAAGAATATGATAACGAGAATGTTTATAAGCATCCATTTCATTTAAAACTATTTAAGGATTCTATTAAATATTTTAAGGATTTAAAATCTTTAGTATTTATGTCATTGTTATTAGGGTTAATTTTGGTGTGTAAATTTATTCCAATACCATCAGGCTTTGGAGAACTAGGAATTGGATTTTCATATTTATTCTTATCAACATCTGCGATGATATTTGGCCCAATTCCTGCACTTTTAACTGGAACATTAAGTGATATTTTAGGATATATAATTAGACCTGAAGGAGAATTTTTTATAGGATATACAATTCAAGCTATGCTAGCTTGCTTCACATATGCACTATGTTTCCATAAGACATATGTAACATTTACTAGATGCTTAATTGCTAGAGTAATAGTTAACATTATATGTAATGTAATTATTGGTTCTATTTGTAGAGCTATAATTTTAGGACTTAGCTATGAAGCCTTCTGGACATATGTACTTACAATATCACTTCCTAAAAATTTAGTTTATTTATTGCCACAATCTTTATTATTATTTTTAGTTTTAAAGGCTTTGGTTAATCCACTAGCATCACTGGGATTAATTAATGAACAAATAAAAAATAATAATCAATTAATATAATTTTTTGAATTCTAGTCTTATATATGTTACAATAGAATTACAAGGTATACGATTCTATAGAAAAAGAGGTAACATATATGAAAACTAGAATTTTTTTAAACAAAAAGACTAACGAGCTTGTTTTAATTATTAGAGGAGCTCAAGCTTTAGGTGATGATTTTGTTGAGCTTAAAGCAAATACTACAGATGGCGCTAGAGAAAAGCATGTTCCAAATGTTGAATTTGAAGGAAATGAAGTAATTGCTAAAGTAGGATCAGTTAGACATCCAATGACAGAAGAGCATCATATTAGCTTCATTATTTTAGAAACAAATAAGACATGTCAAATTAAATATTTAACAATTCAGGATGAACCAGAGGCTAAATTTATCATTAACGAAGGTGAAAAGCCAGTAGCTGTTTATGAGTATTGTAATTTACATGGATTATGGAAATATGAAATGCAAATTGGTGTTGAAGAAAAGTAGTAAAAATTGTATAATATAGAAGTCATAAAGAGAGGGTTAGAGGCAAGCTCTGTGATCCCTCAGCAACCTACATTATTTGCAAGGTGCTAAAACTTGATTGATGGCTTGAATATGAAATAAAGCCATTTAATTATGGCTTATTTTTTTGTCTAAATGGAGCTTTAAAATGATTGCGAAGGTTATAGTTGATGTTGAATCTAAACAAGTTAATAGACCATTCGATTATATAATTCCTAAGCATTTAGAAGGAATTGTTGATGTTGGATATAGAGTCATTGTTCCTTTTGGTAAATTAAAAAGAAGTGGTTTTATAGTTGGTATAGACGAAAAATCAGATTCTTTAATTACCTTAAAGGAAATAATTGATGTAGTTGATGTATTCCAAATATTATCATCTGAGCTTATCGATGTTGCAAAATATATTCATGAATACTATTTTTCATTTTATATTACAGCCTTAAAGGCAATGGTTCCAGCTGCCCTAAAGGTAAAATATAAAAAGGTCGCAATCAAAATAAATGAGGTATCAGATGTAGCTAAGGATATTTTTAAAAGAAAAGAAATTGCCCTTGATTCATTAAGTGATGATAAATTAAAAATCATTTATGAAGAAGCTAAGCTTGGTAACGTTAAAATTGATACAGTATTAAAACAAAAAAAGAATACTAATTTAGTTAAATATGTTAAATTAAATGATTTTGATAATGTATCACTTTCTAAAAAAGGAAAGGAATTAGTAGAATATCTAGAAGAAATAAATTCTGATATTGAACTTGATATTATTAAATCTGATTTAGGATATTCAAATTCTGTAATTGAAACATTAAAAAATAATAATGTTATATCAATTTATGAAAAAGAAATTTTCAAACAAGAAGAAAAAGAAATTGAATATAAAAAAATAGATTTAAATGATTATCAAAAAAAGGCTATTGAAAAAATTAAATTAAATAATTATTCAACTAGTTTAATTCATGGTGTTACAGGTAGTGGTAAAACATTAATTTACATGGAGCTAATTGAAAAAGTAATTAGTGAGGGTAAACAAGCTATTATGCTAGTACCTGAAATATCATTAACACCTCAAATTACAGCTTTGTTTAAGGCAAGATTTAAATCTAATATAGCTATTATTCATTCTAGATTATCAACTAATGAAAAATATCAGGAATGGAAAAAAATCTATTCTGGTAATGTTAAAATAGTTGTTGGTGCTAGAAGTGCTATATTTGCCCCATTTAAGAATTTAGGCATTATTATAATTGATGAGGAGCATGATTCAAGCTATATTCAAACTAATAATCCTAAATATAATACAATTGATATTGCGAAAAAAAGAGCTATAATAAATAACTGTCCGTTAATTTTAGGTAGTGCTACACCAAAAATTAATGATTATTTTATGGCCTTAAATGGTGATTATAATTTAATTACATTACCTACTAGAGCTAATAAGCTACCTCTTCCTAAAATCAGAGTTGCTGATATGAAGGAAGAATTAAAAAAAGGCAATAGAAGTGTTTTATCTGATGACTTGAAGGAATCTATAAAAAAATGCTATAAAGCCGGTGAACAGTCAATTTTATTTATAAATAGAAGAGGTTATTCATCATTTGTAATGTGTAGAAGCTGTGGTGAGACAGTAAAATGCCCACATTGTGATATTAGCTTAACATATCATTTTAAAACTAATGATTTAAAATGCCATATTTGTGGTTATCAAAGACCTAATGTGCTTAAATGTGAGGCCTGTGGCTCAGATAAAATTAGATATGTTGGTAGCGGAACAGAAAAAATAGTTGATGAGGTAGAAAAGCTACTTCCTGAGGCTAATGTGCTTAGAGCTGATTTAGATACTGCAGCTAATTTCATAGATTATGAAAATATTTATAATCAATTTAAGAATAAGGAAGCACATGTTTTAGTTGGAACTCAAATGATAACTAAGGGCTTAGATTTTGAAAATGTAACACTAGTTGGAATTGTTAATGCTGATTTAGCTCTAAATTATCCAACTTTTGATGCGACTGAGGTGGCATTTGATTTAATATGCCAAACATCAGGTAGATCAGGTAGAAGTAAAAAGGAAGGTAATGTTATAATTCAAACCTATAATCCAAATCATTATGTTATAAAATGTAGTCTAAATCATGATTATGATATGTTTTATAATATGGAGATAAGAAATAGAAGAATTATGAATTTACCACCATTCTCATCACTTATAGAAATTAAGGTTATTTCTAAAAATGCTGAGATGGCCTATAATGAAGCAAATTTAATTGTTAATAATCTAAAAAAGGTTACTAGTTTATCAACTATATTAGGACCAGCAGAGGATTATGTATTTAAGAAAAATGATAATTTTACATTCTTAATTCAAGTGAAGGCTTTAGATGATGAGGTTATAAATAAGATTGAACAAATCTATCCTTTATATCAAAGTAATAAGGATGTAAATATAACTATTGAAAGGAAGTGAATTATATGAAAATTATTTTTATGGGTACACCAGAATTTTCAGTTCCTATTTTAGAAGCTTTAAATGAAAAATATGAAATTAAATTAGTTATAAGTCAGCCTAATAGAGTAAAGAAAAAAGGCGTATTTTTAGATACACCTGTTGCGGCATGTGCTAAAAGATTAAATCTTAATTTATTTCAACCAGAGCATATAAAAGAGCATATAGATTATATCACTGGTATAGATGCTGATATTATAGTTACAGCAGCTTACGGTCAATATGTTCCATCTAAAATATTAAATGCATTTAAAAAATGCATAAATGTCCACGGTTCAATTCTTCCAAAGTATAGAGGTGGAGCTCCAATTCAAAGATGTTTAATGAATGGAGAAAAAACTACTGGCGTTACAATTATGGAAATGACTAAAAGATTAGATGCTGGAGTAATGTATGCTAAAGCATATTATGATATTTTAGAAGAAGATAATAATGAGTCACTATTCGATAAGCTATCAATAATTGGTAAAGATTTATTGATGGAAAATATTGAAGATATCTATAATGGTAAAAACGTAGGTGAACCTCAAGATGAGGCATTAGCTACATATTCACCAAATATAGCTAAGGAAGAAGAAAAAATTGATTTAAATGATAAATCAATTAATATCATCAATAAAATAAGAGGCCTAGCCTATGAGCCAGGTGCTTATTTAGAGGTTGATGGTATTAAATTAAAGGTTTTTAAGGCAAAGGAAGTATCTTGTGATCAAAACTTAGAAGTTGGTTATGTTATTGATACTAAAAAACGAATTGTTTTAAAGACTTTAGATAGCGCAATTGAGCTAGAAGAGGTATTATATCCAGGTAAGAAAATTATATCTGGTAAAGAATTTTCAAATGGTCAAAAATTATTTAATTGTGGCAGTGTAATTAAATAATATTTTATGATAAAATATTTTAGGAAAAGGAGCTGATAATTATGGGTATAATAAATAAAATTAAATCTAAAATTAAAAGTAATGCTCTTTTTTCAAAGATGTTTTCTTTTGAAAGCGGAATAGATATTACTAATGATGATGAGGTTTTATACAGAAAAAATAAGGTTATTAAAAACATTATTTTCGTATCAAACTTAATTTATACATTGATATTTACTTTAATATCATTTACCGATTCATCAAACTGGATTTTAACAATAATATTATTTCCTGTAACATTCATAGTAAATAAATTTTTAAGTAATTTAATTAAAAAAGGACCTAAGGATAGGATGAGCCAAAGCATTGCGATGTACTTGGCTTGTGCTTATATGTTCTTATCTGCAATTACTATCTATGTTAAATTAAAATATGGATCTGCAGACTATTTAAAAGAAGTAGGCTATATTCTAATTTATTATTCAATGGCAATTTGTGCTTATTATCAGGATAAGAAATTGTTAAAGAATATCTTTTTCATAGTTTTAGTATTAATTACTGTCCTACATTTTACATTGACATATCCAATTATTTCATCTGATGTGGCAACAGATATTAGTAAAATAGGTGATATTTTTACTATGGATGCCATAAAGGATATTTTGATAAGAACGTTGATATTTATTTTATATTGGTTAGTTCTTTATGTTAATGTTATGATGGTTAATTTCATGCAGGAAGAAAGAAAAAAAGAACTTATCAAAAGAAGACAGGTTCAAGAAGATTTTACAAATGTTGTTACTAAAATATTTGATGTAACACTTGATAATAATAACTTTGATGCAGATGAAGAAAACTTGACTATAGTTTTATCTAATATGGTAACTAAGCTTGCTCAACTTTCTAGTTTAAAGCCAGATGAATGTAAAAGAATATATGATTATTCAAGAATTCATATCGATAAGGCTGTTCATTTTAATGAACAAAACTTTGAAAATGAAGATGAGAAATTTGAGGCTTTAAGAAGTGAAACAGAGCTTGGTTCAAGATTGATTTCAAGACTTCAGCTAAAAAGAGAATGCGAAGATATTATAAGAAAAACATTCGAAATGGCTGTTGATGATGATTTTGTTAGAAGAATAAAATCAAATATTAAAGATAATATTGATGCTCAAATTATTTTAATATGCGATATATATGTAACAATGCGTGCTATTAAATCTTATAAGAAGGCATATAGCCATACAAAGACTATGGCATATTTTAATGATTATTATAAGGTTTATTTTGATTATGAAATATTAGAAAGATTCGTTAAATTTGCTTCAGATTTTGAAGAAATTTACGACAATATTTAAGGGAGAATTATATGGAATATAGTTATAATACAGTAGGTACTTGTTCTAAAAAAATTAATTTTACTATTGAAAATGGTAAGGTACATAATGTAGAATTTATAGCTGGCTGTCCAGGAAACCTAAAAGCTATTTCAAAGCTAGTGGAGGGAATGGAAGCTACAAAGGTTATTGAAATTTTAGAGGGTAATACCTGTGGAATGAAAAAAACAAGCTGTGCTGATCAGCTTGCTAAGGCATTAAAGGAGGCAATAAAATGAGAAAATTTTTCACATCAGAGTCTGTAACTGAAGGACATCCAGATAAGATTGCAGACCAAATTTCTGATGCAATATTAGATGATATTTTAAAAAATGATAAGAATGGTAGAGTAGCTTGTGAAACTATTTGTACAACTGGTATGGTAATGGTTTTTGGTGAAATTACAACTAACCATTATGTAGATGTTCAAAAAATAGTAAGAGATACAGTAAGAGAAATTGGTTACACTAGAGGTAAATATGGTTTTGATGCAGATAATTTAGCTGTTATGTGTGCAATTGACCCACAAAGCCCTGATATTGCTATGGGTGTAGATGAAGCAAAAGATCATGAACAAGGTGCTGGTGACCAAGGTATCATGTTTGGTTATGCATGTGACGAAACAGAAGAATATATGCCACTTGCAATTACTTTAGCTCATAAGCTTGCTAGAAGACTTGCAGAGGTTAGAAAGCAAAATATCGTTGGTGGTTTAAGACCAGATGGAAAAACACAAGTTACAGTTGAATATGATGATAACAATAAGATTAAAAGAATTGATACTATTTTAATTTCAACTCAACATTCACCTAAAGTTGATTTAGCTGACTTAGCAAAAGAAATTAAGGCTAATGTTGTTGATTATGTTGTACCTAGCAATTTAGTAGATAGCGAAACTAAATTCTTATTTAACCCAACTGGAAGATTTGTTGTTGGTGGACCTCAAGGTGACTCAGGCTTAACTGGTAGAAAAATAATTGTTGATACATATGGTGGAGCTGCATGTCATGGTGGTGGAGCATTTAGTGGTAAGGATCCATCTAAGGTAGATAGATCTGCATCATATATGGCAAGATATATTGCTAAAAATATTGTTGCATCAGGTATAGCTAAGAAGGTTCAAATTCAAATTTCTTACGCTATTGGTGTTGCAAAGCCTACATCAGTATTAATCGATACATTTGGTACTGCAAAGGTTTCTGAAGAAAAAATTGCAGAAGCAGTTATGGCTAATTTCGATTTAACACCAAAGGGTATTATTACAACACTTGATTTAAAGCGTCCAATTTATAAGCAAACAGCTGCTTATGGTCATTTTGGAAGAACTGATATTGATCTTCCTTGGGAGCATTTAGATAAGGTTGATGCATTTAAGAAATTATTAAAGGCTTAATAGCCTTTTTTAATTTTAGTTTTAATAAAAATATGGTATCATATTAAATAGAGGTGAATCCTATGTTACAAGATATTTTATTTGAAAAAATTCAAGCATATAACACTATTATTATTCATAGACATTCTAGACCTGATGGAGATGCTTTGGGTAGCCAAATAGGTCTAGCTGAGGCATTAAAAACTAAATATCCTAATAAAAAGATTTATTGTGTTGGTGATGCTTCAAGAAAATATGGTTTTATTGGCTATATGGATTTGATTGAGGATAAAGAATACCAAGGAGCCTTAGCTATTATTCTAGATGTTGCAGTAGCTAATATGGTTTCAGATGAAAGATATAAGCTTGCAAATGAGGTTTTTGTTATTGACCATCATAAAAATGATTGTGATATAACTCCAAATTTCATTCAAGATACTACAAGAATTGCTGCGGCAGAGCTTGTTGCTTCAATGCTTTATGAAAGAGGCTTTGAGATCAATAAAAAATGTGCTACAGCCCTATATTTAGGTATAGTTACAGATTCTGGTAGATTCTTATATGGATTTAGTAAAAATACATTTGATATTGCAGGTCGTCTTTCTGAAAGTGGAGCTGATGCAAAATTTGTATATGATAATTTATATGTAGAATCAAAAGAAGAAAGGGAAATGAAGAACTATTTCCAAAATAAGATTAATTATATAGGCAAGGTTGCTTATATGAAAAATGATTATTCTGTATTTGAAAAATTCAATGTTGAATTCCAAGATATATCAAGAGGTATGGTAAATTTAATGGCTGGAATTAGTGATGTTGAAATTTGGTGTAATTTTACATATGACAAAGAAAAGGATAAAGTTATTTGTGAATTTAGATCTAGATCAATTCCAATTGTTGATGTTGCTAAAAAGTGGGGCGGTGGAGGACATAGCCTAGCTTGTGGATGCACAATTAATGATTTTAATGAAGCTGATTTAGTATTAAATGATTTCTTAGAATTAATCAAAATTACTGAAAATTAGGATGTGATATTTTGACTGCCAACGTTCATTCTATATTTACTGGTGGTACAGTTGATGGTCCGGGAATAAGATATGTTTTATTTTTAAAAGGCTGTCCACTTAGATGCTTATATTGTCATAATCCAGATACTCAAAGCTTTGATGATGGAAAGAAGATGACAACAGAAGAAATTGTAGAAGATGTATTAAAATATAAAGGCTATTTTAAAACAGGTGGCGGAATAACTGTATCTGGTGGAGAGCCTTTATGTCAAATAGATTTTTTAATAGATTTATTTAAAAACTTAAAAAAATATAATATACACACATGTGTAGATACATCAGGTGTTGTATTTGATAAAACTAATAAAAAATTATTAAATAAATTTGATGAATTAATTAAATATACTGATTTATTCTTGCTTGATATTAAGCATATTGATAATGAGGAGCATATTAAATTAACATCAAAACCAAATACTAATATTTTAGATTTTGCAAGATATTTATCTGATAATAATAAAAAAATGTGGATTAGACATGTACTAGTTCCAACTATTACTCTAAATGATGAATACTTAATTAGAACAAAAGATTTTGTGAAAACGTTACAATCTGTTGAAAAAATTGAAGTTTTGCCGTATCATACAATGGGTGTCGTAAAATATCAAAATCTTGGCTTGGATTATAAATTGAAAAATATTAATCCACCAACTAAAGAAGAAGTTAGACATGCCAAATATTTACTAGGAGTAATAAAGGATGCAGCTTAATAATAAGAATTATTTAGAGGCATTAAAAGGAATTAGTGTGATTGAGGTTTCTGGTGAATCTTGTGCTAATTGCTTAACGCTTATGCCTATATTAAATAATATTGTATCGAAGATGGATGGAGTTAATCTTCATCATATAGAAGCAGCAGAAGATACAATGGAATTAATTCAAAAATATGAAATATATGCAGTTCCAACAATTCTAGTAATGAAAGATGATCTAGTTATTGCTAGATGTAGAGGCTATCAGCCTGAAGAGATTTTAGAATTGTGGCTTGAATCTAAAATAGAAGAAATTAAAAAAACTTGTTGATTTCTCAATAAGTTTTTATTTTGTCCAAAAAGTTGCAATTGCAACTTTTAAATAAGGGCGAAATGGTATATAATAAGCCGTAGCGTTTTAAAGACGCAAAATAGAGTTTGAAAAGAGGTTGTTTTATGTACAAAGGATGGGATGGTTTTGTACTTGGAAAGTGGTCAAATGATGAAATCAATGTTAGAGATTTTATTCAAAGAAACTACACTCCATATGATGGGGATTCTAGCTTTTTAGCCCCTGCTACAGAAAGAACAAAGAAGCTTTGGAATATAGTACTTGATTTATCAAAAAAGGAAAGAGAAGCTGGTGGCGTACTAGATGCAGATACTGATATCATCGCTACTTTAACTTCACACAAGCCTGGTTATTTAGATAAAGATTTAGAACAAATCGTAGGTTTACAAACAGATAAGCCTTTTAAGCGTTCTTTACAACCATTTGGTGGTTTAAGAATGGCTGAACAAGCTTGTGAAATGTATGGCTACGAGGTTTCTGATAGAGTAAAGGATATCTTCAAATATAGAAAAACACATAATGATGGTGTATTTGATACATATACTCCAGCTATGCGTGCTGCAAGAACTGCTCATATTTTAACAGGTTTACCTGATACATATGGTAGAGGTAGAATTGTTGGTGACTATAGAAGAGTAGCTTTATATGGTATTGACTACCTAATTAGAAAAAAAGAAGAGGATAAGGCTTTACTTGATGGTGAAATGACACCAGATAAGATTCGCGATAGAGAAGAAATTGCTGAACAAGTTAAAGCATTAAAGGGCTTAAAGGAAATGGCAGCATCTTATGGCTGTGATATTTCAGAACCTGCAACAACTGCTAAGGAAGCTATCCAAGCTTTATATTTTGGTTATTTAGGTGCAGTTAAGGACCAAAATGGTGCAGCCATGTCTATCGGTAGAAATTCAACCTTCTTAGATATATATATTGAAAGAGATTTCGCAAGAGGAATCTTAACAGAATCTGAAGCTCAAGAATTAATGGATCACTTCATTATGAAGCTAAGAATCGTTAAATTCATGAGAATTCAATCTTATAACGAATTATTCTCAGGTGACCCAACATGGGTAACTGAATCAATTGGTGGTATGGGTGTAGACGGTAGATCACTTGTTACTAAAAACTCATTTAGAGTATTACATACACTTGATAACCTAGGACCAGCACCAGAACCAAATCTAACAGTATTATGGGCAAAGAATTTACCTGTTAACTTCAAGAAATTCTGTGCTGATTTATCTATTAGAACATCAGCTATTCAATATGAATCTGATGAATTAATGAGACCAATTGAAGGTGATGATTACTGTATTGCATGCTGTGTATCATCAATGAGAATTGGTAAGGATATGCAATTCTTCGGTGCTCGTGCTAATTTAGCTAAGTGCTTATTATATGCTTTAAATGGTGGTAAGGATGAGCTTGCTATCGATAAGAAGACAGGCAAGCCTCTTCAAGTTTCACCTAAATTTGAAGCAATCACTTCAAATGATCCACTTGATTATGCAGAAGTAAAAGAAAAATATGAAACAATGATGGAATGGTTAGCTGACCTTTATGTTAACACATTAAATCTAATTCATTATATGCATGATAAATATGCATATGAGGCAATAGAAATGGCTCTACATGATTCTAAGGTTCATAGATATTTCGCAACTGGTATTGCAGGTCTATCATGTGCAGTAGATTCACTTTCAGCTATTAAATATGCAAAGGTTACTCCAATTAGAAATGAATTTGGTCTTATTACTGATTTCAAGACTGAAGGAGATTTCCCTAAATATGGTAATAATGATGATAGAGTAGATGAAATCGCAGTATGGCTTGTTAAGACTTTCATGAACAAGATTAAGAAGCATTATACATATAGAGATTCAGAACCTACTATGTCTATTTTAACAATTACATCTAATGTAGTTTATGGTAAGAAGACTGGTAATACACCAGATGGAAGAAAAGCTGGTGAGCCTTTAGCTCCAGGCGCTAACCCAATGCATGGACGTGATTCTCATGGTGCTTTAGCTTCACTTGAATCAGTAGCTAAGCTACCTTATGAATATTCAAGAGATGGTATTTCAAATACATTCTCTGTTACACCAAGTTCATTAGGTAAGGAAGAAGATTAATTAGGAGGATATTAATATGTCACAAAGAGTAGATAATTTAGTTCAAATGCTAGATACTTATGTTGCAGATGGTGGTTATCATCTAAATGTTAATGTTTTTAATAGAGATACATTACTTGATGCTCAAGCACATCCAGAAAAATATCCACAATTAACAATTAGAGTATCAGGATACGCTGTAAATTTCATCAAATTAACTAAAGAACAACAAGATGATGTTATCAGCCGTACAATTCACGAATCACTATAATTTTTTTAGTATCAAAGGACATTAGATATTATCTAATGTTCCTTTTTTTTATACATTATAATCCACTTGCAAACGCTTTTATAATTTGGTAAAATAAGATATGCGTGGGAGACTAATTTTATATAAATATAAAATAGTTTAACAATCAAATAATGATTATAATTAAATTCAGTTTTAATTTATAATAAAGGTGTTCTATAGTTTTAAAATCATAGCATTGGGCGTAATTAAATAGCTATTACATAACCCAAAACATACAAACGTACATTTTACTTGATAATAAACAAATTATTCATTTGGTGCTTTCATGAATAAATTTGCGATAGTACCTATTTTGTATGTGCTAGCATTAAAGACCTACCATAAAAATTATCACCTATAGAATACTAAACAATGGTGGGAAAAAATTAAGAAGGAGAAAAAAATGAAGAAATTAGTTTGTGAACTATGTGGAGAATCTGACTTCATTAAAGAAGGTGAATTCTTTGTATGTCAAGTCTGTGGTGCCAAGTATACAGTCGCTGAAGCTAGAAAACTATTCGTTGATGCTGATGAAGACGGCAACATTATAAGCTCTACACCAAAAAATAAAACAACAGCAAAATCTGAAGCACCAGAAGATACATTTGCCGAGGATCCAGTTCTAGCTCCAAAAGCTGTACCTACTACAGTTAGAAAAGTAGTTGTACAACAAAAGAGCCCAACAAATGATCCAAGTGCTGTTAGGAAAATTGTATCTAGCGTAGCAGGAACAGCACAAACAAGAGTGGTTGTTAAAAAACCAGTAATTAAGAGAGTCGTAGTTAAATCAACTACACCAAGACCAGTAGTACAACCAGTTGTCGAGGAGGCAGCTCCAGTTGTAGAAAAGAGAGTCGCTACACCAAAGCCAGTAGAAGTAACTAAGGTAGTTGGTGAAAAGGCTCAAATGATTCAAAATTTATTCATATTAGCTCAAACAGCTTACGATTCTGAAAACTATATTGATGCTGAGCAATATGCAAATAGAATCATTGAAATTGAGGCAACAAACTCAGATGCTTGGTTAATGAAGGGTAACTGTGCAGGTAAGAACCAAACAGGAAACTTCAGATTAGTTGAATCTATCAACTGCTGGAATACATGCTTACAAAATTCATCAAAGCAAGAATATGAAGACTATGCATTTACAGTAAGAACAAATTGTATTGATATAGCTATCGACTATATAATGAAGAATATTCAAGATTTTAGGAAACAACCTGGAGAAGCTTCAATCAATAACATAAAGGAAAAGATAGATTATGTTGACCCAATTATGAGAAAAGCAAACCAAACATTCGGTGTTGACATTATATCTTATGAAGATAGATTAGCTTCTAATATCTCAGCTTTAGTAACTGAAGTATCTAAAGATTCAATTGCTAAGTTCGGTAAGAGAAAAGAACAACAAACAGATGCAGCTTTAGCTAAGTTTAAAGAAACTCAAGACTATTGTATTCAAGTATGGGATTATTTAATTGATTTAGCTAAGAGACATGGTACTGTTACAGCAATTTTAAAGAGTTTAATTAAGATGCAAGATACAATTATTCGTTCAGTAAGTTATAGACAATCAGGTAGTAAATTAAAAGAATCTACTGTATGTTCTATGAGCGAAAAGAATATGCGTCTTGAAAAGATTCAACAAGCAAAGATGAAGCTTGATGCTAAATTTGCTGATATTAGAAAACGTGATAAGGTTGACCAAAAGATCAAAAACGAAAAGTATTGGGAAGAACACCAAGAAGAAAAGGCTCAATTACTTGAAGAAAGATCTAAACTTGATCACGAAGTATTCGAACTTGAAAATTCAAAATTAAAGATGCCTAAGCTTACAGAATTAAAGAAGCTAGAAGAAGAAGCAATTAGATTACAAGTATTAAAAGATAATCCAACTTACACTGGTAAGGAGCGTACAGCTTTCATGGAAGAATTAAATAAGACTCGTAAGCTAATCACAACAAAGAAGCGTGAAATCGCTAATATCTTAAACCCTATCGATGAAAGAATTGAAAAATTAAAGAAGAGAATTTATAACATCGATAAGGAATTAAATCAAAACAGATAATAAATATTTAATCGGTCCTCTAGTAGGACCGATTATTTATCAAGGATGTATTTATGGAAGAATTATTTATAAAAGCCCAAGATGGCTTAAATTTATCAGCTATATATAGTGAGGTAGAAAATCCAAAAGCATTAATTCAAATAATTCATGGTATGGTTGAGCATAAGGAAAGATATTTATATTTAATAAATAAACTTAATGAGGCAGGTTATACCGTAATTATTACAGATTCTAGAGGCCATGGTAAGAGTATAAATGAAAAATATCCTTATGGTCATATAGAATCCATTGATGAATTAGTTAGCGATCAATATGAGGTTACTAAGTTCTTGAAAGAAAA
>JAEEGL010989862.1_pt1 | contig 22994 bp, 35 predicted proteins | sample 9134231 | NCBI WGS metagenome assembly JAEEGL01 (sample SAMN16246548, study PRJNA631951) | gut metagenome | biome: gut microbiome; feature: rumen; material: fiber-attached | host: Bos | place: Iran: Karaj | collected 2018-10
AAAAATATGTTATAATATATATGTAAAAAATGAAAGGAGAATATATTATGCGTACAACAGTAAATGGTAAGACATACGACATTCCTGATGAGGCTATTGATTCTTATGTAGATAGTCTTGAGTGTTCAATAGCAGAGGCGATAGATCTGTGGCTGACGGATAACGATATAGTTGTTAATGATGCGCAGCAGCGGCTGAACGATACGGCCAAGCAGGTGCGAATTAATGTAGGCGCAGGTCAGGGGAAGCCTAAGACGCAGAAAGAGCGCGTAAAAAAGGAAAATCCTGTCAAAAAGGACATAATTTCCGCTGTTTTTGAGCGGATTTCCGCAAAAACTGATGCAATAGTAGTCAGAAATGATGAAAAGTACATAGATTTTGAGATAGATGGGCGCAGTTTTACCATAAATCTCGTTGAACATCGCAAAAAGTAGGTGAAAGTAGAGTAAAATGGATAATAAAATAGTGAATTATTTGCTTGAGAATGGCGTTAAGCCTGACGATCTCGAGTCTATTAAGGTCGACCTGGAGAAGGCAACCACGGCGGAGTATGAAAAAGCAGTAGCCGCGCAGAAGCACGCAGAGGAACTGCGCACCGCATATGAAGATCTGGATCTGGCCTGGCGCGAGTATGTATCGCTCTTGAATCCAGAGCTCGACTTGCGCAAAGCAGATAAGGTGCTGTATAATGCGGTCAAGCGGGTTAGGCCAGCGGAAGAGCCCATAGTAGAAAAGCGCGGAATTAAGGAAACTTATGACGCGGCAAAGGGTAAGCGCGAAAAGCGCGAGATGACCGCCAAAGAGATTGACGATTTTATTAATGACTTCTTTGGCTCTTGGCGTATTAAATTCTAATTCATTTTTTGGAGCAGCGGTCGCTGCTCTTTTTTTGTTAGCAAAATTTACAACGATGCGGCCAGAAATACGGAAGATTAGTTTTAACTTTACTAGCGGCCAAATTTAGTAAGCTCTGCTATTGGCCTTTATTCAGGCCGACAGGGCCATATACAACTTTATTCAGACAGCGGCGGCCATATGTGCGGTTGGTGGGGTGCTGTGACGCGTCGTGGAGAGGAGTTAGCAGTGGCTAACCGATTGCGTCAAATTTAATTGTATAAAATCGTTTTCGGGATTTTGCACAAAAATACAACTAAAAGTTGTTTGAAATTTGGTTATTTTGCGACTTGACAAAATGATGTAAAAACGGCACTGCGCAAGCGCAAGCGTGCCGACAAACCTTTTTAGGAAAAGTAAATGGCGGTCTTTACTTAAAAAATCAAAGCAAAATTTGAGCTGCACTTAATAAAATGAGGTAAAACGGAAAGTTGGCAGCTTCAGCGCCCGCCAACTTTCCGCTCAAATAAAAAAACGGGGTTTTACCCCATTCTTTTACCAGTCGAATGTGTACCACCTTTCCATAACGGCACTGTAGAGGTCTTTCATAGCCTTGTACTGTTCGTCGTCAATGGCGATGTCATACAAGTCCATTATACTTGGCTCGTCGGGGAAGTAGGTCAGAAACCACGCTATCAAATCGTCTGCGGTCTCGCAAACCCGCTCGTACATCGCATTAAGGTGTCTCATTCTTAAAAGTATCTGTTCGTTTGTCATTAGGGTATTACCGCCTTTCTTTTTTCTGACTAAAGTATATCAAATTTTAGGGAGTTTGTCAACAAAAAAGTTGCACAAAGATGCGCCCGGAAAATTGTGCATCATGCCTAAGCTGCCAGGAAATCGGCATCTTTGCAACGAAGTGGCCGCAAAGATGCCGCCCGGAAAACAAGGTAAAGCAAAAGGGCGAGCCGCTCTCGCTCGCCCTCTGCCCCCTATCCGTTAGGCAAGGCTGATGTAGGTGACCCTCTTGTCCTTGTTCTTGGCGACTACACCGCCCTTTTCCAACTGTGTGACCAGAGCGGACACTTTCTGATTGGCATAGCCACCGCCCAGAGCACCCACGATGTCGGTGACTGTCGCTCTCTCAACAGTGCCGAGATACTCGACAATTTTTGCCTTGATGCCCTCGTTCTCGACCTGCTTTGCGGTCGGCTTGTTGGACTTGTAACCAGCCTTGCGGTCAAGGAGCTCAATCTCGTGTGCGCAGAAGTCAACGATGTCGGCTCTGTCTGTGTGAAGTGCGGAAATGAGGTTAAAAAACTCTCTCTTTGTCATAGTAGTATGACCACCTTTCTTTATTTTGTGCTTATATTATAGCACAGTTTTTTCTTGTTGTCAATAGGGATTTTGGACTTTACATCATTTTTTTTCTGCCCCGTTGGGCGCTTCCCTTTCCCTTTGACACCTATAGTATAGCAGATGCTTGCAGAATTGTCGATGTATTTCTGTTGCAAAATGTTGTCATTTTGTTGCAAGTTCCGGGCTACCCGGATTTGTGCAATTTAGCCAGGAACCGATGCAAAAATTTGTGGATCATGCCAATTGACAAAAGAGCGGCGCGACCTCGACAGTAATGGAAGAGGTCGCGCCGCTGGCCAGATGGGGTAAAAACCGGGCGCGACCTTGCAACAAAATTACAAAGGGCAAAGCCCTATGCATTTTTATGCATAGAGCCTTTTTTGTATGCCTTTTGTGTGCCTTGTGACACAGTAGGCAAATATTTTGCTTTCAATCAGCACATCAGCAAGGGCAGTGTGCCGTTCTACAAATTCGGGGTTGTAGAGATATCTATACAGAATTTCAGCAGTCAATCGGCACTGTTTATTCTTGGTCATATATCCGTTGCGCTGACACCAACTTTTATACGATTTCTGTTTGCCGAGTGTTGAACGAGCCATTTTTAAACTGTCCCAAATCTCAACACCATAAGGGAAAAAGTACCTAACTTTTGATTTGGTCAGATATCGTATCGTGTTATTGAGCGAACCGATATCAAAAGCCATATTGTGAGCAACAATCGCCTTGATGTTGTACTTTTCGACAAGAGCCTTTATCTGCTTTCTTATCGTATAAATGCTTGCCATTGTGCGAGAGCCATTTTTAAGGTCAGCTCTGTAACTTGGGAGCTTATCGGCATAGTATGCCGAAGTCATAAGGTCAAAGTGGTCTATCCAAGTTTCAGCGACAATATAGCTGAAGGTTTCATATATATGACCGAGTTTATCAGTGACCGCAAAGCCAATGTCATATACGAGCATATTCTGAGGTTTTACCCCATTTTCTGTACTGTCCATAGGGGCAGTTTCGGTGTCGATTACAAGATAGTAGTTTTTTCTCTTGTCCATTTTTGATGTCCTTTCTGTGTTTCAAATTCTGTACTTATTATACAGTATGGAATACTAACTGTCAAGCCCTAATTACAAAAAAACGGGATAAAATTGATCGGCATTTTGCACAAAAATTCGCCCCCGGAATTTGTGCAATCTGCCAGGATCAGAGAAAAGCGGCTCGCTCACAGCTCTGGACCGCTGAGAGCGAGCCGCCCGGAAAACCAAGTAAAAAAAAGAGCCTTTCGGCTCTCTTTTTAGAATGTGTCCAAACCGATTTCTTCAGCTTGCTCGATTGTGTATCGACCGCAGAATTTGAGGTCACTTGGCGCAAAGCCGTTTTCTTCAAGGATAAGAGAGGCTTCCCCAAGATTATCGCACTCTACAAAAAACTGTTCGCCACTCTCGATTACTTCAAACATAAAATCCCACATTTTTAGTACCTACCTTTCTTATTTCTGTACTTATTATAGCATAGGGGGTTGAAGTTGTCAACCCCCTTTTTGAATTATTTTCTGTGCTTGGTCAATTTGATTGTGTAGTTAGCGCCATTGAACTTGAATGAGATTTCGGCTTCATTTTTTGGAGTGATATCCTCGAATGGCATCTCATTATTTACCTTTTGGTCATAAATCGCTCTCATTAAGAGGGTATGCAGGTACTGCTTGTCGGGGTCAATCTTGCGCTCTTTCGGTTCGCCCTTTTTTCTTGGGGTGTTGCCCTTTTCGTAGTGCCTATTCTCTTTTGCCTTTTCGGTTAGCGCTGACCGCTCTTCGCTTTCAATCTCTTCATTATCGAAGAGCCATAACTCTTCAGCTTCTACTCTTGAGCAACCGAGAGTTTCTATCATTTTCTCGATGTATTTTTCTTTTTCTGTCATTTTCAATTACCGCCTTTCTTTAGTGTCTTTATTATACTCTCATTATGGGCAAATAGCAATCGGCAAATTATACAAAAAATTAGCCCGGTTTTTGTGCAGATCGCCTGGAACAAATTAAAAGCGGCTCGCCCGCGGAACACTTGCACAAGGGCGAGCCGCCCGGAAAATGAGCAACAGAAAAGAGAGCCATTTCGGCTCTCTTTCTGTTAATGGGGTTAAGCGAGCGAGATGTAGGTCACTCTCTTTTCCTTCGCTTTCGCCACCTGACCAGCCTTCTCAAGCTGAGTGACAAGGGCTGACACCTTCTGATTGGCGAAACCACCACCGAGAGCAGTTACGATATCCGTCACAGTTGCTCTCTCTACTGTGCCGAGATAGGCGAGAATGTCAGCCTTGATACCTTCATTCTCTATCTGCTTGGCAGTCGGCTTGCTTGACTTGTAGCCAGCCTTCTTGTCGAGCAGTTCGATTTCGTGGGCGACAAAATCGGCAACAATCTTGTCATTAGGGTTAAGGGCGAGTATGTAGTTAAGATTTTCTCTCTTTGTCATTGTGAATGACCACCTTTCTTTGTTTTTCTGTAATTATTATAGCAAATCTTTTTGCGTTTGTCAACAGTTTTTTTCATTTTTTTTTGCTGACCTTGCTCGGTTGTCTGCTCCTTTCTTCAACCTTGCAAGCATATTATAATACTTGCTGACCCGTTTGAATAGGACTAAATGTTGCAAGATTATGGAAAATTGTTGCCTTTCCGGGCGGCCGCAGATCCGTCATTTTGCCCAAAAGCGCCAGGAAAATTTGGTGATCCTGCCCATTGACAAAGAAAGCGGCGCGCGGTCGAAGGAACTGAATAACCGCGCGCCGCTCAAATAAAAAGGTGGGATTACTCCCACCCGAAGAAACTCAAAATTTTGTACATTATCCCGACCCCGCCCAAGAGTAAGGCCCAAAAAGCGATTATTCCAAAAATTACTTGTAATATATGTAGCATTTTCTTTACTTCCTTTCTATTGTTAGGGGGATTTTTCAATCCCTCATTAGAGCCGTTAACTGTGGGAGTATGTCATACTTGGCATTTATTGTCTGTCCAAGTGTCCAACCCTTGCGCACCTGCTCGTTGTCGTCTACCAAGACCTGATAGCCACCCTTTGCTCTTGTGCAGTTCGCTTTTGTTGTTCCATATTTAACCAAGTGAATTTCGTCATATGGGAACTTGTGAGCCTTGAGCCAGTCGAGCTTTGCCTTTCTAACTCTGTTGTCATACTCTCTTGTTGAGCCTTTTGCCAACCAAGTTGTGACCACTATCTGCCAGCCCTGACCCTTGAGCACTTCCAAGATGTTATTCAGCTTGAATGTGTCATATATCGGCTCGGCTATCTCGTAAGGGCGGGTGTTCTCACTCTCAAGGTCGGTTAACCAACCATTTACACCATAGAGGTCAGCTATTGTTCCGTCCATATCGAAAACCAAAGTCTTTTTTACATCGTTTGCCATTTTAGTATCTCCTTTCTTTAGCATAATCATTATAGCAAATTAATTAGAATTTGTCAAACAATTTAACATCATTTTCGGGAAAAAATTTAGTAGCAGATTGACCAAAAAAATTGTCCCGGTTTTTGTGCAACATGCCCAAATTGCCAGGATCCCGGAACTTCTGCAGCTTTGGCGGCCGCAGAAGTTCCGCTCGACAGAAAGAGAGACCCCATGGCATTAGGGTCTCTCAAACAAAAGGAGGTGTTAGAAGTTCGTGGGATAGGGCTTTTGGCGAGATGCCCTTCAGAACTCGGTGGGGGTTATGCGTTGTGGAGCATTTTCCAAGCCTGCTCCCAACCATAGTCTCTCGCCTGAGAGAGTGATGTGAAGGCAATCACTGTGTACTCAGCTGGCTCCTTGCCATTCATTTGGAGCATCAGCATCAGTGTGCTTACCGAGCGAGCGAAGTAGCCGTTGCCGTTCTTGTTAGTCCGTACAAAAAGTGTCTTTTTCATGGGGTATTACCGTCCTTTCTTTAGTGTCTATATTATAGCATAGGTTATAGGATAATGCAATCGTCAAGTTGCACAAATTTTGCACCCCGGTTTTTGTGCAATGCGCCAGGATCCCTTGAAAGCGGCGCGCACCCGATAGTAAGGAAGGAGTGCGCGCCGCCTGGAAATAAGTAAAAAAGCAAATAGCTCCCCATTAGGAGAGCTACTTGCCCGAAAGGAGATAAAAATGTAAGTTGAAATCAAACAAAAGGGGTGCGGTGGTCCTGTTCCGTCTCACTAACTCCTAACCGCATGTGAGCCATATCCCTACTTATATTTTACGTGGGTCTGGTGCTTGCTGCATTTAAAGGTCTTACTCGGCAATTTTCTGCCCCTATTTTTTTAGGTCGCCTACCAGTGCAGGAACTCTGTTTGCCAGAGGGTGGGTTCTTACCCCACGGTCTCAGGGTGTCTTTCCCTTTGACACCTATAGTATAGCATAGCTATTGGGAAAATGCAATAGTGTAATTTGCACAAACTTTTAGCCCGGAATTTGTGCAGATCGACCAATCTTTTTATAAAGCGGCTCGGGCCGGATCCACTGCGTCGAGCCCGAGCCGCTCAAAAGCAAAAGACTCCCCGAAGGGAGTCTCTGCCTGACAACATCCGAATTAACAAAACTTTTGACCCTGCTCCGTCCAGCTTGCCTTTAAGGGTCTGGCAGTCTCTTTGCTCTACTTGTTATTTAACGTGGGGTTGGCGCTTCCTGCTTTAAAGGTCTTACTCGGCGGTCCTGCGCCCCTTGTTGGGTCGCCTACCAACTGCGGAGAGTGAGCTTTTACGCCCACGACTGTCGGGGTGTTCCCCCTTCAGTGTCTATAGTATACCACCATTGCGGGATTGGCGCAATAGGCAATTTGCACAAAGTTTTGTCCCGGAATTTGTTGATCCTATCCAAGAAATATTAAACTCGACCCGAATGCATTTGCTGTTTTCGCATTCGGGTCGGTCAAAAAAACAACCCCCATTTGGGGGTTGTTGCAGTATTTTTTCGAGTTCTGCATCTCGAGAGTTTTTTTGCTTCGCTCAGCAGTAGAGTTCTGCCTATGTCGGTACTCAAGTCTCCGACTCTGGATTGGGGGCTTTTGTGGAGAACTCCCAGCGCGTAACTCCTTTTTCAGTGTCTTAATTATAACATAGAGTGGGTATCTTGTCAACACTTTTTAAAAATTTTTTTTGTAGCCGTTCTGTTCCCAAGTGGCTAACTCGGACGCTTAGTCAGCAAACAAACAGGTCGAGTATCTCTGCAAGTTCGGCATCTGTTGAGCAAGAGTACTCATACAGTTCGCCATCGCCACCGAGTATCTCAAGATAGCCATAACCGCCATCGAAATACCAGATGTAGTTTTCGCCCATTGACCTAATGTCATTGACGGACTTGCAGATCATGTCGCAGTGCTTTGCCCACCACATTCTATCCACTATTGTTTACCCCCTTTCCGAGTATAATTATACTCGGATTATGGGTGGCTTACAATAGGCAAGTTGCACAAACTTTCGCCCCGGAAATTGTGCATTATGCTGGATCCCCAAGCAAACCGGTTCGCGCTCGAATGACATGAAGGAGCGCGAACCGCTCAAATAAAAAAGAGGGCTTGCGCCCCCTCTCTTATCTGTACCTACGCTCAAGGGTTGTGTTCTTGAGCACTTCGCCCGTTTCATTGGACAAGAGCAAGAACTCTATCTTGCTATTGGTGTGCTTGACGGACAGCTCTACATCGTGGTTGCACCACTCATAGATTTCCATTTCGTCAAGGTACTCTGCGTACACATCGGTAATGAGCCTATTCAGGTCTGCGTCGTGCAGAGAGGTGAGTGCCATTCGGCAGTGCTTATCCATATCGCGTCTTACATAGAATTTCATTTGAGTAACCCCCTTGTCATTTTCTGTACTTATTATATCATTGATGTGTAGATTTGTCAATAGGTTTCGAAAAATTTTTTAATCTAATGGATAGAGTTCGAATCTTTCCATGTAGTCATTTGCATGGTCATTATAGTCAACATACTCAATCAGCGCAATTTGGTCATTAAGATTTAAAAAGATTTCGATATCGTTGGTCTCATAGTAATTACTTGCCAGAGTATCAAAGTAATTCATTACGAAAGCTTCAAACCGACCAATATCATTAATCACATTTTCTTTTACCAACTGATTATCAACAAAATGCTTTATGCAACCTTTCATTTGAGTAACCTCCTTTGTTTTTCTGATTATAGTATACTCTTGTTTAGGGATAGATGCAATAGGTAAATGCAACAAATTTTTCGCCCCGGAATTGTGCAACTTGCGCAAAGTGCCAGGATCTCGGCTCAGCTGCGGTCTTGATGGGCGCAGCTGAGCCGAACAAAAAAAATGGGGATTAACCCCATTTTTTACTCAAGTCCTATCCGGGCGAGTAGGCAGTGTATTAGTGCAGTGCCCCCAATCAATATCCCGATAAACCGTACCATCTCTATCAGTGCGCTCATTGCCTATCTCCTTTCACCAAGCACATCTCTCGATGCTGATGCATTTTCCGTGCTTGCTCTCCATATATCTCAACTCTGCCTTGTTGTAGTTGGATATGGACTGTGTGCCGTCTGTGAATGTGTAGATGTAAGTTACTCTCTGTGCCATTTTAGTATCTCCTTTGTTCTTTCTGACTATAGTATAACATAGTCTTTTTAGTTTGTCAACAGTTTTTTAACTTTTTTGAAAATTTTTTCAATCTTCTTCGTTCCCGTACTGACGGAACAGGTCATAGACCCAGTCCTGGAAAAAGTCTACATCGTAGGCATTGTTCTTGCCGAAAGCTTCGGCGACCAAGCGCTCAACTTCGTCAAATTTGAGAGAGTGAAGAAGGGCTGTGTCGGACAGGTTGTATTCAACTCTGACCATATCGAAAATGAAGTCAAATTCGCGGTAGCTTTCAAGCTGTCTTCTTAACATGGTTTGTATCCCCCTTTGTTCTTTCTGTAATAATTATAGCATGGGGTCGCCAGGAAGTCAATACTTTTTTCATAAAAATTTTTGATGGGTGCGCCCGGATCCATTGCGCAAAATGATGTAAAATCGGGAAAAATGGGGTCAAGGCTTAACATCATTTTCTCTTTTCTCTTTTGGTCGATGCGCCCTGTGCGATCGACCGACGGCCGCGCTCCATCACATCTGATTGAGCGCGGCCCGCCAAAATGATGTAAAGGAGATCAAAATGATGTTAAGCAAAACAAAATGGGGTAAAATTTTTACCCCATTTCTATGGCTCAGATTTCGTCTGAGGAGTAGCCGAACGTCACGAGGTGACCCTCTATGACTGCCGAGCGGTAGTCCGTGTGGTAAGCCTCTATGAGAGCCTCAACCGCTTCAACCAAACAAGGCTGAGCATATTCGCGCATTACCTCGTTATAGCGGGCATCAAACCCCTCGAAGTCGTCAAACACTATGTGCATTGACCCGTCCTCGCGCATTGAGACATATACGTCCGCGACCTTCTCAAGTTCCGTTACTATTGCTAAAAACCGTGCAAACATTTTTTTTACCTCTTTTCGTTTCTTTCTGATTAGATTATACACCCCGAGCCCAGAAAATACAATTGGCAGATTGCACAAACTTTTCGGCAGTTTTTTGTGCATTGCGCTGATCTTTGTGCGCGCACCTGTTAGTTAAATAACTAACGAAGTGCCCCGGAAAAATGATGTAAAATGGGAGAAAATGCGCACGAGATTTTACATCATTTTTTATCTCATTTTTTGGTCGCGATCCCTGTGATCGCGACCAGCGGCTCGGCACCGGTTCAGCCGCGCGGTGCCGAGCCAATGACATTTTTTTAAAATTTTGCGGGGTCGCGCCTTGCTGCATTGCCGCGCATTTCGGGACCGCGTAACGTTATTCAGCTTTATTCTGCCTCTTGCAACTTTATTTGGGGGTGCTGCGTGGGTGCGTTATCGGCCTAAGCCGAACCCCGCGCTATCTTGCGATTTGCTTCGGGGTTCTATCTGCTTAGCCTATGATGTAGTAGCGGTATTCGTACCTGATGCCATATCCGTCTACTATGTCGTCATACTCCCAGGGCGCCAGGGCATATGCTGGACCAACCCACACTTCCCTATCTGCGCGCTCTATCTGCACGTACTTGGTATATGTTGCCCAAGTGAGTGACTGCCCTATCTCGTGCAGTGTCAGGTTATAATCGTCCTTATCGAACCACGTTCCGCCCAATGCGTTGTTTATCCGCTCTATGATTGCTCTTGTCTTTTTAGTCATTGCTATATGCTCCTTTCGTAGTTGGGGGGCAGGGCTCACTGCCCCCTATGTTGTTTTATTACCTATAGGTTTGCGAAGTACTGAAAGCCTAAGTTTTTGATATCGTTTTTCTTGATACCTTTTGGTATCTCAAACCATTCTTTTGAGATTTTGCCATTTGGTGTTTTGACGTTCAACCAATTCATATCTCTCAAGAATTCGTGATAGTCACTCTCAAGCGCCTTATCGCCATCGCATACATCAATCAGTATGATGTTCGGGTTATGTGACTCATATGCTCTTGAGCGTGTTGCCCAATTGTTTGAAGTGTAGCCTATCTTGAGCTGTCTTGTGCCCCTATTCATTACCATATACAACATTATTGTAATCCCTTTTCGCTATGTCATTCTTATCTGTTACCTTGTGAGTGGTGAATGTGTACCACTCACAAGGTTTATTCATTGTTTAGTGCTTGTATGTGTCATTCACAAGCTTTTCATATGTTTGATACATATTGTTAGCTAATTCGTTAAGTGTGTTAGCTGTGTGTATGTGTACTTTGTACTGTTCGCTATTGCCTTGTGCCATATAGCAGTCAGCTATCTCTGTTTCACTCATTGCCCTTGTGATTGTTTCCTTATACATTGAGTATACTATTGTCCTATTATCTAACATTGTTTTAACCCCTTTTCGTTATATCGCTCTTGTGTTACCTTGTGAGTGGTGAGCGTTGACCACTCACAAGGTTTATATATTGTTTAGTGCCAGCTTATGAATTCATTCGTGATATGCTCTACCTTGTAGGTTTTGCCGATAGGTGCGCAGTATATAGCCCTTGCGTATGCATCGTCAGCCTTTTCGTACTTGTCTATGATTTTGTCTGTGTCGTTATCCTTGACTATATAGTACCTTTCAATTGTCTTGTGTGCTCTTACTGTAATGACCTTGTTAGTGTCATACTTGTAACCACCGTTATCCCAATCGATTTGTCCATAAAATCTGTATGCTTCCATATTCAAAATTGTTGTCTTTGTCATTTTTCTATCCCTTTCGTTTGAGCCTTTCGGCTTATTATGTACTTTTCGTTTGCCTTGTGTGCTTTTCGTTTATTCCCTTGCAAGTGGCTTTATTTAGACCACTTGCAAGGTATTCGGTTGTTTAGCTTACTTATCTAAGTGTTAAGCGCTTTATTGTGTCTGTGTGCTGGGCTGATATTGTGTTATACTCAGCTATTATCAAATCGTTAAGCCTGTCTAACTCAGCCATATACTCATTGATTGCCTTTCGGCTTGTAGCTTTATCAAGCTTATCAAGTACCTTTTTGCTTTCGTTTAGCAGTTGTGCGTATTTGGTCATTTTTCTATCCCTTTCGTTTGAGCCTTTCGGCTTGTCTGTTTTGGCTTGACCTTGTGTCTTGCCCTTTCAAGTACCATTATAATGGTTGAAAAATGCTTGTCAATAGTTTTTTCAAAAAATTTTTGATTTTTTTTTCTTTTCGTCAAATTGCACAAAAAGCATGCGCCCGGTTTTGTACACATTGCACAAAAGGGCGCTGTTGATGGGGTACAACAGGCGGTTGTATTTTTTTTATAAGAATTCTTTGAGCTACTACCTCGGGTAGTATTTCAGGTATCGCTTGTTATTTTTTTAACAATGATCCTTGCCGCCACATTTCTCGGACCAAATAATTTTTGCAATTCGAAACACGACCCCGCTAAAAAATACGCACACCCGAGAACAACTGGAAAAACGGTACCCACGAAAAAAGAGCAAAAAAAAGAAGGGGCTTACTGCCCCTTCTTCAAACTCAACAATTTGTTTGCTAATGTCACAAACACATGTGTACAATATTCATTATAACCCGGATATTTCCATTCCATTCTGCGCTGCATCAGCTTTAACCGCTCTTTAGCTTTCTGCAGATCCCATTTAAACACTCGAATAATCTGAATACAAAACTTATCTGCGCCCAACTCATCGCCATCTGACACCAGCGTACTGTCATGCCAATAACCCCACAGGTCATGAAGTTCAAACACTTCCTGTAAAATAGATTCATCAATATCAACTGCACGCTCGCCAATTACCATAATCTTCTTAGTAAACAAGCGCCAATCATTTAATACAATAAAATTAGGAAATGTTAATTCGCCCATACAATCACCATCTTATCCTGCGCATGTGCGCGCTCAATCATATTATATACCTTACCATACGTGCGGCCATCCCAATTCGCCAACAGCACATCGCAACTATCAACCACATAATTATTTCTCATAGTTGCGCCATCCGTCATCATTTCTTGCGCCAAATAGATAATTGCGGCGGCATGCTCTTCAAGCGCCTTAATATCATCTCTGTGCTCCGCCTTAAAAGGATAAACACAAACTAAATCATATCCATTTTCAATAGCAACTTCAGCCATCACAATTCCCGCGCCATCGCTCATATCAGATATACATTCGCTTGTGCCGCTCTCATCACTATACATCAAAATTGCGTTAAAAATCCACTCCTTGAACGCGTCCTTATCCTCCAGTGCACCGGCGCCCGCAATTCCAAATTTCACCATTTTAATCTAACTCCTTTTCAAAATTACAGTTTTCACAACTGGGCTGCTCGCAGTAATGCCCATCAATAGGACAATACAAATTCTTCACGCGCGGATAAGGCTTCCATTCCGGCGGCCGCTCCAGTTCGCGCCCAGGCTCATCAGGATTTAATCTTCTATATATATCCATTAAGAATTACCTCTTTTGTATAAATTAATTATATCATAAAATTATAAAAAAATCAACAATACTCTTAATCAGAATAATCCAAAACAATACTTCTTATCTGCTATTGCCCAAAAAGTTGACAAGCAAAAAATTTTTTGTTATAATAGAACTATAGAAATGAAACATACAGGAGTTTTTATAATGGAAAACAACAACGAAAGCAACTTATTAATGGACGTGCGGGAACCCGTTAAACTGGATTATTCGCTCCAGACCTCAGAGGAACGTAGCGCGCTCGTCCAGAAAATTATTGCGCAAACTCCTAAATCGAAGCTTACACAAAAATATTTAGATATATTAGCGGACTATATTGTGTTCGCAATGGATAAAGACGAAAAGAAAGAAAAGAAGATTTTAACCAGCAATCGCATGGTTACAGTCAATAAGCGCGAAACCTCCTTTGAAGGTCTTGTAGAAAAATTCGAGAATGGTGAAGATGGTATCTATGGTATTATGACCAACGACAAGAACGTAATCTTCACCCCGAAAATTGCAATTACCGACAAAGATATAGAAGAGGTTCCAGAACTTAAAGAATTGCGCGAAGCTATCGACCAAGTAGAGGAGCAGCGGAAGCGCGCAACAGGAAAAAGAAAATATGGCTTAAAGAAACAAACTATAGAAATGCGCAAAGACCAATATGTACTCAAAAATTCTTATCGACAACCTATGTCAACCTCAAACACTATTCGTAGTATCAACGAGGTGGTTTTAGATGAGAAGGTCTCAGTCAATGAAGATGGTTCTCTTACTATTGAAGGCTTTTCACTCTTGAATCCGAAACATGTGCGGGCGGTCTTGCGGAATTATGCGCGAATCAAGCGTTCAGTTAGCGGAAAGGTTAACTGCGACGCTTATTATATGATGTTTGACCTCGACGATTTAATTAAGCGCACTCTTGAAGAAAAATATCCAATGTACTATGATATTGTGCGCAGCAAGATAGATGGCTACACTAACGAAGAAATTCAAGCACTTCTCGACAAGCGCTATGCGGTCACTCATTCTGTTGAATATATATCCTCCCTTTGGAAAAATAAAATCCCGAAATTAATTGCTACTACTGCGCAAAAAGATTGGCTTATTTGGTACTACACCAATAAAGAGTATGGACACTGGAAGCGCTGTTCGCGCTGTGGGCAAATTAAATTAGCTCATAATATGTTTTTTTCTAAAAATAATACAAGCAAAGATGGCTATTATAGCATCTGTAAAGATTGTAGAAACGAAAAGACTAAAGAGAAAAAGAATAAAACCAAAAAGGAGGAGTAATTAATGGCGGGAACGAAATTAACCTGTCAAAAGTGCGGTAAAACTATGGACGAGGGTCAGTTCTATAGTTACAAGGACGGACGCAAAACAGAACTTTGCAAAGCCTGTCTTACAATGCACATTGATAATTATGATCCTAATACTTTCTTATGGCTCTTGGAAAAGATGGACGTGCCGTATGTTCCAGAAGAATGGAACGTACTGCGCGACCGTGCATTTGCAAAAGACCCTAAGAAAATGAATGGTATGTCCGTATTTGGTAAGTACCTTTCTAAAATGAAGCTCAAACAGTGGCAACAGTATCATTGGTCAGATACAGATCGTCTTCAGCGGGAGCGCCAAGCTAAAATTGAAGAGCAGCAGCGCCAATATGAATTGGCTGGAGAAGAACTTGAGCGTGACTTAAAAGAAAAACTTGAAGCTGGTCTCATTACTGAAGCTGAGTATAAGACATTGATGCCAACTCCGGTACAATACCAAGACTACGTTGAAGATACCGGCCCTGCGCCAATCCCTACCTATGCAGATGACTCGTTTAACCAGTCTGGTTTTAATGAAGATAACTTCCTCAAAGAGTCCGAGTTGCCAGATCCAGGCGCGCGGCTCACGCAAGAGGATAAGATAATGCTTGCGGTCAAGTGGGGGCGCCTCTATAAACCCAACGAGTGGATTGAACTTGAAAAAATGTATCAAGAGATGGAACAGTCTTTTGATATTCAAGATGCGGACACGCGCAACTCCCTTATTTTTATCTGTAAATTAAGCCTTAAGGCTAATCAGGCTCTTGATAGCGGTGACTACGAAAGCTTCCAGCGCTTATCAAAAACTCTTAACGACCAGCGCAAAGCCGCCAATTTTACTGCGGCCCAGCGTAGGCGCGAGGATAAGCACGATTTTGTAGATAGTGTGGGTGAATTAGTTGCCTATTGTGAAAAATATGGTGGCGCGATTCCAAAATATGAAATCACTCAAAATCTTGATATAATCGATAAGGTTATTCAAGATATGAAAGATTATAACAAAACTCTGATTTATGAAGATACTGCGCTCGCTCGTCAAATTGAGGACTACCTGAAGAAGCGCGAAGTCGTTGACGCGAAAAAGAGCGGGGCGGCCGACCGCGCATTGACAGACCAAGATTATGCAGATTATGAACAATCCGTGCGTGAGCAGCAAGAGGCAGATGAAGCATTAACTCGTTCTAAATTGGAGGATGCGGAAGATGAATCTTGAGTCAATCTTAAATTTGGCCAATCAATATGACAATAGAAAAGATGTTTCAGAAGAACGTATTCAGGCGCAGTTTGAGAATTTGCGCAATTTGATTTCTTTCTTCCGTGAATATCCTGATTATTTTGTTGATTTTATGAAGGGGCCAGACAGCACTTTCAAATTCTATTTTTATCAGCGTATTTTCTTACGTATTATTATGCGCCATCGCTATGTATATGCGACCTTCCCGCGTGCTTATTCAAAATCATTCCTTAGTGTTTTGTGTTTGATGATTCGTTGTGTTCTTTATCCTAATTCAGAATTATTCGTTACCACTGGCGGAAAAGAGCAGGCGCGGTCAATCACTCTGGCTAAGCTCGATGAGATTTGTAGACTTTTACCGTTTTTTGAAACAGAAATTAACTGGGAACGTGGTAAGACCCGTAAGACCAAAGATAGTGTTGAATACGTGTTCAAAAATGGTAGTAAAATCAATATCCTAAAAGCGGGCGAGAGTTCAAGAGGACAAAGAAGAACTGGCGGTTTAATGGAAGAGTGTATTCTTATTGATGGAGACATTCTTAATGAAGTCATTATACCAACCACCAACGTTGATAGACTTCTCCCAGATGGCACACGTCATCCTGAGGAAATTACCAACAAGAGTCAAATCTATATTACCACTGCGGGCTGGAAGAATTCATTCGCATATGATAAACTGATTGAGCTATTGATTCAGAGCCTTATAGAACCAGATATGGTTATGATAATGGGTGGTACATATAAAACCCCTGTTACTGAGGGCCTCTTGAATGAAGACTTTGTAACTCAGCTTGAATTACAAGGCACTTTTAATGAGGAATCTTTTGATAGAGAATATCGTAGTATTTGGAGCGGAGATGCGCAAAATGCGTTCTATTCGGCGGAAAAGTTTGATAAACATCGAGTGCTTAACCAAGCGGAGTATGAATATAGTAAACGCAATAACAAATCTGCTTTTTATGTTCTGGGTGTTGACGTTGGTCGTATTGGATGTACTACTGAAGTTTGCGTATTTAAAGTAATGCCACAGCCTACTGGAACTGCGCTCAAGAGCTTAGTCAATCTTTATTCTTATGAAGCTGAAGACTTTGAAGCGCAAGCTATTCACTTAAAGAAACTTTTTTATAAGTATCGTGCAAAAATAATTGCAATAGATGCTAATGGTCTTGGTGTTGGTTTGATTGACTTCATGACTAAGGCGCAAATTGACCCAGAGACTGGTGACACCCTTATTCCTTTTGGTGTTGAGGGTGGTACAGCTGATGATGCGGCGGAAAACTATAAGAAAATTAGAGGGTCTGATGTAGAGAATGATGCGCTCTGGCTTATTAAAGCTAATGCACCAATCAACACAGAAGCTTATTCCTATGCGCAGTCTCAAATGAGTAGCGGTCGAGTGCAATTTTTAATTGACGAACAGACTGCTAAAAATAAAATCATGGAGACAAAGATTGGTCAGGAAATGAGTACTGATCGGCGCAATAGCAAACTTGTTCCTTTTGTTCTTACTACGAGTTTAAAGCGGCAAATGCTTAACTTAGTAGAGAGTAATGAAGGCGTTAATATTATCTTAAAACAAGATAGTAGAAGTATTCCTAAAGATAGATTTTCAGCTTTTATCTATGGTCTTTTGTATATTAAGCGTGATGAAGAGCGGAGGCGTAAGCGCCGTTCGCGCAATATTGAAGATTTTATGTTTTTTCAGTAAACCTTTTGGACAAAAAATCTCAAAAGTTTATTAAAAGAAATGAAATTTAACAGAATCAAAAAAGGAAGAGGAATATGAGAGCAAGTCGTGGCGAGATTAAAATCGAAGACATCTTGAGAGCTGCAGAATTAAACTTCCAAGAAGAATATTCTTTCAACGATCTGGTGTCTTTAACTGGTAGACCGCTTCGTTTTGATTTTGCAGTATTTGATGATAATGGAGATTTAGATTTTCTTATTGAATATCAAGGTGTTCAACATTATGAACCCAAATCAAAATTTGGCGGTTATAATGGATTGCGCAAACAACAATTTAATGATATGCGCAAAAGAGAATATTGCAAGGAGCATAATATCACATTGGTAATAATACCTTATGTGGATGAAAGTCTTATTAGTTATGATTATATAATGAAAAAGGCTGGCTATTAATTGCTCTTATAAAATAGAATTATGTATATCTACACTAATCCAAATCCTAATAATACATTAGTTGGAGACTGTACAGTAAGGGCAATTGCCTTGTTATTGGATCAGGATTGGCAAGATATTTATATCGGACTGTGCTTAAAAGGCTATGAATTATCCGATATGCCCAATTCTAATATAGTATGGGGGACATATTTAGAGGAACGAGGATATCAACGAGTTCCTATTCCTAATACATGTCCATTCTGCTATACTGTTAACGATTTTTGTTTGGATCATCCAAATGGAATATATTTACTGGCTACTGGTACTCATGTGGTAACGTGCATTGATGGCAACATACACGATACATGGGATTCTAGTAACGAGCTTCCAATTTATTATTGGGAAAAACAATAAAATAAAAATAATCAAGAAGGAGAAAGATTGATTATGCCGTCTTATTTCAATACGGGGAATTATTATCCCTATAACAATTATTATAATAATCAACAGACCTCCACTACACCAAATAGTGGGCGGTTTAATCAAATTATTGTAGTACCTGTACAAAACCTCGAATCCGCCAATGCTTATCCAGTTGCGGCAGGTAATACTGTATTACTTATGGATTACACAGGTAGAAAATTTTGGCTCAAATCCACCGGAATGGATGGCCTAACTCAGAATATGATTGAACATCATTTTGCAGTTGGGGTAGATGATCCCGGTGCTCACAAACAAGAATACGTTAGTCGATCTGAATTTGAAGATTTGAAAAAAGCGTTTGAAGAGTTTATTAAGTGAGGTATTGAGCAATGATGAATCCATTTATGTTTCAGAGTCCAAATAATAACAATAATTTGATGGCGCAATTCCAAAATTTTATGCGTCAATATCAGGGTATGGATCCACAATATGTGGTACAACAATTGTTAAATTCTGGAAAGATGACGCAAGATCAATTTAATCAATTGCGGGCGCTTGCCAATCAATTGACTGGCAGACGTTTTTGATAGGTGTTTACCCTTTGGGGTTTACATAAATATATAATAATTTTGAAAGGATGAAAATTTGAATTATGGCATTGACTGATTCAAATGGCGGACTTAGTGCCGCTGATGTAGCTGCTGTTATGGGTAACAACGGTGGCGGAGGCTGGGGCTTCGGAGGCGATGGCGCCTGGTGGCTCTTAGTGTTATTTTTATTTGCTTTCAACGGTAACGGTTGGGGCAATGGCTTCGGTGGTGGCTACACCGGAGGTGAGATTCAGAGGGGCTTTGATCAGCAAGCTGTGATGAGCGGTCTCACTGGTTTAACCAGTGCCGTATCAACAGGGTTTGCAAATGCTGAGGTGAGCAGATGTAATGCGCAAGCAAATACACTTCAAGCTTTAAGCAACTTAGGACTCAATTTAGCAGATATTAAGTATACTGTAGCGACAGAGAACTGCGCTGACAGAACTGCAGTATCTGATGGTATTCGTGACGTAATTGCTTCTGGTACTGCGAATACTCAGGCTTTAATCAACTCTACAAACGCAGGTTTTACCTCAATTATGGATAAGATTTGTCAGTTAGAGCTTGATTCTAAGAATGAGAAAATCGCAGATTTACAGAATCAATTAACGATGGCAACTTTGCGTGAGTCACAGACAGCTCAGACCGCGCGCATCTTAGCTGATAATGCTGCTCAAACAACAGCATTAGAGCAATTCTTAAATCCAACTCCTATTCCTGCATATCAGGTGCGGAATCCGAACTGTTGCAATTCGTTCTTTAATAGTTGCGGCTGTAACGGTTAAAGGAGGTGACTGGAATGGCTGAATATTCAGCAAACGCGATTCAGATCGTTAATCCAGGTGAATCCATTATATTCACGGAAACAGATGTACCTTGCCGTCGTGGATTTATTCGTCACAGAGAAGGTTCTGGAAACTTTTTATTAAGTGGTCAGGTTGGCGGATGTGGTTGTTTTAGAACGCGTTCTGCAATGTATTTAATAGATTGTGGATGCAATATTTCAATTCCTACCGGTGGAACAGTAGAACCAATTTCCATAGCTATTGCTATTGATGGTGATACAATTCCCACTAGCACGATGACCATTACTCCAGCTGCAGTAGATGAATATACTAATGTAAGCCGAGCTATCAATGTTCCAATTTGGGCAGGCTGTTGTGAAACTGTTTCGGTGCGAAATATTAGCACGCAGCCAATTCAAGTCCAAAACGCTAATATTATTTTTGCTAGACCTGATCTGGCTATATCACGATAAAGGAGTATAGCTATGAATAGACAAAGAGTATTGGAAGAAATTGAAGATAAGGTTGTTGCGGAGTTAAAAGAATTAACTCAAAAAGATTCGATTTCTGTTGCGGAATTAGAAGCAATGACAAAAGCAACATGTTTATTAGAAAAAATAGACATGTTAAAAGAAAACGAGATGTATTCTATGTCAATGGACTATGATCGTTATCCTATGGCGCGTGGTCGTTCTTATGCACGTGGTGGCGAAGAGAGTTATACGCGCGGTGGTGAAGAGAGTTATGAGCGTGGTCGTTATTCAAGAACGGGGCGTTCTATGAGCCGTGAGAATGGTTATAGTGGACATAGTATTAAAGATCGTATGATTGATCGTTTGGAACAAATGGTAGATGAAGCAAAGACAGACCATGAACGTCAAGTAATTGAAACTTGGATTGATCGTTTGTCTTCTGAACAATATTAATAACTAGTTAGGAAATGGGGAGTTTTCTAACGAAGACTCCCCAACTTCTTTACTTGCAGACTATTGAGCGGTTTATCAATTAAACTGTTGAATAGTCTGTAAGTAATGGACAGAAGTCTAGAAAGAGGTGTTCATTTTGATTAACAGACGTGAACAAATCAAAAGCAAAGGGTTTAACATGCCTTTAGATCAAGAGATGCCAATTACAAACCCTGATTTTAGCAAAATCCGCGTAGGGGTTAAAACACTTGATGACGCCGTAATGGATTTAGGAACTTATAAAAAGGTAAATCCTAGATGGGGCGATAAAACTTCAGTGCTGAACGCAATTAATCGTGGGAATTTAGAACAAATGCGAGAAATTTCTAATTTCTTCTATAAAACGAGTGGTATTTATTCGCGACTTGTGCGTTATGCAGCTTATTTGTATCGTTATGATTGGCTTGTGACGCCATATATTAACGAAGGTTTAGGTGTTGTAGCTGACGCCGATGTAACTTTAAAGCGCAATCAGCGCGACAACATTCTGCGTAACTTCTTCCACGCTTTAAAGTTTTTAGATGGCTTTGGAGTAAAGAAGTTTTTTGGTGATGTAGCATTAAAAGTAATTCGTGATGGTTGTTATTATGGATACATAGTAACAAATGGTAACTTAGTACAGGTTCAGGAATTACCTATTCGCTATTGCCGCACTCGTTTTTCAGTGGGCAATTCTCCTGCTATTGAATTTGACATGAGTTTCTTCGATGTTTTCTTTACGGATACGGAAGAGCGCATTCGCGCCCTGAAGTTATTCCCAAAGGAATTTCAAGATGGCTATGCCAAATATAAGAAAGGTTTATTAACCCCGCGGTTTAAGGGTGATACGCGGAGTTGGTATTTATTAGAAATTGGAAAAGCAATTAAGTTTAATCTTAATGGAGAAGATTTTCCAGCATTTATGTCAGTAATTCCTTCAATTATTGATTTAGACGAGGCGAAAGATTTAGACCGCAAGCGTGTAGCGCAAAAGCTGTTAAGAATCATCATTCAGAAGATGCCTATTGATAAAAATGGCGATTTAGTCTTTGATGTTGATGAAGCACAAGCACTCCACAATAATGCGGTTCGTATGTTAAGCCGCGCGATTGGTATTGATGTATTGACTACTTTTGCAGACGTTGATGTTGCAGATATGTCCGATCGAAGCAATACTAGTCAAACAGATGACCTTGTACGTGTTGAACGTTCTGTATATAATGAGGCGGGTGTGTCTCAGATGCAATTTAATAGCGATAGTAATATTGCATTAAAATATTCAGTATTGAATGATGAAGCATCATTATACAATCTTATTCAACAGTTTGAGGATTTTCTTAATATATTGTTAGTTCCCTATAATAAAAAGCCAAAGGTAGTTTATTATAGAGCACAAATATTAACAACAACTATATTTAACTATCAAGAAATGGCCAAGCTCTATAAAGAGCAAACTCAAATGGGTTATTCAAAGGTATTACCGCAAATAGCTTTAGGCCAGTCTCAAAGCTCTATTTTAGCAAATGCTTACTTCGAGAACGATATTCTTGATCTGGTTAGCGTTTTTGTTCCTCCACTCACTTCTAACACTATGAATGCAGAAGCTCTTGCAATGCGCAATGGCAATAAGAATGCAACGAATGGTGAAAGTAATGTTGGCCGACCAGAAAAAGATGATACAGAAAAATCGGATAAGACAATAGCTAATAGAGAAAGTATGTAAAGGAGAGTAAGAATGAGTTTACCACACAGATCAGTTGCGACAATCGAAGCACCTGAATTCATTAACCTTCAGCCTCTTGACATTAATCCGATGATGTCAAAGTGCGAGATTAAGGTTTTCTATGTGGGAGAGAATCGCAACGGCAGTTTTATTAAAAAGGAAGTTGCCGCAGAAATGGCGAAGACCTTACGTGGTGCTCCTATTGTTGGTTATTACAAAGATTCAAAGGATGATTTTACAGACCATGGACATGTAGTAACCATTGATGATGAGGGTGTTCATTTTCAAGAAATGACAAGACCTTACGGTTTTGTGGCTCCTAATGCGGATGTCTGGTTTCAAAAATTCATGGACGAGGATGCTTTTGGCAACCAAGTTGAGCGTGAATATTTAATGACTACCGGCTATCTTTGGACCGGTCAGTACCAAGAGGCGCGGTCGGTTCTTGAGAGTGGAAAACCGCAGTCTATGGAATTAGATGGCGATTCCTTAAAAGGCGATTGGGCAGAAAATTCCAAGACTGGTATGTCATTTTTCATTATTAATGACGCAATAGTTTCTAAACTTTGTATTTTAGGCGATGATACGGAGCCTTGTTTTGAGGGGGCATCAGTAACAAAGCCTGAGATAAGTGCTAGTTTTTCATTAGACGATAAGTTTAAAAACACTTTATTTAATATGATGAAAGAATTAGAATTCGCATTGAAAGGAGAACATACAGTGACAATGGAAAATGTAACTGTAAATGA
>JAEEGL011922369.1_pt1 | contig 22994 bp, 19 predicted proteins | sample 9134231 | NCBI WGS metagenome assembly JAEEGL01 (sample SAMN16246548, study PRJNA631951) | gut metagenome | biome: gut microbiome; feature: rumen; material: fiber-attached | host: Bos | place: Iran: Karaj | collected 2018-10
ATGCAACCCCAGGAAATGGGGTATTCAATGAACTCTTAAACAATTTGCTCTGATTGATGAAAAAGTACATGAAGAATCTCACGGTTGAGGAAGTTTCCTTCCCCCACCAAAGATACGTCCTGATCAAACTCACTGACCAACTACCGCTGCCCGACATCTTGCCAGGACAGTTCGTGGAAGTGAAAGTCGATGGGGCGCCAAACACCTTCCTCAGAAGGCCTATCTCCGTCAATTATGTTGACAGAAACAAAAACCAATTATGGTTGCTCATACAATTGGTGGGCGAAGGAACACGGATCTTGGCCAAGCTCACTCCTGGAGACTGCCTCAACGTTGTCTTCCCTCTCGGGAATGGCTTCTCTATGCCCAGCGACACGAATTGCGACATCCTCCTCGTAGGAGGCGGAGTAGGGGTGGCTCCATTGCTCTATTATGGCGAACAACTCAAGGACAAAGGGTTCAAACCCTTTTTCCTCCTCGGTGCTAGGACAAAGAACGACTTGCTTCAGATTCCTCTGTTCCAACAGTTCGGAGAGGTCTTCATCACCACAGAGGACGGTTCGATGGGGGAAAAGGGATTTGTCACCAATCATAGTGTGCTGGGCAAAAAGGCCTTCTCGCATATCGCCTGCTGCGGCCCCAAACCCATGATGATGAGTGTGGCGAGATATGCCTTGGCCAACAACATTCCTTGCCAGGTGTCCCTTGAGAACATGATGGCATGTGGTTTAGGCGCCTGTCTCTGCTGTGTCGAGAAAACAGTCAAAGGAAATGTCTGCGTCTGCAAGGAAGGACCAGTCTTCGACATCCGTCAACTCACTTGGGAACTCTGAACAGTTTTCCGTCCCACAGCTCCCCTCCCTTTAACTCCCTCTTAAACTCCCCTTTTAACTCCCCCCTTTAACTCCCCTTTAATAAAAATGTCCAATCTCAACATCAAAATAGGAGACCTTCAACTCAAGAATCCGGTCATGACCGCATCTGGAACTTTCGGTTACGGACTGGAATATGCCGACTTCGTCAATCTCAGCGACATCGGTGCTATCATCGTCAAAGGAACAACACTCCACCACAGAGAAGGAAACGACTATCCCAGAATGGCAGAGACACCGAGCGGAATGCTCAACTGTGTCGGACTCCAGAATAAAGGAGTGGACTATTTCTGCAACAACATCTATCCGCAAGTCAAGGACATCGACACCAATGTCATCGTCAATGTCAGCGGAAGCACACCAGAGGACTATGCCGAATGCGCTGCGCGCATCGACCGGCTTGAGAAGATTCCCGCCATCGAACTCAATATCTCTTGCCCTAACGTGAAAGACGGTGGCATGGCTTTCGGTGTCACGCGGAAAGGTGCCGCTGAGGTCGTCAGGGCTGTTCGAGCCAGATATCATAAGACACTCATCGTCAAACTCTCTCCCAATGTCACCGACATCACTGAGATTGCCAAGGCCGTTGAAGATGAAGGAGCGGACGCCGTCTCACTCATCAACACACTCATGGGTATGGCTATAGATATAGAAAGGAGAAAGCCCGTACTCAGCATCAAGACAGGAGGACTCAGCGGACCCGCCATCAAACCTGTGGCGGTCAGAATGGTGTGGCAGGTGGCCAGAGCGGTGCGCATACCCGTCATCGGACTTGGAGGCATCATGAATGCCAAGGATGCCATCGAATTCTTCATGGCAGGAGCGTCTGCCATCCAAATCGGAACGGCCAACTTCATCGACCCGACAGTCAGCGTGAAGGTGAGGGACGGCATCAACCAATGGCTCGACCAGCATAAGGTCTCCTCGCTCAGCGAAATCATCGGTACGGTCGACTGACTTCTTTTAGCCGCTTAATGAGAAAACAAACGTCCGTAAGGATGTTCTGTAAGCCGCCTTGTCATGGCGGCTTTTTTTTTATTTCATTCTGACATTTTATCTGCATTTTTTGTATTTTTTATGACTAATTGAAAGAAAAATCATAAAAAATGCTTGTATTTGTTTTTTAATTCCTATCTTTGCACCGAATTTTTGATATTTTGTTGATTAATTACTGACAAATGAGCAAGCTGATAAAACCAGATGCATACAAACAACTACTGAATCCTGCGCAAACAGAACAAGGTATAAAACTCATCAAGGATTTCTTTCAGGCAAACCTGTCCACTGCACTCAGATTGAGGAGAATCACTGCCCCTCTTTTTGTGCAGCGAGGACTCGGCATCAACGACGACCTGAGTGGAGTGGAACGACCCGTTTCATTCCCCATCAAGGACATGAACGACCAAGTGGCGGAAGTGGTGCACTCACTGGCAAAGTGGAAGAGGCTCATGCTGGCGGAGTACAACATCAAACCAGGATATGGTCTTTACACCGACATGAACGCCATACGTGGTGACGAGGAACTCGACAACCTGCACTCGCTCTACGTGGACCAGTGGGACTGGGAAAGGACTATCCTGCCCGAAAACAGAAACCTCAAGTTCCTCAAGAAAATCGTCAGGGCCATCTATGCCGCCATGCAGCGGACGGAGTATCTCGTCTGCGAGACCTATCCCCAAATCGAACCATTCCTGCCTGATGAAATCAAATTCATACATTCCGAGGAACTCATCGCCATGTATCCCGACATGACGCCCAAACAACGCGAGAACGCCATTGCCAAAGCATACGGAGCCGTCTTCATCATCGGCATCGGAGGAAAACTCTCCAATGGAGAACCTCACGACCTCCGCGCGCCCGACTACGACGACTGGACCACACCTAATGAGGAAGGATTCTATGGACTCAATGGCGACATACTCGTCTGGTATCCTATCCTCAACCGTTCTGTCGAACTTTCCTCAATGGGTATTCGTGTGGATAAGGACACCCTCCTACGCCAACTCGAACTCACAGGAAAAGAGGAGCGCAAGCAACTTTTCTTCCATCAGAAACTCATCAAAGGCGAACTGCCGCTCAGCATTGGAGGCGGTATCGGCCAAAGCCGACTCTGTCTCATGCTGCTTCACAAGGCGCATATCGGTGAAATCCAAGCCAGCATCTGGCCACAAACCATGAGAGAAGAGTGCCATCGTCTCGGCATGCCTCTCATCTAAGATTTCGTAACTACTCACCCAAGTCCCTGAAGGGGACACCTCTCAATAACCGGGGGTACATGAAGCGAAGCGGAATGCACCTACGGACTATATCTCAGATGCTTACCATATCGACCCTGAAAGGGTCACCCATCGCTTTAGACTCCAGCAATCGTTTATTATTGTTAATTTTTGCCCAATCATGCTTTGTCTTTGCTGATTTATTGCTAAATTTGCACGGTCTTTAAGGGTACCCAGGCAATTGCCTGTCAAATCAGGACATCATCCAAGATTCCACCCTTTTTGCGGCAATAGCTCAGTTGGTAGAGCGTTGGCTTCCCAAGCCGAAGGTCGCGGGTTCGAGCCCCGTTTGCCGCTCAATCTGAAAGTCAATTTTTCACGCAAAAAAAACGGTAGGAATTCCCTACCGTTTTTGCGTTAAAAGGGTCACTGGTTAAGTTCTAAAAACGCGAAAGTCTTTGTTTTTGTTTTTTTTTCATTGTTTCTTTTTTATTATAAATATAATTATTATATTTGCAATAAAAAGTGAGAATGTATGGAAACAATAACAGTTGTAAACCCCTTTGTAGTGGGGAAATATATCTCTGACGAATACTTTTGCGACCGTGTTCAGGAAACGGAATTCCTAAAGAAACAGATAGATAACGGGCGTAATGTGGCGCTCATTTCTTCTCGACGTATGGGTAAGTCGGGACTCATCCATCATCTGTACGCACAGCCATCTGTACAGGAACCATATTATTGTTTCTATGTTGATGTATATGCTACGTCGTCTTTTCCCGAATTCATCTATTTGTTTGGAAAAGCTATCTTTGAACAATTGAAACCACGGAAGACTGTATGGGCAGAACGATTCTTCGAGATTGTGCGTTCACTGAGAGTGGGTTTCAAACTCGATACGCAGACTGGTGCTCCCAGTCTCGAAATATCAATAGGCGACATCTACTCGCCGCAGACGACTCTTGACGAAATCTTTGAGTATCTGGAAGCCGCCGACCGACCTTGTGTTGTTGCTTTCGATGAGTTCCAACAGATTACCAATTACCCTGAAAAGAACATAGAGGCACTGCTTCGTACTAAAATCCAACAATGCAAACAGTCTCAGTTTATTTTTGCAGGCAGTAAGCGTCACTTGATGAGTAATATGTTCAGCTCACCTGCGAAGCCCTTCTATCAAAGCACCATCATCATGGGCCTGGATCCTATTTCACTGTTCTCCTATCTGGAATTTGCCACCCGTCTGTTTTCTGAACATCAGAAACGAATAGACAAAGACACTATTGAAAAGGTCTATGACAGTTTTGATGGTTGCACATGGTTCGTACAGATGATGTTGAACGAGTTATTCGCCATGACACCTGTCAATGGGACGTGCACCGTGGATATGTATCCTCAGGCATTCGACAATGTTGTTTCTCGCCAGGTTATGGGTTATATGGAGCAACTCAACAACCTTCCCGCCAAACAGAAGCAATTGCTTTTGGCTATCGCTAAGGAGGGGCGTGCCAGTAGCATTACTTCTGCGGCGTTTGTCAAAAGGCACAAGTTGCCATCTGCCAGTTCGGTGCAGGCTGCCCTCAAACCACTCCTCCAATCCGACATTGTGACAAACGACAACGGTCACTACCGTATCTACGACTATTTCTTTGCCCATTGGTTAAATAATTCTTTCTAAAAGAAAGCAGGAGGGAGCCTGAAAAAGGCTCTCTCCTGCCTATAATGTTCCCCCTTTATTGGTGGGAACTGAACTCTGCATCAACCGGCCTCTGCATCAGCTAGGGGAATCTTTTTTTCGCCCAAAAGAGTTATTTCTCAGCTTCTTCTTTCCAATGCAAGTACATGTCATGGTCTTCCTCAACACCCCTTCCATAATAATAACAATCAGCGAGTTTTTTCATGGCATTTTTATTCCCTTGCCAGGCCGATTTCTTAAACCATTCAAAGGCCTTTTCATAACTCTGTTCCACACCTTGACCATTTAGATAGCAATTTCCTATATTATTCTGAGATACATCATTCCCTTGTTCCGCTGATTTCTTATACCATTCGAAAGCCTTCTCTAAACTCTTGTCAACACCCTCGCCAAATTCATAGCAATAACCTAAATTACATTGAGCTATGGCATTTCCTTGTTCTGCTGACTTACGATACCATTCCACAGCCTTTGTATAGTCTTTTTCTGCACCTAGTCCCAAATAATAACAATAGCCTAAACGGAATTGAGCGTCAGCATTATCTTGTTCCGCCGACTTACGATACCATTCCACAGCCTTTTTATAGTCTTTTTCTGCACCTAGACCTTGTTCATAGCAATAACCTAAATCGGCTTGAGCATCAGCATTTCCTTGTTCTGCTGACTTCTTAAACCATTCAAAGGCTTCATCATAGTCTTTTTCTGCACCTTGGCCATCATAATAGCAATAACCTAAATAGAATTGAGCCCTGGCATTTCCTTGTTCTGCTGACTTCTTAAACCATTCAAAAGCTTTCTCGTAACTCTGTTCTACCCCTTGACCTATTACATAACAACCTCCTAAGCAACGTTGCACCTCTGGATGACCTTTTTTCGCTAACGTTTCAATCTCGATGAATGCTTCTTCGTATAGATTCCGGGCTTTTATAGAATCTTTCTCTACTCCTTTTCCTTCTTCATAATAGTAGCCAAGTAATCTCTTTGCCATAGGGTTCCCTTCATTGGCATATTGTTCAAGTAGTTTCACCGCTCCCATCGGGTCTTTCTTCTGTTCATCAAGTTTTATACACTCTTCATACTGCTTGGCATACTTGTCGCTTGGATCACAAGAACAGAAGAGGGGGAGGATAAGGACTAAAAACACAAGTCTTTTCATATCGGCTACTGGGTTTGATTAGTGATGACGCAAAATTACACAAAAAATCAATATGACAAAAGCTAAGCATGAAAAACTGCCTATTTTTTTCGCCGTTGTTAGGAATAAAATAGGGGACCACTTTCGCAAGCAATCCCCCTGATGAATCTAATACCATGAAATATAAAAATGTACCATGAAATACGATGCAAATTTAGCTCCTTTATCCCTGTCGAAGGCTTTATTTCTACTGCAATCTTTGAGCCATCTGTTAACTCGAAATATACGTCCAACCTGTCACCTGATAATTGGGTATGCACTGCGGACTCGTAATTGTTGCTTGTTAAACTTTTAGCAGGCACCAATAAAAAAGAATGTATTCTTTTTGTTCTGCTCTCGATTTTTCGTGATTTTGACCAAGGTCTAAATAACTCCATCTCGGCATAGAAAAAGAATTATTGGTGTCCGCTAAAAAAGAATAACTGAAAGATTGTGTATCCGCAGTGCCGATAAACAGGCATTGCGGATGTTTTTTATAAGTGAAGTATTCATCAACTTGCATAGTTAGTTTTTTGTTACCTATGATAAAACCTTGCTGATAATAAGACAATGACCTATTTCATTTATCTGTTATTTTGGGAAAAACTAATAGAATTATTTCTTATCTCTAAGTATTTCAGCGTAGAGCTTTTGGGCATCTTCATTACCAAGATCTGCAGCTTTTTTCAGATAACTAAGGGCCATTTCATCATTTTTCTTAACAAATTGACCATAATAATACATCTCGCCAATATGTGATAATGCATAATCGTCATTAGGTGATATACTTAATGCTTTTGAAAAAGCTTCATAGGCTTTAGAATAGTCAATTTTACAGCCAAGACCGTACAAATAAACCCATCCTATATTATCCCAACAGAGTTGTTTGCAATTATTAGAGCCATCAACTGTTCCTTTATTCCACCAATAAAAAGCCATATCATAATCTTTCTTTTTATCGTGTGAATAAATATTGCCCAATGTGAACATAACATCATTATTCCCTTGTTTTAATGCTTTATTTGCATATCTCAAAGCCTGATCGATTGAGAACAAAGGGTTTTTATCTTCGATATAAATCCATGCCATTGTATCATAATTGGTTGTATCACCAAGGTTTTCGGCTTTAGCATAATAATCTAGACTTTTTGACCAATCTTTTTGATCTTTGTAGTATTTTGCTAAAATCAAGATAGACTCTAAATCATTTCTTGAAACTGCAATCTCCAGTGTCTCTATCGCCTTGTTGATATCCATTTGGGTACCATACCCGTGGAGTAACATATCACCATAGGCTCTATAGGCTGGAGTATAATCAGCTTCAAAAAGCTCTTGAATTATCGGAAGGGCTTCTTCATATTTCTTATCATCATATAAAGTCTTAAATCTTTCATGTTTTTCATCACTAGACTCCTTAGGTAGAAGGATGCAGATAAGAGAAACCATGGCTATAACTATTAACCCTAATAAAAACCACCATTTAGTTCTCTTCCCTTTATTTGCAACGGAGTTGTCCTCTGATATTTGAGATTCTTGTTGTACAACAATATTTTTTTTACTATCAGTGTTATCCTTACTTGTCGATTGATCAACCATGTTATTAATTACCTTTATTTCAGAAGATTTTTTGTTAACTTCTGCGTCAAGAGGATTAATAATATTCCGATTGTTGTCAATCTGATTTTGTTCAGAAACTGATTCATCTTTGCCATTTCCATCCTCTGCAATATCTGAGACAATATTATCATTTTCTTTAGATTGTTCATCTTGTTCATCTACGGACACTTTAATAGATTCTGGCAGTTCTTTGACATTTTGAGCTGAATGTATTGTATTGTTCTTTTCGGCATTAGTCAAAGGCACATAAACACGATGAACAGTGTCTGTTTCTGAATCAATATTATTATTGTCAATTTGGGCAGATGAAATATCTATAGATTCATTATTCTTAGAAACAGGATTATTATCTAATTCGTTAACGTTTTTACCCTCTAATTCCTTATTATCGTTGGTGTTATTATCTTTTAGAATGCCCAGTGTTTGGAATCCAGATTTTCCTTTATTTTTTACCAAAAGAAGAACAATAAGAAGCACGATTGATAAAATACTTCTCATTTGAGGATTAGATAACAGCAAATATTGTGGCCAGATGCTAGCAATAACAAAATTTGTTATATTAGAGCCAATAGTTAGATAAAAACCTATAGCTTTGTATTTCGTTAATTGAAATAACCCCCATAGAGATACAATATCACTTATGGTTAATAGTGATAATGCAATATATCCATCTGAGTTATAAGGCTCAGTAAAAAACTGGAATGTATTCCAAATTAAGACCAAAAAACCACCTATAATCCACCAAACTAGAAGTGCTTCTAAACACCCGTTGTAAGACTTTTCCTGAATAGTATCTGTTTGAATATTTAACTGATCCATCTTTATTTTGTATATAAATTAGACAATTTAACCATATCTTTAGGAGTGAACACGATTTGAACAAGTTCTGAAGTCTTTGAACCTTTGTAATTATATATTAGGTTTGCGTCTATAGCTATACACATATCAAACATTTCGTGAATTTCTTCATTAAACTTAAGTGAATTCGATGAAAATTGTTCCACGATCAATTCACGTGATGCTTCGGCTAACATTCCTCTATAAGTTCTGTCTGAAAAATCGATTCCTTGTGTCTCTTTAATGGTATAATCATATACAACATTTACACCATCAAATCGGCAACCTGTCATTATTGTGACTTCATCCAGTTGATAAGGACAACCTGCATTTGTAAATGCAAGGCTAGAAGCAATCTTCTTTTTGATCTTTTCACAATTATCTTCATTTGAAAAATAAGCATTAGAAATTCTTTCTGGAGATATAGTTGTTACAAGATGTTTATGAGAATTAGACCCCATCATATCATATTGAAAATAAATCCGAGCATAAACAAGTTCTTTTATGAGCGAATCATTCTTGATAGCATCAGAACACCAATTTATAACCATATCTTCAACTATGTCTTGTTTATTAACTAAAGAATCTATATGAATAAGAGATTCATCCATGGTAAAATTAAAACACCATAAACTATCATTAAACGACACGGATGTAACAACGAAACCAAGAGTGTTTTCAATTGGACATTTAGAATTCATATTTCTAGCTGTTTGCGCTATTTCTGTTCTTGTCTTTTCAATTCTCTTTAAGTCAGTTTCATTTCTCGTTTTATTAGAATCTGGCTGAATTTGACAAGAAGTGAGTAATCCTGCAACCAATAAGATTGCGAAAAATAAAAGTGCTCTCATTCGTCTTTATTGTTTTCACGTTGAAAAAAATCATATAGAGATTCCATTTCATCTGCGTCAAACGCTATCTCACGGAAACTTCTACCTGAATTATGATAAATTGTGACAAATCTAAAATGATAATTACCCTTTCTTGATACAGCTATGATAGGATAATCGATGACACTAATTACTTTTAGAATACCTTCCATTGCGGGTTGCTCTAAAGAGGTGCCAACAACGTCATCTTCGATTATGGATTTAAACACTATTTCTCTAGTGTATATTGAAAAATAAACATTTGACAAAGTGAGCCCATAACCAATTTCTATAGGCAAGAATTTTTTAACTCCTTTTTCAAATCCGTATAAAGTAGAATCAATTCTTTCTTTTGTGGCATTAATTAATTGTTTATCAATCATCCACTTTCTCATCGGCTTCAAATAAACACCACCATTGTCGATTGTTTTTTTCGCTTCGATGACTTCGGAATACTTAATTCTGTATGTTTTTTTATAGGGACCAGCTACTATATTGATTTGAAAAGTTGGTTTAATTACACTAAGGGCAGTAGAGAATTCATCTTTATTGCTAACAACATTAGTCAAGCCGTTAATCAAATGCATCCTATAGTATTCTTGATACAGAGTAGCGTTTTTACCTTCGAAAAGAAATGAAGAACCAAGTTTTTGAGTATAGATTATTGTTTGGTTTTCATAGCGAGTATTAATGATCGTACTTTGTGAATCCACAATTATAGGGCACTGTTTGTTAATCTCTTGATATCTATAGCGAAGCCCTTGATCAGCTTCAAGTTTAGTCATTGATTGCCCAAATGTATGTTGAATCGAGCAACTGATTAGAATTAATATCACAAACAATTTATTCGTCTTCATAAATTACTTTCTTTGCTTAAAAGGTCTGCAATTTAAGTATAAACAAAGGAATTGTATTTTTCAAGCAAATATAAAATAAATAATTGTAAAACAATCAAAGGTTATAGAAAAATATGCCAAATTTACACAAAAACCGCATATTAGGATAGAATAGGTTATGTTTTCAATCGGATTTATTTACCAATCATCATCTTCTCGTTCTTCTTCATAATCAGACCGCCCTTCATAATAGCCATCTTCATATCCAGACTCATATCCTTCCTCATATTTTGTTTCGTAATAGTCATAATAACTACTTGAATCATCGTAGCTATTACCATGACCAAATCCGTGGCTGCCATCATATCTCCTTGCTCATATCCCTCATTAAACCCCTCATCATAAGCATCGTCAGGAGTGAATGAACTTGACCTTTGAGTATAACTCGACTTCTGGATAAACACAGTTGTTTTCGCTTTTCAATACTAGGATTTAGTCTTCTTCTTCAATTTCTCTATATTTCGGAGATTCGCCATATTCATTGGCTTTTTTCTCTGAATCCTCAATTGTTGTAATAAAGATGATTATACCACCTACGATAGGAAGGAAAATCCAAAAGATATATGCCCAGCTGAATCCACAATCATGGAATCTTCGAATTGAAACAGCCAACCAGGGCACGAATAGAATAAAATAAATGCACATCGTAATTGGGCCGTATTCACTGCCGTCGATGTAAGGATTGAATCCTGTTGCTGCATCAAGATACATAGCTCCGAAAATGATGAGGAAATAGAAAAGCATAAAAGTCCAGTATTCTTTTCGACGGGCTCGTCCACTGAACTTGAAGAAGTTGCTTAAAATTGCCCTAATAGCCTCACCAAATGACATCTTGTTTGTTACTGTCTTTGAGACTATAACCTGTCTTTGTAGTTGATCGTTCTCTTTCATCGCTTTAATTATTTGTTGTTAATAAGATGTTAAAAAAGCCTCTTAGCTCTTTTTTCACCTCTATATCAATCAAGCACCTATCAGGTAATCTAAAATATCAAAAAAGTTTAAAAAAACTTTTTGTATTGATAGGCCATAAACCAAAAATAATATCTATATTTGCAGTGATATCTCACATCATCATGAATAAACTGTTTAGATATCTATTCCATCTGGACCATTGGTTGATAACAATTTTTGCCTTCGTTATCGTTTGGTTGTTATATTCTGCTGTCAATGGCTTATCTCTCTTTTCGCCAATGAAGAGGGCAATGAGCGATATGTCTACAACTGATGTTTTCTTTCAGATAACAAACAAGACGAGTCAAATAAATCAGGATATTACGATTGTTGATATCAAAGACGAATATAATCGTGGCAGAATAGCTCAATTAATCTCTGACGTGGATTCTCTAAAGCCTTGGGTTGTGGGCATTGATATCATTTTTGAGAGCATCAAAGGGGAACCTGAGGACAATTATAACTTATTCCAAACGGTTGCGAATTTGGATTCCAAAGCTGTATGGGCGACCAAGCTTCTTGAATATGATTCAACTAACAAGTCTTTTACCGACCAGTCCAGATCATTCTTTGCTGATTCTTTAACCGTGTTGACAGGTTTCACCAATCTTGATGATAATCTTGAGCATTCCACTATCCGCAAGATGTTGACCATTGAGAATTTATATGGGCGAGAAAGGTGCTCATTCCCAGTTGCTATCGCAACCTTATTAGAGGACTCAATTTCCCTCATGCCTTCAAGTAAGTTGTCTATTGATTTCGGTTCAAAGTTCATCACAATACCTTATGACTCTTTAATCAAGGACTTAATCACAGATCACATTGTGTTAATCGGCAGCACAACTGACGAGACTGACATGTGGCATACACCCATAGGCAAGATGCCGGGCGTTATGGTGCAAGCATACTCGCTCAATACAATCAGGAGTCATTCAGACATCAAGAACTGTAGTAATTGGACCAATCTGTTGATTGCGTTCATTCTCTGCTATTTTTTTGAGGTGCTTATCGACCTTGTATTCCAACGGCTACGTAAACGTGATAGTGCTCTTGGAAATTTCTTGATTGATTCCAAACTACTCCTTCGTGTGATTTCCATCATCTTTATGGCTATAGTAACATGGGGCATTTTACTTGTGTTCGTTTATCATAGCAAATATCTAGATGCGATTCTTATTCTCGTCGCACTTGGTATGCTTATTGAAAGTCGTCGTATTTATAACGCTGCAATTAAAGTGTTGACTAAAAGACATAAGTGGTGGATTCTCCGGAATTCGCTTTATAATAACAACATATTCAAATGAGAAAGATATTAGTTTTCATCACATTTACGGCACTATGTTTTATCAGTGCAAATGCTCAATCATTTCAGGTCGAGAAGGCTTCAAAAGTGAAGCTGGGAGATAAGAACGTAACAGTTGGAATGTCATTGAAAAACGATGATATTGTTACGATTGATAATAATGGTTTTTTTCTTTTTGTAGATAAGAAGAGTAAATATAGGTACTATATCAACTATCCATGTCGTAGCAAAATAGCAAACCTGATACAAAAAGCTCAAAGTCCTATTACTGTTACAAAGTCATTCCTTGATACAGTTTTATCTTCACGGCGAACAAATACTGATTATGCTAGTGCCGGCAGTGTATATCGTGGTGAAGACAATGAGGAAATGAAACTGTTAACTCAGGCAGAAATGATAAAGAATGGTACTCATAATACAGACAGTATCCCCAGTTCAATTGAAATCGATTCCAGTATGTTAGAAGGTGAGAAAATCACCCTATATTTTGTTCTTCCTTAACAAACAATAATTCAGCTTTATACTATGAATAAGAACAAATTTTATATTATAACACTTTTAATTGCTACACTCATTACACATTCGACATCAATGGCTCAGACCGTAATTCAGATGGAATATGATTCTGGGGTTTATAAGATACCATGTTATGTTAATGGTGCGAGGATGAAATTCATCCTTGATACGGGGGCATCAGATGTGTGCCTTTCGATTGAAATGGTGGAATATTTACTTGAAAATGACTATATTTCAGAAGATGACTTCACAGGTACGGGTCATTCAACTTTAGCAGATGGCAGTGTAGTGGATCATATAAAATTAGTATTGAAAGATATTGAAATTGGCGGTCTGCACTTGAAAAATGTTTCAGCAATCGTCATAGCTCAACAATACGCCCCGATGCTAATGGGTCAATCAGCGTTAAAGAAACTAGGCAGCTATACTGTTAATGGTAATAAACTCGTTATAAGTGGTTACACTGAAAGCACAGGGAAAAGGAATCAGTTGTTAAAGACAGCAAAAGAAAGCATGGATAAGGGCTTTTATGCTGTAGCGATATCTTCATATGTCCAAGCACGGGATATTTTGGAATTAGACTATGCTGATCTTGAACATCTTGCTTGGTGTTATAAGTATGAGGACAAGTATAAAGAGTGTTTCGAAATATGCAAAAAATGGTTGTCGCTCTATGAACGCTTGAATTATCAGAATTTCAATGGTTCTATATATGAGTTGACCTGGCGTTGCAACTATTATTTCGGCTACTACGAGCAGGCTCTTCTTTATAAACAGAAACGAATGCTTACAAGGTCCTCGAATACCACTTTAGAGTCTTTAGCATGGGATCAAGAGCATCTTGGAGACATCTATTTCCATCTGAAGAGGTATAATGAAGCAATTACTAGTTACAATGCAGCAATAACCAATATGAGGAACTTCAAGAAAGAAAATGATGAGTACCCAGTCATAAAGGACAATACTTTATTGGCATGTTCCTATTTCGGGCTATGCAGATGCTATCGCATGCAGGGTAACAAGAAAGACTTTAAAAAGTTCCTCGAACTAGCTAAGAAATGTGGAGACGAACAAGCAATAAAAATATCTTACAACAAAGCATCCATTGAACGTTATTACAACAAGGGCTCTATCTGAACGGAGCTAAACTGGTATTTTTAGTCTAGCATGATGAACGCAGCCCAATATGGCTTACTGCGTTGTTCTGGATATTGACTTCGCATGTATTGTTGTGCCGTTTTAAATGCCTGGCGTTTTTCAATACCATTTGTAAGCAATCGGTAAAACTCTGTCATAAACTGCTGAGTTTGCTCATCGGCAACTTTCCACAGACTCATGACTATTGTCTGGGCTCCGGCTTTCTTGAATCCACGCTGTAGTCCCATAACACCTTCATTCGTGATGTCACCTAAGGCTGTCTCACAGGCGGAGAGTACCACCAAATCAAGGCCACGAAGATCTAATCTGGAGATTTCTTGTGCTGTTAAAATGCCATCATCGAGGCCCTCTGGAATAGAGTCGCCATGAATAAGCATATTACCACCACTCATCACAAGAAATGAACGGGTAAGAGACTGGTCCTCATATACTGCTTTTTCATTATCGTCAGCGAGTCTGATAAAACGATAATTCTTTTCTTCTTTCTTTTGAGCAGCAACTGAGTCGGGAATATAAGCACCATGAGTTGCAAGATGGAGTAAATTGATGCCCTGGCCATCTAGATTCTTAAATGATTCCTCTGTGCCATAATACCTGGTGAACAGTTTCGTGCTTATGTGGTCTTCTTTTGAAAGCAGATCATGTATTTTTTCAACCTCGTTTAAGGTACTGCCTAAAGCACTGAAATCACTACGAGTGTTCAGTGACTTTTCAAGTCCTCTTGTTATTAACGAATAAGTTGCCCGATACCCGTTTGCTTGATTATCATCTATGATGATTTCTGGATCTATATTATACAGCAACCCTCCATACAACGCAGCTTTTGTTGGTTTTTTTTCATCATGTCTCATGACAAGTTCCCTCGTAGAAGATAATCGTACAAGATTATATTTATCAGCAATATTATCTCTATCATTGATGGGTAAATATTCTATTCCGATAGTGTATAGAACGCCAGCAGGAGAGAAACACACATTTTCCTTCCCCTCAAGCTCTTTCTCAAGCGGACTCCATATCAAATGATATAATGCATCTGTTGTGTAGTAGTCGTTAGCTGAAATAGAATCTATTTGTTTCTTCTCAAAAAGAGTGAACATCCTTGGTATTGTATCATTCTTGCTTACTGTGAGAGCAATATACATTACACTGTCATTCCTTGCTCTAAATGAAAGGAACTCTATTGCAATATCGTGGTCACCAAGGTTTTCTTGTACTTCTTTCCATGTCACATTAAGGCTATTATTATAATCAGCATAAGCCTGAGAAAGATTTAGCAACTCTTCCTCTTGTCGGTTTACTACTTGTTCTAATGAATCAACATCAACAAATCGTTCATTAATGGGTAATTCATACAGTCTATTAATAGTGTTTCTTTGCTGTTGGACTTCAGAAAACTTTCTTTGAATAATTGAATCATTGCTATTTATTATTCTTTTTCTAATGCTTGATTCTATATTAAGCAGTAATCCTTTAGAGAATAGTGCCGAATAATCATATAGTAGACCTGTTTCTTGTAAATTATCTGGGGTGTAGAAACAGAAGAAAGGAAGATCTGAATCAAAAAAATAAGAATAGCGCTGCCAAAAAGGTTCACGAATGAAAGAGTTGAAGGCATATAAATTATTGCAAAAATAATTCTTTAGACCAAAACAGCACTGTTTCTCATAATCCCATGCTGAATTGTAATCATCTAGAAAAAAGAAATCCCTTGCTACATTCTTTTGTGCCAAGAAGTAGTTTAGATTCTTATCACCAAATACACTTTTGCTGATTTCTAATGCTTTTTTATCGAGCATTAAGGAATGTTGTTTGTCCTCCATCATGTATAATTGAGCGAGAATACTAATACATCTTGCTACATCAGGATGATTCGCTCCATAAACAAATTGATATATGTTTAGAGCTTCTTCGGCATATTCAATAGCTATCTCATAATTCTCATTCTTTTCATAATACAAAGCCAAATTACAAAGAGTATTTGCATAATCTGGATGATTAACCCCAAGTCGAGTTTTTTGAACCTCTAAAATCCTTTCAGATAACTCAATAGCCTTAGTTAAATTACCAGTATTCGAATAATCTACAGCTAAATTATTAAGTGTGGTCAGATAATTAGGATGAGTTACTCCTAATCTTATTCGTTCTGCTTCTTCGACTTTGCTTTTCAATTTAATAGCATGTTGATAATCTCCAATATATGAATAATATGTGGCTAAATTTCCAAGGCTGGTTATGTAATTATATCCGTCTATCCCATAAAGCTGCTTTTTAATTTCACTGACCCTTTCTGCATTACTAATAGCGGCTTTGTAATCTCCATTATTTGCCTGTATAAGTGCTAAGTTAGATAATGAATTTGCATATGAGGGATGTAGCTCCCCAACAACATTCTTAAGAATATATAAAGCAGAATCAGAGTAAAGTAACGCCGTCTTATAATCTCCAAAACCAGAGTGATAAGAAGCCAAATTATTCATAGATTCTCCACATCCTTTAGACAATAGGCCAAAAGCTTGTTTATTTATTGCCAGTGCTTTTTTATGACAAATCGTAGCCTGACTGTAATCACCCATTCTTGCAAGCAGGTTTGCATAAGACGAGAGTGCTATGGCATAATCACAGGCTTTACTATCGACAGAAGACTCTAAAACACTTAATGCTTTCTCATATATTTGTTTTGCCATTGAATAGTCACCCTTTAAATAAAGAATCCAGGCGTAATTGTTTAAAGATATGCCATAGTCTGAACTAATGGTGTCTTTCTCTTGTTCATGCAGCTCAAATACTATTTTGATATAGTTAAGAGCAGTATCATATTCGCCAACTTCTTGATAAAATGATGAAAGGTTATTATACGGGTTAATAAGGAAAGGGTGATTCAAGCCATATGATTTCTCATATAATTTTAGAGCCTTCATCTCACTTGATATAGCCTTATCGTATTCGCCACATTCAGAATAACAAAGAGCTAAATTGTTAAACAATAAAGCATATAATGAATCACTCTGAATCTCTGTATTGCTTTTGAGAATCTCCAATGCTTCCTCTCCGTATTGAACAGCCTCCATTCCATAACCTAATCGACAGTATATCTGTCCCAAGTTATTTAAAGCATACACTCTATCAATTAGACTTTCGTCATTGTCATGATCCAGATAATTTAATGCCGTCTGTTGACTCTCTAATGCTTTTAAGTAGTATCCTGCATTTTGGTAAATAATTGATCTTATATCAAGAATTTCATAAGTCTTGTTTACATCTGATGACTCGCTTTGAAAGAGTTTATTATACTTTTCTATCCATATACTTGCTTGTTGATAGTTGCCATCTATAGCATAGCACGTTGCAAGTAAACTTAAATAAACACTAGATGTATCCCCCAAAAGCTCATTCGCTTTAAGCAATGGAATAATAGCATTATGATAATCATCTAGTTTCATGTAGCTAAATGCGACATTAATATTTGTTCTAAGCGTAGATTTCAGATCAAGATGAATATTATTTTTGTTTAATAACTCTTGTCCATATTTCACGCAGTTTTTATAATTATGTGCTTCATAACTAAGCTGTGAAAGGATGTCTAGATTAGTAGAAAAAAAACCAGAGTCATGTCCATGCAGTGAAATTATTAGTGGTTTCAATTCTTCTCTTATTTGTATGACACGATTATTATCTATATCAAGGTATTGATTGGCTAAAGAGTTCAAAAGGTTAGCATAATCTTCAGATTGTTTACCTTTAAGTGCTCCTGTGAGCACAGCGAGCTCTTCACCTAATGATATAGCATTTTTCGCATCACTTTTGCTAGTATAAGAATAGTACAAAAACTCAAGAAGATCACAATACTGTAAATCGTTTGAACCAATAAGTTTTGAGTAGATATCTTTAGTCTCTAATCCATATTTGATGGTACTATCCGCCTCATTCATTAAGTAATAGATGGTCGTTAACTCATACAATGAAGATAAATAGTCAATAGAGTAGCTGCCTAATAGTTTTTGCCTAATAGATAAACTCTTTTTACAGTAAGAAAGAGCGTTCGTATAATCTCCCGAACCAACATAGCAATCTGCAATAAAAAAATATGAATTTGCTGTGATATAATTATCATCACCTATCATATGCTGCTCTTGTTTCAAACATGCTATTCCATATTGAATGGCGCGTTGGTAATCCGATTGCAAACTATAATCATAGGCCAGCATGGCCAAGGAATCTGATAATTCAGTGAGTTTTCTGTCGATGGGTTCAACTTTGTAGTATTTACTAAATGTTTTAGCTTGTTCTTCATTACCTAAAAGATAATAACACCTGCCTATCCACTCTTGAGCATATTCTCTTCTATTCAAAACAGAATCCATATATTGCTCATCTATCTGATCACATTTCTTAAATTCAATGATTGCTGTGTTATAGTCTTTTTGGTCATATAGTTGGACTGCCTGCTCAAAAATGCTATCAGAAAATGCCTTTAAATTATTTTGTTGGGCATTACTAATAAACGGGAACAGCGTCAAAATGAGAATTAATTTTATTTGAATCGTCTTCATGATATTCTTGATTATTCTACAATGATGTATGGCTGTTGATGTCGCTTCATAACAAAGCTATTATTCTTTATGATGGCATCAGCAAGTCGTTTAAAATTGATGATTTTTTCATCCTTAGCTTCTAGCCAGATCAAGTATGAAAGAGGACCATAGGCTTTGCCCGAGCGACGATCTTTGTACTCACGGCTAACCTGATCTGGCTGGCAAGCACATAAAGCAATCATTGGGGAGTAGCCTTTGCCTTTCGGTTTTCTTAAAGTGTGCCCCCGATAAACCACTTTCTTATTAAATGGAGGATTGGGGCAAAAAATATCACTTACACCACGTTGCTCTCCTATAATGGAAACATTTAGTTCTTCACCGTAATCACCCCGTGTCCCATCTCCACTATGGCAAGCATCAAGTGTCACTAACAATTCCCCTGACTTGCCTATCTTCTTTCTTAATGTATTTAGGCAGTTGTTGAATTTGTCATCTGTAAAGTGGTTTTGACCGTGATACGTCTTGGTCGGTTCTCGCTTAGCATCATAGGGCACCATCGCTTCTGTCAGTCCATCTGGTTCGTCTCCAACCTGGTCAATCATTTGCTGTCCGTGACATGAGAAATGAATGAACACCTGATCTCCACTTTTACATTGATTCGTCAGAGACTTGAATGCATTTATGATTCCCTCATGAGTAGCCTGTTCATCCACAAGCGTCGTAACGATAAACCCAGCATTACGAAAAACTGGCGCCAACAGGTCAACATCATTCTGGGAATTGATTTTCACCCATCCAGATTTAGCTGGATAGTTCCCGATAGCAACGAATAGCGCCCGTTTTGTAGCGCTGGCCGTCGTTATAGAGAGTAAAGCGACCAGTATGAACAAAAACCGTTTCATATCACTTTAGGTTTTGGCCATTCAATGACTGAATGAGAGATTCAAGTTCGAGTGGGTCTTCTCCATATAATTGCTGGCTGATTGACTTCACCTTATTTATCGTATCCCATGCTTTCTCAAGATCATGAGCTTTAACATAGGCGTAGGCAAGGGATGTTCCATATTCTATTTTCATCTCATCATCAGCTTTGTCGTAAAGATCTTCCAAGAGAGTAATAGCCTTGTTTGTTTCGCCGTTCTTGAGTTTATTAATTGCATCAGAATAAGTTTCAGAATCACTTTGATCTCCACTTCTCGTTATCGTTAGATCTGGATTAAAACCAGCGGTGAAGATAGCATCACATAACTTATTTCTAGTCTGTGTCTGGTAGTATTGGTGTCCTCCTGCACCTGCAATTATGACAACAGCTGCTGCAACAGCAACCCAACTATATACTTTTCTCAGTGGAACAACACGTTCCTGGCGACTTGTTTTATTGTTAGCTGGCTTCCGTTCAACTAATTTCCCCATCTCTTCATTCGAGATATGTTTGAGGGCATTCTCAAATTCCAAGTCTGCCTCCTCACCTGCATGTTGAAGTCCGGCAACTAGTTCCTTGTGAATAGTGAACTCTTGGCGTAAACTAGAATCTGCGTTCAGTTGGGATTCAAATTTAGCTTTGTTTGTCTCGCTCATCTTGCCGTTCAAATAAGCGTCAAACAAGTCTATGTTGTTATTGTATTTCTCCATCGTTTCTTTCAATTATCTGTCCAACATACCAAGTACCAACTTCACTCGCTCTCTCAATTTATTCATACACCTGTTCTTCATCGCTTTTACCGAATCCGTTGATTGGTAATGAATCTCGGACATTATCTCTGACATAGAGAATCCACCATAGTAGAAATCTTTGAGAATAGTTTCGCAAGGTTCAGGCAGATACCTGATTTCACGTTCTAGTATCGCTATACGTTGCATCTTAGTTTCATTGCCATCTTCCTCTACAACTTCCCTTAGAGAGATAAAAGTCTCAAATCTCTTGTTGGCGTCTATATCATCATTCACTGTCGTTTCTATTACCTGAACAAACCGGTTGGATTGCTTTGCTTGATTAACAGCCATATTATAGCCAATCCGAAAAATATAGGCTTTCCACTTGGTATCAGGAGAAACATTGCCATTCAATAAGTTTTTTCTTATGGCGATAAACGTCTCACTATAGATATCCTCTATTTCATCAAGTCCCAGAACAGGTAGAGCCTTATGGATGTAATTGATGAAGGGATTTCTCAAGGATACGAACCAGTTGGTCACTATTTGGCTGAAATCTTCCATTGCATAAGGATAAATCAATATATAACACAAAATTATTATTTTATCCTGAAACAGCGAAATATTTCAGTAGTTAAAATGAATGAATAGTACACCTGCAGGCATTTTGATTGTGCTTAGATGTGATTAGTGTATTCAGACTATGGGCCTTTATTGTCTTTGACTACCAACTCTTTTGATATAGCTGGAAGGTAAGCTAATCGTATTGTATGGATTCCTTTCACTTCCAGCATAATAACGATAGTGGATGGTGATGCCCAGTTTGATCATATTATTGAGGATCAAATTCTTCTTGCTTGAGTCTAATGCTGAATACAGATTATAAACCTCTTGTGCTACTTCTTTTCTTTCTTCCTCTTTTTCTTCGTCATCAAGAAGTTCGAATGACAAAACATATCGATACGGAGTTGACGCATCATAATAAATGTTTGTACCTTCCATCGTAACCCTAAAAAGAGTTATTCCATCACCCAAATCCAAAGGGGTACTTGCGTTCCATGAATTCACCATTTGCCTAAAGGACTCCAAGTTGAATATTTCACCCTTTAATGGCATCTCACCATTTCTTGTCAACTCGTTGTAGAAAGCGATATATTCTTTTGGAGTAACTCTACTGAACCAAATCACATCACCATAATTATCTTTGTATGTAATGCTGAAAGATATCCCGGTCTGGCCAAAGGTGTTGGCTGATACATTCATTGCCTTAATCATTCTGGAGATGGTCAATTTCACATGATAATCCATGTAACTGTAATCATTGTTTGTGGAACCATCAACTAACTCTTCGAATTTATCAGTGTAGGCAATGGTCATGCTCATACATTTGTTCTTGAATGAAGCTGATTCTATCACCGTAAGCCCTCCCTCTGTAGTCATAGGACATTTTGCAGACATTTCATTGATAAGCATTTCGACCCCGCTGATGAGTTCACTTGTCGTCGGTGGCACAGTTCCTGTCGTTCTGACTTTTGTAATTTTATTGCCTCTTGTATTCATTGACTGTGCTTCGGCCTCAAATGATGGCACGTTTATCAGAACCATCATCATGACTACTATTATTTGCTTTAAAGTTTTCATTGTAGTACAATTTGAAGTTAATATTTTAAATTTTCTTCTATATCAATCCAACCTCTAAAAGGTAATCAGATCCTGGCAATTTTGTGAACCATGTGTTATGAGGGGTGACACTTATCGCAAACCTACTACTGATGGTCATGTAAAAGAGAATCAAACGCTCATGGAGTTTCTCAGGCATGACGACTATGTTCAAATAATCATGCTCATGTATTATGTCAACTGCTATACGTTCTTTGAAGAATCTGAAAAGGACTGGCTGAACTTACCTGAAAATGAAGAAAACATACCAATAGAACGCACAATCAGCCTGAATAAATCGATGCAGACTTCGGTTTCTATTTATTCTTCCCTGATTTTGGAGCCTGAAACAACCGCCCGAAAAGAAGGGAAACCTTTATATATGACAAAACAAATAGGCCGGGATATTTTCTTTCCGGCCAAATACAACAATAAACTTCTAATTAGAGAAAGCAGATGTCCTTATGGGCGATAAGCTCTAAGGCTCCACATATTGGGAAGTACTTGTCGAAACCAAAGACCCAATAGAGGATTCAGTATCATATTACTGTCCGCTGCGGTGTCGGAGGTCTAGATTTATATAACCCAGGGAGTCAGACTTATGTGCTGGCTCTTCTTTTTTTTCGCCCTAAATCCGCCTGTTTAACCCCTATTTTTAGCACCCTCCAGGATCTATCTCACTGCCTTATACATGAAACTATAATAAATTAACCAACAGACATTTACAAACATTTTTTAATAACAATCTTTATGACAACCACATTAACACCAACCGTAATCAACCCTTCAACAATAGGAGAGATTACACTACCTGACCTCGGCAACAGCTAGGGGAATCTTTTTTTCGCCCTTGTAGAATGAAAAGGGGGACGGAGTAGCCATCACTTAACGACCATCTTCTTTCCGTTGTTGATGTAGATGCTCCTCTAAGGGAATGGGGTAGGGGTGCGGTTTCTCATTGGGGGTACGCAGGCTGCCAGCCTGCGAAACAAACACCAGCAACTACAATCCATTGCCTGTTGTGCTCTGTTGTTCCGTCGCGTCCAAA
>JAEEGL012085191.1_pt1 | contig 22994 bp, 20 predicted proteins | sample 9134231 | NCBI WGS metagenome assembly JAEEGL01 (sample SAMN16246548, study PRJNA631951) | gut metagenome | biome: gut microbiome; feature: rumen; material: fiber-attached | host: Bos | place: Iran: Karaj | collected 2018-10
CAGCACCATCATCCTGACAGCCACCGCAATGGAGCACTTCCACTTCGTGGGCTGGAGCGACGGCAACACCGACAACCCGCGTGAGATCGTTGTCGAGGGCCCGATCAACCTCGAGGCCATCTTCGCCGCCGATGTCTACACCCTGACCGTCACCAGCAACGACCCGTTGATGGGTATCGTTGACGGCGCCGGCGACTATGCCTACGGCGTGCCCGTGACCCTGACTGCCATCGCAGCCGACCACTACCACTTCGTGAGCTGGAGCGACGGCAACACCGACAACCCGCGCACCCTCACCCTGGAGGGCGACCTCGTGCTGACCGCCACATTCGCAGCCGATGTCTACAATGTTGCCATCGAATTCGACCAGACGATGGGTAGCGTTGAGGGCGCAGGCGTCTATGTGTACGGCACCGAGGTGACCGTTACCGCTACTCCCGCCGAGGGCTATGCCTTCGTGGGCTGGAAGGTCAACGACGATACCGTGAGCGCCAACCCCTACACCTTCACCGCTGAGGCCGACATCAACCTGACGGCTCTCTTCGCCGAGGCTGAGATGGTCACTATCACTGTCGACTTCAATGCCGCTGAAGGCACCGTGACCGGCGCCGGCAGCTACGCTATCGGCAGCACCGTGACCCTGACCGCCGTACCGGCCACTGGCTACCGCTTCGTGGGCTGGAGCGACGGCAACACCGACAACCCGCGCATCTTCACTGCCACCACTGACATGACCCTGACCGCCATCTTCGAACTCGTCGGCATCGACGATATCGACATGAGCCAGGTGACCATCAGCAGTGTCGACAGCAAGATCGTGGTGCGTGGTGCCGAAGGCATGAGCATCTATGTGTTCGATGTCAACGGTCGCGTGGTGAACCGCGTGAACAACGCTAACGACAACACCGAGTTCCGCATGGAGAGCACCGGAGTCTACCTCGTGAAGGTCGGCAACGCCGCTGCCAAGCGCGTCGTGGTTGTCCGCTAAGCGATGACACACTGACAGTTCTGCCCGCTCATGGCGGCAGAACCAACCCCGAGCAGGGCACCCCCACAGTGGGCGCCCTGCTCTTTTTTTGCAGAATTTCGGTTACCTTGTGTCGCGTTTCCTTTTGGAACCTGATGCGGAGCCTGTAAGTGACACGGTCGAAAGCGAGCCATGCAGGCCTCATGGCGAGGTGACTGCGCCCTCAGAGGTCCGCTTCATGTCCGCTTGTTGTCCGCTTGTTGTCCGCTTGTTGTCCGGTTTAAAAGCGGACAACAACCGGACAACAAGCGGACAACAAGCGGACAACAGTCGGACTTGGGGCGGAGTCAGGTGGGAGTCAGGCACTACCGTGTCGCGTTTGGAGGTTGAGCCTGCGCGTGAAAAAAAATGGGAGGCGGTACAATAATACAAAATAAATAGCGTTATAGGTAAGATATGAGTGAAAAGGCATTGAATCACAATACAAGACAAGAGATGGAGGCCGAGGTGGCGGTGTGTCGCACGCTGTTCGAGCGCAAGACACGCGACTATGGCACCTCGTGGCGCATATTGCGTCTGCCGTCGCTGACAGACCAGATTTTCATCAAGGCCAACAGAATACGCAGCATACAGGAAAGCGGAGAAAACCGTGTGGGCGATGATGTGAGGGACGAGTTTGTGGCTATGGTGAACTATGCCACCATGGCCCTCATCCAGCAGGAGCTGGAGGGTGACCACTCGGCCCCGCAGGAGTTGCCGATAGAGCTTGCCCTGACTCTGTATGACAAGCACTTGGGGCGCACGCTGGACTTGATGCTGGCCAAGAACCACGACTATGGCGAGGCGTGGCGCCAGATGCGCATCAGCTCGATGGTGGACTTGATACTCATGAAACTGCGCCGTATAAAACAGATAGAGGACAATGATGGCCGCACGCTTGTCAGCGAAGGCCCGGAGGGGGGATATATGGATATAATCAACTATTCGCTGTTCTGTCTCGTGAGGATGACGGAGGCGGGTGGTGAGAAATAGAAAACAGAAACTATGGTAAAAGATACAAACCTGAATTACACGTTGAACGTAGTCTGCCGCTGGGTGGTGGGCATAGTGTTCCTCTTCTCGTCGTTTGTGAAGGGCGTGGACCCCATGGGCACCACTTTCAAGGTGCAGGAATATATGACCGCATGGAGCATCGGCGGAATGAGTTTTGAGTGGGCGCTGCCGCTGGCAGGACTGCTTTCCGGTGCGTTGATATGTGCCGAATTCCTTGTGGGAGTCATGCTTGTCACCAGTGCCTACCGCCGGCTTTCGGCATGGCTGTTGGCAGCCATGATGCTCTTCTTCACCGTGACGACCCTGGTAGACGCCATCACCAACAAGGTGACCGACTGCGGCTGCTTCGGCGACGCCATAAAACTGACCAACTGGCAGACATTCTGGAAGAATGTGGTGCTCGATGTGCCGACGGTATGGATAGTTTTGAGCCGCAACTTGCGCCGTAAGCGCCGCTTTGAGCGCGACGGCATCATCTTCCTCATTGCCTTGTCGGCCATGGTCATCTTCGAGATGTACAATGTCAAGCACGAGCCGGTCATCGACTTCCGTCCGTGGAAGATAGGCAACCGGATGATGGAAGAGAAGGTGGCTATGAACCACATGCTTATGCGCAACGTGGAGACCGGTGAGGAAAAGACGGTGGACTATAGGAACGGCGATTGGGCATCGGTGCCGGAAGAGTACAAGGACTTTGACCGATGGGAGATATTGCAGTCGACAAGTGACGAGCCCTTCGAGATAAAGGCTCCGGGTTTCACCATGATGGATATGCTGGGAGACGACCATGCCACGGAGCTGCTTGCTGCCGAGGATGGTTTGATGATTATTACAATACACCACCTTGAGGATGTGGATGAACGAGGCGAGCGTGAGGTCCGTGTGGCTATGAACCGTGCCGAGGAGGAAGGCGTGCAGGTGCTGCTGCTCACCTCGGCCTTGCCCGAGGAGGTGCAAGCCTGGCTCTATGAGAAGAAGTTTGAAGGACTTGACTACCTTTTTGCCGACGCCACTGCCATCGAGACCATGATGCGCGGCAACCCCGGCTTCATGTATCTGAAAGATGCCACGGTGGTTGACAAGGGCCGTAAGGCTGGTGAATTGAAAATAGAAAAATAAGACTATGATACAGAGAATACAGACTATATGGCTTGGGTTGGCTATTGTGTGCATGGTGCTGTGCTTCACTATGCCGATGGCCGAATACACCCTTTTGACGGCAGACGGTGTGGAACTCACCGCCCGCTATGGCTTGTCCGGCGACAGCTCGGCCGATTTGCAGGAGGCTACCGGCAACGTGATGCCCATGTCTACAATAGCCAGCTGGCCCATGATAGCCCTGGCGTTGGGTACCATATTGGCATCGATACTGGCTATCTTCCTTTACCACAACAGAGTGGTGCAGATGCGAGTGGTGGCCGTTGCCTTGCTTTTCTGCATGGCCTATATAGCGCTGACTTTCATCTGGGCGGTGGATGGCTACGGCGATATGGCCGCGACATATGTCAAGGCACTACCTGCCAAGATAACATGGAAGGCTGGCAGTTTTATGCCGTTGGGTGCCATGGTGCTGTTTATCCTTGCGCAGCGCGCCATAAAGAGCGACGAACGCAAGGTGCGTGCGGCCGACAGACTGAGGTAATGAGGAATGGTGAATGAGGAATGAGGGATTATGAATATTGAGATAACAGGCATAGAGCAGTTGCACGAGGTGGCACGGAAATTGCTGTATGAGTTTGCTGACGACCGCTTCTTCGCTTTCTTCGGCAAGATGGGAGTGGGCAAGACCACGCTGATCAAGGAGATGTGTGCGGCGCTGGGAGTGGAAGACACGGTGTGCAGCCCCACCTTCGCGATAGTCAACGAGTACAGACGGCCGTCAGACAGTGGCAGTGAGCCTGTATACCATTTCGACTTCTACCGCCTGAAATCGGTTGGAGAAGCCTACGACATCGGATATGAAGAGTACTTCTACAGTGGATGCTACTGCTTCACCGAGTGGACAGAAAAGATAGAAGAACTGCTGCCGGAAAGCTATGTGAGAGTGGATATTGAGGAGAAAGACGGTGTGAGATACCTTACGGCAGAACAAATGACAATATGACAAACAAGGAGAAAGAATCGTTGGTGCTGGCCCGCCTTGCCGCCCAGGCCATAGAGAATAAGAAAGGCGAGGATGTGAAGATACTGGACCTGCGAAAGGTGCACGGCGCACCGGCAGAGTATTTCGTTATTGCGTCGGGTAATGTGCCGTCGCATGTGAGTGCCATGAGCGACGAGGTGCATGAGACGGTGAAGAAAGCCACTGGCCTCGGTCCGCACAAGGTGGAAGGCTACCAGAATGCAGAGTGGATACTGATGGACTATTTCGACGTCGTAGTGCATATCTTCATAAAAGACAAGCGCGCTTTCTATCGCCTCGATGACCTCTGGTGCGACGGCGAGGAGGTGCCGATAAGCAACAAGGACTGACAGTAATACTACTATACTACAACGATGGCAGAGAATCCGAAACAGAACAACCCTCAGCAGCCAAACAACCCTAACCGCAACAACCGGCCTAAGGGTTTCTGGGTGGTGCGTGTGCTCTATGGCGTGGTCATAGCGGCATTGCTCTATGCATTCCTCTTCGGTGGTGGTGAGAAGAACGGCGCCAAGCGCGAGATATCGTGGGAACGGCTCGAACCTATACTTGAGAAGCAAGACTATGAGAGCATTACGGTGATAAACCAGGAGGTGGCAGAGATACGAATCAAACGCGATGTGTTGAAGCGTGACACTGTGACTTATGGCGACATACTTGGAAAGACTTTTGCCGGCAACCAGTCGCCGGCAGGCTATTATACATACAATATCGGAAACTACGAGCACTTCGACAAGGAGCTTGCTGTGGTGGAGGCCCGTACGGGCAAGCATATCAGCTATAAGATAGTCACTCGCAGCAATGCAATGCGAGACATACTGGTGTGGTTTGGCCCGCTTATCGTCTTCTTCGTATTCATCTGGCTGATGGGGCTTTGGAGTCGCAAGCAGATGGGTGGCGAAGGCGGTGGCGGCATTGGCGGACTATTCGGAATGGGCCGTTCCAACGCCAAACAATACGATGCCACCAAGCAGAACAATGTCACCTTCAAGGATGTGGCCGGATTGGAAGGCGCAAAGGAAGAGGTGATGGAGGTGGTCGACTTCCTGAAGAACCCCAAACGCTATACCGACTTAGGCGGTAAGATTCCCAAAGGTGTGCTTCTGGTTGGCCCTCCGGGCACTGGTAAGACATTGTTGGCCAAGGCTGTCGCCGGAGAAGCCGGAGTGCCTTTCTTCAGTATGAGCGGTTCCGACTTCGTGGAGATGTTCGTCGGTGTTGGCGCCTCACGTGTGCGTGGCCTCTTTGAAGAAGCAAAGAAGAAGAGCCCTTGCATAGTGTTTATTGATGAGATTGATGCAGTGGGCCGTGCTCGAGGCAAAGCGGGTTTCGCAGGCAGCAACGATGAGAGGGAAAGCACCCTTAACCAGTTGCTTACAGAGATGGATGGCTTCTCAAGCACCACCAATGTCATTGTGCTGGCAGCCACCAACCGTGCCGATGTGCTTGACAAGGCCCTGCTGCGTGCAGGCCGCTTCGACAGACAGATATATGTCGAACTCCCCGACCTTGAGGAGAGAAAGGCAATCTTTGCCGTCCACATGAAGAGCCTGAAACTCAATAACGACAAGTCGAGTGATGGTTATGTAGACCGCTCGTTCTTGGCAAAACAGACGCCGGGTTTCAGTGGCGCCGATATTGCCAACGTGTGCAATGAGGCAGCCCTTGTTGCAGCCCGTAAGAATAAGAAGGAGATAGAGAAGCAGGACTTCCTTGATGCAGTCGACCGTATAGTGGGTGGTCTCGAGAAACGGTCCAAAGTACTCACCGACCAAGAGAAACATACCATTGCATACCATGAGAGCGGACACGCGTCGGTCAGTTGGCTGCTACGTTGGGCCAACCCGCTGGTGAAGGTCACTATCGTGCCGCGTGGCAAGGCTCTCGGCGCCGCGTGGTACCTGCCGGAGGAACGCCAGATAACCACTTATGAACAGATGTTTGACGAGATGACCAGCCTTATGGCGGGTCGAGCCTCGGAAGAGATAGTGTTTGGCAAAATCAGCACCGGCGCACTCAACGATATAGAACGTGCAACCAAGATGGCGCAGGCCCTTGTGACTTACTACGGAATGAGTCCCGAGGTAGGCAATATCAGTTTCTACGACTCTACTGGCCAAAGCGAGTGGGGCCTTACCAAGCCATTCAGCGAGAAGACGGCCGAGACAATAGACCGCGAGGTGAAACGCATGGTCGAGGAGGCTTATGCAAAGGCCAAGGAATTGCTGCTGAGCCACCGCGACAAGCTCGACCAACTGGCCACCCAACTGTATGACAAGGAGGTTCTTTTCCGCGAAGACCTTGAACGCATATACGGCCCGCGGCCCTGGGAGACCCAGGAAGCAGCTGATTCGCAGGAGGTGTCGGAAGAGTCGGAGAATAACAATAATCAAGACTACGAAGAGGTATGAAGAACTTTTGGGTACGTACGGCAAGCGCCATTGTTTATGTGGTACTTTTCATCGGGTGCATATACAGCGGAGACCTGTTGCGCAGCCGTCTGGCCGGTGACCTCATTTTTGGTGCGTTCCTGCTGTTTGTAACATGCGGGTGCACCTTTGAGTTCTTCCGCATTGTCGGGAAACAGGGGGCAAGCCCGTGCCGCCCGCTGGGTTATGCCTATTCGGTCATTGCCTTGCTGGCGCTGGCCTTGGCTGGTGTATTTGACCATGTATGGTTCGACTCGGTCGGTTTTGCCATAGTGCTGTTGCCTATTGCATTCGGTATTTCAGCCATGGTGCAGCTGTGGAACCACAGCGAGCAGCCTTTCCGTGATGCCGCCTACACCATGGTGCCGATGCTCTACGCCGCCATACCGTTGGGGTTGATGCCCTTGCTGCATATAGAATACAATGCCCTGGTGATGGTGCTCATCATGGTATGGATGAACGACAACGGAGCCTATATGGGCGGTTCGCTGCTGGGCAAGCACAAGATGTGGCAGCGCCACTCGCCGGGCAAGACATGGGAAGGCACTGCTATCGGAGTGGTAGTCACCTTGCTGACGGCCGTCTTCGTCGGCCCACTCTTCAATGGCGACATAGCGTGGTACCACTGGTTGGTGCTGGGCTTGATCTGCAGTGTGATAGACACGCTTGGCGACCTCGTGGAGAGTATGCTCAAACGCTCGGTGGGCATGAAAGACAGCGGCAGCATTATGCCTGGTCACGGCGGTTTTCTCGACCGTTTCGACAGCCTGCTTATCGCCACCCCGTTTGTCTTTGTCTATCTTGCATTCTTTATAACCTATTGAAATGACTATCGCCGACCAGATACTCTACGAAGACAACCACTTGCTGGCAGTCAACAAACTCCCCGGGCAGATTACCCAGGGCGACAAGACCGGCGACCCCTGTCTGGCCGATCTGGTGAAGGAGTATTTGAAAGTGCGCGACAACAAACCCGGCAACGTCTATTGCGGAGTGATACACCGCCTCGACCGTCCGGTGAGCGGCGTGGTGCTGCTTGCCAAGACCTCCAAGGCGTTGAGCCGTATGGTGGAGAAAGTGCGTACCCGCGAGTTCGAGAAGCACTATTGGGCAGTGGTGAAGAACGCCCCTCCGCAGCCTGTCGGAGCACTTGAAAACTGGCTGGTGAAGAACGAGGAGCGCAATAAGAGTTATGTCTTCTCGGTGGCGAAACCCAATGCAAAGCTGGCGCGGCTTGAGTATCGTGAGCTGGCAGTCAGCAAAGGCGGCTATCACCTGCTGGATATCAACCTCCACACCGGCCGCCACCACCAGATACGTTGCCAGCTGGCCAACATAGGCTGCCCGATAAAAGGCGACTTGAAGTATGGTGCCGAACGCAGCAACCCCGATGGAAGCATATCGCTCCATGCCCACTCCGTCTCTTTCGAGCACCCCGTGAGTCATCAGAAAATCACAATAGAAGCCCCTAATAAGGAAATCGAAGAAATGTTTGAAATATGAAAAAACTATTCTTTTTTCTGTCGGTCGTCGGTCTGACGGCCACCCAGTTGTTTGCACAACGCGTTGTCGAAGACAACTTCGCAGCGCTCAAGGTGCACTATTCCACGCCGGAACTCAGCGTTAAGGCATGCGACGGTATTGCCAGCGGCCATGTCGTCCTTGGCCTCGACGGCTATGTCTCAGGCGGTACGGTGGGCAGCCCTGCCAGCCCGGTGCTCTCTTCATATATAGAGGTGCCGTTCTGCGACGAGTTGCGCGTGAGTGTCGAAAATGCGGTGTTCGATACCGTCGACCTCGGCAGTATGCCGGTCATCCCCATGCAGCCCTCCCGTAGCAAGAGCGACCGCAGTGAGCCGACGCTGGTAAAGAATGCCTCTGTCTATGCCACCGATGCTTTTGTCGGCAGCGAACTGGCCGAGGTGCAGTATGTTGGTATTGCACGTGACCGCAACCTTGCGCTGCTCAGTTTCTCGCCTGTAAGCGTCAACCCCGTGACCGGCAAGGCCATTGTCTGCCGCAGCGCCGATGTTACGGTGAGCTATGTGGGCAGCGACGAGCAGTATACGCGCCAGTATTACAGCCGTTACCACACGCCCGCCTTCTGCGCAACCACCACCATCAACAGCATCCTCTCGCCCAAGGACTTCACCTCCACGGCGCCGGTGCGCTATGTCATAGTTGTGCCCGAAAGCCTTAAAAGCACGGCAATAAACAACTTTGCCGAGTGGAAACGCACCCAGGGCTTGCGTGTCGATTTCATAGAGGTGCAGAATGGGGCGACCGCCAATAGCATCCTTGAGTCGATACAGAGCCTCTACACCAACGCCACCACTGCCGACCCCGCTCCCACTTATGTGCTCCTGGTCGGCGACCACGAGCAGTTGAAAGCCTTCAACAGCAAGATACAGTCTTCCGGCGGTTGGTGGGGCGGCGGTCCCGACACCGACCATATCACCGACCTCTACTACGTGTCCTGGACCAGCGGCGACAATATCCCCGACGCCTATATCGGTCGCTTCTCGGCCACCGATACCATCATCGTCGGTCGCATAGTGGCCAAGACTCGCTACTATGAGCGTTACGATTTTGCCGACGACTCTTATCTTGGCCGTGCCGCCCTGGTGGCCGGCGAGGACAACGGCTCCCACCAGACTTCCGGCTGGACGGTCGACAATGCTTGGATCTACAGCGACCCGTCGATGGACTATATCGCCAAGACCTATGTCAATGCCGAAAACGGCTTCACCGATGTCAGATACTACAAAAACAATGTCGATTTCGCTCCCGAAGGGGTCACCGTGACCGGCTACTGCAGCGATGCATCCTCGGCCACAGCGCTCCGCAACCTCTATAGCGAAGGCATGGGCTGGGTCAACTACTCCGCCCACGGCGACTGGGATTGCTGGCACAAGCCCTCGTTCACCGTCTCCAATGTGAGCAGTATGTCCAATAGCAACAAGCCCTCATTCATGATAGGCAACTGCTGCCTTACCAACAAGTTCGAGAAATCGGTCTGCTTCGGCGAGGCCCTGCTCCGCAAAGGCGACAAGGCCGGTGCCGTTGGCTATATCGGTGGCACCAACTCCACCTACTGGACCGAGGACTTCTACTGGTCTGTCGGTGTCCGCGGCAACATCTCCAACCTCATGAATACCAACTACAACGCCTCTAATCTCGGTATGTACGACCACCTGTTCCATACCCACAACGAGGCTCTCGCAGAGCATGCCGTCACCGCCGGCAAGCTGATGATGGCGGGCAATATGGCTGTCCAAGCCGGTTCTTCCGATGCCGAATACAAGACCTATTACTGGGAGATCTATGAGCTTATGGGCGATCCCTCGCTCATGCCCTGGCTCGGTGTGGCCAAAGACCTGCCGGTCTCCATCAACCTCACCAATGCGGTGTGGTTCCACACCGTCCCCGGCGCCTATGTCGCCATCGTCTCTTCGACCAACAACCAAGTGATTTATGCCGGCTTCACCAATAGCAACGGAGACCTCTCGCTCGACCGTCCGGCCAACCTCAACAATGTCTTTTTCAGCATCACGGCACAGGGCTACAAGCCTTACATCAAGACGTATTCCGAGGCCGGTGTGGGCATCGCCGACACCGATGCCGAGGGCGTAGCCGTCTATCCCAACCCTGCCAACGACCGTATCTATGTCCAGGCCGAGGACCTGCGCCGAGTCGAACTGCTCAACACCCTCGGACAGCCCGTGCTCGAGACTACCGGCTCGGTTGTCGACATCCAGGGTGTCGCCGCCGGACTCTACTTTGTTCGCGTCAGCACCGCCACCGGCACCTCGCTCAAGAAGCTGGTGGTGAAATAATACTTTGTAAGCAAACCTTTGTGAGGGTGTCCCGCGAAAGTCTTTCGGGACACCCTTTTTTCTATCTGGGCAGCACGAAACGCAACCGTTGGTCGCGGCGGTATACAGGAGCCGAAAGGTAACCGCCCTCGATATCGGGGCAATAGGCGAACACCAACACACGGCCGTAGCCGTCGGCACGCAGGTATAGCGGGTTCTTCTCGAAGCTGATGTCGACCACATTGTCGGCATCGGCGGCTGTCGTGTGCTCCGGAAACAGGCCGGAGGCGGATGGTTCAGTAGCCCAAAATCTTCAGCATCGACTTGTAGCTCTGCTCTTTCGCAAAGAGTTTGGTGGTGTATTCGCCGTTTTCGTCCTTGTCGATGATAACATGTTTCGGAGCGGGGATGAGGCAGTGCTGTATGCCGCCGTAGCCGCCGATGCTCTCCTGGTAGGCGCCGGTGTGGAAGAAGCCTATGTACAGCGGGTCGTCTTTCTGCAGCTTGGGCAGGAAGATGGCGTTGGCGTGGCTGTCGGCGTTGTAGTAGTCCTCGCTGTCGCAGGTGAGTCCGCCGAGGAATACGCGCTGGTATTCGCAGTCCCAGTGGTTGATGGGCAGCATGATGAAGCGCTGGTTGATGCCCCAGGTGTCGGGCAGGGTGGTGATGAAGCTGCTGTCGATCATGTACCACAGCTCTCGGTCGTTCTGCTGCTTCTGGTCGAGGATGCTGTAGAGGGTGGCGCCGCTTTCGCCCACGGTGAAGCTGCCGAACTCGGTGAATATGTTGGGCTCCTCAACTCCGCGCAGCGCGCAGATGGCCTTTATCTGGGCAAGTATTTCTTCTGCCATGTACTCGTAGTCGTAGTTGGCTGCCAGACTCACCTTGCTCGGGAAGCCGCCTCCGATGTTGAGCGAGTCGAGTTCGGGGCACACACGCTTGAGGTCGCAATAGACATTCACGCATTTGGCCAGCTCGTTCCAGTAGTAGGCGGTGTCGCGGATACCGGTGTTGATGAAGAAGTGCAGCATCTTGAAGCGGAACTTGGTGTTTGGCTTCACCTGTTCCTCATAGAACGACACTATATCGTTGTATCGGATGCCCAGTCGCGAGGTGTAGAAGTCGAACTTGGGCTCCTCTTCAGATGCTATGCGGATGCCGAGTTGCATCGGCTCCGTGGCGTCCTGAAGGCTCCGGTCGAGCATGTAATACTCGTTCTTGTTGTCCAGAACGGGTATCACATTGCGGAAACCGTCGTTGAAGATGCCTACTATATTTTCTATATATTGTTCTTTCTTGAAGCCGTTGCACACGATGACTTTGTCTTTGTCGATCAGGCCCTGTGAGTGCAGTTCCTGGATGAGGTTTATGTCGAAAGCCGACGAAGTCTCGAGGTTGATGTCGTTCTTCAGTGCCTCTTCCAGCACGAATGCAAAGTGGCTGCTCTTGGTACAGTAGCAATAGTTGTAGCTGCCGGTGTAGTCGGTTTTGGCAATGGCCACGTTGAACAGGCGTTTGGCACGCTGTATCTGGGAGCTTATCTTGGGAAGATAGGTGATTTTCAGCGGTGTGCCGTACTGTTTTATTATCTCCATCAAGGGGATGTCGTGGAAGTAGAGTTCGCCGTCCTCGGTGCGGAATTCGTCCTGCGGGAAGTCGAAAGTCTGGTCAATCAGGTCGTAATACTTGTTCTTCATGTCGGTTAAATTGTTTAATATACAACATGTTTGCCAATCCGACTCAGTTGGATTGTGTCTGCAAATATACAATTAATTTAGTTACATTGTGTAAAAAATGTAATTTTGAGTGAAAATAATGTAAAATACAGAGGCCCGAAAGCGCAGCTTTCGGGCCTCTGTGTAGGGTGTGATCAAGTTTAATTCTCGTATAGTTCGTGCAGTTCTATCTCGTAGATGAATGGCGTGTAGCCTGGTATCGGACCTGCACCCTGTTCGCCGAAGGCGAGCTCATAGGGGAAGTAGAAGCGGTATATCGCCCCTGCATTCATCAGTTGCAGCCCTTCGATCAGTCCCGGGAACATCGGCTCTCCAACCACATGCATGATTGGGGGGCGTTTGCCGTAGGTTTGGTCATAGGGTTCGCCGGTGAGGAGCAGGTAACTGCGGTAGTCGAACAGTATGCGTTGCGCCATCTTGGCCTTTGGCCCCTTGCCTTCTTTCAGCACCTCGTAGAGAAATCCCGACGGATGTTCCTTTATGTTGGGGTTTGAGGCCTTTATCTCGTTGAGGCGCTGGATCTCCTGCTTTGTCACCTGGTTTTTGCTGTTTGCGGCCGTTTCCAGCTGCTTGTTCTGCAATACCATATTGAAGAACTGGACAGCCTGGGTGTAGGTGGAGTCGGGTAGCGGCTGCTCCTTGCCATCCATGGTGTGTTGGATGGCCTGCAGCACAATGTCGTTGTCGAGTTTTATTATATTGTTGCTCATTAGGTTAAGGGCTATGTTCTCGCCCATGGCCCAGGAGAGGGTGTCTTCGGTGGTCTCCAGTTTGGGAGTTTTACCGCTGTCGCTGCACGACGAGGCGAGCGTCAGCAGCATAGGGACTATAAGTATTGCCGTGGCAATGCTCCGTGCCTTAGTCTTGGTTCTCATATATTTGTCAGTATTTATAATCGTCATTTACCACGTCCCTGCAGGATGATGATCACGGTGTAGAGCAGGATTTTTATGTCGGTGGTGAGAGACATGTTGTCGAGATAGAGCAGGTCGTAGCGCAAGCGTTCCAGCATCTCGTCGACCGACGAGGCGTAGCCGTATTTCACTTGACCCCACGAGGTGATGCCCGGCTTGACACGCTGCAGGAGTAGGTATTCCGGCGCGCGCGCCACTATCTGGTCTATGTAGTATTGCCGCTCCGGACGCGGTCCCACGATGCTCATGGTGCCTTTCAGCACGTTGTAGAACTGCGGTATCTCGTCGAGGCGCACCTTGCGCATGAAGCGCCCGAAGGGGGTGATGCGCGGGTCGTCGTCTTTGCTGAGGGCGGGCCCGGCTTCCTCGGCGTTGACATACATCGAGCGGAACTTGTGCATCTTGAATGGCTTGCCGTGGTAGCCGATACGCTCTTGGGCATAGAAGACCGGCCCAGGCGAGGTGCTCTTAACTATGATGGCTGTGATGAGGTATACGGGCGAGAGCAATACCATGGCTGCCAGCGAGATGATGATGTCGAAAAGGCGCTTCACACTGTACTGCCACTCGGGCATGAGGCGGTTGTTGATGACGATGAGGGGCGAGTGGAAGATGGATTTCTGCCGGATGGAGCCGACAATGAGGTCGCGCGCGTCGGGGGTTATCTTTATAATAAGGTCGGTGCTGGAGTTGAGGGCGCGCAGTATGTCGTTGATTTTATTCTGCTCGCTGTCTTCCACTGCGATGATGACCTCCTGGATGGCGTGTTTTTCAATCAGCGGGCGCAGGTCGTCGGTGGAGCCGAGTCGAGGCATGATGCCGGCCAGGGGCGACTCGCCGTCGGACTGTTTGGTGTCGACGTAGCCCACGAATATGTTTCCGGAGTAGGTCTCCTGGTTCTCAAGGTCTGTGTATGTCTGGAAGGCTTTGCGGGCATCGCCTATCATGAGGGTGGGGAAGCCAATGCGGCGGCCATGTACGGCCCGCACCGTCTGCGAGGTGATGATCAGGCGAGGGAAGTAGGTGAGCACAAAATGGATGGTGAAAAGGAAGAGGAATGAGGCGTAGTAGTTGCGGTAGGTGCCGATTTGGTCGTCGATGAGGAGGGTGAAGAATATCACCATAACACCTATGACGGTGGCTATGAGAGTGTCTTGCAACTCTTTGAGGCGGGCTTTGCGCAGCACGTTGCGATAAGAGCCCTGGATGGTATAGAGTATAAGCCATCCGGCCGGCACCACCACGAGGCCGAGCCAGAAGTTGGCATCGTGCAGTATGGTGTTGGCGAGTTGGTCGTTCGAGATGTAGAGCGGTGGGTCGAGCACCAGTTTGCGAAAGAGAAAGAGAGACGCCCATGCAAGCATAGCCGAGATGGTGTCGCAAACAATGTATTTGAGGGTTTGTTTTTTCTCCATTATTTAAAGTACTACGCTGGTGGTGAGCAGTCTGACGTTGTCTATCCTGACGTCGCCTTCTGTGCCGTCGAGATTGAGTGCGCGTATGAAAATGCGGAATTTGGCAGAGTGGTTGAACTCGCGCCATGTGCGGCCGAGGTTGACGTAGATATGTTTCCACTCGGTGCTTGGCCTGATGTTCATGACTGATAGGCGGTCGGTATTGCCGCCCGAGGTGTAGGCCGCCTCCATGAAGATGGCATATTCTTTGTCGCTGCGTGTGTCGAGTTCGAGATAGAGCAGTTTGGTGGGGTCGATGACGTAGAAGTCGCGGTCGATAAAGCAGTTCTTCGACGACTCGTCGGCCTCGATGTGGATATATCCATACCCCTCGCCACAGCGTGCCTGGTCGGGTGCGTGGCGCTCCCACAGCATCACCGAGTCGAAGAGCAGATTGGCTTCGGTGGGTTCAAACATCTCATACATCAGCACATCGCTCAGATTCAGGTTGTAGGTGGTGGTGAGGTGTCCGAGCTGGAGGGTGTCGCCGCTGTGCAGGGCGGTGTCTGATATCCTTATGCGGTTGTAGAATGTGTAGAAGGGCAGGGCTGCTGAGCTTCCGCTCTGTTGCACGGCGGGATAGATCTCGATATAGTCCACATTGCCGCTGTGGAGCACGGGAGCAGTGAAAGGCATCTCGTAGAGACCGATGGTGTCTACGGCGCCGGCATTGGGGTAGTGGGCCACGACATAGGCGGCCACGATGTCGGAAGTGTAGAAGCCAGTGTCGGTGGTGATGGCGTTGGTCGCGGGCGGTACGACGCTGATGCCGTCGAGATGGATGAACGACGGGGCCACAAAGTCGCTTTGCTTGTTGCATGCCGTAGTCAGAAGGACCACCGCTATGGCGGCGCAGGTGCTGAGTATGGACCTTTTCATGTTTCTCAAAACGACATTGTTTCACATTTATTGTCTATATATAAAAATAAATGTGTATTTTTGCACCCCGAAACCGAGTGCTGTGCACACTTTGCGCCATTGGCCACCCGGAGCAACGATACACTTTAAAACATAGTCTGCTATGAAGGAACTTGCAATGCACGTCTACGACCTGATGGAGAATTCGACGGCCGCCAACGCCAAGGATGTGAAACTGACTATTGTGGATAGCCTAAAAGACAATGACTTTCACTTCACTATTGAAGACAATGGCAAAGGTATGTCGCCAGAGTTCCTTGCCAAAGTGACCGACCCCTATACCACCAGCCGCACCACCCGCAAGGTGGGCCTGGGTTTGCCGTTGATAAAGATGAATACCGAGAAATGCGGCGGCGGCATGAAGCTTACCAGTGAGGTGGGCAAGGGCACGAGGCTTGAATTCTGGTTTGAACATAACAACTGGGATCGCCCGCCAATGGGCGACCTCCCCGGCGCCCTTGTCATGCTCCTCTCCGCCCACGAGGACATACACTTCGTAATCACCTACCGCACCGACGATGACGAGTTTGTTCTCGATACCGATGAGCTCAAAGAAGCCCTCGACGGCATGTCCATGAACGACATACATATCATCAACTACCTGAAGGAGATGATCTCCGAAAACCTCAAGGAAATCCACGCCAACGAATGAAGCGGATTGGTGTTTTGAGCGATACTCACGGTGTGGTGCCCAAGCAGGTGTACACCTTCTTCAAGGACTGCGACGAGTTGTGGCATGCCGGTGACATCGGTCCCGGGGTGCTCGAGGAGTTGCGTGCGTGGAAAGAGGTGCGCGCAGTGTGGGGTAACTGCGACAGTTTTTCACTGCACTACGAGTTGGAGGAGCGGGCTTTCTTCGAGGTGGAAGGGCTGCGGGTTCTGATGACCCACATAGGTGGCTGGCCAGGACACTATCCATACGAGTTGCGTCGCACGCTGGAACTGGCCAAGCCTGACATCTTCGTCTGCGGCCACAGCCACATCCTCAAGGTTATGTACGACAAGGATATGGATTTCCTACATATCAATCCCGGAGCCTGTGGGCATCAAGGCTTCCATAAGGTGGCCACCCTGGTGCGGTTCACCATCGACGGTACACCCAAAGATCTTGAAATAATGGATTTTCCCAAATAAGAAGAGCCGCAACATGCTTGGTTGCGGCTCTTCTTTTTGTCTCCTGTCTTCGTTCTTCACTATTCATTTTTCGGGTTGCCCTCGCCTTTGGGGTTGAGGCCGTATTGGTTGGGACCGTATTTGGAGTCCATAAACATCCATACCAGGAAAACAATGCTAATCGCCAAAGCTATCAGCGCAAGCACGATATAGAGCACCATGTTGGACTGCGATGCCAGGTTTGCGAACATGGTCAGTACGCTTCCGCCAACGGGCAGGAAATACCAGAAGCCCGACTTGCCGATGTCGTGCAGTCGTCGCACGCTGACGGCAATGTTCGGAATGAGTATGGCCAGATAGTAGATGATGTAAATGTATAGGAACGGGCTCTTCAGCAGCATGAGGGTGAGTGCCTCTATGTCCGGGGCATCTGCGCCTTCAATGCCGGCTTCAATGCCGGCCGAAAAGACAGGCCATATCCAACCGGCGATCAGTATCATCATTATGATGAAGTTGATCAGGTTGAACCACCAGAATTCCTTTCGACGAGCACGGCCGCTGAAATCGGCATACTGCTTGAAACATTTAATGAACCATTTCATGTTGTTGATGTTTGGGGTTGATAATGTTGTCTAATGCTTTGTTGCTGGTATCTGCGAGATGACAACGCCGGCGATGACTATGCACATGCCAACAAGTTTGCCCCACGAGAAGGTCTCCTGACCGATGAGTAGGGCGGCTATGAGTGAGAAGATGGGTATGGCGTTATTGAAGATGCAGGCCTCAGAAGCTCCAAGGTTGCGTACGCCGTAGTTGTAGCCGGCGTAGGCGAGTGTGGAGCAGAACAGTCCCAAGACAAGCAGTAATAGTATCATTTTAGGACTCCAGGAAAGAAGAGGTAGCGCCGAACTGTCGAGGGCTAACATCAGGGGTAGAAAGTACAGTAGTCCTATGACATTCTGCCAGGTGGTGACTACAATAGGATGGTATTTGTCTACTACCTTGACAAGGAGTAAAGTGTAGACAACAGCAATGATTACAGCACCAGAGAGGAAGAGAAGGCCTTTGAGGTTTCCGGTAAGACCTTCGCCACCCATCAGCATAATGAAGACACCCGTCAGTGACAGTACAACACCAATAATAAGCGGCAGGCGTATGCGCTGGCGGTAGGCAATCCACATGCCGAAGGGAACGAAGAGCGGTATGGTGGCTATCACGACAGATGCCAGAGAACCGCTGACGAGCTGCACGCCGGAGGTCTCGCAGAGATGATATATAAACGGTTCGCAGAGGGCAAGGAGAAGGAACCATTTGATGTCCTGCTTGCGTATGCGTTGTAGCCGTCGTGTAATTGCCAATGCAGGTAGCATGATGAGCGATGCAATAGCGAGACGAATGGTGATTAGCACGGTAACGGTCATGTGCTCTTCGGTCAAGAACAATTCCTTGGTCATGATGAAGCTGATGCCCCAAAAGATGACCGAGAGGATTATGAGTGGATAGGTGAGAGACTTTTTCAAAGGATTCTGTTTTTAGAATGGATATCCGATACCGAAGTTGGTGACAATTTGGTTGAAACCCCAGTGAGGCGGGCGCCAGCGGTGGTCGGTGGAGTAGCCTGGGTCGTAAAGTGGTATGGCAAAGTCGAGACGAATAGTGGCAATAGACACGTTGAGGCGTAGGCCAAGTCCCACACCCACTGCTATCTCGGAAGGGAAGCTGCTCCATTTTATTTCGCCGTTGGCGTATTGATCGGAGCTGTTGAAGAGCCACACATTACCTATATCGGTGAAGAGGGCGCCCTCAAAGATGCCAGCTATGGGAAACCGTCCTTCGAGGTTGAAGACAAGTTGCAGGTCGCCCACACGTTCAAGGAGGTCCTGACTGGCGTTATAGGAGCCGGGGCCGAGGTGCCTAAGCTGCCAAGCGCGCATTGTGGTGGGTCCTCCTCCGTAGAAACTTTTCTCGTAAGGCATGGCGATGGAGTTGCCATAGGGCAATCCCACACCGGCCAGCAGGCGAGCCACGAGTGTGCTGCGGTTGCCGATGTAGCTGTAGTGCGACCACTCGGCCCCAAGACGAGCATATTGCGAGAAAGGCACCCCGAGGGCTTGCATCACACCGTTGCTGTCTACGGTGGCCCCTACGGCGGTACCTACGGCACTGAGCACGTTGCCTGCACTTTCCATCGAAAAGTGGAGGAAGGAGAAGTCCTTTCGGCTACCGTATTGCTGTGTGGTGTGTGTGTAATCGTAGCGTGCAGCGAGGATAAAGTGGCTGCTGTATTGGTATTTCATGCGCAGGTCGTTAATGTTGCGCAGCCGTCTTTCAAAGGCTCCGTCAAGGTTGAGTATGCGCACGAAGGTGAGCTCAATAGGTAACACCTGGTGTGCGGTCTGGCGGTCGTGCTGCCAGGTGTAGCCAAACGAGGTGTTGGCCAGGATGCGCTCGAAATAGTAGTGGTATTGGTAACTGCCGCCCACGTTGAAAAGTGTGTGTGGTTTGACGCGCTGCCATACAATACCGTCGGCAAAGGGTAGGAGGAAGACCGGCATGTCGAGAGATGTCTCGATATTGGCTTCAAATGCAGAGAAGTTATCGTAGAAGCCGCCTCCGGTGCCGCGGAAGATGAACTTGGGTAGTTCGAGCAGCAGTGAGCCTTTGACTTTCAGTAGCTCGGCTCCTCCGAAGAGGTTGCGGTGCTGGTATTCGAGCGAGGTCTCGATGCCGAGGTTGCCACCGGCAAAGAAACCCACGCTGTCGGTGCTGGCAAGGGGCGAGGCGTTGGTGAGTTCGAGCGAAAGGGATAGGCGCTGTTGGGTTGTGTTGATGAGGCGCACATGTGCATCGACAAGGGGAAGGCTGTCTACCGACGAGGGCGACTCGGTGAAGTCGATGTTTATGTATTTGAAGTTGTGGAGGCTGAGGAGGGAGTTGTAGGTGTTCGAGATATAGCGGGGACGATAGGTCATGCCGGGGAAGAGCATCAGGGCGCGGCTGATGGTGACAGGGTGGAGCGACATGGGTTCGGAGTAGATGAACTGATAGTCGATGCGGCGTGTAGCACCTGGATAGCTGTAAATGAGAGTGTCAAACTCGGTTGGCGTGTCGCGCAGTCCAGCGGTGCTGTTTGGGTAGATGAATATATTGTTGATATGGTAGACCCTAAGGTTGCGGCTATCAACCCTTACGTCGATGCTTAGGCGAGAGGAGGAATATGTGGTGTCAACCTCGAAAGTGACCAGTTCGGGGGTGGCGTAGAAATAGCCAGATTCGCGGAGATTGCTGACGATGCGGCTGCGTTCTGCCGCTATCTTCTCTTGATCGTAGGGGTCATCGGCGTGGATTAAGGCATCGCCACTCCACTCACGCAGTAAACGGTTCACGGCAGGGTCGGTGGTGTGGTAGGTTACTTCGTCGATGATATAGCGTCGTGTGGCCTTGATATGGTAGTCGATACCGATACGGTAGCGGCTGGTGTAGGCAGTGTCGAATGTAACCCTGCTGCCAAAACAGCCTTTCGATTCAAGCAATCCCGCAAGCTGTCGGGCGGTGCGCACAGCACGATCCTCGTCATAGACGACAGGAGCCTGCCCGATGCGGTGTATGTAGTTGTTCCATAGGTTGCTGTTTGTGTCGGCCAGATGGCAGTATACCCATTTGCCTACCGGTAGCCACTGGATACCGAAAACCTTGCTGTTGGGTTTCTGTGTGTAATAGTTCTTGACACGTTTTAAAGCGTCTTTCACCTCTGGACTAACTTCGCTTCCATCGGCCATCTGCACATCGAGGCCAACTTGGTGCAACACCCGCTCATCCTCTTTCAAGTAGTGACTCATGCTGCAACTACTCAGGACTATGGTGGCTACGATAGGTAGGATGATATGTAGGAGTCTATTTCTCAATTGTGCCGAGTATCTTGTTTGTGCTGCCGAGGTTGCGGTACATCAGTTTGAGGCATGCGTCGGAGGCGGCACGGTAGACCTCCTCGTCGGTGAACCATTTTCGTAGGAGCGACACATCGGGGTGTTCGTCTACCGTCATGCCGCCTCCGAGTACGATGATGTCGTGCGCCTCCTGGAACTTGTGCCAGTTGGGACCGAAGACTACGGGCTTGCCGTAGGCCACGGCTTCAAGAATATTGTGTATACCTACACCGAAGCCCCCGCCGATGTAAGCCACCGTGGCGTAGCGGTATATCTTGGAAAGGAGACCGATGTTGTCTATGATAAGGACTTTCCGGGTTGATAGAGGAGTATTGGAAGTGGACAGCTGAGAGTATCTTATGCTGTCGGGGAAGAGTGTTCCTATGCTGCGCAGGTGCTCCTCGTGTATCTGGTGCGGAGCGATGACAAGTCGTTCAGGGAACCATTTCTTGCTTTCGCACAGACGTGCCAGCAGCTGCTCGTCGGGCGGCCAGGTGCTTCCCGCTACCATCACCTTCCCTTCGTAGCCTTGCAGGAAGGTCTCTACTGTGGCGTCGCCTTCTGCGGCGGTGGCTATCTGATGTACACGGTCGTAGCGTGTGTCTCCGGCCATGCTGCAATGCTCTATGCCGTGGGCTTTCAGCAATTGCAGGCTCTCCTCGTTCTGCACGAAAAGGTGGACGAAATCATCCCTGATCTGGTGGAGAAACCATTTGCCGTACCATTTGAAGAAGTATTGGCTGGGACGGAAAATGGTCGAGAAGATGTAGGTCTTCGCACCCCATCCCTTCAATGCGTGGAGGTAGTTGTACCAGAATTCGTATTTGACGAAGAAGACCGTGTCGGGATCGGCATCGAAGACGAACCGTCGCACGTTGCGCGGCGTGTCCATGGGCAGGTAGCATACGGCGTCGGCCAATGCGTAGTTCTTTCTTATCTCGTAGCCCGAGGGGGAAAAGAATGTGACCAGCACCTGATGGTCGGGATGCCGCCTGCGGTATTCCTCCAAAACGGGTCGTGCCTGCTCAAACTCACCCAAACTGGCAGCATGGAACCATACGGTGGGACGTTCATGGCTCAGTTTGGCCACCTCTTGCGGCCAGCGCTTCCAGCCTTCGACCATTTGGCGAGCTTTCGTGTGGCCGAATATGGCTGCTATGCGAATGCCCAGCGTATAGAGCCAGATGCCTATGGTGTATATCAAGCGCATGGTATCAATAATAATAGTAGTCGTAAGTGGTTTTGCCGGTGAAGGGGAACATCCACGACAGTTTCACACCATAGAGCAGGTCGAAGTAGCGACCATGGTCCTCTCCGTTCAACCCCATGACGTTGTCTATCTGGTAGGGACGGCTCGACCAGCTGAAACACTCGCTGATATCGAATGTGAGGCGGATGTTGACATAGCTGTAAAGGTTGCTCATGTATATGAAGCCGATGCTTTGGGTCAGTATGGCCCCATTACGCAGGTGGTCGTAGAGTTTGCCGTATTCGCCAGCCAGTTGTGGCACAGGGCTGCGGTCGAAGTCCTGTGTGAAGATGGTTTTCTGCATGAACCATCCTCCACTCAATTTGAGCAGTATGCCCGAATCGGGGTTCTTGGGCATGATGCGCAGTATTTTGCCCACACCGGGACGTACTGCCAGGCCGCGGTTGTAGGCGGTGATGACACCGTCATAGCCGCCCCAGCTCATGGCATATCCGCCAGAGGTGTATATGTCGCCCAGGCGTATAGTACGGTCTTTCAAGTTGTCGCTGTTGTATCCAAACCACAAGTCGGCATCCAGCGACAGCATCCAGCCGCTCTGCCACTTGTATGCCCAGTCGATGGCGAAGTCGAGATATGGCCCCTCGTAGAGGTCTTTCATATTGCCACCGCCAAGGGCGGTGCTGCTGCCGAACCCTGGTGCGACAACTCCGGCTGAGAAGCCTACAATATGACATTCCAATGTGTCGACACTGAGCTTTATCTGGGCATGGGCGCTACCTATTGTGGCAATAAGCAGCATTGTTATTATCAGTCGTTTAGCGTTCATTTGTGTGGTGTCGTTTTACAAAATATTTCGCCAACTGAAATATTTTGTGTACTTTTGCAACCCAATTTAAAACGATAATTTATAATATTTATTGCACAATATAGATAAAAAATATGGCAAAAGACTTTCCGAAACGCAGTGAAAATTACTCCGAATGGTACAATGAACTCGTGGTGCGTGCCGACCTCGCCGAGCAGAGCGCCGTCCGCGGATGCATGGTGATAAAACCCTATGGCTACGCCATCTGGGAGAAGATGCATGAGCAACTCGACCGCATGTTCAAGCAGACCGGCCATCAGAACGCCTACTTCCCCCTCTTCATCCCCAAGAGCTTCCTCTCTCGTGAGGCCGAGCACGTCGAAGGCTTCGCCAAGGAGTGCGCCGTGGTGACCCACCACCGTCTTATGAACGACCCCAACGGCAACGGCGTCGTCGTCGACCCCGCCGCCAAGCTCGAGGAAGAGCTCATCGTGCGCCCCACCTCCGAGAC
>JAEEGL012162046.1_pt1 | contig 22994 bp, 17 predicted proteins | sample 9134231 | NCBI WGS metagenome assembly JAEEGL01 (sample SAMN16246548, study PRJNA631951) | gut metagenome | biome: gut microbiome; feature: rumen; material: fiber-attached | host: Bos | place: Iran: Karaj | collected 2018-10
TCTACTATGCTTCGATTAGGCAGCGAGAGCGTAACGTGTTTCGCCAATTAATTTTTCCTCAGCTCAGATTATGGAGGGAACCAAGAAGCCTCCGCGTGCTTACGTACCATCTCAACCCGCTGTCAAATCCAGTCAACCCCAGGTGTGAAAATGGAACAGCAAAATGCGTCCACTGACACAATTCGGCTGCAAAATTACAAAAAAATAATGAAGCGCCAAATTTTTAGGCCATTATTTTCATCTTTACTTGTGATAGTTCATGCGGACGCGCTCCCAACTGAGGGTGCCGTCGCGCTTTGCATGGACGCGCACTAAGTAGTCGCCAGGACCAGGATTGTTATCCTCTGACATGGCATCCAGCGTCAGGTAGGTGATGCCTCCCACCTCGCGCTCATCCCACGCATGGACATGGCCGCTGAAGACGATGGAAGCATTCCACTGGTTGAACTTGCTCAGCAGGTAGTAGGTCTCCTCGCGGGTGAAGGTCGAGGCGAACTCCGTGGCAGAAGGTCGGAAGATGTTGGTATGGCCGAAGACAAACGTATGGCGGATCTTTAGTCCTCCACCCTCTTGGATATCGATATCGCGGTCGAAGAAATATGATTCAATCTCGTCGATCTGCACTTCGCCCAAAGTGCCACTGGCGGAATCGAGGAAGATCAGACGGTCGAGATATTCAACGCCCTGGTCATCACTACCGACAAGGACGTAACCCATGTAGAACGACGAGTGGAACAGGCTGGTCCACAGTGCCCAGCCGTTGTTGGTGATGTCGTGGTTGCCCACCACAGGATGGAACGGCAGGGGGACATCCTTGGGCTCATAGACCTTTCCGGCAACAGAGTCAATATAGACGGTATGGGGGAAATCGTAATCATCCGTGTAGGTGACAGTCCTGAAGTGCTTCTGGCCGTATTTCTCCTTGGCTTCAGTGATGACGCTGTCGAGGGTGATGTAGTATTCGGCCTTGGTGTCGGCAATGTCGCCCAGGTGGGCATAGAACAGGTCGTCGTCGTCGATGCCTATCTGCAGCATCTCACGCATACGCCCTGGATCGGTCGTCAGATGACTGTCGGCTCCTACAAGGAAGGTGTATTCACCGTCAGGGGCGTGCTTAAACAGGAACAGATCCTTTTCATGAAGACGGTAGTAGTCTCTCGACATCTTGATGCGGTCGTCGACGTCGGTATTCGCGATGAGTACTCCCGCAGGACTCACCTTGTCGCAGGCTGTCAGGATCACGACTGCCAGCAATAGCCATATCGTATAGTTCTTCATAAGCTTACCACACATATTTTAATCCTAACTTAAAAGATTTCTCGTATTCTGTGGCTAACTGGCTCATACTGCCAGCGGGACGGAGGTTCAACTCGCCGAAGAGTTGTGTGTCCTTCATCAGGTTTGCCCAGAAATTGACACCCCAGTTGAGATTGTAGGCCTCGTAGTAGAAGTCGTCGTAGTTGCGTGCGAACAGGCCGATGTTCCAGGAGTTCCAGCGCGGACGGATGTTTACCCCCGCACCAAGGGTCAGGGTGGGCGGTTCCGTGTAGCCGAAATGCAGCATGTGGTAGTGGATGTAGGTCTCGCCGATGCGGAAGTTGAAGTAGGGTGTCTCCCACGTCAGCGAGAGGTTGATCATGATCTCATTCGTCCCCCAGCGATGGTAGTGGTTGTACATGAATTTGCCGTCGAGGTAGAAGTCCATCCACTTGACAGGCAGACGGTAGCCACCCTGTATATCCACTGAATAGAGCTGTTTGCTCATCTGTACCTGCATATCGCCTCCCACATGCCAGCGGTCGGTGAGATGGCGTGTATATGACGCTTCTATGCCGTAGAACATATCGCAGAGGATATTGTCGCCCACCGTCATGTAACCTGTCATTACGTTCGGATGGGTGCCGTCATACTTATGCATGCCGTTATAGGTCTGTGCCCTACCCTCACCTGCCAGAAAGCAGAGGAGGGAGGCTATGGTCAGGAGTCGTCGAAACTTCATCATTCACTGTATCTTTGGTTTCTTCGGCACAAAGATACGACTTTTTTTCGATTTGCACAAAATATTTGGCAAAAAAGCAGTTTTCCAATTTTTTATGCAAAGAATACACAGATTAAGGGGATTTTTTGTAATTTTGCAGCCGATTTACATAATAATAAGGTGGAAACATCGTTTTTGATATTAAAGATTGACCATAAAATGATGACAATGAAGATAAAAAACCTGATCATGGCGGCATGGGCGGTCACGATGCTATCGTCGTGTGTCACCCCTAAGACCGTAGCCTACTTCCCTGAGCTGACGGACGGCCAGACACTGGCGTTGGCGGAGGCAAAGGACATTGTGCTGAAACCGGCAGACAAACTGTCGATAGTCATTAACACCAAATCGGCAGAACTGAACAACGTGCTGAACCTGCCTGTGACCTCGCAGATCATCGGCTATTCCGACGTGCAGTCGATCAACCAGAGCCGTAGCACCTCGGGCTACACCATCGACCAGGAGGGATATATCGAGTTCCCGCTGATAGGAAGGGTGAAGGCTGCAGGACTGACACGTACAGGACTGGCTCAAAGTCTGAAGCGCACGATGGAGGAAAACAGTGTGGCGAAGGATGCCGTGGTGACGGTGGAGTACCTGAACCTGGGATTCTCAGTGATCGGTGAGGTGAAAGAGCCTGGATTCTATCCGATAGAGAGTGACCGTACGACCCTGTTGCAGGCCCTGAGTAAGGCTGGCGACATGACCATCTACGGTAAGCGCGACATCGTGAAAGTGCTCAGGATAAACGACCAGGGCAATCAGGATGTCTACGTGATGGACCTGACGAAAGCCGAGGAGATGGTGAAGTCGCCTGGCTACATGATCCAGCAGAACGATGTGATCTACGTACAGCCGAACAACTACCGCAAGCGTCAGTCGGTTAACTCCACTGAAACGATGAACGCATCATTCTGGGTATCAGTGGTATCTGTGCTGACAACCCTCGCAGTACTGATCTTTAAGTAATTTGGAATTTAGAATCAAGAGGTTGACATGAATAACAATAAGTTGACAATCGGCGAGTTTTTCAAACTGTGTCTCGCCAAAAAGGGATGGTTCGTCATCTCTGTGACTGTAATGATACTGTTGGCAGTAGTCTATCTCGTGGTCACACCGCCGAAATACATGAAGAAGGCGCAAGTGATGGTCAGGGACAACAATGCCCTTGGCGGACTGATGGGACAGATGGGAGGTCTGGCAGAGATTGGTGGTCTGATGGGCATCGGAGGCTCGTCGAACGTGTACAATGAACTGCACGCCATGCAGTCGCCATGGCTCTTGCTGAAGGTGGTCAAGGACATGAACCTCGACATGAGCTACGTGGTGAAGGGCATCCGCAATAAGGACCTCTATGGCGAAGACCTGCCTGTAACCGTGAAGTTTGCCAATCTCAACGACGAGGACGACGTGAGCATGAAGCTCGACCTGAAGAAGAACGGCGAGCTGAAGGTGTATAAGCTCAAGAAGAACAAGGATAAGTTTGACGACGAGCTGACAGGTCGTGTGGGACAGACGCTGAAGAGCAGCATCGGGCCTATCGAGATCAAGGCCACACCCTACCTCAACAAGATGGAGGACGACGAGATGACCATCACTGTGAAACGTACGGAGCCGATGGCTGTGGTGGACAGGATCAGCAAGACCAACCTGACCATTGCCGTAGAGAACCGTGACGCCACGATCATCGATATCAAATACAAGGATGTGTCGAAGCAAAGGGCCACAGATGTGATCAACGCCGTGGTGGCTGAGTATCGCAGGGAGTCGAGTGAAGACCAGGATTTACAGACGTCCGTCTCTGAGCGTTACGTGGCAGAACGCCTCGCCTCATTAGAGAACGAGCTGAAGGGACTCGACACCCGTGTGGCCGACTACAAGAGTAAGACGATGATGCCTGATATAGAGGTGATGGCAAAGGCCTATGCCGACGGTGCCAAGGACATCTCACAGGCTCTCATGGAGATAAAGAGCAAGATCTACTTAGTGGAGGCTGTACGCGACTATCTGCGCGACGAGTCGAAGAAAGACGAGCTGTTGCCTGCCCTACTCATCACGGAGAAAGACGGTGGACTGGGCGAGCAGGTGGAGGCCTATAACACCCTGCAGTTGCAGCGTCAGAAGATCATCGCCAGCTCGAGCAAGGAGAGTCCGCTGGTGAAGGACTTCGACCGTCAGCTCTCTGCCATGCACGACGCTGTGCTGGCATCTGCAGAGAACGCCATCAAACAGTTGAAGATGCAGTTGAAGGGTGTCATCGAGAAGGAGAACGAGGGTAAGCAGCTGTTAGCCTCAGCTCCTAAGAAATATATTGCCGGATTAGGCGACGAGCGCGACTGGAAGGTGCTCAACGAGGTGTATGTCTTCCTGCTCCAGAAGCGTGAGGAGGCTAGGATGTCGAAGGCCATGAAGAGTGACGTAAGACTGCTGACCCCACCGTTAGGAGAGAAGAAGCAGACCTCGCCGAAGAAGGGCAGTACGCTGATTTGTGCCTTCCTGCTGGGACTCTTCATCCCTGCCTGTTTCATTGCCATTAGGGAAAAGGTAAAGCGGTGATTGGCGATTACGCGATATTGCTGATACTCCTGATGGAGGTGACGGTACTGACGGTACTGGAGTACAGGGCGTGGGGATCGTTCTATACGCCGCTTTGTGTACTGATGCTGCCCTACACCTTCGTATTGTTGGTGACCATCTGTATCGCAGGTAACTTTGGTTATGTGCCATTCAACTACGACAGTATTTGGGTGTGGATCTACGGTCTGCCGCTGTTCGCATTGCCAAGTTATGCGTTTGCATCTTTAATGAGGAATGTGGAATGTGGAATGTGGAATGAGAATACTCCTCAAAAGTTTCCACAAAGTCTTCTCCTCATCGGCGGTGTAGTCATCCTGCTGCTCTTCGTGAAGCTCTACACCACCCTCTCAGCTGGATTCTTTATCTTCGGTACTGACGATTTTGCCGACGAGTTCAGTGGTCATGGTCTCTGGGCACACATACGTACCTTACTGATCCCGTTGCTCATCCTGATGCTCTACCAGGTGGGCAAGGGCTGTCGCTGGCTGTGGATACCCATCATCCTCATGCTCACCCTGCAGTTCGTGAACATGGTGAAGGGCACCATCGTCATCCCCATCTTCGCTGCCCTGCTCATGCGACTCTATACGGGTAAGACGAAGATGAACCTGAAGCTGATCCTGATTGTCATCGGACTGGCCGTGCTCGTGTTCTTCCTTATCTATATTGTCATTCCTATCATGGGTAACGGCAGCGAGGCAGACATGAAACTGGTGCAGTTCGTCGGAGAGCATATCGTACACTACTTCACCAGCGGCACCATGGGCTGGAGCTTCGATATCGACCAGAACATGCCTGACCGCAAGGACTTCGAGTATATCGTGGCACCCATCGTGAATATCGTCCACAGCATCAGAGGCGAGGAGCTGATATCCGTCGTGAACCGCCACTACTGGTGTACGGGTACTGATATCACCACCCTCACCAATGTGCGTACCTTCTTCGGCACACTCTACATCTACAGCGACGCCTGGCAGTTCATCACCTACACCCTCGGCCTCAGCACGTTCATCTATGCCTGGAAGGCCGCAGCACTCATCAAGCGCAATATCTACATCAACATCATACTCTTCTATTATTGCGGACTGTTGATGATGGGCTGGTTCGAGTTCTATTTCTTCCACCTCGACGCCATCGAGATCCCGCTGATCACGCTGTTCTATGGCTGGTTGGCGCAGCAGGAATGTGGAATGAGGAATGAGAGATGTGGAATGAGAAATGTTCAACGTTCAATGTTCAATGTTCAATGAGTAACATCAAGCACAACCTCGCCTACAGCGCCCTGCTGACGATGAGTACCTACCTCGTGCCGCTGATACTCTTCCCTTATATCAGCCGCGTCTTAGGCATTGAGAACATCGGACGTATCGATACCATCGACAACCTGATGGACTACTGCATCCTCTTCTCGATGATGGGACTGACGAGCGTAGGCATCCGTGAGATTGCGAAGAACAAGGACAACCCCGAGACCCTCGGGCAGACCTTTACAGACCTGTTTGCCCTGAACCTCTGCAGCACGTTGCTGATAGCAGTCGTCTTCGGCATCGCTGTATGGCTGTCACCGAGGTTGCAGGACTATGGGGTGCTGGTGCCTATTGGCATCTGCAAACTCATTGCCAACCTGTTCTGGATAGAGTGGCTTTACACGGGTTTGGAGGACTTCAGATATATCACACTCCGTTCGTTAGTGCTGAGGACACTGTTCGTCATCAGTGTGTTCCTGTTGGTCAGTACCCAGAGCGACGCTGCCGTCTATTATGCCCTTTTCGTGGGTATCACGGTGGGTAATGCCATCTGCAACTGGTACCACAAGCGCACCTATCTGCACTGGGATCTGCGTCGTGCTCATCTACGCCGATATCTCGTGCCTTTCATCATGCTGGGACTCTTCGCCATGCTGTCGGCCTTCTACACGAAGCTGTCGCTGCCTGTACTGAGTTTCCTCACTGACGACCACGAGGCAGGCAGCTATGCCACTGCCACACGTGTCTTCCAGGTGATCATCGCCTTGGTGAGTGCTTTGGCTGGTGTGATGATCCCACGGATGAGTGTCCTGATGAAAGAGGGACAGTTCGATCAGGTGAGGGCCTATACCAGCACCTCGTTCAAGATGCTCTTCCTCTTTGCCGCACCCATCATCTGCTATACGGAGATCTATGCGCCTGATATCATCCGGATCTTTGCGGGTTCTGGTTTCGACGATGCCATCCTGCCTATGCGTATCGTGATGCTACAGCTGATTGTCATTGGAGCCGAACAGATCATTGTGCGCCAGCTGCTGATACCCTATCGCAGTGACCGTGCCATCGTCAGGGCAGGCATCCTGGGTGTGGTGGTATGGCTGGTGATGACAGTATTGCTTGTACCTGTCTGGCATAGCATAGGCACCTGTATCGTGTGGATTGCCGCAGAACTGGCGGTACTGATTGTGGCCACTATTGAGACCAATCGTTCGCTTCAGGTGATGTTCCCTTTCCGGCTCTTCTTCCTGTCATGCCTCTACGCCATCCCCTACGTTCTGGTAGGACTGCTATTAGCCTGGCTTACGCCACAACCCGTCGTACGCCTCATCGTCGCTGGTTGTCTGTTTGCGGGATATGCCCTGCTGCTTGAGTACAAGGTCTACCAAACGGGCATCCTCGCCTCCATCACCTCAAAAATAAGTCGTAAGCCATGAAGTATGCCATCGGAATCGTCACATACCAGCCCGAGCTCAGTCGTCTCAGCGACAACCTGAGGGCAGCATTCGCCAGTATGATGGTGAGTCGAGTGATCATCTACGACAACCATTCTGACAATTGTGAGACCATCCGTCAACTGACGGCTCTCGACAGCCACTGTCTGCTGATGGAGGGCGATGAGAACCGAGGCATTGCCTACGCCCTGAACGCACTCTGCCAGAAAGCCGTCGATGAAGGCTGCGACTGGATACTCACCCTCGACCAGGACTCCGTCATCCCCAAGGGACTGCTGGAGGAGTTTGACCACTATACAGACCAGGAAGACCTTGGCATCATCTGTCCAGGCATCATCGACCGTAACATGGGACGCGAATATACCCGTCAAACCAGTGGCACGGAGTATATCACCCAATGCATCACGGCAGGTAACCTGGTCCGTCTCAAGGCCTGGCAGAAGACTGGCGGCTTTAGCGAGAAACTCTTTATCGACGGTGTGGACTTCGACTTCTGCATGAAGATGGGTGAGGCAGGTTTTAAGATCCTGCGCACCAATAATGTGTGTCTCCTTCAGGAGGTGGGCCATGGCCGCAAGATTCCCCTGCCCTTCCACCACCAGATGTCGGTACTCAACCATTCGCCCCAGCGTCTCTATTATATTGCCCGCAACTACCTCTACATAGGTCGTCAGTATCATCAGCGGTGGCATTGGGCGATAGAGGTGGCCAAGCGCATGTTCATCGTCGCCTGTTTCGAGGACAACCGCCGTGAGAAGCTCCGTGCCATGTTCCTCGGCATCCGCCATTACCGCCAAGGCAAAATGGGAAGATTTGATTTATCAAGAATTTGAGTGCTCGGCTTTGCCGCTTTGCTCAGTAAAGAATTAGAGAAATGAAAGTTCTGTTTGTTCCCGTTACTTATAATTCCTACGACGCGCTTGAGACTTACATCGCGTCCGTCGGCAAGGCCCTCGAAGCTGCAGCCGATCCTACCATCGAGGTCAAGATCCACGTCGCAGATAACTCGACATCACAAAAGGCGGATCCCCATAATTGTCAATTGTCAATTGTCAATTATCAATTGTCTAACTACGACAACCCCGGCTATCTGCCCGCTGCCCTGAAGACGGTCTATTCAGAAGACTACGCCAGCTACGACTATATCATCATCTCTAATGTCGACGTCACGCTCGACGAGACTTTCTTCACTGCCCTGCGCGACCTGAAGGCCGATACCGATACCGTATGGATAGCCCCCTTCATCTGGTCACCCAGCGAACAGCGCGATGTCAATCCGAAAATCCAGGAGCGTTACACGAAGAAGCGCCTGCGCCTGCTGCGTCTCTTTTTCCGTTTCCCCCTCGTCTGGTACACTTACTCGAAGAGTGTCTATCGACTCAGGAAACAAGAGGCTCCTTCCAGTCTCCCCAAAGGGGGACCCATCTACGCTGGCCACGGCTCATTCATGATCTTCCGTCCAGAGATCTTCCAGCAGGAGCCTTCGCTCGACTACCCTGTCTTCCTCTTCTGCGAGGAGATCTATATGGCCGAGATGGCGCAACACATCGGCAAGAAGGTGACCCACTGTCCCTCCGTCAAGGTCTGGGACTGTGAACACGCCTCTACTGGTCTGATAGGTCTCTGGCGCTATTGCAAGTATAACCACGACGCCCTGTCGTATATCATACGCACTTTCTATGAACAAGATTGAGAAACTCGTCTATGATGCCCTGAAGCGGCATCCGCAAATAAAGTTGTTCGTCCGTGACATGTATCAGAACGTGATGGACCTCATCCCTGATAAGCCTAACTTCACGGCCAGTGACGTCCAAGTGCTCGAAGGCTACTTTTGGGGCTTCCACGACGTATCGCCCATCTCCAATGACGAGCGCCACATGCTCGGCTGTAAGCTGAACATCCCCCTCCGCATGCCAGAGGCTGGCGAACCACTCAGCATCGGGTATTGGGATCTTTCGGAATCTAATCAACATTCCTCATTCCTCATTTCTCATTCCTCATTTAAAGAAGTGGCCGACTGCTATGCCTGGGGCTATCATAAAGGCTGTCGTCTGCAGTGGCTCGGCGATAGCAACGACACCTTTATCTTCAACACCGCTCGCGATGGCCAGCTCTGTGCAGAGATCCACTCCACACTCCTCACTCCTCGAATAATATCCTTCCCCATCGACACCGTCAGCTGGGACGGACGCTACGCCACCTCATTCAGTTATCGTCGTCTGAACGAACTGATGCCTGGCTACGGCTACGACATTGAAGACGGCAGTTACCTCGACGAAGGCCACCCTGCCGACACTGGCCTTTATATCGTGGATGTGGAAAAGAACACCCGCCGTCTGCTCTTCTCGCTCGACTACCTAGCCTCCTTAGAGCCTACGGAGAACATGAAGGGTGCCCGCCATTTCGTCACCCATACGGAATTCTCGAAAGACAACCAATACGTGATTTTCATGCACCGTTGGATCCACGACGATCCCGACAAGCGGTTCTCACGTCTCATCACCTGTCGTCTCGACGGTTCGGAACTCTGTATCTCCCCCACTACCGATATGGTGTCGCACTATGTCTGGGATGAGAAATGGGGGATCCTCGCCTTCTGTCGTATCAATAATGTCGACGGTCACTACCTCTTCAGCGACCACACGATGAAGCGCTGGCGCCACGTGGCCCCACAACTGAATAGCGATGGTCACCAGTCATTCATCCCTGGGGCCGACGCCTTCATTACCGATACCTATCCTGATGGCAGGCGCTACGCCAAACTCTGGCGTGTTGACCTGAATACAGATGAAACAAAGCTGTTGGCCGATCTGAAATCACCCAAGGCGTTCCAATCGCCCAACTGCTACAAGAACTGGTGCTGCGACCTCCATCCCCGTGTCAGTCCCCAGGGCACCTACGTCACTTTCGACTCTGTCCACACTGACCACCGTGCCCTCTGCATCATGAAGCTGTAGTGTCTGTTGTCATGTTATGGCAACTATCGGACCTCACAGACTGACCTTCAGCGCCTTGTCATTCATTCTCACGATATACACCTTGCCTGCAGCAAGGGGTATATCTGCCTGAGAGCCCCTCGCCTCGCCGTTATATACCTGATGCCCGTCGAGCGTATAGACTGTAAGACGATCACCAGCCGAGAGTCCGTTAAGTGAGATGCCATCCGTCTTCACCATGACAGCAGGCTGATTCGCCCTTGTCTCTGCGATGGCATTAGGAGCCTCACCCTCGGCATAGACCACCGTAAGACGGGTATCGGCATTGATAGCAGGTGTGGTATAGGTGCCATCGGCAGAGAGTTCCATCGTCACATCCTCCTCGTCGAGCATGACACCATACACATGCCAGCCCTCCTCGGCTACAAACTGCAGCGTCACATAAGGTCGTTCCTCATCCATCTTCAGACGCAGACTACCCTTGGCACCATCATTCACAGTCAGCCAGATATCATGATTTTCGTCGCCTTCAGCAGCCTCACGGATAATCACGAAGTTGCGCCATCCGTTGGCAGCCTTATATTTCAGTACACTCCCCTTCGGCACATAGAGCGGGATGGTATAGTCGTCGACAATATTACCTTGACAAGTAGGGGGCTGCGGACTCAGACAGGTCATCGAGCCCAAACTTGTACAGCCCTTGAAGTTCTCTCCGAACAACTCCTTCACCTTTGCTGGCAGGGTCACGGATGTCAGGCTGCTGCACCCCTCGAACAGATAGCTGATGTGTTCCACGTCATCAGGCAGGGTCACGGAAGCTAAGCTGCTACAACCCTTGAAAACAGAGTAAAGTCCGGTGATATGGGCTGGAAGGACTGCTGACTTCAAAGCGGTACAGCTCCAAAAGAGGCCGTAGCCGAGGGATGTAATGCTGTTAGGCAGTTCTACCGCGACAAGGCTGCTGCAGTCATCGAAGGCATGGTCGCCAATAGACTCCACGCCATCGGCCATCGCCAGAGTCGAAAGACTGCTACACCCCTTGAATGCCTCTTCGCCTATCGTCTTCACACTGCCTGGGATGGACATCTCCTTCAGGCTGCCACACCCATAGAACGCCCTCTTCCTAATCTCCGCGACACCATCCTGCATGGTCAACGAGGTCAGCTTCTGGCAGTTGCGGAAAGCATACTCTCCGATAATCGAGACGCTGGCAGGCAGGTCTAACCTGACAATGTCGGAATTCTGGAAAGCATTAGGCAAGATGTTCTTCACACCATCAGGCACCACCGTTGAGCTGCAAGCATAGAACAGTCTACCCGTAGCTGTCTCGATGATGGCGTTGCAGTTCCCACGGGAGTCGTATGTCGGATTACCCTCCTCCACCCTGATGGTCTTCAGTCCGCTGCATCCAGCGAATGTAGACATACCCATGGATGTGACGCTGGCAGGTATCGTGAGCGACTCCAGGCTCTTACAGTTCTGAAAGGCCGTCTCCTCTATCTTCGTGACACTGGCAGGCAAGTCCATCGAGATCAGCTTTTCGCAGTTCGCAAACGCCCCTCTGGAGATGCTGGTGATACCTGGTTTGACGACCACGTGCTGTATCAGGCTCTTAAAGCACTCCCACGGGACGTATGATAGTCCACTCGTGGAGCCTTCGCCTGTAATGGTCAGCGTACGGTTGTCAGCTGTGTACGTATATCTCATGTCATCGCCAAAGGATGCGGAGAAACCATCCTGAACAAACTCAGAGAATGGTTGGATGGCTGCAAGACGCGGAGCCCACTCGGCATTTCGATAGGTATCGACGATAGAATCAGGAACCACTAAGGTCACTTGGTCATATAGTTCCTCGCCTACTGGTTCATAGGGAGATACACTATTGGGCTGGCACAGCACTACCAACTGTCGAAGGGACGTACAACCTGAGAAAGCCGATCTCATCGATGGCATGGAACAAAGCTTACTGTCTGCTGTGCCGATGATGAACGTCTCGAGACTGGTGCATCCCTCGAAGGTGTTGTTGAATCCATTGACGATACTCATGGCGATGGTGTAATCACTATCAATGTAAATGCGCATATCCGCTGAGGGGAAGATGATCTGCTGCAAAGAGGAACAGCCTGCAAACACTCGATTAGAATAAAACGTGGTCAGCGATTTGGGAATGATGACGCTCTTCAGGGCGCTACAGCCACTGAAAGCACGCATGCCGATCGTTGTGACACTCTCTGGAATCACGATCTTCTCTATGCCCTTACAATCCTTAAACGCCTCTTGTCCGATAGTTTTCAAGGGATACTTCGTACCGCCGTTATTGATGGCTGAAGGCAGATGCAGTTCTTTTCCTTCAAACTTACTGCCGTCCTTCACTGATGCAGATTTTTCATTCGGCCATCGAGAATACACCACGCCGTCGATCGTTACATCATCAGCATTGACAGTCAGTGTTGCCAGCATCCCGACAAGCACCAACATGAGCCTTTTCACACTAATCATTCTTTCCATATTCTTTATTCTTATTAGTGATTACCTATTTCTATATATAGAACGGATGAAAGCGGAAAAGTATACGCCACAAAGCGTTAAAAAGTTTTAATAGAGTATTTGACTGTATAAGCTTGTAAAGAAAACTTGCCTAAAAAAGTACTCTTCTTTTTGCTCAAAATAGGAGCAGTAAAGAGAGAAATAAGGCCGATTTCGGATAGAAATAGCAGTTGAAGCTGACGCTGATAGGAGGTTATGGTCGTTAAGATGCCTTCCACGAGTGATGGAGATGCTTGTTATACCCTATAAGGAGGCATCCCTTACTCTCGTACTAAGCATTAGAATGAGTGATAGAAGGCATCTTAACGACCATCAACTGGCAGGGGGTAGCTGACAACAAACCTTTTCCAGCCCTTCAAAGACCACATCGAAAGTACAATGCACTCAGTACCAACGTCTTACACCTAATGCCTCAAAACTCGCGTATTTACGGCCTAAAGGCAACTTGGGCTTTACAACGCGAGTTTTGAGAGACCACTTGTAAATATTATTCCGACTCATTGCAACGATCCAAAGGCGACTTTACCAACACCTTTTTACCGTTCTTGATGTAGATGCCAGGCCTTGTCGGAATGGTGCGCATACCTCCGATGGTGTACCAAGGAGTATCATTCTGAATGCCTTCGACCTTCAGGGCAGATAACGACGTGGCAGACTCATCACCTACCTCACGGATATTCACGAAGTTGCGCCAATAGTCGGCAGCCTGATATTTCTGCACACAACCCTTCGGAACATAGAGAGGAATGGTATAGTCAACGTCCAGGGCATTCATTCCGATACACCTCGGAGGCGTAGGATTAAGGCATGTAATGGATTTCAGACCACTGCATCCGTAAAAGGCGAAATCATATATATCTACAACACTTTCAGGGATTATCACTTTAGTAAGCTTTTCGCATCCATAGAGCAGATGGAGTTCTATGGTGGTTAGCTGATTGGGGATTGATATAGAGTCCAGGCCGGCACAATGCTTGAAAGCAGCACCACCAAGAAACGTCACACTGTTCGGCAGCTGTGCCTTGGTCAGTCCTCTGCATTCCTCAAAAGCAGAATTGCCTATATACGAAAGCCCTTCCTCAAACGTCACCGTCTCCAGATATCCACAGCCATAGAAGGCCTCACTCCCGATACTATTCAAGCTTTTAGGAAGTGCTACCGATCTGATGGCGCAACCATAGAATGCCCTGTGGCCAATGCTGGCGATTCCCTCTGGCAAGGTTGTCTCCGCACATCCCCACAACAACGAATCCGATGCTGTTTCTATCAGGGCGTTGCAATGATCACGTGAGTCATATTTGGCATTCCCTTCTTCCACGACAATGGAAGTCAGACCTGAGCAACCTTCAAAGGCATGTGTGCCAATGGCTTCCACGCTTTTTGGAATAGTCAGTGCTCCCAAGCCATAGCAATACTGGAAAGCTTCTGTACCTATGTTAGTGAGACCAGCAGGAAGCTCTATCGTCTCTACTTTTTCAGCACGACGAAAGGCCGAATTGCTAATAGAGGTCACACCCTGCTCAATGATGATATGCTCGATCTCATTCAGAAAATCGACCCAGGGCTTACGATTCTCCTCTGTGTTACCAAACTCCATCATCGCCCCACTTCCGGAAATAGTCAGTGTTTTGTTGGCCTCCACATACTTGTATGTAAGGTTATCGCCACAAGAACCTTGATCGTCAGCACTTGCCAACGTTGCCGTCAGTAGACTGACGAACAGCAACATGAGTCTTTTCAAACTAATCTTTCTTTCCATAATCTTTATTCTATTTAGTGATTAACTATTTTCACGTCTCTCAAGGCAGTGCAACGATACTGCCGAACTCGCTCCAGGGCTTTGTCTGACGAAATTTCTCTATAGCCGAGGCAGGCACATGGAGCGTGGCGTATCCGATATAGGAGCCCCTGAAAATGTCACTCCAGGGACTGATCTTGGGCAATGCCTTACGGTTATAGTACACATCGTTCAGACTTTTGCAGTCCTTGAAGGCATCATAGTCAATATAAGACAGCGATGACGGAAGACTGACACTCCTCAGGTTGGTGCATCCCTCAAATGCGTAGGGTCTGATAGTGCTCATCCCATCCTCGACGACAAACTCCTCCAATCCCGTACAGTCTTTGAAGGTCGCTTCCGCTATCTCACGTAATTTCGGCATTGTGACGCTTTTCAACTGACTGCAACCAGACAATACAGCAGTCCCAAGCTGTGTGACACTCTCAGGAATGACTATCGATGTGAAGGCACAGCCATGAAAGGCATTGTGGTCAATATGCTTCACAGTGTTGGGAATCGTCAGACGGGTCAGTGATTCACAGCCTGCAAAGGCATCGTTTCCGATGGCATCGATACCTTCTGGCAAAGAGATCTCCGACAGTTTGGTGCAGTTGATGAAACATGTCGAGGGGATATCAACGAGATGGTCAGGCAGGCGCACCGTCGTCAAGTTCTGACAACCATTGAACACGCTACTGCGCAGTATCCTCAGACTTTGCGGAAGCTCCACCGAAGTCAATGAGTTACAATAGGAAAAGGCGTTGCTCTCTATCTCCTCAAGTCCCTCAGGCAACGATACTGAGACCAGGGATACGCACTCCCAGAAAGCCACGTTGCCGATCTTCCTCAGACGACTTGGCCACTTTACCTCCGACAGTTCACTGCATGCAAAGCACATGGCGCTTGGCAGTATATCCAGTTCCTCTGGCAATATCAGCTTACGAAGTCTGGTGCACTCATGGAAGGTATCCTCACCAATATCCTTCACGCTGTTGGGTATCGTCACTGACAACAGATTACGGCAACAGCTGAAAGCACCATGGGCGATCGCCGTCACTGTATATTGCACGCCCTCATGCTTAATGGTCGAGGGGATGTTGATATGACCTGCATAATAGGTGTCGCCACCTGAAACGAGGGCAACCTGAGCCTTCGACACTAAGACATAGAAGACACCATCGATCTTCACATCATACGACTGTGGGTCCTCACGCTTCACTTCTGGGAACACCTCGTCAGTCTCCGACTCTTCATCACTCTTGGAACACGACGATACGACAACCATCGTCATCGCCACCATAGCGAACATCAGTACTGGGATATACCTTTTCATACTTCTCTTTCCGTTATATTTATGATTACCTCTTTCTAATCATAATACTGATGAACGGAGAAAAGTATACCTTGTATGTTGTTAAAATATCTTAATTACAAAGGATTGATATGGCCGAAAAGGCACCAGGGGTATGACTGCTGATAGGCAGAGAGGGCTGAGGCGGGAACGCTCAGCGTAGCACGGGAGAGATTGACACCCTCGAAGACGAGACTGGCATCAGCATCCGTAGTCGTTGGGAAAGGCAGATGCGGAGGTATCGCACCACCACAGACCACCTCCTTTAGCGACGTACAGTCCTTGAAGGCACCAGGATCGATAGTTGACAGCGAGGCAGGGAGACTCAGTCTGGACAGACGGCTACAGCCATCGAAGGCATTGGCATAGATATGGGTGACACCCTCTGGAACAGCATACTCTGCCAACGATGTGCAGTTCTTGAAGGTTCCCTCAGGGATAGCCTGCGGATGCCAATCGACGGAAGTCAGGTGACTGCACTCTGAGAAGAGCAAGGCCCCCACCTGTTCAACGCCCCTCGGGATAGTCATGGTAGTCAAGCCCGTGCAGTATTCGAACACACCCCTGTCAAGCGATCTCAACGACTGTGGCAGGACAAGATAGGTGAGCGATACGCAGTTGGTAAAACAATGCTCCGACAGATAGACGACACCCTCAGGGATGTTGATATCCGACAAACGCGAACAGTGGGCGAAGCACTCGGAAGGAATCCGCGTCAGACCCTCTGGCAACACGACTGACTTAAGACCAGTACAGCCCGTAAAGGCCTGCCACCCTAAACTTCTGACACTTGCAGGCAGTCGGAGGGAGGTGAGCGACGTACAGCAGAAGAAGGCATCGGCACCTATCTCCTCCAAACCGTCAGGCAGCGTCACAGAGGTCATCGCCGTACAATTGGAAAAAGCCTCAAAGCCGATGCTCCTGACACGGGATGGCAAGTCGGCCTTTCTCAAGGCATAGCACCCTCGGCACATGCGTGACGGCACAGACAAAAGACTGGCAGGAAGGACGATCGTCTCTAAGCTGCTGCACTCCAGGAAGGCACTCTCGCCGATGACAGCCACGCCGTCGGAGATGCGTACAGAACGGAGATTCCTACACCCCGAGAAGGCCTCGGAGGCTATCGCCATGACGCGATAGGTCACTCCCTCATAGACGACAGTCTCAGGGATGACCACATCGTCGCGATAGTAGGTGTCACCAGTCGTGACGACAGCTGTCTTGGCATCGGCAGAGAGCAGATAACAGATACCGTCGATCCTCGCATCGAAGGGGTCAAAGACAAGCCGTTCTTCTTCGACCTCTATGTCTTCGCCGCATGCACAGAGCATCAACACCACTGCAAAAGCAATATGATATAGTACCTTCATCTTCTTTTTATTGATTAGAGGGACCCATCGCCTCACGTGTCCGATTGAGATTCTCCATGTCAGACTCAGCACGACGGGTCTCAGTATCCTTCTTGTCACGATAGGTGCGACGCACCTGACTGCCACCAAGCGACCATGTAGCCGTGAAACTGATAAGACGGGTATGATAGTCGCTACGGACTCTCTCAGTGAACCAGTTGTAGGTACGGGTGGCATGGCTGATATGCTGACGGAAGGGATCACGGGCCGTCAGTGACAGCTTCAGACGATCGCCAGGCAGGGTATAGCGCAACGACAGCGTGGTACTGCCACAGGCATCTGTATCAGTCATCTTCTCTAACTGGCGGAACCAATGGTCGTATCGGACATTAAACAGGAGGGTGCGACTGCGGTTGAGGAAGACGTCGGCAGACAGAGCGACGGTCTTCCCCCACCCTGTCAGGTCAGGCATGCCAGGGTCGAGCACGTCGTTCTCGTTATGCTCATAACCAGGTGCGACGGATTGTCCGTTGTAATAGTAGAGGCTGGCCTCAGCCACCATTGAGAATTGAGAATTAAGAGCTGACAACTGAGAGATTTTGGAGAGGAGGTTCGACAGCTGGTAGCGCAGGAAGAGACCACCCTGATACTCACGGAGCCAGTTCTCTGGACGTGTGGTCTGCGACTCGACGGTGTACTGCTGGTCGTTGCCGATCTGGAAACGCGTGATCCAGTCTGTCTGGTTCTTGCCATGGCGATACCACAGGTTGGCAAAAAGTCCGCAGGGGTGACGCCAGGTGACACTGGCATAGTCAGTGATGCCAGGCGAGAGAGCGGGATTACCTGAGATGAGGTGCGTCATGGTCATATAGACAGGCACGCGGTTCAGGTCGTCGAAGTCCGGACGATCGAGGGTACGACCCATCTGCAGGGAGAACTGTCCAGAGTGGAATGTTGATAGTTGTAAGTTGACGGTCGGGAGAAGACGTCCCAGCGTCTGACGGGTCTTCAGCCGTCGCTCACCATCGTATTCCTCACCCCACAGCCAGGAGTGTTCCCAGTTCAGGCTGACGCTGGCAGATAGTTGCGGCAATATCTGACGCTGCAGCGAGAGGTAGGCGGCAGCAGTACGCTCCTGATAGCTATAGGAGTTGAAGAGGTGGGAGGTCTGCGAGAGGTCGGGATTATCGGAGGCGGCATCTGACGACTGTTCCTCGTACTTGTCGACGGTATTGTCAATGTCGGTATAGGCCAGTCCTGTCTCTACAGTGACTATCGGCAGGGGCAGGCTGAAGTCGAGTTTCAGGGAGTGAATGCGATAGTCTGTCTCGTGACGGAAAGCATTGAACAGATGGTAGGGATCCTCCGAGGCACCATAGTAGACGGGGATGTCTGCATGACCATCCATCACTGAACCACGCTTACCTGATTTGTTATAAAAATTGTAAGTCATACTGACCTGTCTGTCAGGCTGTCCGATCTGCCAGTCGCTATAGGCCGTCAGACTGATCGTATGCATCTTACCGATGGGCGACAGAGAGGATACGGACGTCGTGGTGTACTCCTTGATGTCTGGTCCTATACCTGCGAAGGGAGCGTAATTAATGCCGAATTTCATCAGACCTTCATCAGTCACGCTATGAAGACTCATGCCCTGACGATAGGAGAGCATGGCACCCGTCTCCCAACCTTTCGATGGTTGGAAATGCAAGGTCAAACCAGTACCTAGGTTCTTGTCTTCCTTCTTATCACGGATGTCGGAATATTTCTCAAACTCCAATGGTCGTTGATAGGTGGTTGTCAGGTCGGCCAACTCTGCCAGACGGTTGCCATAGAGGTCGAACGAGGCGTCGAAGCGTCGGGTGGCGTAGTTGACAGTGCCGCCGAGTTGCCAGTTCCAGTCGTCATTGGCAGCAAGTGTACCGTTAAGATCGCCTCGCCAGCCGAGTGTCTGGTCACGGTTCAGCACGATATTGACATAACCTCCGCCAGCATCTGTGCGATAACGTCCAGAAGGGACGGGTACCACCTCGATGCGCTCGATGTCCTCGGCTTGCAACGACCACAGCTTCTGTTGGACGGCCTCAGCCCCACGATCCACCACACGACCATTGATCATCAGTCCTGCACGTCCCCGACCCAGTATGCTCATCACACCTCCCGACATGCTGACCATCGGCACACGACTCATCAGTTCCAGTGCATTCTGTCCTACGGCAAAGGAGTCGCGGGCCACAAGATACTCCAGACGACCTGACTGCCAACGAACCACAGGCACCGCACCACGGATAGTCACCTGACGCAGATAATAGTCTTCCATCTGCATCTGGATGGTACCGACAGGACGGATGGGCATCATTCGGTCGATGGTTCGGAAACCCACACAGCTGATACGTACCCTGGCCTGTTCTGCACGACAGGGGATGACGAAATCGCCCGCTTCGTTGCTCACCCCACCGCCGATGAGCTGTGACTCTTTCCCCTCCTGAGTAGAAGGGGTCTGGTCCGCCACACTGAACAGGGCGATATTGGCGTAGGCCACAGGATGTCCGTCGCTGTCGACAAGTCGACCAATCAGTTTCGTTGGCGCCTTCTGGATGCATTCCACAAAGATCTCCCGCCCCTGGGTAATCACCCTGACGGGATAGAATCCGCACACCTGTCGTACAGCATCAGGCAAGGACACATCTTTGCTGACGGTTTGACTGACGGTGAAGTCCTCCAACTCATCATAGACAAAGGACACATCATAGTGGGGCGACGACTGGTCCAACTGTATCAGAGCCTCAGAGAGAGAGGTTCCTTTAAAGACATGCTGTCCCCAGAGCGAGGCAGAAGCCATCGCTATGAACATCAGACAGACCAAACGCCGAACACTGATCATTATTCCACAATGATATGGTCACCAGAGAGCGTGAGGTTCACTTTCTCAAACTTGTTCAGCCGCTGCAACATGGAATCCACGCTTTCGGCCTTGTTCCACTTGATATAGAGGCGTACATGACGAGCCTCCCCATTTCGGTACTTCGTATGGAGTTGGTAATGGGCCGAGACGGCATTGAGGATTTCCTGCAATTCAGCATTCTGGAAGGTATGGAGGGAAACGTCAACCTCTGTCATCGGACTAACCTGACCTTCAGCTGTTTGCGTGGCTGTCGGGATGGATTCTGGCACGGACTGATGACGGTTCTGTATCAAACGGACAGCTGCATAGGAGATGCCCGACATGACGATGACGGCTATGATGACAGCTGCCACCTTACGGAGGATCATCCTGTTCTTATGACGATTAGCAATCCGCTGCCACTCAGCGTCAATGTCTGCCTCACTCTCCGTATGTGTCTCGGCAAAAGCACTGGAGGCCTCGCACATCAGACGGTAATAGGCGGCACACTCCTCATCACGAAACAGTTCCTCCAACTGTTCGTCGCTATACTGCTCAGGATGCTCCGTAGCATCGAGCACCTTAGCCAACTTGTCATCTAGTTCTGTCTTGCTCATAATTCCTTCTCCTTTTATCATTACTTCTTACCTCTCATTTCTTGAAAAATGCTCATGCAGGCTGGTGACGGCCTGATGCAGATGCATATAGACGGTCTTCTCACTGACACCTAACTCATCCGCTATCTCCTGATACTTCAGATGACTGTCGTAGCGCAGCTGGAACACCCGTCTGGTCTGAGGGGACAACTGCGTGTCGACGAAACGACGAATTTCCGCATAGCGCTGTTCCTCTGACGACTCCGAGATATAGACGATGTTATCTGTTGGCAACAGCCGTTCTACCCGAAAGCGCACCTGACGGTGGGCCAGGATGGTCATACATCGGTTCCTGACGGCAATGACCAAATAAGACTCAACCTTATCCGCCTCAGGCAGACTGCCAGTCTGCATCAGCCGGGTAAAAACGTCGCTGACGACATCCTTGCTCTCCTCGGCATCATGCAGCAGTCTGTTGGCGGTCTGCCAAAGCCTGGTATGATACCTGCGGAACAGTTGTTCTATCGCTGCTTGCCTTTGATTCATCTCTTCTCTACTTTTATGACAGCTGAAAGAGGACAAACCTACCGTCAGACCTATTTGTTTAACATCTTTTTACCATTCTGGATATAAATGGTGTGACGACCGAGGGATTGTGGGTTGACAACCTTACGACCAAAGAGGTCGTAGGACTGCTGCGAGCCCTTGTGCCGAAGGATAGGACTGACAGACACAGGGTCGTGGATGGCATAGTCGAGCCAGCCACGACGAACGAGAAACCAGTTACGTGCCTCTTCAATGAAGTCGTCAGAGAAAGGAAGGGGAGGCTGTTCTGGGGTCCAACGTCCGTTGTTCAGACGGATAGAAGCGTCGATGGCCTGACGGAGTTCTGACTGCAGGTAGTCGTCGAGAAACTGCAGGATCTCATCAGTCACACGGTCTTTCAGTTCGTCCCAAAGGGCAATATAGCAATCTACAAAGGCCCGGTTGCTGTTATGGAACATACGTCCGAAGAAGTAGCGATCATGCAGTTCGTCCCATCCCTCGCTCTCCATGATCACATCGAGATCCCACAGACAGTCCATACGAAGCAATGTGGTATCACTGTCGTCGTATTTTGTCAGGAACATGTTAGAACCTGCCCCGTCTCTATTGCCGAGGATATCGTGAGCCAGCATCCAACGGGCAAACGACTCCACATCGATATGACTCTGGTAGGTACCGTCAAGCATACTCTGTTCGGCAGCCGAGAGGATACGCTGGATAGAATCAAGCCGTTCTGTCGTCAGTTCTTTCTCATCAGGATACTTGAAGGTGTAGTTCAGGGGTTCCTCAAAGGTAGCCTTGGCATAGACATCCTCGTTCCACCAATAAGCATCGAGTTCGGCTATAAAGCCAGACTCTGACACATTGAGACGACAGGCCGGATTACGTTCCACAGACTCCATCAGCATGTAAAGTCCGTGGTATCTTCCATTGAAGACGAGGTTGACGAAACGGAACTGTGGTGTCCACGTCATACCCATCAGCTCACTCACCTTCAGCCCGACCATATACCTCAGATCAAAGAAAGGCATGAGCAGCCAGTTACGGTCTGCATGACTAACAGCAGCTGGAATAAGCATATTGGCAGGTCGTTGCAGCTTGATCTTAAAGGGTTTCTGGGGTCGGCGTGCACTCCAGTTGCCACGCACCTTGATGGTCATGCCACTGACAGACTTCTCATAAGGACCACTGTCGAAGAACACACCCGTAGCATCGCACATCATCACCCTGCCAGGTACGTTATCGGCATTTCGGATACTGCCACCGAGACAACCTTCAGGGGCGTCGGCATCCTCGTAGGTTGGTTCTTCCCCGTCAACAGTCGTCACTTCCACCACAGGAAGACCGAAGGTGGTCAGCGCACTGACTAATGAACTGACAGGACTTCCACCATGTGACGGCACAGACACCGCGAATACAAGGATGAGACTTAGAAAATACCGTTTCACGGTTGCAAAGGTAGGCATTTTTTCAAGAAAACTGCAAATAATTGCACAAAAATGCGAAAATGAGAAAAAATAGTTGTACCTTTGCACGCTCGAATAGGTGTAGGAAAGTGTGAATGAAAAAAAATTCCCCACCTGACATAATAAAAACGTATAGAATACGTTTAAATGAAAAAAGACATCTGATGGCTATTAAATTAATGTATATAGCAAATGAGCCCCAAATAGCTCGTATTGCTGAAAGGAA
>JAEEGL011790622.1_pt1 | contig 22993 bp, 23 predicted proteins | sample 9134231 | NCBI WGS metagenome assembly JAEEGL01 (sample SAMN16246548, study PRJNA631951) | gut metagenome | biome: gut microbiome; feature: rumen; material: fiber-attached | host: Bos | place: Iran: Karaj | collected 2018-10
CTCTGCCCTCAAACTCCCGCTAAAGGGAATAGATTCCCTTTAGAATCCCATTATGAAAAAATCCCATGCCATACCCTGTTAAAATCTTTGGGGTATGGCATGGGATTTTTTGACAGTGGGTTTCCAAAGGGTACCTGTACCCTTTGGCAGGGGCTTTGGGGACGGCGTCCCCATTTTTAATGCGTCGCAGACTCCGCTCTCCGGGTCACGAGATACAGGCACAGGAGGGATAACAGCATTCCTGTGCAGGAGCCGGAGGTATCAATGAGCACGTCCGTGAATCGGCACGCGCGTCCGGGGACGAAGTACTGGTGGAACTCGTCGGTGCAGGCGTAGAGGAAGCAGAACGCGACTGTCCCGGCGGTGCCGAGGGTGAGGAGTTTACGCTTCCCGACGGTGCAGGAGGCGCAGAAGCCGAGTGCGGCGAATTCCGTGAAATGGGCGAGCTTCCGGACGATGTGCGTGGTTTTGTCGATTATTTCGTTCTGCTCCTGCTCGGGGAGGGTATCAAAGTCGCTGACGAAGAAATGTACGACCGCCGTGACGATCCGCCCGCTCTTGTCGGAGGAGTCGTCGGCGTTGTCCATTGAGAAGCAGAATATCAGCACCATGCACGCTGCGGTGAGGAGGAGGAATACCGTCCTCACCGGCGTGAAAATGCGTTTTTTTGCGGTGTCAGGCATTACATCAGCTCACAGATGAGGTTGGAGAACTCGACGGGGTCCTCGATGCTCATGCCCTCGATGAGGAGCGCCTGAGAGTAGAGCAGACGCGCGTACTTGCCGAGCTTGTCCTTGTCGCCGGACGCGCTTATCGCCTGCAGCTTGCCGAATATCTCGTGCTCGGGGTTGAGCTCGAGCACCTTCTGGGCGTGAACCTTCTGGTCGGTGGGCATTGCGTTGAGCACCTTTTCCATTTCGAGGGAGATCTCGCCCTCGCTGGTGAGGCAGACGGGGTGGGATTTGAGTCTCTGCGAGAGGACTACCTTGCTGACCTTGCCGGACAGCGCCTCGCCGAGCTCCTTGAGCATATCCGCGCTCTCCTCTTCCTTTGCCTTGAGCTCCTCCTTTTTCTCGGGAGTCTCAAGTCCGAGGTCGTCGGCGGACACGGACTTGAATTCCTTGTCCTTGTATTTCATGAGCGCTTTAAGGGCGAATTCGTCGATGTTGTCGGTGAGGTAGAGTATCTCGAAGCCGTTGTCCTTGACGAGCTCGGTCTGCGGGAGCTGCTCGATACGCGCAACGCTCTCGCCTGTCGCGTAATAGATGAACTTCTGCTCCTCGCGCATACCGGTGACGTATTCGTCGAGGGTGACGAGTTTCTTCTCCTTGGAGGAGGTGAACAGCAGGAGATCCTGCAGCTTCTCCTTGTTCATGCCGAAATCGGCGTAGATGCCGTATTTCAGCTGGAGACCGAACGCTCCCCAGAATTCCTCGTACTTCTCGCGCTCGTTCTTGAGCATTTTCTTCAGCTCGTTGCTGATAGTCTTTTCGATGCTCTTTGCGATGACCTTCAGCTGGCGGTCGTGCTGGAGCATCTCACGGGAGATGTTCAGCGAGAGATCCTCAGAGTCAACAAGTCCCTTGACAAAGCTGAAATAGTCGGGCAGGAGGTCTGCGCACTTGTCCATGATGAGGACGCCGTTGGAATAGAGCTGCAAGCCCTTTTCGTACTCCTTGGAGTAGTAGTCAAAGGGCGCCTTCGACGGGATATAGAGCAGCGCGTTGTAGTTGGCGTTGCCCTCGTTCTTGACGTGGGCGTATTTCAGCGGCTCGTTGTAGTCGTAGAACTTCTCGACGTAGAAGTGCTTGTAGTCCTCCTCCTTGAGCTCGGACTTGTTCTTCTTCCAGAGCGGCACCATGCTGTTGAGAGTCTCGACCTCGATGTAGTCCTCGTACTCGGGAGCCTTCTTCTCTGCCTTTTCCTCCTCGGTCTGCTCCTTGGGGCGGCTGTGGGTCACCTCCATTTTAATGGGGAAACGGATATAGTCGGAGTATTTCTTGACGAGGCCCTTCAGGCGGTACTGGTCGAGGAAGTCGCTGTACTTCTCCTCCTCGCCGTCGTCGAGCAGCTCGAGGATCACCTCGGTGCCGGCGGACTGCTTCTCTGCCTCGGTGATGGTGTAGCCGTCAACGCCCTCGGATTCCCACTGGTATGCCTTGTCAGCGCCGTATGCCCTGGATATGACTGTGACCTTCTTGGCGACCATGAATGCAGAATAAAAGCCCACGCCGAACTGTCCGATTATCTGGCTGTCCTCGTCGAGCTTGTTCTCGCTCTTGAATTTGAGCGAGCCGCTGTTTGCGATAGTTCCGAGGTTGTTCTCGAGCTCCTCTGCCGTCATGCCGATACCGTTATCGGTTATCTTCAGGGTGCGGGAGTCCTTGTCGGCGCTTATCCAGATAGCAAAGTCGTCCTTGCTCAGACCTACCTTATCGTCGGTCAGGGACTTGAAATAGAGCTTGTCGATAGCGTCGCTCGCGTTAGATATAAGCTCACGGAGGAATATCTCCTTGTGAGTGTAGATCGAATGGATCATCATTTCGAGGAGCCGCTTGGACTCCGCCTTGAACTGCTTAGTTTCCAAAACAAACATCTCCATAGTAGAATTATTAGCACTCTCAGTTCCTGAGTGCTAATACAATTATATAACCTTTCGCAGCGGCAGTCAAGCGCAGGAGGAATTGTTTACAATTTGTTCATATTTAGCAGGACAATTCACGGAAATTTTTTGAAAAAGCGCTTGTAAATTCCCCATAATAATGGTATAATGACTATAAGTGAATTCTTTTGAAAGGTCAAGATATAAATGAAGAAGTTTTTCGGGAACGTCTGGACGAAGCGTGTCGTTTCGGTCGTGAGCGTGCTCTACGCTGTTGCAGTGTGCTTCCTGTGCTATTATTCGATATTCTATGATATACATATCCGCTCGCGTGCTTCGCTGTGTCTCCTGCTCTGCGGAGTTTCGGTGTTCGCGCTGCTTTTCATGCTCTACACGCGCAAGCAGCTGCTCACACGCATTTCAAGCTTCGTGATACTCCCTGCGATGCTCCCCGTCGTGCTGCTGTACTTCGGCGAGTGGGGTCTCATAATCCCCATTATCGTGACGGGTCTGCTCATACTCCTGCTCTCCGGCGCGGGCGAGGGCGCCAAGACCGCTCTCGGAACGGTGATACTCCTGCTGTATATCTTCGGAGCGCTCGGGTACTTCCTGTTCACGTCGTTCTTCGTGGTCTCCGCGAAGGAGACTGTTGTCGAGACCGGCATTTCGCCGTCCGGCAAGTACCGCTACCGTATAGTCAACACAGAGGACAGCTCGAAGGGCAGCACTGCTGTCTACGTCGAGCCCAATGACGCCGATGTGTTCTTCCCCAAGGACAGCGCGTCTCCCCTCGTTACGTTCACTCTCAAGAACATGGAGCGCGTGGTCGCTCTCGACAGACCTATGTGTGAGACGATCTCCGTGACCTGGCAGAATTCCACACGCCAGCAGATCTCAAGCGAGCTCAACGCGATATCCTCCAATATCTCCGTTCATCTCTCCGAGGAGGAGCTCAAGGAACTCGGGTACACATATGACTCCAAGCTCGAGATCTCAGACGTTAACGTCTACAAGCTCATGGAGATAGGCAGGACTGCTTCCGACGTCGAGCCCATGCTCCTCGATTCGCTCAGCGATACGCAGCTCGCGGCTTTCGGCATTGCACGCGATAACGCAAAGCGCTACTACATCATCTCGCCCTCCGAGGAGCTCCTCGATTACCTCGGCAAGTCCGCTTCCGAGAGGATATTCTTCAGCGACCTCGACTCCAAGGGCTTCAAGTACTACAACGATTATGACGCCTGCGACATCTACGGAGCTTCCCTCTTCACCGTTAGCAAGGACGACAGTGTCCTGCTCAGCTCCCTCTCCGACGCGCAGCTCGCGGCTCTGGGCATTCCCGAAAGCGGCGATGTCATGATCTTCAACGGCAAGGTAGTTTTCCGCTACTATGTCTCCGAGCTCGAGAATTACTTCGACACTGAGTCGAGAAAGTTCTCTATTTCGCTTCTTACCTGATCATACTGCGGTCCCCTCTACTGACCGTCTGTATAAATAATTTTCCGGAGGTTTTTTATGAGCGAATTCTTCAAAGGGATCGGCAAGATCCCGTACAAAGGCAAAAACTCCACTGACCCTCTTGCTTTCAAGTACTATGACCCGGACGCTGTTGTCGGCGGCAAGACCATGAAGGAGCAGCTCCGCTTCGCGCTCTCATGGTGGCACACTATGGGCGGTGACGGCACAGATATGTTCGGCGTAGGCACTGCCGACAAAAGCTGGGGCGAATCCGATCCTACGGCACGCGCAAAGGCTAAGGTGGACGCGGCGTTCGAGATAATGGACAAGTTGTCTATCGAATTCTTCTGCTTCCACGACCGCGACCTCTCCCCCGAGTACGGCTCTCTCGCTGAGACAAATGCCAAGCTCGACGAGATCACGGACTACATCAAGAGTAAGCAGGCTGAGACCGGTATCAAGTGTCTCTGGGGTACGGCGAAGTGCTTCGACCACCCGAGATATATGCACGGCGCAGGCACTTCACCCTCGGCTGACGTCTTCGCTTACGCGGCTGCTCAGATCAAGAAGGCTATCGATGCTACAGTAAAGCTCGGCGGTAACGGCTACGTTTTCTGGGGAGGACGTGAGGGCTATGAGACCCTCCTCAATACGAATATGGCCCTCGAGCTCGACAACATGGCCCGTCTGATGAAAATGGCGGTCAGGTATGCACGCTCTATCGGCTACACCGGCGATTTCTACATCGAGCCCAAGCCCAAGGAGCCCACTAAGCACCAGTATGACTTCGACACAGCTACGGTCCTCGGGTTCCTGCGCAAGTACGGTCTCGACAAGGACTTCAAGATGAATATTGAGGCGAACCACGCTACCCTCGCGCAGCATACCTTCCAGCATGAGCTGAGAGTTGCCCGCGACAACGGCTTCTTCGGTTCTATAGACGCAAATCAGGGCGACCCACTCCTCGGCTGGGACACTGACCAGTTCCCCACCAATATCTACGACGCAACGATGTGTATGTATGAGGTGCTCAAGGCGGGCGGCTTCACCAACGGCGGTCTCAACTTCGACTCCAAGGCGCGCCGCGGATCGTTCACTCCCGAGGATATCTTCCACAGCTATATCGCCGGTATGGACACCTTCGCGCTCGGTCTCATCATCGCACAGAAGATAATCGACGACGGCCGTATCGACAGCTTCGTGGCGGACAGGTACTCTTCGTGGAACTCCGGTATCGGCAAGGATATCATCGACGGTAAGGTCGGCTTCGAGGAGCTCGAGAAGTACGCGCTCGAAAAGGGCGAGGTGACTTCCTCCCTCAGCAGCGGACGTCAGGAAATGCTCGAATCTATCATAAACAACATCATGTTCAGCCTTTGATCCCTGTTTGCATAAATACAGTGCGGACAGCTCCCGGGACGCAGCTTCCGCGCAGTGCGGAGGTGCGTCCCGTTTCCGTAAGGAGGGGAACATCATGGCAGAGAAAAAGCAAGATACTCTGAACGATAAGGTGAAGAAGGCGATCGAGGACATTCTCAGTGAGATGTCCCCGCCTGCCGAGGACAAGGGCTCTGTCCCCGCGACGGACGAGGAGTTCGAGGCGGAGCAGAAGCGCCACATAAGGGACTGATATGGACGGACTCTCACCAAAAGTGAAAATACTGCTGCTCTCTGTGCTTGTAGGCGCTGCGGAGGCGGCGGGGTATGTGGTGCAGAATGCGTCACTGATATTGTTCGCAGCTCTGATGACAGCCCTTGCGGCTGCCGTCAGCTTTGCAGTGCTCGGACGCTGGAAGCAGGGCGCTCTGATGTCCCTCGCGAGCCTCGCTGTGCAGTTCGCGGTGCTGTTCGTGCTGCTCGTCGGATTCAGCAGCTCAGGGGACTCGGTCGGCACGAAAATGGAGATGTCCGGGTATATCTTCGGCACGCCGGCGGCTGTCATGCTGCTCGCGATCATTATGCGGAAGATCTACGAAAAAAAACAGGAAGACTGAACGATCAGCTTAAGGAGTAATTATGTCATATGTAATAGGCGTGGACTGCGGTACCAGCGGTACCAAGACAGTCCTCTTTGACGAGACGGGAGCGGTCATCGCTTCCAAAACTATAGAATATCCCATGTATCAGCCGAAAAACGGCTATGCTGAGCAAGACCCCGCCGACTGGTCCGCTGCCATGATAAACACCGTAAAGGCTGTCATGGCGCAGAGCGGCGTGAAGAAGGAGGACGTCAGGGGTATCGGTATTTCGGGACAGATGCACGGGCTCGTGCTGCTCGATAAGGACAATAATGTCCTCCGCCGCTCCATTATCTGGTGCGATCAGCGTACCGCCGCAGAGGTGGACGAGATGAACTCGACAGTCGGGCGCGAAAAGCTCGTCGAGATCACAGCGAACCCCGCCCTCACCGGCTGGACTGCTGCGAAGATACTCTGGGTCAAGAATAATGAGCCCGAAATTTACGGTAAAATTGCACATATCCTCCTCCCCAAAGACTACCTGCGCTTCGTGCTCACACATGAGTACGCGACCGAAGTCAGCGACGCTTCGGGTATGCAGCTCCTCGATGTCCCGCACAGGTGCTGGTCGGACGAGCTGCTGAGCGCTTTCGGTATCGACAGGAGCTGGCTGGGCAGGGTGTATGAGTCCTGCGAGGTCACGGGCACGCTCACCAAGGCTATGGCTGAGGAGCTGGGTCTTTGCGAGGGGACGATAGTGGTCGGAGGTGCGGGCGACAATGCCGCTGCTGCCGTAGGTACGGGAGTTGTCGAGGACGGGAAGGCGTTCACGACCATCGGGACGTCCGGCGTGGTCTTCGCGCACACTTCAAGTATTTCCATTGATAAGGCGGGCAGGGTCCACACCTGCTGTGCCGCTGTCCCCGGCGCCTGGCACGTCATGGGCGTTACGCAGGGCGCGGGACTGTCGCTGAAATGGTTCAGGGATAATTTCTGCATGAGTGAGAAGGAAACTGCCCGTCTTATGGGCGTGGACGAGTACTGCCTCATGGACAGGGCGGCTGAAAAGGTGCCTGTCGGCGCGAACCGGCTGCTGTACCTCCCCTACCTCATGGGTGAGCGTACTCCTCACCTCGACCCCGACGCACGCGGTGTTTTCTTCGGCCTTTCGGCTATCCATACCCGCCGCGATATGCTGCGGGCGGTCATGGAGGGCGTGACCTACTCCCTGCGCGACTGCGTCGAGGTCTTCCGCGAGATGAACGTCAATGTCAGCGATATGATGGCGTGCGGCGGCGGTGGGTCGTCCCCGCTGTGGAGAAGTATGCTCGCTGACCTCTACAACTGCGATGTAAAGACCGCTGCGTCAAAGGAGGGGCCGGCGCTCGGCGCGGCTATCCTCGCGAGCGTTGGCGCGGGGCTGTATTCGAGCGTCCCGGAGGCGTGCGGCGCGATAGTCCGCACGGACAGGGTGCAGTCGCCGAACGCGGAGAATGTGCCTGAATATGAGAGATTCTACCAGCTCTACCGCGAGATCTACCCCGCGCTGCGGGCACAGTTCGCGAAGCTGGCAACACTTTAAAACTGACCTTACTGCCGGGCGGCCGCCGAAATGCGCCGCCCGCGGTCAATTATGCGGAAAGGAGGGCGCGAATGAACACGGCGGCAATGAAGCGCTTCGCGGCGCGCGAGCGGGCTCGTCTTGTGGGCGAAGTCGGCGAAAGACCGGCATATGTGTGGTTCATGCGGCTGTGCGCGGCGTATGCCGCGGAGCCGGAGCGGCTGCACGTGATAATGGGACTCAGTGCGGACAGGCGCGGGGCGGAGTTCACTTCGCTCTGCGCGGAGCTGCGGGATAGTGTCGGTGGGATATTCACGCTGGAGGGCGATGTACAGCCGTTTCCGGACACTCTCCTCGCGGACGGCGGCACCGCACAGGAGCTACTTCGGCTCTCTGCGGACGAGCTGCCGCGCGTGCCGGAATCGCTGTGCTGGCTGCATCAGGACTTCGACGCGCCCGTCCGTGAAGCTGCGATAAATGCGCTCAAGCGTCGCGAAAAGCTGAAACCGGACGATGTTGCTGTGTCAACACAGATCTTCACGCCCGGCTGGATAGTGCGATATATGGTACAGGGGACACTCGTGCGGCACTGGTATGAGCACGGCGGGGCAGAGCTCCCGCGGGAGCGGTCGGAGTATATATCCGGCGAAATACAGCGCGGCAATGGACAGATCTCTCCGGAGGAGATCACCTTCCTCGACCCGTGCTGCGGCTGTGGGAATATCCTGCTGTATGCGTTCGAAGTGCTCCTTGATATGTACCTCGCCGCCGGTTTTTCGGATAATATTGCTGCAGAGATGATACTCTCCCGGAATCTGTTCGGGCTTGAACTCGATGAGCGGGCGTGTGCGGTCACGGTGACTGCGCTGCGGCTCAAAGCACGAAAATTCGGCGCGAACGCCGTCCCGCAGGTATACAGCTTCGCGGGTATGGACGGGGTGGGGTCTGTCGGGTCGCTCGCGGACGCAGAAATGCTCGCGGGTGACGTGCGGCGCGTGCTCTCGATGAGCTTCGACGTCGTCGCGACCAACCCGCCGTACCTCGCGCTGTCATGCATGGACCGCGATTTATCGGCGTTTGTCGGCTCCCGCTACCACGAGTACAGGTCCGACCTCTTCGCGGTGTTCATGGTGCGCTGTCTCGCTCTGACAAAGCCAGGCGGGCGGCTCGGATTCCTCACGCCCTACGTCTGGCTGTTCATCAGGTCGTTCGAGGCGCTGCGCCGGCTCGTCTACCGCTGCGCGCCGGTCGAGTCCCTCATACAGCTCGAATATTCGGCGTTTGAGGACGCTACCGTGCCGGTCTGCACGTTCACTCTCCGACGCGGAGAGCCCGACCGTCCCGGGGTTTATGTCCGGCTGACCGGCTTCAAGGGCGGGCTCGGTGTGCAGGAAAAAATGTACCTTGCGGCGGTGCGCGACCCGGAGTGCGGGTACGTCTATACCGCCTCAGCTGCCGGTTTTCTGCGGATACCGTGCGCTCCGGCAGCATACTGGATATCCCCTGCTGCGCTCGGGCTTTTCGGCGGGCGCACCGTCGGGGACTTCGCTCCCGTCCGGCAGGGCATGATAACCGGCGACAACGACCGCTTCCTCCGGCTGTGGTTCGAGGTCGGGGTCGGGAACATCGCTTTTTCCCATGAGATCGGCAAAAAATGGTATTCGCTCAACAAGGGCGGCAGCTACCGGAAGTGGTTCGGCAACCGCGAATACGTCGTCGACTGGCAGGACGACGGCGCCGCTATCCGTGCGTTCACCGATGATTCCGGCAAGCCGCGCTCGCGCCCGCAGAACCTCGAATTCAGCTTCAAGCCGTCCGTCAGCTGGACGCTCGTCACGAGCGGCGACATCTCTGTGCGGCTATACGACGCCAATTTTATGTTCAATGTCGCGGGAAGCTGCGCCTTTCCCGAGACCGGCGCGGGGCTGATGTTCCTGCTCGCGATGCTCAACAGCTCGTCGGCGGCGTACCTGATGTCCGTCGTCAACCCGACCATGAACCTCAATGTCGGCGACACCGCGCGTCTGCCGCTGCCGGACGTCCCCGAGGACGACAAGTCGCGGCTCATGGAGCTCGCGCGAGAGAATACCGAGCTCTGCCGCGACGACTGGGATGCCTTCGAGGTCAGCTGGAACTTCAAAAAACACCCGCTCGTATGCCCCCCCCTGCTGTGCCGGTGAGTGTGGCGATCATGGTAGCATTATGCGGATCCATTGAGGGAGACCCTTTTGAAAAAGGGTCCTCCCTCAAACTCCCTCCCTAAAACTTTCGGTACCAAATTTCCCCTCTGGGGTATACCACATTAAGAAGAACGGATTTTTCAACTCTTTCTTGTGGTATACCCCGGAGGGGAAATTTCATATTGAAAGTCTTTGGAAAGGGGGTCTGGGGGAAGAACCTTTCCTCAGAAAGGTTTTCACCCGGCGGGGTCAGGTGAGCTCGCTCATCGGGTCGATATAATTCCCGCTGTGCTTCATCTCGATATGCAGGTGCGGAGCGAGCGCGCTCTCGATGTCTGCCGTCGTGCCGACTACGCCTATGACGTCGCCGCTCACCAGCATATCACCCTCCTGCACGGAAAGGTCGTCCGCAAGTCCGCAATACCGCGTCATATAGCCGTTGTGATGGTTCAGGATAACTGTCACTCCCCACAGCGGGTCGTTCTCGACCTTGATGACCTCGCCGTTCGAGACCGCGAAGACCTCCGACCCGACCTCAGCTGCGATGTCGGTTCCGTTATGGGTCTGCCACGAGCCGGTGGTCTCATTCTTCACGAGCTCCCCGCCGCTGTACGGCGCAAGGATATTGCTCATGTCCGCGAGCGGCGGCTTGACGTTCTCCAGCTTTATTCCCGCATTTACCTCTTCTGCGGGCTGCTCAGCCTCAGCGGGCTCGACCGGCGGCTCGTCTACGATTATCTCCGCTGCGGGGACTGTCACTGCCGCACGGGTCGTCACGATACGGTAGGTCACCGCCGAGGGAGCCTTGGTCTGGGCGGCTGTGGTCTGCTTCGGGACGTCAGTCACCTTGCGGTCAACTGCGGCGTCCTGTTCAGCGATGCTCGTTTCTGCGATGAGACTCTTGTCAGTCAGCTTCTCGCCCTGATCGTATGCGAAAAAGCAGGCTGCTGCGATCATCACCGCGCTTATGCCGAGTGCGGAATAAAAGCCCTTTGAGCTCTTTCCTGCACTGTTGTCTGCGAATAGATTTTTCTTCACGCATAACACCTCCGCTTATATTCTGGACAGAATTTGCAGAATTATGCGTTTCAGTAAACAAAACAAAAGACCCTTCCGCACGGGAAGGGTCTTATCTTCATATTCAGCCGACCTGCGACTGCATACCGCCGCGAACGTAGAAGTTGTCCTGGATTATCAGCGCACAGCCGCCGAGGAAGTTGTTCTTCCCGTCGAGCTTGCTCAGAACTACTCTGTCCGCTATCTCCTCGCTTACGAGACGTATCATCTCGCGCTTTACATAGTCGAACTGCTTCTCGTTGAGCTTGAAGTTGTGCAGGACTATCTTCTTCGCGAAGTGACTTATCGCGAGGTTATTGATGAGCACGGTGTACTTCGTGATGATGTCGTCAACGACTGTCTTTACGGGCTCCTCGCCTCTCATCAGCGCCATGAACACGCTGTCAACGTCTATCTTGTTCTTGTCACCCTCGGTGAGCTCGTAAAGCACAGGGGTCTTGTCCTTGGAGTAGATGTCGTAGAAGGCATTCAGCATAGCAGTGCGGGAGAGCTCAGCCTTGACGGAGCCGTTCGGGTAGCCCTCATAAGCCTTTCCGCCCGGATTTACGATGTATCTCTCTATCATGGAAGTATAGGAGATGTAGTCGTTGGAGAGCTCGTTCTTATTGATTATGGCAAGGTTGACCTGATTGCCGTTGTGTATGAACGCCTGATTGGTCTGGTAGCCGTTGGACGAGCGGAACTCATTGCTCGCGAGCGCCATGAGTCCGATAGCGTTCCCGCAGTGTATCTCGTAGTCGAGGCCGCTCGACAGCTTGTCGATGAAGCTCGAGAAATCAAGCACGCCGTCCTTGTAGAATATCTTCAGCTTGCCCCACATGGACGGAACTACTCCCACGCCGAGACCGAGTATCTTGTCCTTGGTGAGACAGCTGTTCTCGACCATTTCGTTGCTCGTGCGGATTATGTAGTTGATGATGTCCTTGCTGGTAGTTCTGTCGTCTATTACCATGCTCGACTTATCGAGCACCTCGGAGTTGAGGTTGGTGAGACCAACGCTTACCTCCTTTTCATCGACCGTCGCGCCGAGTGCAAAGCGGCTGTTGACGTTGATGTCGATGAGTATCTTTCTTCTGCCCTTCTGGAGCTTCTCGGTATTGACAGGAGCCTCGCCTATCTCTACGAGCACGCCCTCCTCGATCATTTCGTTCGTGATGATCGTTACAGCAGCCCTTGTTATCTCGAGCGCACTTGCAACGTCTACACGGGATATCGGACCGGACTCTCTGATGACGCGAAGTATCTGCATTCTATTGCGTCTCTTAAGGTCGAGCTTACTGATTCCTCTTTTTTCCATTTTCAGCACTCCTATCTGACCGTACCGCAGCGGCAGCCCTGCCTTTGAGCTGATATGCGGACGTGTCGGGATAATAATTATATTCGGTTTGATTATAGTCTGCAATTAGTTTTCTAAGGTATAATCATTATAACACATTTTTACTCAAATTTAAAGAGTTTCCGCAAAATTTTATTAAAATCAGCACTTTTTACAAACTTAGAGTGATAAATTTGTTAAACATTCCGTGAGGCGTACTATCAGGGGGAGCGTCGCGACGGACAGGACCGTCCCCGCGGCGAATATCTCAGAGGCGTAAAGGGCGTTGCGTCCGTAGCGTATGCTTTGCAGCGTACACATCGCAGCAGGCGGTGCGGCGGACGCTACTGCGACCGTAACGAGCACCTTTTCGTTCACCGGCAGGAAGGCTGTGCTAAGCACTACTGCCGCCGGAAGCACGAGCAGTCTCAGGGCGCAGATGAGGTACACACGCACGTTCCTCAGCAGCTTCGGGATATTGGTGTTCGCTATGCTCACGCCCGAGACTACCATTGCGAGCGGAGTGTTCAGCTCCTTTATGTAGCCGACTGCGCGCGCGGGAACGTCCGGGAGGCGTATCTGCAAAAAGAAGCAGATCAGTCCCAGCGCTATCGAAATGATCGTCGGCGAGTAAAAGACCTTCACGACCTGCTTCACGCTGTGCTCTCCGGAGATGAGTATGATACCGTGCGTCCACGCGAGCAGATTGAACACGGTGATGAATGCCGTAAGATAGAACACGCCCTCCATCCCGAAGAGCGCGTCTGCGAGCGGTATGCCCATGAATCCGCAGTTCGAGTAGACCGCCGAGAAGCGTTCGATCTCGGTCTCGCGGTCCTCCCGCTTCCGCACGAAAATGTACGCGAGGGCAAGGGTCACCGCGAACGATACTCCCGACAGAGCGAAAGCGAACAGCAGATCACGCGCGAGCTCCGGGCGGTAGTCGGTCTGGTATGACATGAATATCACCGCTGGGTTCACGACCTGCAGCACGAACTTCGACAGGTCGCGGTTGGAGCTCTCGCTGATGAGCTTTGTTTTATTGCACAGCACGCCGACCGCGATCAGCATGAGCATTATCACGGTCTGGCGCAGGATAGTTACTGACATAATTTACCCCTAAAACAGCCGCGCCAGTCTGAGTATCACCCATACGACGCAGGAAATAACGTACAGTGCGAGCAATGTGAATGCGCCCGCTGACAGGAGTGAAGCCTCGGCTGTCCGACCGAGCGCGGCGCTGATCTTCCGGCGCTTCGTCAGGACGAGAAGTGCTATGAACAGCACAAAACCGGCACAGCTCAGGACAGCTCCCGCGCGGAAGCCCTTCGGCACGAACTTCAGTACGACTTCGTTCTCGCCGGGCTTGAGCTCGAGCGCCATGAACGCCCCGAGGACACGGTGCAGCTCAGCGGGCTCGCCGTTTATATCGGCGTCATAGCCGTCGAGCATGAGCATGGGGATATACAGCCACTCGCCGCGCTTCGCAGTGACGTTCATCGTCACCTTGTTCCGGTACGTCGTTATCGGAGCGGTCTTCGCCGTCTTTATCGCGGCTGCCGCGGGGAGGACGTCTATCGAGCACACCCCGAAGCTCGTGAGCTCTATCGGCTCGCTCACCCCGATGACGATGTTCACGGTCTGACTGTGGAACGTACCGAGGTACAGCATACCGCTGAACAGCGAATCCGGGTAGCTCTCCCGGCAGGCTCCGTTTGCCACGGTGACAGACAGCGTATCGAAGTACTTCTCCTTCACGAGCGTGGAGTAGTCTCCGAAGGCGTCGAAATACAGCTCCTCGGCGTTCTGGACGTCGATGGAGTAGCGTATCTCGCTGCACTCCGCGCCCTCGTCCGGGACGATGTGGATCTTGCCGTCGCTTTCGGTGATAGTCACGCCGACGAGCGAGGTCGGCTCGATCTTTTTCACCGTTCCGCTGACTCCGAACAGCCTCGATGCGAGGTATTCCGCGGAATCTGCGCGCTCATAGCTGCTGTAGTCCGCGAGCTCCTCCGGGGGAGTGGTGCAGACAAGGGCTCCGTCGAGGGCAAGGTCGTTGCGGTAGACCTCGAGGTCTTCGCCCTTATGGACGAGCGTGGAGAACAGTCCCACATCGGTGTATCTGCCGACGACATAGCGGTTCATCAGGAAGGCGTCGGAGTAGACCGTGCCGCCGCAGCTCGAGGCGTCCATCCAGTAGGAGCTGTAGCCGAGCCGCTTGGAGGCGTAGAGGAAGTCCTGATCGGTGAGGGAGGTGTAGTGTCCGAGGGAGGCATAGCCGAAGCCCTCGACCATGTTTGAGTAGTAGAACCGGCGGGCGACCTTCACGCGGAAGTAGTCATCATCGTCGGGGATACTCGTGAGCGAATCCGATGCGTAGGAGAACCTGTCCCGCGAATCCGGTATGCCGTCGAAGTAGACCGAGAACCCGAGGAGGCTCTCGCATATAAGGGCGAAGCTCATGACAAAGGCGGTGAACCTGAGGTTCAGTTTGCCCGAAATATAGCCGTAGATCAGTATAAGGTAGAGTGCGGATGCCACAAGTCCTATCCCTATGAGGCGCAGTCCGTCGGGAATGTCGGTCCAGAGGGTGTGCGAGTAGGAATCGAGCTTGTCACGGTGGTAGATGCCCACCGCAGTCACTGCGCCCAGAGCAAAAATCATCGCGAGAGCTCCCCCATAGAACGGGTTGATGCCGTCGTCGGCGACGTCAGCGGGGGCGGTCTGCAAAAGCTCCGCGCAGAGCGACATGAGCATGATTATCACGATGAAGCCGTAGCGGAGCGGGTATGCCTGATAGCTGCCCGTGTGCCAGAGCTTGTTCGCGGGTCCGACGAATACCGCAGCCACGAGCAGTACGGACATGACCGCGAAGAACGCGGGTCTGCCGTGCATGAGGCGCTTGTGCAGTATCACCGCTGCGGCAGCTGTCGCGAGGAGGATACCCGTACACGAGAGCAGTGCGGATTTGTCGATGATATTGTCGTCGGCGGCACCGGTGATGAAGATGTGGAGCGTTGACGAGCTGCGTCCCGACGAGGAGAACTGTATGAATGCCGGTATCCACACGGCTGCGCTCATCAGTGCTGCACAGATGTCCCCGAGAATGAGCTTCACAGCGACGTCGCCGCGCTTGTCCTTCTCACAGCAGAACAGCAGCAGTCCCGCTCCCGCAAGGAGCAGATACAGCACTATCATGAAGCTGATGTAGAAGTTCAGCAGCAGTGCGAGCGCAAGGCAGACAGAGTACATCCCCCATTTGCCCTCGTCGCTGAGCCTGAACATCGCGATGAGAAGTATCGGGAAAAGTATCATCATGTCCAGCCACATATTGTTCTGGTAGTACATCATGACGTAGCCGCTCAGGGCGTACATCATGCTCATCAGCACGCCGAACGGCGCACGCAGCTTCGGGAAGGACTTCACGAACCACAGCTCCGCGGAGGCTGCGCACAGCGACGCTTTGATGATCGTCAGGACATTGATGAACATGAGCATATCCTCGTTGTCCACCGCGAGTGTCAGCAATGACAGCGGCGAGGATACAAAAAATAAAAAGACGCCGTAGAGATCCATGCCTCCCCCGCCGCGGCCGAGAAACAGCGAGCCTCCTTCGGAGAAAACGCTTTTCAGCTCCATGACGAGCGGCAGGTACTGCTGTTCGAGGTCGCACCACACAAAGGAGCGCCCGCCGAGCGGGTAGAAGCCGTAAAAGGCGCAGTACAGCAGATATGCCGCCGCGGTCAGGAGCGCCGCAGCTATGGGGAGAACAATGGTACTATGGCGAAATGTATTGCGTCCGGAGTTTTTCATTCGAGGATCCCGCTGAATGCAAGCGCGATGTACGCCGTAGCTCCCGCAAACGCGAGAAGCAGCACGAGCAGTGCGATGATACCGGCGGGGTTGGTCTTTTTCTTCGGTGATGGCTGAGCCTCAGCGACCGGCTGGGGCTGGGTGGGCTGCGGTATCTCAGCGGTGGGCTGAGCTTCAAAGGCGGCTGCTCCGAAGGGAGACATCTCCGCTGCTGCGCACTCGGGACAGAGGTCGCCTGTCTCGGTGGGCTTGCCGCAATTCCTGCATTCCGGCATGATAACACCTCCTGTAAGTTCTGATTCTATGGTATTATTGTAACATATTTTTCCGGGATTGTCAACAAAAGAAAAGTCCGGAGATAACTCCGGACTTAATGTGCTTTTCGGTGAAGAATTACTTCTTCTTCTTGGAATCCTTCTCAGACTCTTCGAGAGCCTCAGCGATATCAGCCATATCATCGAGATCCTCAGCTGTTGTATCGTCGAGGACCTTCCAGCCGTCGCCCTTTACCTTGACAACGCAAGCTGTGTACTTCTCAGTCTCCTTGTCGCCGTCCTCGTCCTTGTACTCTACCTTGTACTTGATCTGATAGCCCTTGGAAACCTTGAAATCGAAATCCTCGGAATCAAGATCGAACATCTCAGCCATCGAGTTGAATCCGTACTCAGCGCCCTTGAGCTGGGACTTCTTGAGCTTCTTCACGCCGGAAACTTCCTTGAACTTAATGCTCTTGTAATCCTCGAGCATATCCTCCGTAGCGTCGTTTGCGTCCTCGATCCTCTCCTTGTACTCGTCCTTGTTGTCGCTCTTGTACTCCTTGATGAGCTTGTCAGGGATCGTGAGGGAAACTACCTTCTCAGCGCCGTTCTTGTTGTAAGAAGCCTTAACGTACTTCTTGAGAGCGCTCTTTGCCTGAGACTTTGCAGAGAAAAGTGCGAAGAAAAGAATGATGACAACTACTGCTGCTACTGCTGCGATGATAACAGGGAGGAGCTTCTTTACGCCGTTAGCCGGAGCTGCTGCGCCGTCACCGCCGAAAGCAGGATCATAGCCGCCGCTTACTGCTGCTGCAGCGTTATCGCCCTGAGCTGCTGCCTGAGCGCCTGCGCAGGTGCAGGTAGTGCCGTCGGGAATCTCATTACCACAGAATTTACAAAATGCCATAATGTTGACCTCCAATATGAATAAATTTCTTTTGTTATTTTATCACACTCGTATCACATTGTCAAGCACGGGTGAGTTTTTTTCCGCATAGAACCGGTTTTTTCGGCGTACTGCACAAAAATGCGGCGGTTGTTACCTTTTTTTCAAGGATTAATACCCGAATCGTGCTATTTTTCGGCAGTTATCAAGCCCTTACGGGTCAGGAGGGAGACCGTCAGGCAGACCGCCGCCGGAATGAATGTCAGCGGCAGCATGAGCCATATCTCCCCCGCCGAGAGCGCTCTCACGGAGGCGTCCGGCTCGATGAGATTGTACACTTGCAGGAAGGGCGCGTTTATCAGCTTGTGCCATTTGTAGAAGTCGAATTTCCCGCTGTTTTTCGAGATAAGAAGCATTGTCCAGCTCGCAAGCGCAGGTACCGACGAGAGCAGTCCCGCGGCTGCGGAGGCTCCCCTGCGGGGCGGCTGACCGGTTATGCGCTCCTGCTTCATGGCGTCCTGCGTCCCGCGTATCGCTGTGTTCGCGAGCAGCACGCAGAGTATCCCTACTGTGCATACCGCACATACTGCCCTCATGAGCGGGTTTGACGTGCCGCCGAGGGTTATGTTGATGAACAGGCAGAATATCTCAGCCGCGATAAGGCTGATGAGTACTTTTGATATTTTCATTCCAAGCTCCAGAGTGTATATTTTGCCCCGCTCAGGGGATAATATCCCGCGGAGGTGAGGTTTTTTGAACGACGATGATATGAAGATCTACGTCCCCTCAGCTTCTCCGCGCGCGGAAAAGCCCGAGGACGCCGCCGCGGAGGTCAGGATCTACCCGTCTTCCTGAATGCCCTGCCTGCAAGCGTGAAGCAGACAAAGAATATCACGTTCACGATAACGATGCTCGCTCCGGGGGCTGTGTTCAGTACGAGAGCCGCGAACATACCGATCAGGAAGCTCGCTACGGATACCGCTCCCGACGTGAGCACTACCCCGCGGAAGCTCCTGCACACGCGCATGGCGGTGAGCGTCGGGATAACGATGAGGCTCGATATCAGCAGTGCGCCCATCATCATCATGCCGAGGACTACCGTAACTGCGGTCAGTACGGCGAATATCATGTTGTATGCGCCCGCATTCACGCCGGTCGCGCGGGCAAAGCTCTCGTCGAAGGTGACGGAGAATATGCGGTTATAGAGCAGTATGAACGTGAGTATCACGATGACAGAGAGTATAACGCTCAGCACGACGTCGCCTGTGCTCATCGCGAGAATGCTTCCGAACATATAGTGGCTGACGTCGTTGGTCAGTCCTGCTTTAGAGGAGACGAGGATGCCTATCGAGAGGGCGGTAGTCGAGAAGAGCGCGATCGCTGAGTCGCCGCTGAGACGGCTGTTCTCGCTCAGGCGGAGCAGTATGAACGCTGCTATCACTACCACAGGCAGTGCGACTTTGAGCGGGGCGAGGTTCATCACTGCCGCGACGGACAGCGCTCCGTAGCCGATGTGGGAAAGTCCGTCTCCTATCATCGAATAGCGCTTCAGCACGAGCGTCACTCCGAGCAGCGACGAGCATATCGTCACTGCGATGCCGCCGATCAGTGCCGGAAGAAGTATCGCCGCGAAAAATTCCGGCGTGAACATAAGTCTGATATTTTCGCTCATTTCTTTTCTCCTAACAATTTGCTGCCGAGGTGCGAGCCCGCGTACTCCTTCGGGGTGCCGAAGAAGCTGTGGCTGCACGAGCACAGGCAGAGTATCCGGCTCGCGCTGTCGAGGGACTTCACGACGTCGTGCGAGACCATGATGACGGTCATCTTGTCCTTGTGGTTGAGCTCGTCGATGAGGTCGTACATCTCCGCGGAAGCCTGCGGGTCAAGTCCTGTGACGGGCTCGTCGAGGAGGAGGAGCTTTTTCGCTGCGCACATAGCACGCGCGAGGAACATCCTCTGCTGCTGACCGCCGGAGAGGTCGCGGCAGCTGCGCTCTGCGAGGTCCGCGATACCGAGACGCTCCATCGCCTCGCGGGCGGTCTTTTTCTCCTTGAACGAATAGAACGGGCGCAGTCCCCTTCTGCCGAGGCAGCCGCTGATGACTACCTCCCCGACTGTCGCGGGGAAGCCCTTCTGGAGGTCGGTGTGCTGCGGCAGATAGCCGATGTCCGTGGGCTTCAAGCCGTCCCCCATGACTATCGAGCCTTTGTCGGCGGGCTTGATGCCGAGCAGACACTTTATCAGCGTGCTCTTGCCTGAGCCGTTCTCGCCGAGAATGCACAGATAGTCGCCTTCGTTTATTCTGAATGACAGCCCCTCGATGACGTTAACGCCGTCGTAGCTCGCTGTCAGGTCCTTGCATTCGAGTATGGTCTTCAATTGAGCGCCTCCCTCATATTGTTAAGATCTGTCTTCATAAGGTCGATGTAGGTGACTCCGCTCTCGAAGTCAGCCTTGGTGACGTTGTGGCAGGAATAAAGCGGGAGCATTTCCGCACCGGTGGCGGAGCACAGCTTCTCCGCGAGCTTTTTGGTCGAGAATTCGAGGTAGAATACGGTGTCGATGTCGTGCTCGAGTATCTCGTTTATCAGGAACGCCATTGTGTACACGCCGGGCTCGGACTCCGAACTGCACCCGCTGAATGCCGCGTAGTAGCGCAGTCCGTAGTCGTGGGCGAGATAACGGAACGGGAACCTGTCCCCCACTATTATAGTGTTCTTCGGCGAACTCTGCACCATTTCATAGAACTCGCGGTCGAGCTGCTCAAGCTGCGAGGTGTAGTCCGCGGCGTTCGCGCGGTAGAGCTCAGCTGAATCGGGCGTGCGTCCGCACATAGCCTCAGCGACGCCGTTCACGCAGAGTATCGCGTTGCGCGGGGACGTCCAGATGTGCTCGTCGAACTCCGCGTCCTCCTCGGCGGCAGCGAGGACTTCGTCGTGGATATGGTCAAATGCTTCGTCATCGTCATGGTCATCGTGGTCGTGGTGGCGGTGTCCGTCCGGGGAGGCGCCCTCGACCTCCTCCTCCGCGAGCGGCTGGACGTAGTCGAACAGGCATATCACGGTCATGTCGGAGGTGTCGAGGGAGTCAAGTATCTTATCGACCCAGACCTCGCCCTCACCGCCGATGCAGACGAAGACGTCGCACTGCTGTATCTTAGCGATGTCGAGGGGCGTGGGCTCGTAGGAGTGCGCCTCGGCGCCCGGACTCAGCAGCATGGTGATGTCCGCGGAGTCTCCCGCGACCGCTCTCGCGAAGTCATACGGCGGGAAGCTCGTAGTGACGATGCTGAGCCTGTCACCTTTCCGGTACGGCTCGCAGCCGCAGAGCGCTCCGCACGCGAGCACCGCGCACATTACTATACAAAGGAGCCTTCTCATCGCGATCCTCCCGCGCAATCAGCGCAAACGCCGTAGAATACGGTCTGGGCGGGGTCTACGGTGAAGCCGTGGTGCTCGAGGATATGCTCGTTCAGTCCCGATAAATGCTCGCAGTTGAGGTGTATGAGCTTTCCGCAGCGCAGGCATTTGAGGTGGAAATGCTCGCGGCAGGCGCCGTCGCCGATGTACTGGTAGCACGCGCCGGTCTTGCCGTCGAAGGAGTACTTGCGCACCTCGCCGCTCTCGACGAGCTTGTCGAGCTGACGGTAGATAGTCGCCGTGCCGACGGGCGAGCCCTCAGCTGCAAGGAAACTGCTGATCTCCTGCACGCTGGTGTGGCGGTCCTTGTTGCTGACGAGGTAGTCGAGGAGCTTTTCCTTTTGTCGTGTATTGTAGCCGGAATCCCGTTTCATTTTCGTCCTCCGATTTGAAAATGGTTTTCATTTTCATATTTTAGCACGTTTCCGGAGGTTTGTCAAGGGGATAGGCGCTCCGCGCTTGACATCTCCCGGCATGCGTGCTATAATAATGTGGTCATTACAGAAAATACGGAGGTAAATATGAAAAGGTTCCTTACTATAGCGCTCGCGTGCCTCGCCATGCTCTGCGCGTTATGCTCCTGCGGGAACAAGTCCGGCTCGGACGGTCAGAGCTACGTTCTCACCAAAGCCGACACCTACCAGGAGACGCTCGACAATCTGATAAAATCCATGAATGAGGCTGACGGGGCTCAGTATGTCTCCCTTCAGTACCCCGATGCTCTCGTCGGTATCATGCAGCGCGACGGCAAGTTCAGCACGACTGCCTCCAGCGCGGATTCCTTCCTTGCTGGACTCAGGAATGAGTACATCGCTGAGCTCGGAGATGACGTTCAGGCGTCTATCAAGGGCGAAGTCTCCTCCACTGAGCTCACCGAGGAGCAGAAGACCGCTGCCTCGGACTACTTCAAATACCTCGCTCAGGAGCAGGGCTACGACCTCAAGAAGCTCGAGATCACAGAGGCTTACGAGGTGTCGCTCACTATACAGTACGTCGGCTCGAAGGGCTCCGCGGAGTCGCCGGAGACGTGGTGCGCTGTGAACGTCGGCAACGGCGGCTGGAAGATAATCGTACTCAGCGCTGCTCAGCTCGTTGACCCCACACTCATCACTTCAAAATAAAATATCGCGGCTTGTCCGGAAAATTCGCAAAACTACTTGACAAGCCGCTTTTTATATGTTATAATGTTTGTACCTCGTTATGGGGTACTATTTTTTTGCCCCTGCCATTTGTCCGCCGCGGCTCTATTTTTCGCCGGACATTCCCGCAGCGAGGGAGGCAAACGACCTACCTCCGCACGACGGAGGAAGTACTAAATCAGGAGGTGCCGATATGAGAGTAAAGGTGACTTTAGCTTGTACCGAGTGCAAGCAGCGCAACTATGTTTCCAAGAAGAACAAGAAGAACGATCCTGACAGAATCGAAATGATGAAGCATTGCAAGTTCTGCAGAAAGCACACTCTTCACAGAGAAACAAAGTGATCGGAAGGAGTATTACTGATGGCTAAGGATAATACTTCGGAAAAGAAGTCCGAGAAAAAACAGCCGGGCAAGCTCGGCAAGTGGTTCAAGGATCTCAAAACAGAGTTCAAGAAGGTAGTATGGCCGACCAGAAAGACAGTTGTTAACAATACCTCCGTCGTTCTCGGAGTTATCGCTCTTTCAGCCGTTCTCGTGGGTCTGCTCGATGAGGGCTTCCTCGCCCTTCTCCGTCTCATCTACCGCTGAGCCAATGGAAGTCTAAGGAGGAACTGTTATGTCAGAAGCAGGTAAGTGGTATGTTATCCACACCTATTCAGGCTACGAGAACAAGGTAGCTCAGAATATCGAAAAGGTCGTGGAAAACCGTAAGCTGCATGACCTTATACAGGAGGTTAGAGTTCCTACAGAAAAGGTGACCGAGATCACCGACGGCAAGACCAAGGAGATAGAGCGCAAGACCTATCCCGGCTATGTTCTTGTCAAAATGATAGTTACTGACGATTCATGGTATGTCGTAAGAAATACCAGAGGCTGCACAGGCTTCGTCGGTCCCGCGTCTGAGCCCACTCCCCTTACCGATAAGGAGGTAGAATCCCTCTTCGGTATCGACGTATCAAGCGTCGAGGTCAATTTCAAGGTCGGAGATAAGGTGCAGATCTCAGGTACCGCTATGGACGGCTTCGTCGGCGAAGTTCAGAACATCAATCTCGAAGACCGCAGCGTAGACCTTCTCGTCTCGATGTTCGGTCGTGAGACCCCCACTACGCTCCCTATCAATCAGGTAGTGAAGGTGGAGGACTGACGGTTTTCCCGTCAACATAGGTCAAAAGAAGTCCGCAGAGACTTCAGTGGGAGAGGTAAAATAATTCTTGCCTCGCCATTTACCACATTTATGGAGGTGCGAATACATGGCACAGAAAGTAGTTGGCTACATTAAGCTTCAGATCGCAGCAGGAAAGGCTACTCCTGCACCGCCTGTTGGTCC
>JAEEGL010977997.1_pt1 | contig 22991 bp, 18 predicted proteins | sample 9134231 | NCBI WGS metagenome assembly JAEEGL01 (sample SAMN16246548, study PRJNA631951) | gut metagenome | biome: gut microbiome; feature: rumen; material: fiber-attached | host: Bos | place: Iran: Karaj | collected 2018-10
AAATAGTATGCTATACTAAATGAGGATATTTAAATAATTTTGTATCGGTTTTATGTTATTTTTTATCCATAAATGCAGTGAAACTCAACTATTCTAATTTCGTGAGGTGAGAGAATGGAATCAAAGATCTTGCTTGAAAGTGGTAACAATGAGTTAGAAGTTCTTGAATTTAAAATCGATGATCATTGCTATGGAATCAACGTAGCTAAAATTAAAGAGATTATCGTGTATCAGGAGGTTACTCCTGTACCTAATGCACATCCTAGTATAGAAGGTATCTTTATGCCTCGTGATACTATGATCACTGCTATTGACCTTAGAAACTGCTTGCAACGTGGTGCTTCTAAAGCAGGTGGCCTTTTTATTATCACTAATTTCAACAAGCTTGATATTGCCTTCCATGTTGATTCCGTAGTTGGAATTCATAGAGTTTCATGGGCAGATATTATTAAACCTAACGCTACAATTTCAAAAGCTGAAGAAAGTATTTCAACCGGTATCATTAAGTTTGAGAACCAGCTTATCATTATTCTCGATTTTGAGAAGATTGTATCTGACATTAATCCTAATACAGGACTTAATATGGATGCGCTTGGTGACATTGGTTCCAGACCTAGAAATGAAGTGCCTATTGTTCTTGCAGAAGATTCGCAGCTTCTGAATAAGCTTATAGTAGATTCACTTAATAAAGCAGGATATAATAATGTGAGACACTTTGAGAATGGTAAGCTTGCATACGACTATATCAAGGCTTGTAAGGACAGAAATGAGCTTGATAAGATCAAATGCATCATTACAGATATTGAGATGCCTATCATGGATGGTCATAGACTTACAAAGCTTGTAAAGAGCGATGATGCCACAAAGGATATTCCGCTTATTATTTTCTCTTCACTTGTAAACGAGGAGATGAGAAGAAAGGGCGAATCTTTGGGGGCAGACAGGCAGCTTTCCAAACCTGAAATTGGTAACCTTGTTTCTGTAATTGATGAACTCGTTAATGCAGGCGGCTGACGATTACTGACTTAAACTCCCCTTTGTTGACTCAGTTTACATATAATGTGTCTAACTGTTTCAATAGGGGGAGTATTTTTATTATATTATTTATTCAGGAGTTTAAGTTGTATGGAACAAAGGCTATCAGAGCTGATAGAAAAGGCTGACCAGTGTATTATTGGAATCGGAAGCGAGTGGAATTGGGTTAAATCGGGGATCAATGGGGATTGTAGATATAGCCAGATCTTAGAGTATTGTAAACAAGAGGGTAATCAATGGATTCTACCAATCGTAGAATATGAATTCGCCTATTATAATAATGACAACAGAATAGAAGAAGCTTATAAAGGATTGAGAAAGCTTATTGGAGATAAGAAATATTTTCTTGTAAGTGATCTTTTCTTACAGGATGCTTTGTTATATGGCTTTGACATAAGCAAGGTTGTTTATCCATGTGGTAACTATATGTATTTACAATCTACAAATGATAAGGATCCATTATTGGAAGCACAGAAGGTTCCTGAATTCATGGAGATTGTAAATAGCATACATAAGATTATTACGGAATTGGATGGAAATATCGGTGAAGATAGTGTCTTTTCTAAACCATTTTTTGAAGGAAAAGAACTATATCTTAACCAAAAACGTACGGAATATAGTAAAATAATATATAATGAGAATTCATATAAAGGAAGATGGGATGAGTATATGCAATATTTATCCAGAACACTTAACTCTAATCTTCTTATTATAGAACTTGGCGTGGGGCTGGAGCACCCTACAGTAGTCAGATGGCCTTTTGAAAAGGTTGCTTTTATAAATAAAAAGGCTCATTTGGTGAGAGTTCACGAAAAATTATATCATCATACACCGGAAATTGGAGACAAGACTGATTCTATTCAGATGAATTCGGTTGATTTCATTTTGCAGGAGAGCAAAGATTTATGAGTTCTGACGATGAAAAATATCTCGACAGTCTTTTAAATTCTGCACAATCGAATAAAGACCCGCAATCTGCTCTTAGTAGAATGTCACCTAAGGGTAAGTCGGATGGTGATACCTTTGGTTCAAGTAATAGCGGACCAGAGGATATTGCTGAGCTTGTAGATAATGCCAATGGAAATGATGATCTAAATGAAATTGGAAAGTTATTGAATGACCTTGATAGTGGTGTGGCAGTTGACAGTAAGATGGCAGACCTTTTAGATGGGATTGAGTCGGCTACTGATCCTTCCATTCCACTTTTTACTGTGGGAAATGAACGTTCTGCTTTGGATACAAGGGATCCTGAAGAAATAGCTTTGGACGAGGCTATAGCTGATGCAGAAAGGTTAGAAGCTGAAATCCAAAGTGGAAAGTTTAATGATGCTCAATCAACAGATGACAAGCCTGCTCCTTTAGTTGACCTAGAGGAGGGGGATGATGCCCTTTCGGAAATGGCTCCTGAAGTTATCCTTCCGGAGGATAATGTAGTCACTATAGAAAATAGTGGCTCAGACGCTAACGAAACTCCGGAGGAAATTCTGACAGACTTACTTGACGATATGCCCGGTGATAGTCTGACTTCTGTTCCTGATGAATCTGTTCAGGACAGTCTTAATGATGTGCTAGATAATATGCAGGAAACTGCTGAGGATTTATCTGCCAGTCTTGATGGTATGGAAGATAGTACCAGTAACACCCTTGAAAGTATAGATACACTTAATAATATTGACAATTTGTCATTAGAAGATATAGAAAAAGCGATAGATGCGGTTGGAAGTTCTGTACCAGATACAGATTCTGTTGGCGAACTTGTACTAGAGGAACCAGAAGTATCAGATCCTTCATTAGAAGATCTTTCCATGGAAGAACCAAAGTTACCTGATACTTCATTAGAGGAAATGGCTTTAGAAGAGCCTTCTGCTTCAGAACCTTCTACCGGGAACATAGAAGAGATAAATGAAGCTTTGGCTAGTGCTACAGTAGATGAATCAGAGTTAAATGAGTTATCTCTTGATGAACTTTCAATAGAAGAGCCTGTGCCTAAAAATGATGAAACTCAGGCGGCTGAGCAGGATATTTCTGAAGAAACTGCTGGCATTGATGATGCTCCGGAGGCAGTGCAGGATGAAGCAGCAACTTCTGAGGAAGGAGCAGATGAGTCATTAGATGATCTGGCTCTAGAAGGATTTACACTAGACGGCGGTGAACCATCTGATGATATATCCTTGGCAGAGATGGAAGCTCAAATGTCCGAAATGGATGATTCTGCTTTGGAAGAATCACCGGAAGCCCCTTCAGAAGAACCTGCTATAGAAGCTTCTGATAATATTGAAGACGAGTTTAGCCTTGATAATATGGAAGCCAGTCTTGATACTCTTATGGGTGATGAAGCAAGCGCTGAAGATTCAACAGCCGGAGAAGTTGCAGAAGTTTCATCAGCTGATGAAGCTTTGGGCGAGAATTCTGACAAATCCGGTGATGAAGATGTAGATATGTCAGATCTTGATGCTCTGATGAACAGTCTTGCAAGTGATGAAATCGAGGATTTAGAAAGTACGGCTGCTCAGGATGAAGAAGCTGGCGTTTCTGAGGAAGAGGAGCTTCCTAAAGAAGATATTTTAGGAGCCTTGACTGAGGAAGGCTTTGATGATGGTGAAGCTGAACCTTCACTTGAGGAGCTTGCCTCTATACCCGAGAGAAGCAGAGATGACGATGAGCCGGAAGAAAACGGCAAGAAGGGTAAGAAAGCCAAAAAGGATAAAAAAGATAAGAAAGGCCTGGGGGCATTCCTTTTCAAGCTGTTCCATACACTTACTGACGAAGATGAAGAAAATGAAGGGCTTGCGAGCCTGACAGATGAAAATCAGACTGTCCTTAATGAACTTGCAGGAGACGAGAAGCCCAAGAAGGAAAAGAAAAAGAAGGAGAAAAAACCTAAAAAGGAAAAGCCTCCAAAGGAAAAGAAGCCTAAGAAGGAAAAGCCTCCAAAGCCTAAAAAGGAAAAGAAGCCAAAGCCTCCTAAGGATCCGGGTGTTCCTGAAAAGGCAATGTCTCCTAAAAAAATTGCTATATCAGGTATATTTGCAGCAAGTATAGGAATCCTATTCATGATCCCTGTTTTAGTACTTCCTGACAGAATAGCAAATGAAAAGGCAGCTACAGCCTATACTCATAAAGAATATACAACTGCATATAAAATGCTCTATGGCAAGGAAAGAACTGAGGATCAGACTGTTATTTATGAACAGTCAAGAGTTCTTGCCTGGGCAGAGAGATATTTGGCCGGATACGAGAATTACGTTGCTATGAATATGGAGGAAGAAGCCCTTGATATGCTCCTTATGGGAATGAGAAATAAAGGGGATCTTTTGGAAGAAGCAGCTAAATTCAATGTTGAAATTCAGGTTCAGAGTGTGTACGATAATATAGAATCGTTGCTTTCAACTAATTACGGATTAACGGAGTCAGATATTTCTGAGATTAATTCTATTAAAAAAGAGAGAGACTATACTATAAGGTTAATGGAAATAGTAGGAACTCTGTAGAGGGCATCGAACTTTAAATTTGGAGGTTGATGCCACATGGTAGCAATTATTGATTATGATGCAGGCAATATCAGGAGCGTTGAGAAAGCTTTTTCTTATCTTGGTGCCAACACTATAGTAACCAGAGATTCAAAAGAGATTCTCAGAGCTGACCATGTTGTTTTACCCGGTGTAGGTGCTTTTGGCGATGCCATGAGCCGCATAAATGAATATGATCTGAAATCTACAATCATGAGTGTTGTGGATAAAGAAATCCCATTTTTGGGAATATGCCTGGGCCAACAGCTCTTGTTTGATTCAAGTGAAGAATCAAAAGGAGTTAGTGGCCTGGGCATTTTACGTGGAGAAATAGTAAGTATTCCTAAGACAGATTCTATGGGAAATACATATAAGATTCCCCAGATTGGATGGAACAGTCTCGATTTTCCAAGAGAAGGAAGATTGTTTAAGGGGATTGATCAGGGAGCATATGTTTACTTTGTACACTCTTATTACTTAAGAGCTGCTGACAGAAATATAGTTACTGCAACTACAGATTATTCAGTCACTGTAGATGCTTCTGTTGAATCAGGAAATGTCTTTGCATGTCAGTTCCATCCGGAGAAGAGTGCAGATGTAGGAATGCAGATTTTAAAGAACTTTCTTGAAGTTTGATTTGGGAGGATGAATAAGTGCTGACAAAACGTATTATTCCGTGCCTTGATGTTAATAATGGAAGAGTAGTTAAGGGAGTTAAATTTGTAGATTTAATCGATGCCGGAGACCCGGTGCTTGTTGGAGAAGCTTATTCCAAGGCGGGTGCGGATGAACTTGTATTTTTGGATATTACAGCTTCAAATGAGAGACGGGCAACTGTAGCTGATATGGTAAGGGAAGTTGCCAAAAAAGTATTCATTCCATTTACAGTTGGAGGTGGTATCAGAACTGTCGATGATGTGAAGGCAATTCTGAGAGAAGGCGCTGATAAGGTCGCTGTTAATTCAGCTGCAATTGACAGGCCTGAGCTGATTTCAGAAGCTGCTGATAAGTTTGGTAGTCAGTGCGTTGTTCTTGCTATCGATGCCAAGAGAAGAGAAGATGGCAGTGGATGGAATATATACAAGCATGGTGGCAGGATCGACATGGGCATTGATGCTATAGAATGGGCTAAAAAAGGTGCCTATCTTGGTGCTGGCGAAATTCTTGTAACAAGCATGGATTGTGATGGTACCAAGGAAGGTTATGATATTGATCTTACCAGGCAGATAGCAGAACAGGTTGATATACCTGTTATAGCATCAGGCGGAGCAGGAAAGATGGAGCATTTTTATGATGCACTTACAAAAGGTAAGGCAGATGCAGCGCTCGCAGCATCTCTTTTCCATTTTAAAGAAATGGAGATAGGCGATCTTAAGCGCTTCCTTATGGATAAAAAAGTTCCGGTCAGAATTTGATCTTGTACTGTCTTTCCGCGAATTATGATTACACGCAAATACTGACATAAATGGAAGGTTTTAATTTATATGACCATGATTTCTAATGACTGGCTTCCTGCTCTTTCGGGGGAGTTTCATAAAGATTATTACAAAAAACTGTTTGAATTTGTTAAGGAGGAATATGCCACACATGTAGTATATCCTCCTTCTGATGACATTTTTAATGCCCTTCATCTGACACCGCTTAAAGATGTCAAGGTATTGATATTGGGACAGGATCCATATCATGAACCGGGCCAGGCTCACGGGCTGTCTTTTTCTGTTCTTCCGGGAAAGGCAGATACACCACCTTCTCTGGTCAACATATATAAAGAATTGAATGATGATCTGGGATGCTACATACCTGACAATGGATATCTTAAGAAATGGGCAGATCAGGGAGTTTTAATGCTCAACACTGTTTTGACAGTTAGAGCTCATCAGGCCAATTCTCACAAAGGAAGAGGATGGGAGAACTTTACTGATGCAATTATCAGAGCTGTTAATGAACAGGATAGGCCAATAGTTTATATGCTATGGGGAAAGCCTGCTCAGATGAAAAAAAGTATGCTCAATAATCCCAGGCATTTGATTTTGGAGGCACCTCATCCAAGCCCATTATCGGCTTATAGAGGATTCTTTGGTTGTAAACATTTTAGTCAGGCAAATGACTTTTTGCAGAAAAACGGCCTTAAGCCAATCGACTGGCAGATAGAAAACATTCATTAATTAGTACTTGCTTTTTGGTGCGTTAACATGTTAAAGTCTATATTAAATTGTTTAAAATCAAAAGGATATACGAGGAGAGTACTATTATGAAAAAACCGTTCGTTACTAAGCAGCAGGTTGAAGATATTGTTAAAGATTTCCCTACACCATTTTATCTCTATGATGAAAAAGGGCTGGTTGATAATGCCAAGGCAGTATATGATGCCTTTTCCTGGAATAAGGGTTTCAAAGAGTACTTTGCAGTTAAGGCAACACCCAATCCGGTTTTGATGGAAATATTAAAGAGTCTTGGATGTGGATTTGATTGTTCATCAGAGACAGAACTCATGCTGAGTCAGGCTATTGGTGCAAGCGGAGCGGACATAATGTTCTCCTCCAACGATACTCCTGCGAGAGAATATGCTTATGCAGATAAGCTTGGAGCAATCATCAATCTGGATGATTTTACACATATTGATTTTTTGGAAGAAACAATAGGTAAGATTCCTGAGACTATTTCATGCAGATACAATCCGGGCGGAGTGTTCCAGATGAGTAATGGGATAATGGATAACCCCGGAGATTCTAAATATGGTATGACCAAGGACCAGCTCTTTGAGGCGTATAAGATTCTGCGTTCCAAGGGAGCCAGGAATTTTGGAATACATGCGTTTCTTGCAAGCAACACAGTGACTAATGAATATTACCCCCAGCTTGCAGGACAGCTGTTTGAGCTTGCTGTGGAGCTTCAGAAGGAGACTGGTTGTAAGATTGCATTTATCAATCTTTCAGGAGGAGTTGGAATTCCTTATCGTCCTGATCAGGAAGCTAATGATATCAAGGCTATCGGAGAAGGAGTAAGGAAGCAGTTTGAGAATATCCTTGTTCCGGCTGGAATGGGCGATGTTTCAATTTTTACCGAAATGGGAAGATTCATGATGGGGCCTTATGGAGCGCTTGTTACCAAGGCAATTCATGAAAAACATATATACAAGGAATATATAGGTGTTGACGCATGTGCTGTTAACCTTATGCGTCCTGCTATGTATGGTTCATATCATCATATCACTGTACTTGGTAAAGAGAATGAGCCTTTAGACCACGTATACGATGTGACAGGATCACTTTGCGAAAACAACGACAAATTCGCTATAGACAGGCAGCTTCCAGAAATTGAAATGGGAGATTATCTTTTTATTCATGATACAGGCGCACATGGCTATGCAATGGGGTATAATTATAATGGTAAGCTTAAATGCGCAGAGCTTTTACTCAAGGAAGATGGCTCAGTTCAGATGATCAGAAGAGCAGAAACAGCAAGAGACTATTTTGCAACATTTGATTGCCTTGAAATTGCAGATAAGCTAAGCCATATTTTGGAGAGTGAGAGGAACTGATCTGTGACAGGTGCAGAAGGTTTTGATATTAAGACTATAAAATGTGCGATAGCATCTTTTTTTGGATGCTGGGCACTTCAGCAAATAATTGGGATTACCGTTAGAAACCCTCTGACGGTAGTCTTTTTTGTGCTGTTATTTAGCGCGGCATTACTTCAGAATAAGCAGAAGATTGGAGGAATCATTATTTCTGCAGCTCTATCAGCTGTGATGACCTTTCTTTTGAAAAATAGAATTGTAGAAGGTTTTGATAGCAGAGTATTTAAGCTCATTAGTTTTTTTATTGTTTTTGCAGGAACAGCCTGTGTCTTTTATATAGCAATAGGTTTTTTAATATCCTTTTTCCGTGCAAGACAAGGAATGTCTGTCAGAGAAAAAGTCAGGAAACTTTTTACTAATACAAGACCGGCTTTTGCAGGTGCAAAAGCAGTTTTTGGTATTGCTCTGATATGCTTTTTATGTTGGATGCCCTATTTTTTGTATGAGTACCCCGGAATTATGACAGCAGATTCTCTTGTTCAGTATGCTGAATTTGCAGGGAATGAGCCACTGTCTAATCATCATCCTATAGTTCATACGCTTTTGATTAAAATGTTTGTTGATATAGCAAATCTTTTTAATGCAGACCATCAGACCGGAATAGCACTATATACTGTTTTTCAGATGCTGTTTATGGCGATTTGCTGCGGCGTTTTGGTAAGCCATATCAGATCCAGAAAGCTACAGGTGGTTTCGGTTCTCTTTTATGCTCTGGTGCCTTTTAATGGTGTTTTTGTTGTAACTGTCTGGAAGGATATTATCTTTGCCGGTATAACAATGCTGTTGTTATGCTGTGTAATAGACATAAGGAATTATTATGAGAGCAATCTGCAATCTAATGCTGGTATTAATGCTCTTTGGGCATCATTTACTATCCTTGGTATTATGTTTGCGCTTTATAGATCAAATGCCTGGTACGCCTTTCTGGTCTGGACCCCATTTATGGTAATAGCCCTGAGAAAAGATATACTTAGAGCAATATGTGCTTCTTTGATAGTGATCGTATCAGTTATTACGGTAAAAGGTCCGGTTATGAACAGAGCTGGAGTAGCCCAGCCTGACCTGGTGGAGTCACTTGCTGTTCCAATCCAGCAGACTGCCAGATTCCTGGTTGATGATGTATTTGTTGAAGATAGTGACATGGAACTAATAAACAAGGTAATTGATACAACCTATATCAAGGAATTATATGCTCCTGATTTTGCAGATAATATTAAAGAGCTGGTTCGCGCCGGACATCCTGAAGAAATTGAGAATAATAAGTCTGAATACTTTAAAATGTATCTTAGAATGAATGCCGGCAACCCGGCCGTAGCACTTAAAGCCTGGTACGACCTGGATGGAGGCTATATTAACCCAAACACATCGTATACGGTTGGAGATATGGACGGCATCATGGGAAATGACTTTGGTCTTTTCTGGGACCCTAAGATTGGAGGCAGATTTGTAGTCAAGGCTAAAGAAATATCCCTTAAGCTTGGGGATTTTGTTCCGCTTTACGGATTACTGTGGAGTATTGGAACATATACCTGGATTTTGGTCATTTCAATAGGAATATGTATATTCAGGAAAAGATATATTCTCTGCAAAATGCTTCTTCTTTTGCAGATAGGAACCCTTATTATTGCAGCTCCTGTAGTGGATTTCAGATATGGGTATTCAATTGTTATGACTATGCCTCTGTGGCTATTATATTATTGGGGGATAGAAACTGAGTATGGATCAACTAATTGACGCTTTTTGTTTATATCTTGAGACTGTCAAAAAGGCCTCTGCTAACACGATTTCATCTTACAGAAGAGATCTGAATCGGATGGCCAGTCACATGAGCAATAGAGGCATTACTTCCATAGCTGATATTACAGATGACAGACTACACGGATATATCAGTTCAATGCAGGAAGAGCATTGTGCGGGCAGTTCAATAATCAGAAGTGTGTCATCCATCAGAGCTTTTTTTAGATACCTTCTTGAAAATGGAAATATACAGGATAATCCTGCTGAGAATATCAGAACTCCCAAGGCTGCCAGGAGTGCGCCAAGGATCATGACATCTTATGAAATCGAAGCACTTTTGTCTCAGACCTTTCCTAATGATGCTCTAGGTAAAAGAGATAAAGCTATTCTGGAACTTATGTATGCGACAGGTTTACGTACAACAGAACTTGTAGAACTTGAACTTGAGAACATTGATATGAGTCTTAACTGCATAAGATTAGGAGAGAACAGAGTTATTCCTTATGGTAAAAAAGCTAAAGAGGCCCTAAATGAATATCTGCTTTTTGCAAGGGATGAAATTCTTTCTGATAACAGTGCATCTTTACAAAAAGTATTTGTAAACTATAAGGGAAATCCAATGTCCAGGCAGGGCTTATGGAAACTGATCAAAACTTATGTGAAAAGAGCCGGGATAGATGCAGATATTACTCCTTATTCACTAAGGCATTCTTTTACAATGCATCTTATTGAGAGCGGAGCGGATATAAACGCTGTTCAGGATATGATGGGACTTAGCGGGCTTTCGTCGTTATCTCAGTACAGGAAGGCCAAGGGTAAAAATAAAGATCCTTACGAATGGGCCAGAATCAGAAACTGATAAGAATAATATGAAAATCTCATTGAATATAAAAGGCGATGATTACTAAAAAAGTAGTCATCGCCTTTATTATCATTATTATACGAGTTCAGCCATTTCAAGGATCAGCTTTTCTGTATCATCCCAACCAAGACAAGGATCTGTAATTGACTTACCGTATACGCCTTCTCCGATTTTCTGGCTGCCTTCCTCAAGGTAGCTTTCTATCATTACACCTTTAACAAGTGATCTGATATCAGGATTGAGACTTCTGGAATGAAGAACCTCTTTGGCTATACGGATCTGCTCCATGAATTTCTTGTTGGAGTTATTGTGGTTACAGTCAATTATTGCAGCAGGATTGATGATTTCTCTCTGATTGTACAGCTGAAGTAAAAGAGAGAGGTCTTCATAGTGGTAGTTAGGAATTGACTGACCATGCTTGTTGCTGGAACCGCGAAGAACACAGTGAGCAAGAGGATTGCCGTTTGTCTTAACTTCGTAGCCTCTGTATACAAAACAATGCTCCTGCTGAGCAGCATAAACTGAATTGAGCATAACAGAAAGAGTACCACTTGTAGGATTTTTCATACCGGCCGGAACATCGAAACCACTAGCAGTCATACGATGAGCCTGATCTTCCACAGATCTTGCACCGATAGCCACATAAGATAAAATATCTGCAACATATCCCCAATTCTCAGGATAAAGCATTTCATCAGCAGAAGTAAGACCGGATTCCTCTATTGCCTTGAGCTGCATGTGACGCATGGCGATGAGACCGGCATGGAAATCTGTCTTGCCCTCAGGATCAGGCTGAGAAGTGATGCCCTTATAGCCTTCGCCTGTCGTACGAGGTTTATTGGTATAAATACGAGGAATAAGGATGAGCTTGTCCTTAACCTTCTCGTTAACTTTTCCAAGACGTGTAACATATTCACAAACAGAATCTTCGTTATCAGCTGAGCATGGACCGATGATAACGAGAAATTTATCACTTTTTCCGGTGAAAACATCGGAAATCATTTTGTCTCTTTCAGCCTTGATAGCTGCAAGCTCCTTGGTAAGCGGAAATCTGTCCCTTATCTCATCGGGAGTAGGGAGCTTTTGTATATATTCAAAAGACATTTATATCATCCTCCTAAAACAAAAATCTTATGCCACTATAACACTTTAAACCGTAAAAGTAAACTACTTTTCAGTTATTATTTTTTCGTCAGCAGCATTTAAATTATATAGTTTGTTAACGTAATTATCTAGTCTTTTTATAATATAATTGTCGGAATCTGCGCAGTTTTCAGACATGTTTGACAGCTTGTTTGCAAGTTCTGCAATTTCTTTCATGACTTCGGGTGCACATACAGGTATAGGGAGCTTTTCCAGAACTGAGCGCAATACCTTCATATTCTTGCAAATATGTCTGTAATAGAAGCTGACTGCGGATGAATTCAGAACTGCCATAATATATGCATTATCATATCCCTGGACATGAGGGATTATGATATTTGCACTGTTTAGTGACAATAATCCCTTATCATCAAGGGCAACTATTGGTTCTCCTGCTATAAAGCGGTAGAAGAGCTTATTTGGAGCTCTGTAGTAGCTTTCCGGAGCTACCTGTTGGTATTTTTCCGGTGCAAATACTGTATAGGCATGACCGGAAGTAATTCTGTATTTAGTTATATCTTTTCCCTTTATGATAGGCTCTGAACCTTTAACAGCAGTTTCGAAAATTACATTAGAATTGCCTCCGGTTACGATTCCAAGGGCAAAGTCGGCATTACCCTCAAGATAAAAATGGGGGACAGAGGTCATCTTGGTTAAAATACTGTATTCATCGTTATCTGCAAGGATATTGAAATTGTCAGAACCTATTCTGGTCTTGGGTACGTTAAAGCTTTTGACAAGACTTAAGCTTCTGCAGATTTTGCTCTCTTTTTTGTAAAAAGAGGATTTAATACTGTTTGAAGTACTGATCCTGCTGATCCGCATAATAACTGAAGGACACTGAACTTTATCGAAAACTTCTCCAAGATAGCTTATGCTGACAACATTTGCATTATCTGTGATGAATTTACGAATGCCAAGGTGATAATCTGAACCAAGTATTGTTTCAGGCAGTAGAAAAGTAACTTCATCACTTATCTTAAGCGACTTTTCTATGAAAAGAGAAAAGGACTCAGGCTTACCTGTTCCGCTAAAGGATGAAAAGGTATGTCTTATAAGCGCAGTGCTTCCATTGGAATAAGCATAACCCCAGGGAGGATTGCCCAGTGTGACATTATAGTACCCGTTAGCGGGAGAAAAGAGAAAATCCCTGCACACTATGTTATTGGTAATAATCTCCAGGTCGGATTCCGAAGTGATGTGATATTTAATTGCGATGTTAATACGACATAAGATTACAGCTGTCTTATCAATATCTATTCCATGAATATTGGTAAGAGGTATGTCCCCCGGAAGACGCAGAAGAAAATTACCGGTTCCGCAAGCCGGGTCAATATATGACTTTGATGCGTAATCTGTAGTAGCTTTGCTTGAGAAAGCTTCATTTATAAGCTCATCCACAACAAAAAAAGGAGTGTAATAGGCTCCGGTAGATTTCTTGGCCTGAAGACCACGAAGCGAAAGATACAGCATGCCAAGAGTATCCTCAGAATCAACTAATAGCAGAGGGTATTCGGAAGCTAGATCGCAAGAGGTATCAGTGCTGGTTACATTAAGTTCTTGTGTCAAAGAATCAGAGAGCCCTCTGCTAATACCGGCAAGATTCATAAGAATTCCGGCATAGTAGTAAAGAAGTCTGTCAATAGGATAATTTGAGATTTCCTTGTCACAAATCAGCGCCTTGATTGTTTTATAGTTAGGAGATGAATTACTGATGTAGGATTTGGGAATAAAGTTCGAAGAAAGTCTTGATTTATTGCGCCTCTGACGCAACAAATCAGAAGAATCAAGAGCAAGGCTGATTCTTTCTACCTCGCTTTTGGATACCCAAAAAGAAGCACCAAACTTGACGGCGCTTAGTTTACCGAGTTTTATCCAGTTTTTGACGGTAGCGGGGCTGATCCCGAGTATTTCAGAGACCTCAGATACCGATAAATGCTCACTTTTTTCCATAATCAATATTATCCAAAAATGCGGACTAAAAGTAAAGTAATATTTGGGACAATGTGATATCATGGGGAGTGCTGTAAAAGTGGAGGAAAGCATGAAAAAGAAAAAATCGAATACGAAATATATATTTTTAACTCTGATCTTAATATTGCTCTTTTTTATTTGCTGTCTGGCGATAAATGATGTTATAAGTGTCAAAAAATATACCAAAAAAGAAATAACTGTAATAAAAAAAGCGGAGCACACTGATGTAGACAATCCCAGAATATTTGAAATGGATGATATCCTTTATAGTGAGAATGGCGATATATATGAGGCCTTTAAGGATGCACCCCGTTACTCGCATTACTGTTCTAAATTTGACGGAACAGGAATGGCGGTTACCGCAGATAATAAAGTCTACTATGTTGATGGGAAGTTGGAACCCCGCTATTTGTCTGAAAGCTCAACAAACGCTGTAATTAGCAAAAAGGCTGATTTTGTTTTATATAATGATGAAGCGCATGAGGGCTGCGTTTATGATGCAGCTAACGACCAAAAAATAACTATATGCAAGGATTATTTTACGGTATACGATAGCGCTATTTCATCAAATGGACGATATGTAGCCTTTTATGAAAAAGAGTCTGGAACAATCATCCGTGATGTACAAAACCCTGAGTCTTTCACGACAGTCAGTAAGAAGGACCTTGATGCAATCGCTGTTTCTCCTGATGGTAAGAGAGCATTTTTTAAAAATTATGATGACGAGACATATTTTGCCTATTCCTACCATGATGGTGAATTGTTTGAGATAGCAAGAGGCAATCATTTTGACTTTTTTGTAAATGATGAGTGCACAGAAGCATTTGTTTCTGACATTTACAGTACATATTTTTATAGTACGGATATGGAAACAGGGGTAAAGATACTGGATGATGATCTGTTTGAAGTTAGTTGCCAAAAAGGCCCCTATGGAATTGTAGGCAAGCATTCCAGCAATATGATCGCAGATGTAGAATCGTTTAAGGGCTGCATCTTGGAGACAATATCCAAGGATTATTATTTTGATTCTCCATATAAGAGCCTTATCGTACTTGATCAATACAGTTCAAATGAGCTTCTGGGATTTGACAACGGAACTGTATACAGACTATATAGAGATTCTGACTCTGATCTTTGCATTGAGACTATGGAAAATGGCCATTTAAAGAGTAATAAAATCGAAGGCATTGATCCTTTTGTTAGATCATATACGGCTTGTGATAATCTAAGCAAAATATATTATGTGGATAGAGATGGTAATCTCTGGTTGTATGAAAACGGAGAGCATAAGCTTTTACATAGTAGTCCGGATTTGCACAGTAATATTCAATATGACAGCTTTAGCCAAAGACTCTTTTTTATAGAAAAAGAGAGTCTGTATTCTATAGGGGATGATCCTGAGGACTGCAGGCTTGAATTTGAAAATGCTGACTATATCTCACATAATTATTACAATTATGAAAACTTTGTTGTATTTTCTTACAAAATGGAAAAGAGATATGTAAGAGTATTTGGCAATTACATGCTATTTGACAGTTAAAGGGGTAGTACAAGATGAACGGGGAATATGAAAAAAGAAGCAGAATGGGGAAGGTTCTGACTATAGTTTTTATTATGGCTGTCGCTATATTTTTATGTACAACTATAGAAAATAATAAGAAAAAGTCAAATGATGAGAAGAACAGTTACGGTGTAGTTAAGAATGCACAGGTGACAGACGTAAGAGAGCCAAGATTATATATGTATAACAAGATTCTGGTAAGCGAAAGTGGTGCTACTTCCGACTTTTTTACAGAATTTAGAGATGTAAAAATAAGCTTTTCCTATGACCATAAAAGGGCTGCTGTTACTGCCGATGATGAATTATTCTATGTAGATGGACAATTGATTCCGCTTTCGTTATGTAATATGGTTAAAGACTATGGTCAAATCAGCAAGGATGGCGGATATATCCTGTATTGGAATGTTAGCTGGAATTCAGTAATAGTATATGATATTAACAGAAATGAAGATATAAAAGTTGCGCATGGAATGAACCAGGAGTCCCAATACGCTATTTCATCAAATGGTAAATACGTTACACTTTTTTGCGATAATAAAACCCGTATTATTCCATGTGGACAGAGGGCTGTTACAACACCTGTTTCTGATGATAAGCTGATTCCTATTGCTGTTTCTGATGATGGAGAAAGAGCTTTTTATTACGATATCGATAAAAGACAGGATAAAACCTGGGTTTACAGTTATCATGATAAGCAACTTCATGAGATTTCTGAACTTGAAGGAGCATATACTTGGGAGTTTATAGTCAATAAAGACTGCACCGATATATTTATTAATGGTAAAGTGCTTTGGTATTATAGTAACAGAAATAATAAGCTAAGAAGAGTTATAGGTAATAATGTTAAAAAATTCTATTTCTCAGAAGAATTGTCCCAGATTTTTGAGGGCTATTCCAGAGTACAGATAGTTGATGTACCTACTCTGGAGGGATGTTTAGTAGATTCGTATAGAGGAAATTATTGGTTTTATGATGTCAGAAAAGATGCTATAAAATTTCCAGAAAATGAAGATTTTGAATGTATCAGGATCATAGATAAAGAGCTTCAATATCTTTTTATAAGAGATGGCTATGTCTATAAGGGAAATATTACGACTAATCGAAAGACGGAAGAAAAGTTTGTAGAACTTGAGTATCAAGCTAGAAATGTTGCTGCAAATAAAGATTTTTCTGTTATATGGTTTATAGATACAGACAATTGTCTGCACAAATACCAGAACGGCCATATGTATGATTTTGGTGATACAGGCCATGACGATGCAATACTTAAGTATGTATCCTGTGAAAAGAAGTTGTACTATATAAAAAATGGATCTGTATTGGCCTTTGATGAGCTTACAGATGAGAAGACAATCGTTGCAGAGAGATGTCGTACCAGAAATGATTTAAGCTCCGATTATGGAGATTTTGTGGGTTATACTGATTTTTCAGGCCGCAAGGTTATTGTGATATTCGGCAACATTATTCTGGGAGATGAGTAGTGTATCGACTCATTAACTAAAGATAAACGATACAGCACACTGGTGATGAAAGGGATTTTTATGAAAAGAAAACCCTATGGCGGAATAACCAATATATCTAAATATCTGATGGAACAGTATGGGGAGAGAGGCGTCCTTGTCAAAAGAGGACGCTCTGTTGTCATGGATCATAAATCCATGGAGGAAATAAGCGGAAGACGAACCAGAAACTGTTCTGTGGTAGCTGTGACAAGGGTTGTAGATTACTACCGTAAAAAGCTGAAGATTCCCGGAATACCTGAAGATATTAGAGAAATATACAGGGATGTAGAAGAAATTGCAGAAAGCTATGGTTATAATGATAAGATTGGTACCATCCCATTTTTTATCTCAGGTATAGCCAGGGAATCTTTTGAAAGATACGGGGTTAAGACTAAATGCAAGGGCGTTTATGTCTGGACCTTTGAAAACCAGGTGGTAAAAGAGATATCTGAGGGCAGACCTGTTATCATGAACATTGCAAGGGGATATTACAAGGATCACACTGTGGTTGTTGTGGGCTATAGTATCTGGAGAGTTGGAGATAAGCTTTATCCTATCCTCAGGATAATAGATGGATGGAGAAGCGGATATCGCTATATTGATTACGAGGCATTTGCCAAAGATATATCTCAATCCATATTTGGTTCTTTTAACACGATTGTTGTAAAATAGAGATAACTATAAACGCTTATTTGTTTATTTAAGAGATGAGGGGCTTATTATGAACAAGAAAGTGATAATTGCGATAGTTGCTATCGCTTTGGTAGCTGGTGTTTCTATTGCAGCAGTCTGGGGCATTTCTGCCAATAAAAAAGATACTGCAGCTGATGTACAGAGCATTTCTGCAGATGCTACTGATGCTACAAATGAAGATAAGGTCGTTTTAAATGAGCAGGACATTGTAAGTAAGCCGGAGAGCGACGAGCAGGAAGAAGTTGAAGCTGAGGGTGAGCCTGTCACAGAACATGTAGATAAAGTGGAAGTTGTTACAATTCCCGAGGCTATCAGTATAGGTGAGGGAGAGCCAGGGAAATTCTATGACAACAGTGACTTTCATGACGTCAGTCCTGTTGATATTCATTCTTTTTCAAGAGAAGATATTCCTACAAAATATGATTCACGAAATGTAGATGGAATAAGCTATATTACTGATGTTGAAGATCAGGGGTATAGCTATTTGTGTTGGACGTTTGCTTCTCTTGGCGCAATTGAAAGTGATCTTTTACTTCATAATGAAGATTTATCAAGAGAATCACTTGATCTTTCTGAAAAGCATCTTGCATACAGCAATATGCATCAGGCAAGTGGATCAGTAAACGGATACATAGACGGAGATTATCGCGAGTTTGTAAACGCAGACAATGAAGAAAATGCATGGATATTTGATTACGACACAAATTATATAGCTTCCGGGGGAGTTGCAGACTTTTGCATAAGTCTTTTAACCGCCTGGAAAGGCCCTGTTTCAGAGTCTGGAAATGATTCATTTAAGAGTATTTATGGCGAAAAGTTTCTTTTTAAGGATAATTCTGATGCGCCTTCTGATATTTTTACCAGCGAATATCATGTTCAGCATGTCTGTGAAATTCCTGCTGGATATGCCAATAACACTATGATCAAGCAGATGATCATGGAGCATGGTAGCGTCACTGCCGGAGTTTATGCTGATGACAGATTCTGGAAGGGCCATAACTCTACACTTTATGCTGATTTTGGAGGAAAAGACATACCTACAGCAAATCATGAGGTTTTGATAGTAGGATGGGATGATGAATACAGTAAGGATAATTTTGCAGTTACTCCTAAAGATGACGGAGCCTGGATCTGCAAGAACAGCTGGGGAGAAATGTCGGGTATTGGAGGATATTTTTATCTGTCCTATTATGACCAGACAACAGGAAGAAATAACGTAGCAGCCTATATTTCTGCTGTACCGGGTCAGGAAAACTATTATGATAACAATTATCAGGCAGCTGGCTTTCTCACATATGTGGTCAGCACTTTGGAAGATTCGGAGAATTATGTAAAAGCCTATAGTCCTTCTACAAATACCTACGGAATGTTATACCGGGCTGCAGGAGACGAAAATCTAAAGGCAATAGGGCTGATGGCACTTGAGACTTATCAGCAGTATCAGTTTGATATATATGTTAATCCGGCCAAAAATGGTGATGATATTAACTTTTCGCTTTTGGGAGAGCCTGCCTTATCTATGAAAGGTTCGGCTATAAGCGGCGGATATCACACCTTTGAACTTGACAAAGATATTCAGCTTAATAAGGACGATGAATTCCTTGTTCTGATAAGGCCTGTGACAGCCGGGAGGCTTATCTATGAGGCGGCTGTCGATTCTGTGAGTGCACCTAATTACGATGAATGGAAAAATCTTACCGGAAACGTTCATAACTGTTATCAGGCAAGCGGATGCAGCTATTATGTTGCAGATGATGGAACAGGTGTTACAAGACAGGACGATAAAGATTTCTTTGTAAAGGCTTATACAGTAAATAGATAATTCTGCACACAGACATTCCGCACTTTGTGCTCCATGTTTTTACGACCGGCAAATGAATTTGTATGCAAGCATACATTCGCTTGCCGGTCTTGTGCAACAAAAAAGAGGCGGCAGCTTTGCCGTCTCTTTGAATTTTTGGGAGGAGGGCTGTTTAATGGGGAGTTAAACAGCCCAGGTATGAAAAAAGTTTTGTTGGGGGAGTGAGAATTTTTATTCTCACTATATATATCGGTGGAGTGATAAAAAACTTAACAGCATTTAGAATAAAAATTTAGATAAAAAATAAACGTTAATACGCACATAAAATTGTGCAGAAATGTCAGAACGAACGTTTGCAAAAATATTAAATGTATGTTATATTGTGTTTGAATTAAAGAAAGGCACAAGATATGGCAAAGAATATAAAAGACGTAGATGAAATTAGCACAACAGATAAACTTAAGGCATTTAAATCGCTCAAGGATTCCGGCCTGAGAGTAGAATTTAACGGCAGCGGAGTTCCAACAGTAGTATGTGCCAGAGTTGAGGATATCGACAAGGAAATTAAACATGTCAGAAAGATTCTCAAGGAGCTCAGATATAATGGCAGCTTTGGCGTAAGAGGACCCAGGAAGACTGATGCGATCCTGACAGAAGGAGAACAGACAAGTTTAGAGGAGACTGAACTTACGATTGAGGAAGCACCTTCTCTTGAGACAGAGAATACAGAGATATTAACAGCATAATGCATAATAAAACCACCTATCGATTACGATGGGTGGTTGTTTTTTTGGGAGGAGGGGTCGACCAGTGGGGAGCCGATCGACCCGGTATGAAAAAAGTTTTGTTGGGGGAGTCAGAAGTTACTCACTTCTGATAGTATATATAATAGTGTCTAAATTTGGACAAAATATGGACGATTTATAAATTAAAAATAAAGTAAGTCGAAATAATAAATAACTAGCGTACGAAATATAGTTAATTTATGAATAAATATTTTTTCGATACACGAAATATTGTATAATAAATATGTATATATAATGTTGTGCTGGAAATATTAGATACATAATATTGTGGTTTGTCATACATAAAGAGGCCAAATATGGATCGATTTACCGTAAAAGATCAGAATAGTTTACTTAGCAGTCCTGTTTCATCAGGAGATTGTATGGCAGCTGCTGCACAGGCTGCAGCCAGTGATCTTCTATTTAGGATCAGGTTTGAGAATATTATTGTATATCATGGGACTGCCAGCAGAATCTATCCGGTCAAAAGAATAGATGAAAACTGCAACATGAGGCAATCTGAGTATTCCTGTCTTGTGGAAGGAGCGACGCCTCCTGATATAAAGGATAGAGCTGAAATAAGAGTATGTGTTTCATATATCGACGATTTTACTAAGATAAGCGATAAGGCGCATGTTGATCCCAGATTTGCCAATCTCTTTTTGGATGGAGCAGAAGGCATAGGAACTGCAATGGGCAAAAGACCAGGATATCAGGATGGTGAGGCACTTATTGAAAAGCCCGTTAGAGATTCTGTTTTTGAGACTGTTGCCAATGTCTGCGATATTTCTGATGGTGCACAGCTTCTTCTCATTAAAGTCAGCTGTCCTGAAGGAATGATGATAGCTGCCGGGAATGTTATGGGACAGACCACATTTACCGGTGGGATTACTATTATGGGAGAGCATGCTACCATTTCCAAGATCCATCAGAGAGATATTACTGATTCCATAGATTTTCAGATCAAAAAGCAGGTTGATCTTGGCGTATCAAGTGTTCTTGTATCTCCCGGTAATTACTGTGCTGACAAGATCAATAGTCAGCTTCACGTACCGCTTACTACAGCTGCGCACTGTTATAATTATCCGGGACAGGCTATTGATAGCTGTGTTTCTTACGGCGTTACCAACATGCTTCTTGTAGGTAATGTAGGTAAACTTATCAAGCTTGCTGCCGGAATTACCAACACTAATTCTTTTGCTTCAGATGGCAGAAGAGAGATATTTGCTGCTCATACTGCCATAGTTGGAGGGACCTCAAGTCAGGTCAGAACAGTTATGAACTGCCTTACATGTGATGAGATATTAGCTCTTTTAACAAGCTGGGGAATAAGAGATAGAGTAATGAGCAGTATCATGAATTCAATTGCTGAATACTGCACTATCAGGAGCCGCGGAAGACTTAATCTTGCCGTTGCGCTATTCTCAGAAGAATTTGGACTATTAGGTGCAACTATTAATACCAAAAATGTTTTAGTTAAGGTGTCACAGGAACAATTTGCATTGTCACTTAAGCTAAAATAGAGTATTCTATATTAGTATACATTTTTGTAAAGTATACGAAATTTGGCTTTAGGAGAAATTTGGGGAATGAGTAAGATTATTTTGACTGGAGATCGCCCTACAGGTAAATTACACGTGGGACATTATGTTGGATCACTTCGTAGAAGGGTAGAGCTTCAGAATTCAGGGGAGTTTGACAAAATCTTTATTATGATTGCCGATGCTCAGGCGCTTACTGATAATGCTGATAATCCTGAGAAGGTTCGTCAGAATATCATTGAGGTAGCACTTGACTATCTGTCTGTAGGACTTGATCCTGCCAAGTCTACACTGTTTATTCAGTCACAGATTCCTGAGCTTACAGAGCTTTCATTTTATTACATGAATCTTGTTACCGTTTCAAGACTTCAGAGAAACCCTACTGTTAAGTCTGAAATTGCAATGAGAAATTTTGAGACAAGTATTCCTGTTGGATTCTTCACATATCCGATCAGCCAGGCTGCGGATATTACTGCATTTAAGGCTACAACTGTTCCTGTAGGCGAGGATCAGGAGCCAATGATCGAGCAGTGTAAGGAGATAGTAAGGAAATTTAATTCTGTATATGGCGAGGCTCTTGTTGAGCCTGAGATTCTTTTACCTGATAACGCTGCATGTCTCAGACTTCCGGGTATAGATGGCAAGGCCAAGATGAGTAAGTCTCTTGGTAACTGCATTTATTTGTCTGAGGAACCTGAATCTATCAAGAAGAAGGTTATGAGCATGTTCACAGATCCTAACCATTTAAGAGTTGAGGATCCTGGTCAGGTTGAGGGCAATCCTGTATTTATTTATCTGGACGCTTTTGCCAAGGATGAGCATTTTGCTGAGTTTGCTCCGGACTATGCTAATCTTCAGGAAATGAAGGATCATTACAAGAGAGGCGGTCTTGGTGACGTTAAGGTCAAGAAATTCCTTAACAATGTACTTCAGGCAGAACTTGAACCTATCCGTAACAGGAGAAAAGAGTTCCAGAAGGATATTCCTTATGTTTATGAAGTACTCAGAAAAGGTAGCCAGGTAGCTGAGGAAGTTGCAGCCCAGACACTTTCAGATGTCAAGAATGCAATGAAGATCAACTATTTTGACGATAAAGAACTTATAGCTATGCAATCTGCAAAGTATGAGGAGAAAAACGACTAATGAAAAATGTCCTTTTTGTAGCTTCTGAAGGAGTACCATTTATTAAAACAGGTGGACTTGCTGATGTAGTTGGCTCACTTCCCAAGGACATCGATAAGAGATATTTTGATGTTCGTGTGATCTTG
>JAEEGL014834466.1_pt1 | contig 22989 bp, 19 predicted proteins | sample 9134231 | NCBI WGS metagenome assembly JAEEGL01 (sample SAMN16246548, study PRJNA631951) | gut metagenome | biome: gut microbiome; feature: rumen; material: fiber-attached | host: Bos | place: Iran: Karaj | collected 2018-10
ACACTCGCAACATATGGGCGATCCATATTTGGCGTAGTGTGTGGGATTTTCTCTACACGCTGGGTTCTGGAGGCGTTGGGACAGGAGGATTTCGGTCTGTATGTAGTCGTTGGCGGGATGACGATGTTCTTGTCGTTTGTGAACATTCAACTCGCTGGGGCCATATCTAGATATTATGCATATTCAATAGGTCAGGCGCGAGTGGCTACAGATGCTGATGTCGGCGTAAGAGAGTGCCGGGCATGGTTTACGACGGCGGTGCTAATTCATACAGTTGTACCGCTTGTTCTAGTGAGCATAGGATGGCCGCTTGGTATTTTTGCGATTGAACATGACTGGATTAGCATACCTGCGGCACGGTTGGATGCATGTCTATGGGTGTGGCGATTCGTTTGCATTTTTTCCTTTCTTGGGATGGTTGTTGTTCCGTTTCAGGCGATGTACACGGCCAAGCAATACATTGCCGAGTTGACGATCTATAGCTTTATTCAAACGATTGCGCGTACGGCTTTTATCTATTACATGGTTGAGCATCCTCGTGATTGGCTTGTGGGCTATGCCTTGGCCATGGGGCTTGTCGGAGTTTTGCCGCAGATTGTGATTTGTCTTCGGGCCTACAAAGTTTTTCCGGAATGCCGGATTGTCCCGAGTGTATTCAGAGAGTTAAATCGCGTGAAGCATGTCGCGAGTTACGCCATCTGGACGGCGATCGGAGGGATGGGTTATGTGGCGAGTCATGAGTGCATGGGTATCCTGCATAACAATTTCTTTGGAGCGCGGATTGTTGGGGCTTTTGGGATTTCTCAGACGGTGGCAGGAGAGGCGGCCTCTCTGACTGGAGCGTTGCAAGGTGCCTTCCAGCCGGCAATTACCACAGCTTATGGTGCAGGTGACATGGAGGGTGTACGTTCGATGTCATTTCGTGTCTGTAAAGTTGGGACATTGTTGACATTGATGTTTGCATTGCCGATGGCGCTAGAAATTGATGAGATTCTTTTATTGTGGCTGAAGACGCCACCGCCTTTTGCGGCCCAGATGTGTCTTTGTACATTAGCATTTATTGTGATTGAGAAATTTTCAGGCGGGCATCTCATAGCCGTAAATGCAAGCGGTCAAATTGCGAAGTTTCAGATCGTGAGGGGTGTCTTGCGGACTTTGGTAATTCCTTTAGCAATGATAGCTGCGTATCTGGGCTGGGGGCCTGTTGCGGCTACGTTGGCTCTGCCTCTCTCGGTAATTGTCGTTGATTTCGGTGATGTTTATATGGCCCGTTCTCGTGTTGGGATGAGTGCGCGTTATTGGCTTAAGGAGATTGTGGTCCCCATGGTCCTCATGTGTGGTCTTGTCTCGGGAATAGGCTTTATACCTCAGTATTTTTTGCCGGCATCATTTTTCCGCATCATTCTTACTACGATATTGATTCTTGTCACGATGATCCCTTGCGCGTGGTTTGCTGTACTCTCTAAAACGGAAAGGGTGACGATACGAGACCGAGTATATAACCGCTTGGGATTTAGATAGTTGCTTACTTTACGGCTGGGTGTTAGAAAGGTGTGTCCGCATATGGAACCTAAAAGATATTCTGTTGCAATAATCATTCCTGCATATAATGCTGAGCAAACCCTAAAGAATACTGTTGAAAGTGTTCTTGCTCAAACTTTGCAGAATATGCAAATTATTATTGTCGATGACGGCTCAAGCGATAATACACCAGTTATTGCAGATGAATTCGGCGCGAATGAGAGTCGTGTAACGGTAATCCATCAGGAGAACCGTGGTGGTTATGCTGCCCGTCTTGCAGGATTGAAGGTAATGAATGCTTCATATTTTGGATTCGTGGACGCTGATGATACCATAGATCCCAAGATGTATGAAACACTTTTGAATTATGCGGTTCAACATAATCTTGATATTGTCCAATGCGGTGTGGTTGGGAGAAGAGATAACGATCAAACTTTTGAGATACTTGACGAGGATGCGTTTAAGGAACGCATTGTGCGTAAAATCCTGCTACAGGGTGGTGGCGCGGTATTGGTCTGGGATAAGCTTTATCGAAATCAATATGAGTTTGATAAATTTGCTGATGGTGATTTTGTGCAATGGGATGACCTGGCTTTGAATTTGTACTTTTTCCAAAATGTACACGCTTTCGGGATTATTCATAAGGGTTTTTATTCTTACAATACGAGAAACGAGACAAGCGTTACACGTAGATATAATCCATTGACATTACACTGGTACCATGAGATTATCAAGTGGAGACGAAGCGTCTCTGCAATTGCTTTTAATATGAGCGAATACGACGATGCAATATGGATTATGCGTACTGCGCGTAACCTGTTTGTCATGATGTCTTATGTTAAGTTTCCTTCATGGCGGAAACGTTACACCAGCGTATGCCAATTGGTGCAAGCCCCAGAAGTAGTTCAGGCTTATTCTTTTCTTCGTCACGACTTGTCGATTCTTAGTAAAATGGGGGGATTCTGGTTCCTGGCAACAAGATGTACATGTTTTCTAGTCATGTTAATCTTTGGGATTAAGAGGATTCTACGGTATAGAAGATGATTTTGTGAGGTTCTAATGAATAAAGGAAGCGCTAATTTTGCCTTGTTTTTGATTGGGTTGTTCGCATTGACCCAAATTCATGTTATGGGAAGTATTGGGATATCTGAACTTGTCATATTCAGTATGGCACCATTTGTATTTTTGGCGACCTATTATACTCTTCGCCTTGATGGTTTCTTGACTATTGTGTGGTTATCGATACTTGCATGTTTAGGATGCTTTGTCGGCTCTTGGTTGGCAGGGACGCCCTCTCTAATCATGCTGAAAGGTATAGCGTCTCCGTATGCCATTTTTGCATGCGTGGTAGTTTTCCATTCATTGTTGAGGAAAAATTTAAATGGATTGAAGTGGGTATTGCTTGGATTTGCTTTGTCAATGATTGTTAATATCTTTGTATTCCAGCCTGAGACACATGTGGTAAGAGGAGGGGTGAAATTGGAGGGCGATGCGGCCATTGCATTGGTTACAGGAGGCGTGTTGTTTTGGTCTAATCGTGTATCCACATTCTTAACCTTGCCAATTAAGGGGTGGTATCTTCAAGTGCCTACATGGTACTCGGCATTGGCACCATTATTTGTAGGAATTTTCTACTTGTTATATTCTGGTGGAAGTGGACGTTCTGCCGCATTGGCTCTATTTCTGTCAGCGGCTTTCTTGGTCATGGGACGAAAAAGTAGGAGTAGAATGAGATCTGTAAAGAAACATCTCTTGCTGACACTAACATGTATGGTTTTGGTGGTCGTGACATTTAGTGCAGCATATCGATTTGCCGCTCCAAAAGGTTTGTTGGGTGAGGATAGCCAAAAAAAGTTTGAGCGAATTGACGATAAAGGTCAAAAGAGTGCTATAGGGTTGCTAATTTCAGGAAGGCTTCATACTTTTACTGGACTAAGGGCATGTTTTGATAAACCGATAATGGGATTTGGAGCTAAAGCGATTGATCTTTGGGGTTATACCGAAGAAATGCTTGATCGATATGGAAATGAGCAAGATTACGAGAATTATAGGACTGCAAGTATGAAGGGTCTTGCACATGCAATTCCAGCACACTCGCATATTGTGGCGGGATGGCTCGATGATGGGATCTTTGGTTTACTGATGTGGTGTTACATACTCTATCTAATATATAGATATTTTGCAAAATGCACTGATGTCATACCACAATGGTATGGGTATTTTGCCGTAACCATACCTGGAGCAGTCTGGGATATTTTCTTCAGCCCATTTGGTGGACGAGTAGAGATGGGATTACTTGTAACCTGTTTATTGTTGGTAATGGCAATTAGGAGGGGACGGCTACAGATCCCAGACATAATGGAATATGAAGTTTTTAGTCATGCGCATTGAGCGAATTAAGGAAGTTGATGCGGTTCGTTTGGCTGCCAATTACTTGGTAGTTGTCATGCACAGTGTTTGTATATTTCAGTACATGACACCTGCGGAAAAAGAATCTGAAATTTTGAGGTTCTTTTCGCAAGTCTTGGCACCGATCGCTATGCCGACATTGTTCTTTATATCAGGGTATGTTCTTTTCGTTTCCTCGGATAACTATGTGAGCAAAATGCGGAAACGCATTGGACGATTGCTCATCCCGTATTTGTGCTGGAACCTAATATTTGTGTTAGGCTTTTGGGTGAGCTGTTGGTTCGGGTTGCGTAATGGATGCAAACAAGACTTCTCGGACATCTGGTTCTTCTTGGGGTGGTTTCGTCAAAAGCTTTTTAGCCTATCTGCCCCTCCTGCCGATATGCCTACTTGGTATTTGCGGGCTGTTTTTATATATGCCCTAGCCTCGCCATTGATTGAAATTGTCTTGAGAGGGAGGTGCCGTGCTATTCGTTTAGCAGTAATGGTAGTCCTGATTCTGTTTGCAATGTGGTATGTTTCGTCGTTCGGACTAGAATCGGACTTCGTTTATACATATCCAATTTATTCGATGCTGAGTTTCGCATTGGGAGCTTGGTTCTCTATTGCCAAGATTCAATTGTCGATTCTCTGGGATAGAAGATGGCTAATTTTCTTGTGCCTTGGTTTGATGTCGTTCTTGGTTCTTAGATTAACAAATATGCCAAGATATCTTGTCCCGGTCTTTCAGGCTGGGCAGTTTCTACTGCTTTTTGCGATAGCGAGGGTGGCCTTGTTGCCGTTTTACAAGAAACTGCCAGATGTCATGCGGGATTCGGCTTTTTTTGTGTATCTTTGCCATATTGCAGTACTCCCTCTGGTTGCACGATTCATTGCCTTGTGTATTAACGGGATTCCTCTCGGATGCAGTATTGCATTTGTGGTCTCGGTCATTGTTTCCATAGGCATCTGTATGTGCATCTACATGATTACATTAAGACTTTGTCCGATTCTTTCTAATGCATTAAATGGGCGACTTCGTATATGAATGCCGGAACGATACTTTCAATTGTCATTGTCAACTATAACTATGGACGCTTTCTTGAGACAGCGCTAACTAGTGTATTGACGCAAAAAACAGCAGATGTCGAATTGATTGTTGTGGACGGGGGAAGCAACGACAACTCTGTTGAGATAATAAGGCAATATGCTGATCAACTCGCGTGGTGGGTGAGCGAGAAAGATAAGGGGCAGAGCGATGCGTTTAACAAGGGCTTTGCTCATGCAAGTGGGCGATATCTTACTTGGTTGAATGCAGATGATGTAATGTTTCCCGGGGCGATCAGAAGGATATTGGAGACAATTAAGAGCAACCCTTCCTGTGAATGGTTCGCAGGTGGATGTTGCTGGTTGGATCCTGACTTACGCGTCCTGAGATGTTCGCGTGGAAGAAGGTTCTCAAGGATTCGTGCTGAAGCTGGGGATATTCAGGTGTATGCTCCATCATCTGTGTTTGCTCGGACTTTGTATGACCGTGTCGGCGGATACGTGGATGTCAACTGTAACTATGTAATGGATATTGAGTTGTGGAATCGATTTTATCGGATAGGGAAGGCTTCGTACCAGCCGATTCCGGGTTACAATTGGGGGCTTAGGCTACATCCAGATGCTAAAATGAGCGGACATAATTTCATCCAATCACCTACAAGTAATCCAACCCATCCAATTCACGCCAAGAAGGAGAGAGAGTATCAGAACGTCTTGTCTCGATATGCAACAAGTAGGATGTCGAGATTGAAATATGTCCTTTCGCTTGCTTTGGTTAAGAGCATTCAGGGAAGGATTGATACTTTAAGGTATCGCGGACGTCATTATAGCGAGGTCGGGAATGATTAATGGACTACAGATATGGGCTGCTGCCTATTGCAGATCGGTAATGGCTTTTTATGAAGCCTTAGCGAAGGAACTGAAGATTCCATTGTGTATCCTTTGTGAAGAAATTGAGAGCGACCGCTTTGAACTGGGGTGGGACAGGAATGAGTTCTCGCATCTGAATATCGTACAGGCTGGGAAAACCTTGGACGCGCGCCGGAAACAACTTATGGCGCATAAGGATTGGGCGCAATGGTTTTCGACATATCAAAGTAGCCCGCATGTCATTCAGATCATGGAAATGGCAAGTGAACTCGGATGCCGTATTGCGATAGGATCGGAAGCGCCAAGTAATGGCATTCGGCCATCTGTTCGGCGCTTCATCAAGTCAAGCCCGTTGTTTTATTTGATGCTGCGAAGACGTATTGCCAGTGCGGTTAAGATTGCTGATTTTATAGTTAATTACTCTGGGGATGAGTCGTTGGAACTGCAAAAGATTGGGTGGCCTGTCGATAAGATATTGCCATTTGGGTATTATCCGCCACCACTTCAAGGCCTACAGGCCCGAAAACGAACTGAGAAGGATTGGCGGCAATTTAAACTTCTCGTTACGGGTCGAATGGATTGGCGCAGGGGACAAGATGTTGTTATTGATGCGATGGCGATCTTGAAGGGGTGGGGGTATTCGCCAGAGGCTATTTTTACCCAAAAGGGAGAGTTGTTTGATTCTCTATGTGAGCGGGCCAAGACAGCGTCATTGAATGCGAAGTTTGTCGGTTTTGTGGAATACGACAGGCTCCTCGAATATTATGGCGACTGTTCTATCTTCATTGCGCCGGGTCGAGCTGAACCATGGGGAATGCGCATTAATGATGCTCTGAATGCTGGTGCCCCCCTTATCGTTAGCCGGGGGATGGGCGGGGCAAAGATAGTTCGGGATTATCGATGTGGATTGACATTCAATGCGGGCGATGCCGTAGACCTTGCCTATCAGATTAAGCGACTGATGGATTCACGGGATGAGTATCTGTCGCTTGCGGACGCTGTTGCTGGCGCTATCGAGGGGTGTTCGCCTCAGCGAAAAGCTCAGGAGCTCGTTCAGTTAATTGGAAAGCGTTTCCCAGAGTGGACATAATATCATGCGTGTGCTTGAGGTAGTGGCGGGGTTGCACAGAATCGGAGGGGTGACAACTTTCGTAGGCGGGCTTTCCAATGCACTAGTCGACCAGGACGTCGATGTGACAATTGCCACGTACCGTGCGACTGGCGGAGCGGATGATTTTATCCCGGACAGCCGTGTTCATGTTGCAGATGCACGCACTGTGCGGATCGAGGAGTATGATGTAGTTCATGTACACGGTCTTTGGGATCGAGATGTCTTCTGGGCAAGCGGTACGGCGTTGGCGCATGATTTGCCTCTTGTATGGTCACCACATGGAATGCTCGCCCCTTGGTCGTTGAAATTTAAAAGATGGAAGAAGATTCTTCCTTGGCATCTCTATCTTAAGCGACGATTAAAGCGGGCAAATGTCCTACACGTGACAGCGGGCAATGAGGCTCAATGGTTACGCGAGATGGGATTCCTCAATAGAATTGAGGTCGTTCCCTTAGGCGTAATGGTACGAAATGGGGACAAAGGGCCTGAGCCGGGGAAGCGAGTTTTATTTGTTGGTCGCCTTCATCCGGTAAAGGGACTAGAGAATTTGTTGCACGCCTGGGCGCTCGTACAGGCTGAGAATACGAGTGTTCCGTTAGGGTTTAGTCTAAATCTTGTTGGGATAGATGATGGTGGTTATCAGAGGACATTGGTTCATTTGGCCCATCAGTTAGGGATTGACCGTACGGTTAATTTCCTTGGGCCGATGTATGGTGAAGAACTTGAACATGAATATCAGCGGTCGTGGGTGAGCGTGCTGCCGAGCTTTACTGAGAATTTTGGAGGCGTTGTCATAGATTCTCTAGCTAATGGTTGCCCAGTGATTGCGTCTATAAATACCCCATGGGGCGAGTTGACTCAACGCCATTGCGGATGGTGGATCAGTAATGAACCTCGCGTCCTTGCTGGTGCTATTCTTGAAGCAATGCGGCTATCAGTGGAGGAAAGATTGAGGTTGGTGGGAAACGGGAAGAACCTGGTCGAGGAGTCGTACACATGGCAAGCTGTTGCCCGTAAGATGAGGGAAGTTTATGAGTCAATTGCCACACGATAAGACTGACAAGATTTCATCAGCAGATTCACGGTCGTTTGATGCTATACGATTGCTGGCAAACTATATGATCGTCCTTATGCATGCGTGGGCAGCGAGCCAGTATTGCGTTGAGGGGACAATTGAGTTTTCGGTGTGGAATTATTTATGTAACTCGTTTGCGGCGGCCGCAATGCCGGCGCTCTTCTTGATGAGCGGGTATCTGCTGATGGCAGATTTTACGCCGCAGGTAGTAAGGGGGAAATTTTATCGACGCTTCAAACGATTGCTTGTGCCACTACTTGCCTGGAATCTTTTTTTTGTCGTATTTTATCTGACGCTTTCCCGATTCGTTCCTCGTATTTCGGCAAGAGTCGCTTCATTCAATCTTGAGACAGTTGGTGGAGTCGTAAATAAAGTGATCGGACTGATCGATCGTCCTCTTGACGCGCCGCTCTGGTATCTGAAGACTGTTTTCATCTATTCGCTTTTCGCCCTTCCTGTCTGGTGGGTGCTTCAGAAGCGAAAGGCGCACTTTTTGTATCTGATCTCTTTGATTGTCTTGGTTGCCTCTGTTTTTACTCCATTAGGGCAGCCAATGAAGTATTCCTTTCCTGCATATTCCGTCTTCGCTTTTCTGATGGGATGCCACTTAGGGTATAAGAAAGTGTCTGTCTTTAAAATGTTCTCGAATAAGATTTGGTTGATTTGTCCGCTAATAGGAAGCGTGATGGTTTACGCTTGGCTCGTTGCGACTCACGGACAATATGAGATATGGAGGGATATTGGTTTTATTCTGATGTTGCCATTTCTTTTTTCGATCGGTCCTTGCCTTGCGCAATACTTTGAGAAGATTCGTTGTTATCCTTTTGCGTTGAGGTCGTCATTCTTTGTCTATGCGGGGCATTTTCTGTTTTGCTCAATACTATTACATGTGTTTGCGGGTAAGGTTATCGGGAATTGTGGAAATGGCCAGAGCATCTTAACGGGATTGATCGCGATCTTTTGTTTGGCCGGGGTTGGACTCAATCTGCTTGCCTATAAGTTGGGCAGGGCTTGTCTTGGAAAATGGTTTGGCATTTGGGACGGAAGCTTGTGACCATGAAACTAACAGCAGAGAATAGCGCCCGTGTTCGCGATATTTCCTTTGTCGCAATCTGTTGCGTTGTATCGCAGCACTTCTGTCTGTTAACCGGTTATGGAACGTCTAACCACAACCTGTTCAGCGAGGCTGTCTGGCGTGCGATCCTCGATTGGCCGGTTTCGTGGTTCTTTTTGATTAGTGGGTTCTTCCTCGTTAAGCAGTGGGATGGAGGACTTCTGTGGTGGTGGCAAGCGTGTGCGAAAAGAATTCAGACGCTCTTATTGCCGTATATTGTATGGTGCGCAATAGGGACTGCCCTCATGTGTTGCTATGGAAGAAATGTCTCGCTTTCAACTCTTGGGAAAGATCTCGGCATCACAAGTGCGTTTCCGGTTATTGCACCACTTTGGTATGTTCGTAATCTGTTGGTGTTGTGTTTGTTTTCGCCTGTGATCGTTCCGTTGTGTAAATTGTTGAGCGCTCAGAGGTGGGGGATGGTTACGATGATGGGTGTGATGTTCTCTTTCATGTTATTACCGTTGCCGGCTAAGCGCATTTGGGTTATGCCAATTCTTTATTTTGCACTAGGAATAATCATTGCTTTTGGTGGAAAATTCCCAGCTGTTGATCGGAGAATTGTATTGGGAGGGTTGTGCGGAGTTCTACTGATGATCGTCTGCAACTCGGTGTTTTTCCGTATGGAATTGCCGGCCTTACGGTTTATATTCAATTTCTTTGCTATTGGAAGCGTCTGGTTGTTTTATGATGTTCTATTCCTCAAAAGGCATATCTGCAGTCAGCTTTCGAAATCTAGTTTCTTTGTTTACTGCGCGCATGGCATAATCATGTTACCGATTTATAACAGCCCAAGTTTGATTCAATGTCCGTATGGGCATCTTGCGGGTGTGGTTTTGTGGGTGACGATCTCATGCGGTACTGTTGTTTTCTCAATCATGTGTGCACATGTGTTGAAAGCCTGTTGCCCAGCGGCATTCAAGATTTTGACAGGTGGAAGAGGATGAACTGATGAAACGTCTCTTTGTGACGGGTGGAAGTGGTTACATTGGTAGCGTCGTTGTCCGGCGTTTGCTTGAGCGTGGCTATAAAGTTACGGTCTTTGACAATCTAGAGCGTGGGCATCGGTGCAATGTCGATCCGTCGGCAGAATTGATTGTCGGCGACTTGCGTAACGAGGGTGAGATTCGAGAAGCTATGCGTACAGTTCGTCCAGAGGCCGTGTTTCATTTCGCGGCGTATGCACTTGTTGGCGAGAGCATGGCGAACCCGATGATGTACTTTGAGAACAACGTCAAGGGTGGAGTGAATCTGCTTTCGGCGATGGAGGATGTCGGATGCAAGCGGCTCATCTTCTCGTCGAGCTGCGCCACATACGGTGTCCCGCCAAGTCTGCCGATTGAGGAGACCATGCAGCAGAAGCCGACGAACCCCTACGGACATTCCAAGCTGATGTTCGAGCAGATGTGTACTTGGCTTCAAGAGACGAGGGGATTCAAGCCGACGTTCCTGAGGTACTTCAATGCGGCTGGCGCGGCGTTGGGCATGGTCGAAGATCATGAGCCGGAGACGCATATCATCCCCAATGTGCTGAAGGTCGCCTTGGGGCAGAAGGAGCTTGTTCAGGTGTTTGGCGACGACTATCCCACGCCGGACGGGACATGTATCCGCGACTATGTGCATCTTGAGGATTTGTCAAGCGCACACATACTTGCACTTGAAAAGGAGGCTTTGGGGGCGTTCAACCTTGGAACGGGGCAGGGGATATCCGTCAAAGAGATTGTGGAGGCGTGTCGCAGGGTGACGGGACATCCAATCCCCGTGAAGATGTGTCCGCGTCGTCCTGGCGATCCGCCGGCATTGTATGCAAGCGGGAATAAGGCTCGCAAGGTAATGGGATGGAATCCAACGCAGAGCGATGTTGAAACGATTGTGAGGGACGCCTGGTCGGCGCACCAGCGTTGGCCGAATGGATATGTGGAGGCATGACATGTTTTCAATCTTGATTTTGACATACAACGAAGAACAGAATCTGAACGAGTGCTTGGATTCAATTTCATGGTGTGATGATATTTGGGTGCTGGATTCTGGCTCATCTGATAAAACCGTGGAAATTGCCAAAAGCCGTGGATGCAAACTCCTGTCTCGGAAGTTTGACAACTTCGGTGATCAGCGGAATTATGCAATCGATAACGCGCAGTTCAAGTACAAATGGGTATTCGATCTCGATGCGGATGAACGTTTCACGCAAGAATTAAAGGCAGAGTGTGAAGCAGTTATTGAGAAAGATGAGAAGAGCGCCTATTATTGTTCGTACAAGAATATCATGTGGGGAAAATGGTTGAAGCATTCAACCAACTTCCCTGTTTATCAGATGCGGCTCCATAAACTTGGAGAAATCCGCTTTGAGCCATTTGGCCATGGGCAGAAGGAGGGGCCTGCAGAAAGAGGGATTGGCTATCTAAAAGAGCCATATATTCATTACAATTTTTCCAAAGGACTTAAAGACTGGTTCGCCAAGCATGTGGAGTATGGGTACCGCGAAGCATTATTGCGTATCGAAGAAGATGAGAATCCCTTGTCATTTAATGGGAAAGATAAGATATCCAGAAGGAGGAGACTAAAAAGACTTTCCTACCATGTGCCATTCCGTCCATTGTTTAAATTTCTTTACACATACTTCTGGCGATTAGGGTTTCTGGATGGTTTTGCCGGATTTCAGTTTTCATTGATGCAGGTGTGGGCTATCTTTATGTATGATTCCATTTATAAGGACATGAAACGACAAAGGAAGAATCAGTGACACTCAGGTTAACAGGAGATTGGTTACCGAAGTCGCCTTTGCAACTGGAAGGAGGGGCTTTGTGCATTGGTAATCTAGAGTGCGCGTTTTCGGATGGTGCTATTGAGAGCGCGAAAGCATACACAAGTTTATTGCCATTACGTAGTATTGATAATGTTTCTTCAAGTGGCTTTGCCGCGCTTTCATTGGCGAATAATCATGTTTATGATGCTGGAGTAGAAGATTTTGATCGAATGATTGAGGCGCTTCATGAACATTGTCCAGATATTCAATTCTTCGGAACGGTAGACTGCCCCTATGCCGATTTGGTTATTGATGGGCGGCATATTGCAATAATTGGAAGCCTGGAGCCTTGCCGCAGTCGCGGGCGGCGGATTTTTAAGCAAGAGGATGTTCTTGCTTTGATTCGTAAGATTCAAGATGACTTTGATCTTGTCTATGTGTTTCCTCATTGGGGTAAAGAAGGTGAGTATACGCGCTATCCAGCCCCATGGCAGCTGAAATTGGCTCGACGTTGGATTGATGGTGGTGCTGACGGTGTATTCGGAAGCCATAGTCATGTGTTTCAAGGACGAGAGTTCTACAAGGGTAAACCGATATATTATTCTTTGGGCAATTTTCATTTCTCGCATCCTGAGAGCAAATTGTATGAAGGAACCGATGTCGGGTTGTGCGTGGAATTTCAAGATGGCAAGGTGGGGGAGCGTTTTGTGCGTGAAGGTGCGTTGATTGAGGATGAGGCAGAAGTCAAATATCTGAAAGAAGTGCGCGAGTCTATAAGTGCCGCCCTTATGAATTGGACGACATGGAAATGGGCTCGTGCGGTTGGACCATTTAATCTGAAGAAGAATACGGCAAGTTGGCGCATCCGCCTGCGTAAGAATCTTGTAAAGTCGTTCCCTAAGTTTCTCGTGTGGCAGCTCCTCCCGCAGACGCTGTTTTTTAGGATTGCAAGCATGTGGCGGTGAGTCGCAATGCTATCGCTATGTATGGTGTGACAATAGAACGCGTGCGAGAATTTTTGAAGAAGCATACCGTAAATGGTGTCCCTAAGGTCACCGAAAGGCAGCATTATGTTCCTGTCCATTATCTTGAGGCCTGGCGAACTGGGAGGAAAATTGCCGCTAAGATAGGGAAGAATGTGCCAAAGATGGTGGGGCTAAGAGACGCCGCAGTGAAGAGTTGGTGTTATGAGTTTGCGCCATTATCACTTGTTGAGCTTGAAACGATTATAGATTGTGTTGAGCCTAAATTTGAGTATGAGCTTAAAATGCTGTCCATGTTGCTTGCTATAAGTGTAATTCCTCAATTGGCTGGAAGAGTCGCCAATAATTCAGATGATGGCGAAGCCGAGCTTATGCTCAATACGATACAGAACCATGGGCTACTGATTCCTGAAGCCAAGAAATTATTTAATATACGCTATTTGGCAACAGCATCTAATCCAGATCTTGCGAATAAAGGTTTTGAGTTGTTTCGAAAAGAGGGCGGCGAACGTTACATGACAGGACTGGAGAATTCGGCCTGGCCATATCTAAAAAAGGCCAGAGACGGACATATCGGTTTTTTACGAGAAGTAAAGACAGGGATTCGCTTAATTGAATATATATTCCTACAGATGTTCAGGACGCCAAAGTTGGATGCTGTTTTTAGCAGTGCTGCCGCTGGGACTGAAACCCCACCAAATTATGCTGCACACATGATTCCATATTTCAGATTTATATTTGCGATTAAGACTACTTGTGAGGTTGTAGCACATTTTGAAGATTTCGAGTTCAGACTTGTTCGGAATGCGTCTGATTGCGGTTTTATAACTAGCGACTATCCTTTTGTGCATCTAGACAAGGAATCGTTCTATGAGTTTTTGTTTCCCATATCACCAAAAATGGTGCTGTATATGGGAAGAAAAGGGAACATCAACTCCTTGTATCCACATTTATTGTCGCCTGATAGAAGTGCAATAATGTCGATAAACAGTGCGATACAAAAGTCGGCTGTCAACCAGACGTTCGCGTGTACTTGCGAGGAGTTGTGAGTAAGGTGTAGGTTCTATGCTGAAGGGAATTAAAGGTGTTGTTGAGATAATTCCGTACTGCATCGGCAGCCTTCTCTCTAAGGTGCCGTTTTCATGGCGGTTGGGGAAGGTGTATGTGCGGATGCGTGAAGAATGTGCGCGGACGCTGGAGTGGTCGGACGCGGAGAAGGAACGGTATACGGTCAAGAAGTTTCGGATAATTTTTGAATATGCGAGGGAGCGCTTCCCGTGTTATCAGAAGCTGTATGAGAGGGCGGGGGTTCTGGATCTGGAAGTGAAGTCATTTGCAGACATTGCGAAGATACCTGCTATTGACAAGGTATGGGCGAGAAGGCACTTTCAGGAGTTTAAGGGTGCGTACCGGCTCAACACTGGTGGGTCGAGCGGGGAGCCGACGGCGTTCTGGGCAGATAAGGACTGCTGGGGGCGAGAATGGGCGCACATGCACACGATATGGGGCATGCTGGGTTACGACTATCGGGATCTGAAGCTGGCCATTCGGGGTAGGAATCTCGGCGGGCGGCCGTTCTCCTACAACCCTGTTCACAACGAGTACATCATCAACACCTACCTGAGTGTAAAGGATTATGCGCCGAAGCTAGAGAAGTTGTTCAAGAAGCGGAATGTGAAATGGTTCCATGGGTATCCGAGCTCGATCTACCAGTTCATCCTTGAATGCGAAGAGGTGTTCGGGAAGGATGGAACGCAGAGGTTGTTCCGGACGGTACGAGGGCTTCTGCTCAGTAGCGAGTTCCCATTGCCATACATGAAGGAGAAGTTCAACGAGTATGGCCTTAAGTGGATTTCATGGTATGGGCATACGGAAATGTGTGTGTTGGCGTATGACGGGAATTGTGACAACAGGTATCGTCCGTTTGCCACATACGGTCTTGCGGAGGTTGAGAACGGGCATCTGATCGGAACTAGCTTTCATAATTTTGACATGCCGTTGATTCGTTACGACACAGGAGACTTGGTCGAGGCGACGAAAGTTTCTGCCGGCGGCATGGTAGAGGAGTTTGCAATCAAGGAAGGACGTAGTGGAGATTTCATCGAGGACAAGCACGGCAAGAAGATTCCTCTGACGGCTCTGATCTTTGGCCGTCACCACAAGGCGTTTGATGTCGCCGACTATATTCAGATCGGGCAGACAGAGCCGGGCAAGGCGACGTTGTATGTGACGATGAAGAATTGTGGGAGTGTTGGTGACATGGTAAAGCTTTTTGATCTGACGAATGTAGATGTTGATTTTGATTTTAAGGTTGTGGAAAAGCCGCTACGGACGGCGATGGGGAAGTTGAAGTTGAGAGTATAAGTGTTCGGCGGTCGTGTTGAAAGAGAAGGAAGAAGAGCATTCTCACATTTCGGAAGGATGGTAGTAATCTGGTTACGGCGTTGTGCGATTTCAATTTTGGATTGTTTGCTGGTTTGGTTGAGGGGACAAAGAACTCAAAGGAAAGATTATGAAACAGATACTTCAATCATTCAAGACAGGTGAGATGTGGTTGGCGGAGGTGCCGGCACCGCTGTGCAAAGGGAAGGGTGCGGTCGTAAGGACTTGCGCGAGCTTTGTGAGTGCGGGAACGGAGCGCATGCTCGCTGAATTCGCCAAGAAGGGCATCATCGGCAAGGCGCTTCAGATGCCGGACCAGGTGAAGAAGGTCATCCGCAAGATGAAGACGGAGGGTTTCTTTGCCACGCTTGAAAAGGTACGGGCGAAGCTCGACCAGCCGATCCCGCTTGGGTATTCGTCTGCAGGAATCATTGTCGAGGCGGGGAAGGATTCAGGGAACTTCAAGGTTGGCGACAGAGTCGCTTGCGGTGGAGCTGGATTCGCGAACCATGCTGAATACGACTATGTGCCAAGGAACTTGATGGTCAAGATTCCGGAGGGGGTCAGTTTTGAGGATGCGAGTGCGGCAACGGTGGGGTCAATTGCCTTGCAGGGGGTGAGACAATGCGAGGTGCGGTTGGGGGAGACCGTTGCTGTCATCGGTCTTGGCTTGATGGGCATCCTTGCCGTTCAGATGCTCAAGGCGAGTGGTTGCCGGGTTGTTGGATTTGATCCAAATGCAGAGCGGTGCAAGCTGGCGAGGGATTTAGGGTGCGACGAGACTGTCAGCGGAGATCTGGCTTCAGCGGCAATGGCATTTAGTGAGGGGCAGGGCGTGGATGCCGTGTTGATCACGGCGGCAACCCATTCCGATGAACCTGTTACGGTGGCGGCTGAGATCTGCCGCAAGAAAGGGAAGGTCGTGGTGACGGGACTGGTTGGGATGAATCTCCCACGAGACCAGTACTACAAGAAGGAGATCGATTTCAGGTTGAGTTGTTCATACGGTCCTGGCCGGTATGATCCTGTGTACGAGGAGCAGGGAATAGACTATCCGATTGGTTATGTACGCTGGACTGAGCAGCGTAATATCGCGGCGTTCCTGCACCTTGCTGCGGAAGGGAAGGTGACGCCCGGGAAGCTCGTGACGCATCGATTCAAGTTCGATGATGCGCTTGATGCGTATCAGGTGCTGCTGGGGATCAAAAAGGAGCCGTATCTCGGGATTGTGCTGGAGTATGGGGAACAGGGTATGGGGAATGGGGAACGGGTTGAGAGGAGGGTTGATTTCAACCGTGTAGAACATGGAGAACGTGTAGACAGTGTAGGTGTGAGTTTTGTCGGGTGCGGGAACTTCGCCAAGGCGGTACTGCTGCCGACGTTGAAGAAAACGCCTCATGTAATGTTTCGCGGTATCTGCACCGCGAGCGGCATGAACTGTGGGGAGACCGGAAGGAAGGAAGGTTTCGCATTTGCCGCCACGGACGAACAGGAGATATTAAGGGACGATGGCACGAATCTCGTTATGGTGACGACACGCCATGATATGCATGCGCGACAGATCATGACGGCATTGAAGTCGGGGAAGTATGTGTTCTCCGAGAAGCCACTTTGCATCAACGAGGAAGAGTTGGCCCAATTGCTGGATGGTCGTGTAGAAGAGGGGCGCTTGAATAAGATCATGATCGGATTCAACCGGCGTTTTAGTCCTCATGCAAAGTTGCTCAGGGACTATTTTGCGGCCCGAAAGCTTCCTCTTGTCATGCACTATCGCGTCAATGCGGGTTCCATCCCAAAGGATGTCTGGATTCAGGATCCAGATGTCGGTGGTGGGCGTCTTGTGGGGGAGGGATGCCACTTCATCGACTTCATGAGCTATGTTTGCGGAGCGAAGGTCGCCAAGGTTCAGGCAATGTGCGTTCAGATGGAATCTGCAAGCGAAACGCCGGAAGATTCCGTTAGCATCAATCTTCAATTTGAGGATGGAAGCGTTGGGACATTGGAGTATGTCGCGCTTGGCGATACGACCTTGCCGAAGGAGTGGTGCGAGATCCATGGGGACGGTTCCACGGCAACGATGGATAATTTCTGCAAGACGGTTTGCTCCGGCAAGCTTGGCAAGAGAAAGTTGAAGGGGAAACAGCAGAAGGGATTTGCCGAGGAGTTGGCGGCGACGATTGGGGCGGTAAAGGATGGCAAGCCCATGCCAATTCCATTTGCCGACATCCTTAACGTCACCAAGACCACATTCGTTGCATTGAAGGCGATTAAGAGCGGGCAGACAGAATCCGTCGGCTGAAAATGCCTAAATTAGGCCTCATATTTCGTACATCCATTCACTTGAAGCCAATACAGGTTTGGTTTCAAGTGTGGCGGCGTATTCAGAAGAAGTTAGGACCGCATCCGAAGTGTGGAACAGGGGCGTTGCCCGAGTTTGCGTTCTTGAACACAACCGCCAAACCGAAGGGATGGAATGACGAATCTCTTGAGTTGCTGTGGCGTTACAATCTGCACTATTTCGATTATCTGAATCGTGTGGATGATTCGCATCTGCCATTTATCCTTCGGTGGGTCAACGAGAATCCTCGTGGCAGTTTCCCAGGGTGGGATCCGTATCCAACGTCGCTTCGCATTGTCAATTGGGTTAAATGGCTTGTGAGAAATGCGCATGCAGATCATCTTGAGCGTGCCAGGGATTCGCTAAAAGAGCAGACCGCTTGGTTGCGCTCTCGACTTGAATACCAACTTCTGGCAAATCATCTGCTTGCCAATGCCAAGGCACTTGTCTTTGCGGGGAAATATCTTGACCAAAAGGATTGGTACGAGAAGGGGTTGTCGATCTATCGGCAGCAACTGCCCGAACAGACCTGTTCCGATGGGATTAATTTTGAACGCAGTCCCATGTATCATGCAATCATCTTCGAAGACATGCTTGACTTGGCAGAATACACAGACGATCCGTTGTTCAAGGATTATGCCGCAAGGATGGCTGATGGCATGAGGTTGTTGACTGGTCCTGACGGTAAGATCGCCAAGTTCAACGATGCGGCAGAGGGGATTGCAAAGCAGCCGGCCGAGCTGCTTGCGAGAGCGGAGAAGTTTAGCCGTGTAGAGCGTGTAGGAGGAGGAAGGGATAGCCGTGTAGAACGTGCAGAACGTGTAGGAGGAGGGGGAAGGGGTAGCCGTGTGGAGCGTGTAGAAGGAGGGGGAGGATCGGGATTCTTGAGGATGGAAGCGGGCGAGTGGGCGCTTATTGCGAAATGCGGTGAGATCGGTTCCTCTTATCAGCCAGGACATGCGCATGCAGACACCTGGAGCTTTGAGCTTTGGAAGTCAGGCAAGAAGCTTATCGGAGATACGGGATGCTCGACATACGTTCCCGGCCCGATTCGCAGCTATGAGCGCAGTACAAAGGCACATAATACTGTGGTTGTTGATGGACAGAATTCTAGCGAGGTCTGGGCAAGCCATCGCGTTGGCCGCAGATTTGACAGGAAGCGCCACAGGCGTGAGTTTGAATTGACGGATTATGGTCTTAACGGCGTTGACCATCTTGATGGCAAGGGCGAGCATGATGTAGAAGTCAGGTTTCATCTCCCGCCAGGTGTCGCGAAGTCGGACATAGCCATCGACTGCCCAGGTGAGGTCTCGTGGGAAACTTGCTACTTTGCCGAGGGATGGAATCTCCGCAAGCCGGGCATTTGCGCAGTGTTCCGTCAGAAACTGCAGTTTCCTTGCAAGATCGAATGGACAATTAAATGAAGATACTGTTTTTCAGCCATTACTATACGCCGGAGGGGAATGCCCCGGCAACGAGAGTCAGTGCGCTTTGCGAACGTTGGGCGAAGGCTGGGCATGATGTCACGGTCATTACGTGTCCGCCGAATGTTCCCAATGGAGTTGTCTACGACGGCTATGCAAACAAGCGCACGAGCGAAGAGATCAACGGCGTGAAGGTTGAGCGCGTGAAGTTGTACATTGCCGCGAACAGGGGCGCGGTAAAACGCATGTTCAATTTTTTGAGCTACTTCTTCAAGGCGTTGCTTGCCGCGTTGAGGTTGCCGAAGCCGGATGTCGTGGTGGCGACAAGTCCGCAGATTTTCTGCGGGTACGTGGGCGTGTGGTACAAGCGGCTCAGGCGTGTTCCGTTGGTGATCGAAATACGGGACATCTGGCCGGAGTCAATGGAAGCGGTCGGGGCGAAGATTCCGAGACTCGCATACAAGGCCCTTGAGATGGTAGAAAGGACGATGTACAGGGCGGCGGATAGGATTGTGACGGTTGGGGAGGGATACAAGGCGCGGTTGCGAGAGAAGGGAATCAAGGCGGAGAAGATGTCGATTATCATGAACGGAACCGATCTTGCCGTCTATCAGCCGAGGCCCAAGAACGAGGAGTTGTTGAAGAAGTATGGATTGGACGGCAAATTTGTCGTGAGCTATATCGGAACAGTTGGCATGGCATGCGGGCTGGAGGTTGTGCTGGAGGCGGCGGAAATAATTAGCCGTGTAGAGGGAGAGAAGGGGAGAAAAGAGGAAAGTGATGGAGTTAGGAGTGAGGGAGTGTGGGATGTTGTCTTTGTAATCGTTGGGGATGGGGCGCATAGGGTACAGTTGGAGGAAGATGCGAAGAGGCGTGGGCTGAAGAATGTGGTGTTCACGGGGCGCCAACCGAAGAGCTCTATGCCCGATTGGATCGCTTCCAGTGATGCGAACCTTGTGCATCTTAAGGCGTCTGGACTCTTTACCACGGTTATGCCGAGCAAGATATTTGAGAGTGCCGGTTGCAAGCGTCCGATCATCATGGGAGTTGATGGCTATGCCAAGAAGCTTGTGCAGGATGCCGGGGCGGGTCTTGACATGAAACCGGAAAGTGCCGAGTCGCTTGTCGAATGCGTCAATAGGCTTGTGGCCGATCCTGAACTATGCCGTCGCCTAGGAGAGAATGCCTACATCAACATTGCAAAGGTTCACAACCGAGACAAACAAGCTGAGGATTATTTGAACATTTTGAAGGAGATGAAGTGAAGATTATATCTGTAGTAGGGGCGAGGCCTAACTTCATGAAGGTTGCGCCGTTCTGCCGGGCACTCAAGGCGTACTCAGACGTCCAGCATATTCTGGTGCACACAGGACAGCACTATGATGTAAGGATGAGCGAGCAGTTTTTCAAGGAGCTGGACATACCTAATCCGGACATCAACCTTGAAATCGGATCAGGAAGCCATGCCGAACAGGTAGGGCGTACCATGATTGCATTTGAGAAGGTGTTACGGGCGGAGAGGCCGGACTGGGTAGTGGTGCTTGGTGACGTCAATGCAACGTGCGCATGTTCCATTACGGCAAAGAAGGAGCATGTCAAATGTGCCCACATCGAGGCGGGCTTGCGAAGCCGTGACATGAATATGCCGGAGGAGATAAACCGACTTGTCACAGATCGGTTGAGCGATTTGTTATTTACTCCAGATCGTCTGAGCAATGCCAACTTAAATGCGGAAGGTGTTCCAGACGAGAAGATAAAGTTTGTCGGCAACATCATGATTGATACACTTGAGCGAGAACGCGAGAAAGCGGTGGCGTTAGACATCAACCAGATTGCTCGCGAGAACCTGATAGACGAGTTGTTTGGACGTGATGTTCCTGCGCTTGAGGATCGCGGGTATGTTGCAATGACGATGCACCGTCCGAGCAATGTGGACCAGCGGGAGACATTGGAACCTGCGATGAGATTCTTCCTTGATGAAGTCACGAAAGAATATCCAATGGTATGGGCAATCCACCCTCGGGCTCAAAAGATGCTGAAGGAGTTTGGGCTTTGGGATGAGGTCATTGCCAACCCAAACATGATACTTGTCAAACCATTAGGGTATCATGCGATGCTTCGTCTCAACATGGGTGCTCGATTGTTTATGACCGATTCCGGAGGTTTGCAGGAAGAGTGTTGCGTTCTGGGGACTCCTTGCCTTACAATGCGGTGGAATACGGAAAGGCCGATTACGCTTATGGAGAACGGAGGTGCATCTATCCTTGTTGGCAATGCGGTCGAGAAGATGCGCGAGGCCTATCGTAGTCAGATCAATGCTGAACGTCATGCGATGCGTCCCGAATTATGGGATGGCAAGACCGCAGAGCGGATTGCCAAGGTTCTTGTAGAATCGTAGATTTCTTGAAGGCAAGGAGTACGGAAAATGAATGTGTGGTTGATAGTTGTCATTCTGGGAATAGTCATTATTGCATGTCTAGTTGCTCTGAAACTTGTTAATGCTGTTTTGGGAAAGCGCTTCGATAAGGATTGGGAGAAAATGTCGCCAGAAGAGCGATGGAAGTTGCAGAACGAGGCGCGGAAGATGAATGTTTAGTATCTTCAGCTTAGAGCTAAAGGAAAGGAATTATGAATACAATAAATGTTGGTATAATTGGGTGTGGGTTCGTCGGTGGAGCGCTCAAGGCATGGCTTGAGGCGAACAACAAGGAGTGCAAGCTGTTCATAAGCGACCCGCAAAAGGGTTACAATGATGACATGAGCGGAATCGACATCGCATTCTTGCAGATACATGTGCCAACTGAAGATGACGGCACGCAGGACCTTGCGCTCATGAAGGAGTTGATCCGTAAGTTGCCAGATGTGCCGGTGTTTGTAAGGACAACGATCTTGCCAGGGACGAGCGAGTTGCTTTCAAAGGAGACCGGGCATCAGGTCTGCTATATGCCCGAGTTCCTCACCGAACGTACGTACATTGATGACTTCAAGAAGCAGCCGATGGTCTTCACCGGTTCTATCGAGCTTCTCTGTCGGATATTTAAGGGTAAGACGTTTACGACGATGACGCCATTGGAGGCCGAGATCACTAAGTATTGCCACAATGTCTTCGGGGCGTACAAGGTGACATACTTTAATGCCGTGTATGACTATTGTCAGAAGATGGGTGCGGATTGGGCACGCGTACATGCGGGAATGTTGCTTTCCGGATATATCAATGACATGCATACCATGGTGCCGGGTCCGGATGGCAAGTTCGGGTATGGAGGGAAGTGCTTCCCGAAGGATGTCAATGCCTTTGCGAAGATGACGGAGGGGACGCCGTTAGGTACTCTCCTTGCTCCGTTACATACATTGAATGTCCAGTTCCGTGGAGTGGAGGAGAGGATTTAGTTGTTAGTTTAAAGTTTCAAGTTTAGATTCTTGAGTGCTAAGTTGCTAGTGGTGCGTTGTTAGTGGGAGTCGTATGCGGTGACAAGAAAAGATATAATCTTAAGCAGCGGTCATTGCTTCTGAGGCAATGACCTAGGCTAATCATTATATCAATTTTCGCATAAAGCCTTTTACCCCCACCCGCTATTTTCTTAAGCTTGTTTTCCTCGATGGCTTCGCCTGCAGCAGTTGGATGACATAGACCATGTATATCGCAAACAAGATAGTCGGGGGATTCCTGAATCCGCTCGTGATCGGGATGATGCTGATCGCGGTGGGCGGCGTATTGCTTTGGCGCGGGTGGCGGAAGACCGGATTCGGGTTTCTAGGCGTGTCATTTGCCTGGTTCTGGTTATGGGGTACGCCGATGATGTACCGCTGGATCGGTGGCTCGTTAGAGCGCGAGTGGCCGGTGGTCATGGCAGAGGACGCGCCCAAGGCCGATGCGATCGTATTGCTGGGCGGCGGCATGGGGGCGAACACGAACGCCTATCCATACGCGGAGATGTGGAATGGAGCTGACCGGGTTTGGCATGCGGCACGCCTCTACAAGGCAGGCAA
>JAEEGL010403594.1_pt1 | contig 22988 bp, 18 predicted proteins | sample 9134231 | NCBI WGS metagenome assembly JAEEGL01 (sample SAMN16246548, study PRJNA631951) | gut metagenome | biome: gut microbiome; feature: rumen; material: fiber-attached | host: Bos | place: Iran: Karaj | collected 2018-10
CTGATCATCAACGCCGATGACCTCGCCGGCGCGGAGCAGCTCCGGGATCTTGTGCTGCAGCGCGATCCCGCCTTCAGCGTCCGCATCGAGAACATCGGACCTGTGATCGGAGCTCACTGCGGACCCGGCACCTTGGCCCTTTGCTTCCTCGGAAAAAAAGAAAGAAAACTCTGATCTGAAACAGTTAAAATCCCCGGAACCAAAGCGTTCCGGGGATTGTTTTTTTCCGGGATCAGGAATTCTTTTCTTCCTCCAGTGCCTTCTCCATGCTCTCCTGGATCTCCGGGAAAGCGGACAGCATCGGCTTGACTTCCTTTTTCTTCAGCCGGCGGTCGATGTAGTTCTTTGTGATCTTCCGCACCAGCCCGCTGAGAACGATGACGCCGATCAGGTTCGGGATGGCCATCAGCCCGTTGAAGGTATCGCTCAGGTTGATTGCCAGGGCCGTGTCCAGAATGCCCGAAGCGAGGATCGCCGCCAGGAAAAGGACCTTGTAAACGATCGTTGACTTCGTGCCGAAAAGGAATTCCCAGGCCTTTTTGCCGTAGAAGCTCCAGCCGAGGCAGGTGGAGAAGGCAAACAGCGTGACGGCGGCCGCAACGAAGATCCCTCCGAAGGAGCCAAAGCTCTTCGTGAAGGCTTCCGTGGTCAGGCCGAGATCGGTAATGCCGCTCAGGGACTCGCCGGTCTCGAGATTGACCACGCCGCTGGTCAGGATCACCAGCGCCGTCATCGTGCAGACAATGATCGTGTCCATAAACACTTCAAAGATGCCCCAGATGCCCTGCGTTGCCGGCTCCTTGACGTCGGAGGTGGAGTGCACCATAACTGAGGAACCGAGACCCGCCTCATTGGAAAAGACGCCGCGCTTGAAGCCCCAGGTCATCGCCTTGGCAATGACCGCGCCTCCGACACCGCCTGCAGCCGCCCGGAAATTGAAGGCGCCGCGGAAGATCGCGCCGAATGCCGGCAGCAGCTGGCCCGCATTCATGATAATGATGATCAGGCTGCCGAGAATATAGAAAAGCGCCATAAAGGGGACGATCTTTTCATTCGTCTCGGCGATCCGCTTCAGACCGCCGATGATGACCAGGAAGGCCACGATCATCAGCACGGCGGCAATGATCAGCCCGCCGGTCATATCGGAAGCCAGAGCGGCATTCCCGCTCAGGTCCGCCGCGGAGGTCAGGATGCTTTCCCGGATCGTGGAGATCTGGCTCATATTGCCGATACCGAAGGAGGCAATGACCGCAAAGATGCTGAAGAGCACCGCCAGCACCTTACCGACCGTCTTCAGGTTCTTTTTTGCGCCCAGGCCATCCCGCAGATAATACATGGCTCCGCCGGACCATTCCTTTTCCCGGTTGCGGCGCCGGAAATAGATGCCCAGCACGTTTTCCGAATAGTTGGTCATCATGCCGACGACGGCCGCGATCCACATCCAGAAAACGGCGCCGGGCCCGCCCATCGTGATGGCATAGGCTACGCCGGCGATATTGCCCGTGCCGATCGTGGCCGAGAGCGCCGTACAGAGCGCCTGGAACTGGCTGATCGAGTTTTTGTCCGAGGATTTGGTCGTCGACTTGTGGAAGAGCTTTCCGATCGTTTCTTTCATGGTATGCCCGAAATGGGTAAACTGGAAGAAACCGGTCAGAACCGTCATCAGAATGCCCGTGCCGATCAGCAGGGTCAGCGCGGGAACACCCCAGACTACATCGTTGACGGCGCTGTTGACTGAAGCGATGGTGTTGGTCAGGTTATCCATGAAAAAAGCCCCTTTCATCCGACTGTCTGAACCCCGGCCGACAAAAAAACGGAGAAAACCGAAAAGTTCTCTCCGCTTAAAACAAAAACATTCCCCGGTCCTGACCCGGGATCTCTTTCCGTCCTTTTGCCTGAGAGATTTGACACTGCGCCATTGCACCTTCGGCACCGCCCGGCCGGGCGGCTTCTCCGGAATGTCGTCCACACGCAGTCTTTGAACCTGAGAGCGTTACCCCTTCGGCGGCCCCGAAAACCCGGAGCCTTTTCCTGCGCGCTTCCTCCGACCGTATTCAGTTGTTTTTACTATAATTCCGGCATGCCTTCCGTGTCAAAGGAAAAACACGACAAATACAAAAAAAAGCGCCGGGATATCACCGGCAGCGCACACCGTATTTCTTTTTGATGTATCCGTCCAGATTCCCGTGTTCACTGACCGTCAGCGTGTCGATCCCCATTTCATCCATCACGCAGAGCAGGATGCAGATACCGTGTACCACGATATCCGCGCGGCCCGGCTGCAGGCTTCCCAGCTTCAGCCGTTCCTGAATGTTCATGCCCGACAGCTTCCTGCCGATGGCGGCGATCTCGTCCCTGCGGATCCCGGTTCCGTGCACGCAGGTGCGGTCCGTCCACGGGACATCACGGACCATGGCCGCCAGCGCGGTGAAGGTCCCGCCGGTGCCGATCCATACGTCCGCCTTTTCCGCAGCTTCCTCCTCATTCCAGGTCTCCCGGAAGATTTTCCGGGCGATCTCCTCCACGCCGGCCAGATCGTCCTCGCTGTCAATGGACAGAACATTATACAGGCGCACCGCGCCCATCTGGCAGGATACGGCGCGCCGGATCTCCCGGCCCCTGCCCAGAACGATCTCCGTGCTTCCGCCGCCGATATCGATCACGCCGCAGGATGTGCCTTCCGGCACCACGTCCGTCGCGCCCAGAAAGCTCAGCTGCGCTTCCTCGCTGCCGGTGATGATCTCCAGCTCCGTTCCGGAAACGGTCCGGATCAGCTTCATGAAATCCGCGCCGTTCTTCGCGTCGCGGGATGCGCTGGTGGCAAAAATATGCAGTCTCTCGCAGCCGTTTTCCTGAGCGGCGCCGGCCATTCTCCGGACGGCTTCCGCTGTTTTGAGCATGCTTTCACCGCTGAGGTTTCCTTCCGCGTCCAGGCCCGCGAAAAGCCTGGTACCGGCCCGGTCCCTGCGAAGGCGCCGGAACGCACCGTCTCCGATTTCCGTCTCCAGCATTCGGACAGAATTGGATCCGATCCCGATCACAGCCACTCGCACTGCCCTCACCTCCGCTTCACTCCGCCAGGTCGTCCATCAGGATTTTCAGCTCTTCCTCCGTATACGCATAAAGCGCCTCCGGATTGGTAAATTCAAAACGGATATCATTCCGGTTCATATAGGCATAGTTTCCCTTCGCGCTGGAAACGATATAATCCTCAGTCCCCACAGCCTTCAGCTGCGCTGTCAGGGTTTTGTTGGTTTCCTCCATCCCGGTCAGGGACTGGCGGAGGATGTGCTCTTCCTCCCGCTTCTGATTCAGGTTGTTCATCAGGATCATATGCAACACAAGAAAAGCCACCAGCATCGTGCCGATGATCAGAAGGAAACCCTTCATGTTCATTCTCTTCTGCATAATCCGGTCCTTTCCCGTTCAGCCTGCTTTTTCAAAGTCTATTCTACACGCGGAGCGGCAATTCCTTTTCCGTCCCGTCAGAACATGCTGATCTGGCTGGTCTCGCTCAGCCCCGCCAGCGCCCCGTGCGCGCGCAGAAGGTCGATCACGGAAGAGCCGGCCTTTCCCCGCACCGCCAGATCCTCTATGCTCAGGAAGGGAGCCTCCTTCCTGGCCTCCACGATCGGAACCGCCGCGCTTTCTCCCAGCCCCGGCAGGCTGATGAACGGGCAGCGGATATTGCCGTCTTCTATCAGGAAACGCTTGATATCGCTCTTGTACAGGTCCACCGGCAGGAACCGGATGCCGCGCATATTCATCTCCAGCACCAGTTCCAGGCAGGTGGCGATGTCCTTGTCCCTCGCGCTCGCCTTTTCCATGTTCCGGATCTCCCGCAGCCTCGCCCGGCAGGCATCCGGGGAAAGGATCATCGTGGAGGCGTCGAATCCGTCCCCGCGCACGGTGAAATACGCGCAGTAGTAGGCCAACGGTTCATGCAGCTTGAACCAGGCCACGCGAAGGCTCATTGTCACATAAGCCACCGCATGCCCCTTCGGGAACATGTATTTGATCTTTCTGCAGCTGTCCATGAACCATTCCGGAACGTTGTTTTCCTCCATGGCCTGCTGCATATCCGGCTTCAGGCCTTTGCCCTTCCGGACACTTTCCATGGTCGTGAAAGCCAGCTTCGGCTTGACGCCCTTATCGATCAGATAATTCATAATATCGTCACGGCAGCAGACGCATTCGCTCAGCGTAGCCGTGCCGGAAGCGATCAGTGACTGAGCGTTGTCCAGCCATACATCCGTGCCGTGGCTCAGGCCGGAGATCCGCAGCAGCTCCTCCATGGTGGATGGCCTCGTCTCGTCCAGCATGCCGCGCACAAAGCCCGTGCCGAATTCCGGGACCCCGTAGGTGCCCGTATTGCAGAGGATATCGTCGCTGGTGACTCCCAGCGCCTCCGGTGAGGTGAACAGGCTGCGTACGCCCGGATCATCCAGCGGCACGTCCCGGAAGTTGATCCCCGTCAGCTCCTCCAGCACGTGCATCATGGTCGGATCGTCGTGACCGAGGCAGTCCAGCTTGACCAGGATATCGTGCATGGAGTTGAAGTCGAAATGCGTGGTGGTGAAATCGCTTTCCAGATCGTCCGCCGGATGCTGCACCGCGGTAAATTCGGAAATGTCATATTCCTTCGGCACAACGACCATGCCGCCCGGATGCTGGCCGGTGGTCCGTTTGACCCCGGTGCATTCCAGCGCCAGCCGGTCCTTTTCCGTGTTGCCGGCCTGAATCCCACGCTCCTCCAGATACTTGCTGGCGTAACCGAAGGCTGTCTTGTCCGCCAGACCGGAAATGGTTCCCGCGCGGAAAACATGGTCCTTTCCGAAAAGCTCCTCCACATAATGGTGGGCACGGTTCTGGTATTCACCCGAGAAATTCAGGTCGATATCGGGCACCTTGTCGCCCTCAAAGCCCAGGAAGACTTCAAAGGGGATGTCAAAGCCGTCCTTCGTCAGCGGCCGGCCGCAGTCCGGGCAGTTTCTGTCCGGAAGGTCCACGCCGACGTGATATTTGGTTTTGTCCACATCAAAGTATCCTTTATGGCAGCGCGTACAGCGATAGTGCGGCGGCAGGGCGTTCACCTCGGTGATCCCGCACATGCGGGCCACCAGGCTGCTGCCGACGGAGCCCCGGCTTCCGACCAGATAACCGTCCTCCAGCGACTTGGAAACCAGCTTCTGCGCGATATTGTACAGCGTGCAGTAACCGTACCCGACGATGGATTTGAGTTCCTTTTTCAGCCGGGCCTCCACGATTTCCGGAAGCGGGCTTCCGTACATCTCCTCCGCCTCGGTCCAGGTCATATCCTGAATATTGTCCTCCGCGTCGTCCCAGTAGGGCTGGAACGTATCCTCCCCTTTGGGATGCTTCGGGAACAGATTGATGGTTTCCACACTGTCCGCGATCCTCCGCGGATTGTCAATAACGACCTCCCTCGCCTTTTCGGGTCCCAGATAGGCGAATTCCTCCAGCATTTCGTCCGTCGTTTTGAAATAGAGCGGCGGCTGATTGTCCGCGTCGGAATGGCCGAGGCCCGCCTGGATGATCGCCCGGCCGACCGCGTCCTTCGGGTCCAGGAAATGCACGTCCCCGGTCGCCACGACGGGCTTGTTCAGCTTTTCGCCCAGCCGGACGATCCTGCGGTTCAGCTCCCGCAGATCCTCCTCCGACTTGACATACCCCTCCCGCAGAAGGAAGGCGTTGTTTCCGATCGGCTGGATCTCCAGATAGTCGTAGAAGGAGGCGATTTCCTCCAGCTTCTCCTCCGGCTCATCCGCCAGCACCGCCTTGAACAGCTCTCCGGCTTCACAGGCGCTGCCCAGGATCAGCCCTTCCCGGTACTGTTCGATCTTCTGTCTGGGCATATGGGGTGTGCGGTGGAAGTACTCCAGATGGCTGATCGTCACCAGCTTGTTCAGATTGACCAGCCCGGTACGGTTTTTCGCCAGAAGGATGATATGCCAGCTTTCGCCGATGGCTCCCCCGCGGAGCATTTTGTTCAGATCGGTATAGGTTTTGATGTCGGGATACCTTTCCGCGGTCTCCTCAAACATCTTCTGCAGCACATGCGCGGTCGCCGTCGCGTCATGCACGGCCCGGTGCGCGTTTTTCAGGCTGACGCCCAGCTTTTTGCAGAGCGTGCCGAGGCGGTAGGTTTTCTGATCCGGATACAGCTTGCGCGCGTAGGTCAGCGTATCCATGACCGGATTGGAAAAGCTCATGCCCAGCCTTTTGAGTTCGGAGCGGAGCAGGGACGCGTCAAAGCTGCTGTTGTGCGCGGCGATCGGACAGTCCCCGATGAATTCCATCAGCTTCGGAAGCATCTCCGCCGCCTTCGGCTTTCCCGCCAGCGCGGCGTCCGTGATACCGGTCAGCTCCGTGATCTTGGGAGGCAGCGGCTCACCCGGGTCCACCATTTCCTCAAACTGATCCACCACCGTTCCTTCCGTCAGCTTGACCGCGCCGATCTCAATGATCCGCGCGCCGGCGGTGTTCAGGCCCGTGCTTTCAAAGTCCAGCACCACGATCGGCCCGTTATATGGACGGTCGTCCGCGCGCTCGGTAATATCCCGCTCATCGATCAGATAGCCCTCGCAGCCCGGGATCAGCTTGATCCTTCCCTTGGCGGACCGGAAAGCCGCCGGGAAGGACTGCAGCACACCGTGGTCCGTGACCGCAACGGCCGGATGCCCCCACCTGACCGCGCGGTCGATCAGGTCCGTCACCGGCGTCAGCGCGTCCATCGTGGACATGTTGGTGTGCATATGCAGCTCAACCCGTTTTTCCGCCGCCAGGTCCTCCCGCTCCTGCTTCTCCATTTCGATCATGTCCCGCACGGTTACGGACAGTTCTCTCGCGAAGCTGTCGTACAGGCACTCGCCGCGGAGCTTGACATTCATTCCGTTACGGATCCGCTTCAGTTTTTCGGCAACAGCCTGCTTCTCCTCCTCGGTCACAGGGGGCTGTTCCCCCTCCTCCGCCTTGCGGGAAAAGCGCGGGCGGTACCGGAAAAAGTATTTGCAGAGAACCGAGCTTGTGTAATCGGTCACGCCAAAGGTCAGCAGCACCATTTCGCCGCCCCTGAGCTCCTTGGTCTCCATTTTGAATATATCGCCCTGGATGACCGTCATGCCGGTCTCGCTTGTCAGCTCCCTGATCTCGACCGGCCTGTCCGCAATGGCGCGGCCGAGGATCGGCCTGCCCACGGAAAGCTCCGGCATCTCCGGGATCGGTATGCCGCCTTCCGTCACCGGCTCCTTCTTCTGTTCCTCCGCCTTTTCCTTTTTTTCTGCCGTACGGGTTTTCCTCGGCTCCGCCGGTTTCTTTGCCGCCGGAGCCGCAGGCTTTGCCGGCTCCTCTGCCGCCGTGCCGTAGCGCTCCGCCATTTCCGCGCGGGTGATCAGCAGCCGGGACTCTTCCCGGTCCTTCCTCATCTGCGCCAGCCGCGCTTCCCGGTCGCCGGATACCGTCAGCTCGACCTGCACGTCCGCGTCAAATATCTCCTTCACAGCCCTGCTCAAGCGCGCCGCAAGATTTCTCTCCGTCATAAAGCGCAGAGCGAACTCATCCGGAACCGTCAGGGTGATCAGGTCCTTCTTCACCTGCCAGTCCATGCTTTTCAGCCAGCCGATGCTTCCGGGATAATTCCGCTTCATAAAATCCAGCAGCACCTGGCGGTAGGAAGAGATGTCCGCCAGGAACGATTCCCGCAGGGACGGAGAAACCACGCGCACCGCCAGCTCGTGACCCGGAAAAGTCTCCCGGAGGATCCTCTCCAGCTTCAGGAATTCCTTTTCTCCGGCCAGAACGGTGCTCTCAAAGGTGATATAGGTCTTTCTCTGAGATTTGACATAAGTGACCCGCGGAGAGCCCAGCTTGCCCGCCAGAACCGGTATCTCCCGGGCAATGCGTCCCATCAGATCCTCATAGCTCATTTGCTCTCAGCGATCTCCCTTGCCTTATCGATCAGGATCCTTGCCAGATCCCCTTCCACGCGGACCGGCGCCTGCCCGCGGACGAAGAGCGCTCCCCCCGTTTTTCCGCCGGCGATCCCGACGTCCGCCTCCCGGCCCTCGCCGGGGCCGTTGACAACGCAGCCCATGACCGCCACCTTCAGCGGAACCGTGATATCGCTCAGCTCCCGCTCCACCTGCTCCGCAATTTTCGCCACGGGGATGCAGGTCCTGCCGCAGGTCGGGCACGCGATCAGCTGGACGCCCCGGATCCTCAGTTCCAGCGCGCGGAGAATATCCCAGGCCGCTTTCGCTTCCGGAAGCGGATCCCCGCTCAGGCTGACCCGGACCGTATCCCCGATGCCATCCAGCAGCAGCGCGCCGATACCGATGGCGCTTTTCACCGTTCCCTGCCCCGGAAGCCCGGCCTCCGTAACGCCCACATGCAGGGGATAATCGCAGCGCTCATGCGCAAGGCGGTAGGCTGCCACCGTCTGGCGGACATCGCTGCTTTTCATGCTCAGCACGATGTCCTCAAATCCCGCCTTCTCCAGCAAGCGCGCATGACCCAGCGCGCTTTCCACCAGGCATTCCGGCGTGGGGCCGCCGTATTTCTCCAGCAGGTCCTTCTCCGCCGACCCGCTGTTTACCCCGATCCGGATCGGGATATGATGCGCCTTCGCGCAGTCCGCCAGCACGCGCACGTTTGCTTCTCCGCCGATATTACCGGGATTGATCCTCAGTTTGGCGATACCGTTCTCCGCAGCGCGGACAGCCAGCTTATGGTCAAAATGGATATCCGCCACCAGCGGCACCGGGCTTCCGTCCACCAGGGCGCGGACCGCTTCCGCGCAGGCTTTGTCGTAAACGCTGACACGGACCAGGTCGCAGCCGGCGTCCGCCAGCGCGCGGATCTGCGCGAGCGTGCTTTCCACATCCCGCGTATCCGTATTGGTCATGCTCTGGACCAGGACCGGATTCCCTCCGCCCAGCGGCAGGCTTCCGACCCGCACCGTTTTCGTCATATGCTTCCGCTCCTTATCCGAAAAGTCTCGTCACGTCCCGGAAGGTGAAAAAGATCATTACGCCAAAGAGGAACACCATGCCGACCAGGTGGACCATGGCTTCCTTTTCCGGGGGAACCGGCCTGCGGCGAACCAGCTCGATCAGGCCGAAGACCAGCCTGCTTCCGTCCAGACCCGGGATCGGCAGCAGGTTCATCAGGCCCAGATTGATGGAGATCAGCACCAGCAGCTGAACGAACGCGCTCAGGCCGCCTGCCTTCACCTCGCTGGACACCAGGGAAATGATGCCGACCGGACCCGATGTCTGATCCAGCCCCTCCCCCTTGGTGACCAGGTCCTTCAGGCTGTTCAGGATCGCGCCGGACGCGGTCCAGCACAGGTCCGCGCTCTCCCTGACCGCGCCGATGAGATCCGTCGGGCGGTTTTCGATCCGGTAGATGCCGCCGACCAGGATGCCGACACGCATTTTTCCCTCTGTCTCATCCCAGACGGGCGTCATGCTGAGCTCCAGCGTTTCCTCACCGCGCCGGACCTTCATCTGAAGCGGCCCGTCGCCTTCCTTCCAGGCCGCAATGGTCCCGGTCAGGGTCTCCACGGTCCCGTCCAGCATATTGACCCCGTTGATCTCCTCGATCACGTCTCCGGCCGCCAGGCCGGCGGAACGCGCCGGACCGGCCGCGGTGATCTCCGAGACATACGGGTCCACGCCTGTCGCCGTATTGATGCCGCCGATCCAGTAAAATCCGACGGCCACCACAAAGGCCAGAACAAAGTTCATGACCGGGCCCATCAGGATCGTAAACAGGCGCTTCCAGATGTTATGGTTCGGAAAGGCGCGCGGGTCATCCTTCGTGATGCCCTTCGTGTCGTCCTCCCCGTAAAAGGCACAGTAGCCGCCCAGCGGAATCGCCCGGACGGCAAAGGTCGTTTCGTATTTTTTGCTTTTCCAGCCCAGCAGTTTCGGCCCGAAGCCGACAGAAAACTCCGACACGTCGATTTTCATCAGCCGGGCCGCGGTAAAATGGCCCAGCTCATGCACAACGATCAGGATCGCAAGTAAAAGAACCGCCAGAAGAATGGATACCAACGTCATTTGTTTTGCCTCACTGTTTCTCTTGCTTTCCGGTCCGCCTCAAAGATCTCTTCAATGCAGGTTCCCGGCAGTCCCGCCAGCTTTTCCAGCGCGTCATTCACCTTTTCCGTGATCTTTCCGAAGGATATTTCCCCCCTCAGGAACGCGGCGACCGCTTCCTCATTCGCTCCGTTAAACACGGCGCAGGCCGCTCCCCCCGCTTCCAGCGCTTCCCTGGCCAGAACGAGGGCGGGAAACTTATCCGTATCCGGTTTCTCAAAGGTCAGCCTGCCGAGCGCAAAGAGATCCGGCCCGCTGACGCCGGTGGACATCCGTTTCGGATAAGACATGGCATACCCGATCGGGACCCGCATATCCGGTATGCCCAGCTGGGCAAGCACCGCCCCGTCCTCAAATTCCACCGCGGAATGCACAATGCTTTCCGGGTGCACGACCACTTCGATCCGGTCCCCGGGCATGTCGAACAGCCATCTGGCCTCCATGATCTCCAGGCCCTTGTTGATCATACTCGCGGAATCCACGGTTATTTTGGCGCCCATGGACCAGTTCGGGTGGCGGAGCGCCTGTTCCCGGGTCGCGTTCCGGATCTGCTCCTTTGTCCAGGTCCGGAACGGCCCGCCGGACGCCGTCAGCAGGATTTTTACGGGCTGATTGCCGCCCGCCGCCTGCAGGCACTGGAAGATCGCGCTGTGCTCGCTGTCCACCGGCAGGAGCGGCTTCTTCATTTTCCGGGCCAGCTCCGTCACCAGGTGGCCTCCCGTGACCAGCGCCTCCTTGTTTGCCAGCAGCACCTGACGGCCCGCGGAAAGCGCGTCCATAACGCTCTGCAGGCCCGCGATGCCGACAATGCTGACCAGCACCTGATCGGCGTCCACCTCTGCCGCCGCGGCGCGCAGCGCTTCTTTTCCTGTCATCCAGCGGCAGAAGCGCAGATCTTCGGGGATCTCCTCCGGACCGATCGGTTCCGTCAGACCGGCCATTTCCGGCCGGAAGGCGCGCACCTGCTCAAACAGTTTTTCCCGGCTGGACCGCGCTGTCAGCGCAACGACCCTGTATTCCTCAGGATGCCGCGCGCAGATGTCCAGCGCCTGTGTCCCGATGGATCCTGTGGATCCGAGAACGGCTATTTTTTTCATACGCCCCCCGTAAACATCCGGAAGCAATACACCAGCACCGCCATAAACAGTACGCTGTCCAGCCGGTCCAGCATGCCGCCGTGGCCGGGAAACAGATTGGAAAAGTCCTTGATGCCGCTGTGGCGCTTCACCAGGGACGCGAACAGGTCACCGATCTGGCCGACGGCTCCGCCGACAACGCCCAGCATCAGATACTGCCACCAGACCGGCAGCTTGGCCAGCGTTGCTTCATTGCAGGTGATCCGGGCAATCAGGCACACCGCCATCGCGGCAATCACGCTGCCCGCCAGCCCGCCGATGCTTCCCGCCACCGTCTTGTTGGGGCTGACCGCGGGACAGAGCTTTTTACCGCCCACCGCGCTGCCGACAAACAGCGCAAACATGTCCCCCAGCAGCGGCACCGCGAAGGTCAGGCTCAGCAGGACGACCTCCACCGCCTTCTGGCTGGCCAGGCTCAGCGCCACAAGGCTCAGGCCCGGAAGGACCACTGTCAGGATCGGCATGACGCTCATGCTCAGATCCGTCAGGTCCGGCTTGGACCGGATCAGCACCATGACGACCATCAGCAGCAGCGCGACAGCCATCAGGGGAACGATCGACGCCGCAGTCCCGGCAAAATACGCCAGCGGAACGGAACCGACCAGAACCAGCCACGCAGGCCAGGATACGACCTTGTGTCCCGCCGTTGTCAGGGCATGGTACTCCTCCCACACGGCAAAGCCGATACAGATCAGCGTGGCAAGCGCCATACACCAGCCGGGCAGCCAGAGCATGCCCGCCAGAAACAAAATCAACAGGGCCCCGGTAATGATACGCTGTTTCATCCGTAAACTCCTCACAAGGTATGGTTATTCCATCCGCTTCAGATCCTGCTCCCGAACCGCCTGTCCCGGCGGGAAAAAGCCGCCAGAGCACGGTCATAATCCGCCACGGTGAAATCCGGCCAAAGCTTTTCCGGGAACAGGAACTCCGCGTACGCATTCTGATACAGCAGGAAATTGCTCAGCCGCATTTCCCCGCTGGTGCGGATCAGCAGATCCACGTCCGGCTGGCCGGCGGTATAGAGGTGGTCGGAAACCGTCTTCTCCGTGATCTCCTCTTCCGTCAGCAGGCCGTTCTTCACCAGGGCGGCGATCTCCTTCACCGCCTTGACCAGCTCCGCCCTTCCGCCGTAATTCACGGCAATGTTCAGGCGCAGCCCCGTATTCCCGGAGGTCCTCTCCTCCGCTTCCTCCAGCACTTCCCGCTGCCTGTCCGGCAGACGGCTTTTGTCTCCGAGGATCAGGATCCGCACATTTTTCCGATGCAGCTCATCGATTTCCGACGCGAAGAAATCCAGGATCAGCTGCATCAGCGCCGATACTTCTTCCGGCGGGCGGTTCCAGTTCTCCGTGGAAAACGCGTAGAGGCTCAGCGCGCCGATCCCCAGATCGTCCGTATGCCGGATGATTTCGCGCAGATTCTCCGTTCCCTGCCGGTGCCCGCGGGATACGGAAAGCCTGTGCTTCTTCGCCCAGCGTCCGTTGCCGTCCATGATGACAGCCACATGCCGGGGCAGGCGTTCAAAATCCTCTTTCTTTGCAGGAGCCTGTTCAATGATCTGTTTCATATTCTCTCCAAAGGCTGTATTTGAAAAATGCGCAGGTCTTCCTGCAGGAAGCCGCGCATTTTTCTTTCCGCGCTATCCTCAGACCTCCATGATCTCCTTTTCTTTGGCGGCATAGATAGCGTCCACGTCCTTGATGGCCTTGTCGGTGATCTTCTGCATGTCCTCCTCGGCCTCGTGCTGATCGTCCTCGGTGATCTCGCTGTTCTTCTTCAGCTTCTTGATCTGCTCAATGGCGTCCCGCCGGATAGAACGGATGGCGACCTTTGCTTCCTCCGCGCTCTTGCTGGCCACCTTGGTCAGCTCCTTGCGGCGTTCCTCGTTCAGTTCCGGGAAGACCAGACGGATCACCTTGCCGTCATTGCTCGGATTCAGGCCGAGGTCGCTCTTCTGGATCGCCTTCTCCACCGGCGTGATCATCTTGGGCTCCCAGGGCGCGATGACCAGCAGGCGGGGCTCCGGCGAGGAAATGTTTCCGATCTGGTTGATGGGCGTCTGCGCGCCGTAATAGTCCACCGTGATCCGGTCCAGCAGCTGCGGATTGGCACGGCCGGCGCGGACACTTTGCATCTCGCGTTCGTAAACAGCACAGGTTTTCGCCATCTTGTCCTTCGCGGTATCCAATATATCCTTCGTCATATGCAGGTCCTCCTTACGGCGTTATTGACTGATAATCCTGTAAAAAAGATTATACCGAAAGTTTCCGTTCTTGACAAGGAAAAAGTCATCAGCTGATAAGAATCAGCGCCGTCACGATCAGGACGATACTGATCAGGATCGACAGGGAATTGACGGCGCTTGCCAGGCCGTAATCTCCCTTCATTTCAGCCGTGAAAGCCGGCGCCGCGCTGGACACGGGACTGAGGAAAAGAATGGCCAGCGCCTGCCGGACCGGCAGGGCCAGCGGCAGGAACAGATAGCTGCACACGGACAGCGCAAGACCGATCCCGTAACGGGGCAGCAGGATCCTCAGCACCGTCCCGATCCGGGTACGGTCGGCGGTGAGCTCAAAGCCGACGCCCAGCATCAGCATCGCCAGAAAAGGATTTGCGTTTCCGATGATCCGCGCCAGATCCACCGCCGGCGACGGGAGCGTGATCCGGAAGATGCCCAGCAGCGTCATCACCACATAGGCGATCAGGGGGGCTGAGCGCGCCAGTGTCCGGAGGATCGGTTTTACCGAAAAGCGATGCTCCGTATCCCGGACGGAGCGTGCGACCGAGTAAGCTCCGCCCAGGCAGATCGGGCTGTTGCCGGTATCAAAAAGGCTGACCGCCATTACGCTGGCGGGACTCAGAAAGCTCTGGGCAAAAGGGATCACAAAGTTGCCGATATTGCAGCCCGAGGAATTCAGCAGCCCGAACGCAGCCTCCTCCCGGCCCTTTCCCCGGCCCAGCAGATATCCCGTCGCCATCATGAGGATGCCGAAGCAGAAAGCCACCGGGATCAGGATCAGCGTGGAATAATCCAGCGTCTGGCCTGAAAAATTGACAACGATACTCGCGGTCAGCGTGATGCGGATCACGATCTTGCTGATCACTTTAAAGTCTTCTTTTTCAAAAAAATGGACCCGCCGGAGAAGATAACCCATCAGAATGACGGCAACAAAGCAGCCTGCCCGTTCCAGAACCGACAGCACGGGTTCCCCGCCCCCCCTCCGGAACCGCGCGTAAGGCGGTCCCCGTTTGCGCCTATCATACCGCCGCAGGATTTGCCGGTCAAGGGAAAAGCCTGCAAAGGTGTTCCGGATCCTTCCGTTTTTTGCGCCGCCTGCTGAATCTGCCCGGAAATCTCCCGTTCCTTCCATTGTACCGAATCGCCGAAAGGAATACCATTTCCTTGTTAGTTTACACTAACATCAAGCCGGGGTTTTTCTTCTGCTGCCCTTTAGCGGCACAGGAACCGCAGGAAAAAGAAAGGAACGGGATTTCAGGATGGCAGTTGTGGAATTCAAAAAGGTTTCCCGGGTATACAGGAACGGCGACCATGAGCAGTGGGCGCTGAATCATGTGGATCTGAGTCTGGAGGAAGGCCGGTTTATCGTTATCCTGGGGCCCAGCGGCGCCGGCAAAAGTACGATGCTGAACCTGCTGGGCGGACTGGACAGCCCGACGGAGGGCACGATCCTCGTTGACGGAAAGGACATCTCCACGCTGAGCGACAATGAGCTGGCGGATTACCGGGCAGCCACCGTCGGCTTTGTTTTCCAGAGCTATAACCTGATCCCCACGCTGACGGTGCAGGAAAACGTGGCGCTGGTCAAGGAGATCGCGCCCGACCCCCTGAGCAGCCATGCCATGATCGACGCCGTCGGCCTGACAGACCACGTGCACAACTTCCCCTCCGAGCTTTCCGGAGGGGAGCAGCAGCGGGTCTCCATCGCCCGCGCCCTGGCCAAGAACCCGAAGATCCTGCTGTGCGACGAGCCCACCGGAGCCCTTGACAGCGAAACCGGTGTCATGGTGCTCAGGCTCCTGCTTTCCATGGCCCGGGAGATGGGCAAAACCATCATTATCGTGACCCACAACCAGCAGATCGCGAAGATGGCCGATACCGTCGTCCGGGTCAAGAACGGAAAGATCGTTTCCTGTGAGGATCAGGAGGATCCGCTGACCGTGGAAGAGGTGGAATGGTAAAATGCTTATCAGAAAGCTTTTCCGCACCCTGCTGAAATATAAAGCCCAGTTCATCTCCATGATCGTCATGATCGCGCTGGGGATCGGTGTGTTCATCGGCTTCAACATGGAATGGTATTCCCTGGAAAAGGATACGGAGTTTATCCTGAAAGAAACAAACTTTGCCGATTTCCGGATCTTTTCCGAAAAAGGCTTCACCAGAGCGGACCTGGAAAAGATCGCGGCCATTCCCGGAGTGAAGGACGCCACCCGCTTTCTCTCCGTCAACACCACCGTCACGGGAGATACCGACGTGCTGGCGCTGACCGTCACGGAAAACAAAAACGTTTCCGGCGTTTACCTGACAGACGGAGAGCCCTATGATGAAACCAGCCCCGACGGCGTCTGGCTCTCCGACCAGTACGCGGAAAAGAACGGGATAAAGGTCGGCGACAGCCTCTCCCTTACCTATAAGGTGCTGACCGTTTCCGGCACGGTGCGCGGGCTCATCAAAGCCAGCGAGTACATGATCTGCCTGCCGGATGAGACGCAGCTGATGCCCGATTACAGTTCTTTCGGCTTTGCCTACATTTCCCCCGTCATGCTGAAAAAAGCGGTTTTCTTTGACTTCTACCCGCAGATCAACGTGCTGACGGATCTGGACAAAAGCTCCTTCGTCTCCGCGGTGGACGGCGCTCTGAAAAAAACGGCACTGGTCCTCGGAAAGGACGAAAACACCTCCTGGGTGGAAACGCAGGGGGAAATCGACGAGGGAAAGACCATGGGCTCCATCCTGCCCGTTCTCTTCCTTGCCATCGCCATCCTGACCATGGTCACCACCATGCACCGGATCACAGCCAGCGAGAAAACGCAGATCGGCACACTCAAGGCGCTGGGCTTTCACAACAGCCGGATCATGCGGCACTACACGGTATACGCGCTGGTCATCGGTCTGCTCGGCTCCGCGCTGGGCATCGGCATCGGCTATCTGCTCGGCTGGTATATTCTCAGTCCCGGCGGCGCCATGGCCACCTATATCGACCTGCCCTCCTGGGATCTGCACATGCCGGGCTTCTGCTGGATCGTCCTTGCCGGCATTCTGCTTTTCCTGACGCTGATCGGCTTTCTTTCCGTACGTAAGATGCTGGAAGGAACAGCCGCCGACGCGCTCCGTCCCTATACGCCGAAAAAAATGAAGCATCTGCGTATCGAGGAGACCAAAGCCTTCAAGTCTCTGAGCTTCGGCACCAAATGGAACCTGCGGGACTGCCTGCGCCATAAATCCCGATCCTTTATGACCCTCTTCGGTATCATCGGCTGCATGGTGCTTCTGGTCGGCGGTCTCGGTATGTCGGATACGATGAATGCCTTTGTAAGCTCATTCTACGAGCAGGCGATCAATTATGAAAACCGCGTCAATCTGGATGCGGAAAGCATCACCAACGAGGAAGCGCAGGCACTGGCGGACAGCTATGAGGGCGACTGGAGCGCCATCACCAGCGTACAGCTGGGAGACAAACCCGTCTCTCTGGAGGTCTACCGGATCGGACACGACCATGTCCGTTTCCCGGATGAAAACATGCAGTTCGTTTCCCTGCCTGAAGAAGGAGCACTCATCTGCGCCCGTATCGCCAGGGAGCAGAACGTGAAGCCCGGAGACAGCCTGACCTTCTCTCCCTATGACAGCGATGATGTCTATACCGTCCGGATAGCCGGTATCGTCCGCTCCCTGAGCGAAAGCATTGCCATGAGCGACACCGCGGCGGAGGCCGCGGGTATCGGTTACCGGATCAACACCGTCTATACCGACCGTACAGAGATCGAAGCCGGGGAGCACATCCTGAATGCCCAGAGCAAAAAGGCCATCATGGACTCCTTTGATACCTTCATGCAGCTGATGAACGTCATGATCTTCCTGCTGGTCGCCGCGGCGGTCGTTCTCGGCATCGTGGTCCTTTATAACCTGGGCGTCATGAGCTATACGGAGCGGTACCGGGAAATGGCGACCCTGAAGGTCATCGGCTTCAAGGACCGCAGGATCGGCCGGCTGCTGATCACCCAGAACCTGTGGCTGACCGTGATCGGCACCGTGATCGGCCTGGCTGCCGGTTACGGCGTGCTGCTCTGGCTGCTGAACGCCCTCGCCTCGGATTACGAGCTGAAGCTGGTGATCGGCCTGCCGACCTACCTGATCAGCATTCTGCTGACCTTCGGCGTCTCGCTGATCGTCGGGTTGATGGTCGCCCGCAAGAACCGGCGCATCGACATGGTCGCCGCTCTGAAAACAGAGGAATAACACGGGCAAACAAAAAAGAGCCATAAGGCTCTTTTTTGTTTGCCGTTCCCGTTTTACCGGGCCGGAACGATCCGGACCTGTCTGCCGTTCCCGTCTGTAAAGTACGGATCCGCCCCGGTCCGCTTCGCCGTGATCTCCAGGCTGTCCCCGACGTTCACATTCAGCCAGTCTTCCTCCGCCAGCAGGTAGGAGGCTTGCCCGTTCTTTTCGTCCTGTACGGTGAACCCGTATTTCTCCGTTCTGCCGCTGCCCTCCCGCTCATTCTCCTTCAGGTCCGTCTCCGGCCAGCGCGCGTTGTGGTCCGTACCGGACGCGACTGCCTCCCTGGACTGTACCCAGCGGAAAATATTGTAGTAGTATTTCGTCATATAGCGCGGCACAGGGACGTAAACCGGCTGGGAGACCGTCTCCGTATAATACTCCGTTTTATAGACCGGATCCTGGTACGGCACCTCCTCAAAGGAGCCGTTTCCGTTGTCTTTGTAGTAGTATTTGGTCTCGTAGTGATCGATGACCCGGCGGGAGCGTTCCACCTCCACGTTCTCGTAGTGGTCCAGCACCTGGTCGTAATGATGGATCTCGCTGCGGCGGCCTGTTTCCTCCGCCCCGTCCGGCAGCGTCCAGCCGGATTCGCTGAACTCCCGGTATTCCTCCACCGGGATCGCCCGGACCCAGGCCAGTTCCGTGACCTTCAGGCCCTTCTGCGTGGTGTTCCCGTTCAGATAATTGAACAGCAGGATCAACGCGAGAACGACCAGCGCCAGGATCAGCAGCGGCTTTTTGGAGCTTTTCCTCACCTGCTGCGCCTGCGTGGTCTGCGGCTGCGCTTCCTGCTCAGCGCGTTCAGCTTCCTGTTTTTTGCGCAGCTGATCGAAATAATTGCTCTCGGAGCTTTCCCGCGACGCGCCGCAGTTGGAGCAGAAGGCGGCAAAGTCCTTATTCAGCGAATTGCAGAAGGAACAGTACCAGTCCGGATTCCTCCCGATCTCCTTTTCCTGCTCCTCATTCAGATACTCGATGTCGCCGCGCTCATTCTCTCCCCGATGGGAATCCTGCGCGCCGTCCTTCATGTAAAACTGAACGTCCCCGCGGGCCCGGCCGCAGGAAGGACAGTTCATTACATTGCCCGGTATCCCCTTGCTGCCACAGATCGGGCAGTCCCAGTAGCCCATGACCAATCTGCCCATTCCGCTCCTCCTTCCGGTTTCTTTCCGGGATATTCTCGTTTACGCTTTATCCGCTTCAGAGTCCGTACTTTCCGAAGTCTCCTCCGCCGGTTCTTCCTCCGGTCTCTCTTCCGCCGGCTCCTCAGGCAGCTTTTCCACCCTTACCTTCGTCACGCGGAATCCGTCCATCTCCGCCACTTCAAACCGGTAACCGTTCAGATCAAACCGGTCCCCCTCCGCGGGGACTTTTTCCAGCATTTCCGCGACCCAGCCGCCGACCGTATCCGCGTCATAGCTGTTCCCGATCTCATATTTCTCCAGCAGTTCATCCAGCTGCATCCCCGCGTCCACCGCCACGGAACCGTCCTCATTTTCGACAAGCTCCTCATTGATCTCATCATGCTCGTCGTAAATCTCTCCGACCAGCTCTTCAAGCACATCCTCCAGCGTAACGATCCCCTCGGTGCCGCCGAATTCATCCAGAAGGATGATCTGATGCGTCTTGGTGGCCCGGAACTGCTTGAGCAGCCCGCTGATGGGCAGGCTGGCCGGCGCGAAGACCGGCTCCTTCATCATGGCGGTAATATCGGTACAGCCTTCATGGGTCATCTTGTTGAAATCCTTCTCATGAAGAATGCCCACCACATGGTCCAGATCCTCATGGTAGACGGGCAGGCGGGAAAAAAACGTGGTCCGGAACAGCTCCGCCACCTCTTCCACCGTGGCTGTATCCTCCACCGCCGTAACCGCCACCCGGGGCGTCATAATATTGGAGGCGTCCTGCTCATTGAACTCGATCGCCGAGCGGAGCAGCTCTCCTTCTTCTTCCTCAATATCGCCTTCCGTCTGCGCCTCATCGATCATCGTCATCAGCTCGTCTTCGATCTGGGGCTCTTCGGGCTCGGCCTTCACCAGCTTCGACAGCAGCTTCCGCCACAGGCCGAACAGCCAGTCCGCCGGCCTGAGCGCGGTGACCAGGACCCTCATGACAGGGCTGACAGCCATCGCATACCTTTCGGGCTGCTGCTTGGCCAGCGTTTTCGGACCGACCTCGCCCATGAAGAGGATCACGACCGTCATAACCACAGAAGCCACCGTAGCGCCGCTGTCCTCATTACCGCTCATGATCCTGGTAAACAAAATCGTGGCGATCGCGGCACCCACGATATTCACCACATTGTTTCCGACCAGCACGGTGGTCAGCAGGGAATCGTACTTCTCAAGAAGCGTCAGCGCCAACTGGGCCCTTGGCTTCTTTTTTCCCTCGATCGTTTTCAGTTTTACCTTGTTGGATGCAGAAAAGGCTGTCTCCGTTGCGGAAAAGAACGCGGAAAGCGCGACACACAGGATCAGAGCGATCCATAAGCCCATGGAAAAAATCAATCCCTTCGTCAATTAAACAGCTCGCCCTTCCGGGGCGGCCGGTCGAAAAAAACAGATTCCCCTTCCGGGAATACCGGCATTATATCACGGAAGTACTTGATTTGCAAATATTCCGGCTCTTCCGCCGCCTCCCCGGCCGCTTTTCCTTTCATTTTCTCTTGAAGCGCAGGGCTTCTTATGGTACAATTCTATCCGAACAGTTTGACCCGGCAATCCTGCATCCGCCCGGTCCGCGCGGCTCCCAGGTTTCTTTTTCCCATTCTGTTTTTTATATTTCCGGAAAAAGAAAACGTGGGCCGCCTTCCGGTCCGGTTTTCCGAAGCATGCTGTGCAGGATTGTTTCTTTGATTGTAAAAATCTATCTCATTTCATCAGAAGAGGAACGAAACCGTGAAAAGAAGCTCCGATATCCGCACCCTTACCTTTGCCGCCGTCTGCCTGGCGCTGGCTATGGTCCTTCCCTTTCTGACCGGCCAGATCCCGGAAATCGGGAAAAGGCTTTCTCCGATGCATATCCCCGTCCTTCTCTGCGGCTTCATCTGCGGCTGGCCCTGGGGACTCGCAGTCGGCTTCGTCGCGCCGCTGCTGCGTTCCGCGCTCTTCGGCATGCCCGCCCTTTTCCCCGACGCCGTCGGCATGATGTTCGAGCTGGCCGCCTACGGCTTCCTGGCGGGCCTCCTGTACAGGCTTCTGCCCCGCAGGTTCTGGGCTGTTTACGCCGCCCTGGTCTGTGCCATGATCGGCGGCAGGATCGTCTGGGGGATCGCCCGGTATTTCCTCCTGCTTTCCCGCGGCAGTGCCTTCACTTTCGATCTGTTCCTTGCCGGAGCCATCATCAACGCCGTTCCCGGCATTATCCTGCACATCGTCCTGATCCCCCCGATCGTCCTCGCGCTGGAAAAGGCCGGCCTGGCTGACCCCGCGCGTCACTGATATCCCCGTTCAAAACATACCGGAAGGAGCATCCTGTCATGAAAGCACTGTTTATCGGCGGCACCGGCACCATTTCCACCGAAATCTCCAGGCTCTGCGTGGCGCGCGGCTGGGATCTGACCCTGCTGAACCGCGGCAATTCCAATGACCGCGTGCCCGAAGGCACAAAGGTCCTGACCTGCGACATTCACCGGGAGGATGAGGTCCGCGCGCTGATCGGAAACGAAAGATATGACGTAGTCGCGGATTTCATCGCCTTCTCCACGGACGACGTTGCCCGGGATATCCGCCTCTTCGAAGGGAAAACGGATCAGTATTTCTTCATTTCCTCCGCCTCGGCTTATCAGAAGCCCCTGGCGTCCCCGTGGATCACGGAAGGCACCCCCCTGCACAATCCCTACTGGCAGTACAGCCGGAACAAAGCCGCCTGCGAGCGCGTGCTGCGCGATGCTTATGACAGCCGCTGCTTCCCGGTCACGATCATCCGGCCCAGCCACACCTACTGCGAGCGTTCCGTGCCCATGTCCATCCACGGAAGCAAGGGCTCCTTCCAGGTGCTGGAACGGATCCGGCAGGGCAAGCGGATCATCTGTCCCGGAGACGGGACGACCCTGTGGACGCTGACCCACAGCCGCGATTTCGCCGTGGCCTTTGTCGGGCTGATGGGCAATATCCACGCCATCGGCGAGACCTATCAGATCACGGGCGATGAAAGCCTGACCTGGAACCAGATCCATGACTGCATCGGCAAAGCGCTGGGCCGGGAAGTCCGTCCTGTTCACATTCCCTCCGAAACACTGGGCCTGCTCTGGCCTGACATGGTCGGAGCGCTGACCGGTGACAAGAGCAATACCGTCCTCTTTGACAACACAAAGATCCGGCGGGCTGTGCCGGAATTCACGACGACCACCTTCTTTTCCGAAGGTGCCCGGGAATGCGTGGCCTACATCTATTCCCATCCGGAATGCCAGGTGCCGGATCCGGAGTTCGACAATTGGTGCGATCGGATGATCGAAGCCTGGGACCGGGCTGTGGAAACCTTCCCCCGCTATGAGTAAGCCTTTCGGTAAGGCAAAAGGCGCGGCATAAAAAGCCGTGCCTTTTCCTTTGGTTTTCCGGCGGATAAAATAGACTTTTCCCATTTAAAAAAACAGCAAAAAATCATCGAAAAACACCGAAAGAACAAGGTTTTCTATTGATTTTTGGCTCCATCGTTTTCATAATACACCGTAACGATTTTGCTGCGGGACTCCGCAGTTTCCATTCATTGAAGGAGGGATTCACCATGAATGCTTATGTAGCAAAGGTTTTTGCCGATCTGGAAGCCCGCAACGCCCACGAGAAAGAGTTTCTGCAGGCTGTCCGCGAGGTGCTGGAGGCACTGAGTCCCGTATTCGACAAGCATCCGGAATATGAGAACAAGGGTCTGCTGGAGCGCTTTGTCGAGCCTGACCGCGCCATCATCTTCCGCGTTCCGTGGATCGACGATCAGGGCAAGGTCCAGGTCAACCGCGGCTACCGCGTCCAGTACAACAACGCCATCGGCCCCTACAAGGGAGGCCTCCGGCTTCATCCCAGCGTCAACCTGTCCGTCATCAAGTTCCTGGGCTTTGAACAGGTTCTGAAAAACAGCCTGACCAGCCTGCCCATCGGCGGCGGCAAGGGCGGCAGCGACTTCGACCCCAAGGAAAGAGCGACAACGAGGTCATGCGCTTCTGCCAGAGCTTTATGACCGAGCTGTTCAAGTATATCGGCAAGGATACCGACGTTC
>JAEEGL011336383.1_pt1 | contig 22988 bp, 12 predicted proteins | sample 9134231 | NCBI WGS metagenome assembly JAEEGL01 (sample SAMN16246548, study PRJNA631951) | gut metagenome | biome: gut microbiome; feature: rumen; material: fiber-attached | host: Bos | place: Iran: Karaj | collected 2018-10
ACATCCCATTGCAAGAAGGGCGGCGGTAGCTACATAGCATGCATCCGCACCCAGAGCTATGGCCTTGACCACATCCGCCGAGCTTCGGATCGAACCGCCCACTACAAGAGATACATTGTTTCTTATGCCTTCCTCTCTGAGTCTGCTGTCGACCGCAGCAAGAGCAAGCTCGATCGGGATGCCGACATTGTCTCTGATCCTCGTGGGAGCAGCGCCCGTACCGCCGCGGAAACCGTCGATCGCGATGATGTCCGCGCCGCTTCTTGCTATGCCGCCTGCTATGGCAGCAATGTTATGTACGGCCGCCACCTTTACGATGACGGGCTTTTTGTATTCTGTTGCTTCTTTAAGGGAGAAGACCAGCTGTCTCAGGTCTTCGATGGAATATATATCGTGATGAGGGGCGGGAGATATTGCATCCGAACCCTCGGGTATCATTCTTGTTCTTGAAACATCGCCGACTATCTTTGCGCCGGGAAGATGACCTCCTATGCCGGGCTTTGCGCCCTGGCCCATCTTGATCTCAATAGCGGCGCCGGCTTCGAGATAGTCCTCGTGAACTCCGAAACGTCCGCTCGCAACCTGAACTATGGTGTTCGGGCCGTATTTATAGAAGTCTTCGTGAAGACCGCCCTCTCCGGTGTTGTAGAGGATGCCAAGTTCGGTCGCGGCCTTTGCGAGAGCGGCGTGTGCATTGTAACTTATGGAGCCGTAGCTCATGGCCGAGAACATGACGGGCATTGAAAGGTCGATCTGGGGAGAGAGGTCGCAGATCAGCTCGCCTTTTTCGTCACGCTTGATCTTCTCGGGCTTCTTGCCGAGAGACACCCTTGTTTCCATGGGCTCACGGAGCGGATCGATCGGCGGGTTTGTAACCTGCGACGCATTGATAAGTATCTTGTCCCAGTATACCGGAAGAGGAGTCGGGTTTCCCATGGAGGAGAGGAGAACACCGCCTCCCGTTGCCTGCTTGAATACTTCGGTGATCGTGCTGTTTGTCCAGTTGGCATTTTCACGCAGAGAGTTGTCGCTCTTGACGATCTTAAGAGCCCTTGTGGGGCAGAAGGAAACGCAGCGCTGGCAGTTCACGCACTTGCTCTCATCGCTGATCATCACCTTTTTGTCGGCATTATATATATGTACGCCGTTTGCACACTGCTTTTCGCATATGCGGCAGGTCGTGCACCGGCTTTCGTTCCTGACAACTTCAAATTCGGGATATATGAATTCCACGCTCATCAGTATGTTCCCTCCTTTACATTAACGATCACGGGTTCACCGCCCGCGGGAGACCATATGTTTTCGGCGTCGGGCTCCATTGTGCGGATGGATGCCTCCTCGCTCGCGATATAGACCTTGTCGCCCTTTTCGCCGACCACCATCGATCTCAGCTTTAATCTGTCGTTCAGCGCCATTATGCCGCCGGTGTAGCCGAGGATGATCGAGAACGGGCCGGTTATGAGAAGACTCGGGAAAACAGTTCTTAAATATGTAAGCTTCTTCCTGCGTTCCTCGTCCTCTTCACGGCCTATGGTGCTCCAGAAGGGCGCCGCTATGACGTTTGCCGCTTCCGTTAATGTGAGGCCCTGAACCCGGACAAGATAGTCCATAATATATGTAATGACTTCGGTGTCGGTCAGAAGGTTGCATTTGTAGCCGAACATTTCTATAAAACGGCGGTTTGCATCATAGGAGGAGATCTCGCCGTTATGAACTATGGAATAATCCAGCAGAGTGAAGGGGTGAGCGCCGCCCCACCAGCCGGGGGTGTTTGTGGGATATCTGCCGTGGGCTGTCCAGGAGTAGCCTTCGTATTCCTCGAGTCTGTAGAACCTGCCAACATCCTCGGGGAAGCCCACCGCCTTGAATGCACCCATATCCTTTCCGCTGGAGAAGACATATGCCCCCTTCATGTCTGTATTGATCTTCATGGTTATACGGGCAACATATTCCTTCTCGTCCTGCTGAAGATTGGTAAGCATGGATTTAAGGGGAGCCACGAAATAACGCCATATTATGGGTTCGTCGGTGATCTCCGGCAACTTTCTCGTGGGAATGATCTCTGACTGAACGATCTCGAAATATTCCTTCAGGAAAGCTTCGCATTCCTTCCTTGTGGCGCGGCTGTCGAAAAACAGATGCAGTGCATACAGGTCCTTGTAAGCGGGATATATGCCATATGCCGCAAAGCCTCCGCCCAGACCGTTGCTCCTGTCATGCATGGGCTTCATGGCGTTTGTAATGGTTTCTCCGGACATTTTGCTGCCGTTCCTTGAGATCACCGCAGCTATCGCGCAGCCTGACGGGATGCGCACGTCACCTTCTCTTTTCATGGTGTCCTCCTTATACTGGAATATGTTTGCATATGCGAAAAGGGCGCCCATGGATGTACGGATGAATCCGCACGTCCATGAACGCCCTTGCTCATTGGAACGCATTATAGGACTAAAGTGAAATTATGTCAAGCATGGAAATGAAACTATTCTTCCTTTGTTACGTATTCCTTCGTGAGTATGCCGATCAGCGCAAACATAAGGAACATAATGCTCACAAACTTCGCAAGATCGTCAGGATATCCTGTCTTCGAAGGCTTTACTGAAGGATCGTTCTCTTCGGTGTAGATGATGGCATAGGATGAGAACCTGTCGGTCTCAAAGCTGCAGAGATGAGTCTCGGGATCGTAATCTGCCTTTATGACTTCAACTTCACCGTTATGGTAGCGTACGATGGAGTATTCCCTGCCCAGGCCTCTGAGTTCTTCCGGAAGAACGAAGGAGATCTTTACCTTGTTGTTTGTCTCATGTACCTGCGTCTGTTCTTCGACGCCGACCTTCTTGAACATTGAGATGTCAACATACATTGCTACCGTATAGTCCTCTGTGGCTTCCTCGATCACCTGCTTTTCCTCTTCGGGAATGAGATCGCTGACGTCGGTGACTTCCAGCCATACATTCACGCCCAGAGCCTTTTCTTCGGCCTTTACGCCAAGCATCTCTTCCAGTTCGCTTTCATCGTTGTTGATGGCTGCCGTAAGAGGATTTTCCTCCTTGGGAGCCTCGTCGGAGCCTGTGATATCACGGATGGAGCCGCCCTGAACGGGTACCTCTTCGTAATAGTTCTTTTCATCGGTTGCTTCCGCGGTTTTCTGATCGATAACTACGGTTATGCAGACAGGAGTGCTGTCGTTATGCAATTCATCACCCACTATCCTGTACCATACATAATATGTTCCGGGTTCCGTTGCAGAAGGTATAGCGGAAGAGTATCCCGATACGGGAGCCTCGGTACCGTCGGTTCCAAGCGTATACTCGATCTTTCCGCCACCGGCCGTACCTGCGATGAGCAGAGCTACAGGCTCTCCTGTGAAGGACAGATTCTTTGTCATAGGCGCTTTTACTATGAACGAAGGTATCTTAACAACAGGTGTGGGAGTAGGTGCGGCTGTTGCAGTGGGTTCGGGAGAAGGCGTTGCAGTTGCTGCGGGAACCGGAGAAGGGGTAACCGTTGCCGTGGGCTCGGGTCCCGAATTCTCTTTTCCTATGGTGGTCACAACGTAATCGGGTTCGCTGTTGCGGTGGTAACTGTCTCCGACCACCCAGTACCAGATATAATATGTTCCGGGTGTTGCAGCGGTGGGAACATATGATTTCCATCCAAGTGTCGGATAGGTGCTTCCGTCGGTTGTGAGGGCATACCACAAGGTTCCGCCGACGGGTGTGCCTTCATCTGCCAGGGTCTGAGCATATCCCGTATAAGGAAGGACTTTTCCGGAAGGTGCTTCCGAAACATATGCGAGGGGCAGAAGAACGGGAGTGGGTGTTGCAGTAGGAGTGGGCGTTGCGGTAGGTGTTGGAGTTACGGGAATGTAGACTCTTAAAACGCCTTCTTCGTATGAGATGTCATAGTATTCCGTGACATTCTTATCACCGTACATGATCACTGCTCCGCTTACGGAAATGACTCCGTCATCCTTAACCGTGTCCGTATCATCCGCAGTAAATGTTATCTGATCCAGAGTATGTCCCGGTGCAAGTCCGGGCGTAACATCCACGCCTGTTACGGTCACACGGCCTGTATCATTGTTTACATCCCTGTTGATCGCTATCGACTGGTTATTTGCTTTTATAACAACCTTTCTGTTAAAGATCTTATATGTTTTTTCGAGTCCTGCCTGAGGCAGAGAGTAATTTGAGTTACCGAGGTCCGTGATCACTGCCGTATATGTGGTCTCTCCGGGTGCGACTGCATGCTCGTCGATACTCAATGTGAGTTCGCACTCGTCTCCCTCTATGAGATTGGCGATCGTAATTTCGGGAGCAACAGGCTCTCCGGAGAAATATGCCTTATCCTGCCACTCAATCTCGATAACGCGCTTTTTGATCGTCACGGGAACACATGCGGGATCGGAGTTTTCGAGATCGGAGTCGGGATCCGCTATGAGTTTATACCACACATAATATGTCTTTGCATCCTTACCCGTGGGTACGGAGGCACTCCAGTTGCTTTCGGGTTCGGCAGCGGGAGCGGTATCTCCATTCTCTCCGAGAGCGTAGAGGAAAGAACCTCCTATGGCAGTTCCTGCTTCAACAAGTTCCCGGTCCGTACCGTCATATGTAAGGTCTTTGGCAACGGGGACAACCACTCTGGGAACAATAACGACTGTCAGGCATACGGGTTCGGTATCTTCATGATCTTCGTCACCGAAAACCTTATACCATACATAGTAAGTTCCCGCGTCCTGTCCCTGAGGAAGATCACTGCTCCATGAGAACTGAGGTGCTGCTGCATCATCTATACCTATCACATATCTCATTGTACCGTTTTGACCGGATCCTGCCGTGATCAGATCCTGAAGCGTACCGTTTGCATAAAGACCGTCTATCCCTTCGGGCTCTGTGATCACCTGAGAGTCGTCTCTTGTATACACTGCTTCACCGTCGGTGTTAAGGACCAGGTTACGATTGGATTTATCCGATGTAAAGATCGTCGCGGCTTCCTGCACGGTTGTGATATTTCCGCTTGTGCCGAGGCCGTCGGTGAAGACGCCCGTACGATATACGTTGCCCATATTAACATGGATGTTCGATGCGGGATCAAGTTCGCCGAGAACATGAATCACGCTGTTTTCGGGAAGATAAACATTGGCCGGATTTGTGAAGCCTGTATTATTACCGTAAACCGCAACTCTTCCGGATACACCGAACGAAGCTTGGGGGCCTGTGTATATGCCCTCGTTCTTAAAGCCCGTGATGGTACCGCCGTACATATTAAAGGTGTTTGTGCCGGAAATATCCACACCGACGGAATTATTGTATGCACCGCCTGTAATCGTTCCGGTATGCTCATCCGAGCAGTCATACAGATTGAGAGTCTTGCCGCTGCCCATGATATCAAAGCAGGCACCGCTCTGTGCGTTACAGGTTATTGTATGTCCGTTAAGGCAGAGGTTGGTGGTGCCGGAGGGCACATTCCAGGATGAACCGATGGTCACGTCCGTCGTAAGGCAATAGTTGCCTGCAGAACTCGGAAGACCGTTCGCAGAATTCCAAGGCGTATACTCCTGATCGCCGTGCATATGTGCGACCCTTACGACAGCAGGTTCAGTCGTGACGGATCTGCTGCTGTCGTCCTTGGTATTAGTTATTACGCACTTATAATAGTATGTACCGTAATCAAAGTCCTCGGGAGAAGGAATATCATATGTGGCGCTTGTAGCACCGGATATGGCATTCCCTTCACCGGGAGTGAAATCCGAGGTAGTACCCTGATACCACTGATAGGTAAGGGTGCCCTCTTCGGAAGATGCTGTAACGGAAAGAGAACGCGAGGAAGTGTCACCTATAGCCCAGACGGTTGTTTCTGCGGGCTGGGTGTCGATAGTGGGGGCACCCGCATTTGCCACGGCCGCCATATTGGCGACGGAACTCATGAGAAGATTGTAGAGGAACTGCTTGATACCTTTTTGGTTTTTCTCTTGATTCTCAGATCGAAGCAAAGTGATAAAATTGATGTCACTGATAGCGGTAATATTGCCCTTTTCTACACTCTGGTCTACTATGGTGACAATATTGTCGCCTCCGTAATTGCTAATATTTCCGGCAGATGCGACGACTATAGCAGTTGTTCCTTCTTTACAGGTTATCGGTGAGGAAGCAGCAATGTATACAAAATTACCCGTTGTATCATTTGCCATACCGGCAGCCAGAGGAGATGACGAATTGAATTGTGCATATCCGTCCCCCATATCTCCGTTTTCTATCGTAAAACCTCCCCCCATTTTCTGGGCCAGACTGCTTAGTCTGGCATTACCGGCCGGGTTCCAGTTGGGGTTTTCTCCGATCATAACGACTCGTCCGCCTGCTTTTGCAAATTCTATAAGCTTATCGGCATTATCCTGAGTGTCGATGGCATCATCTCCATAGCCCATCAGAATGACCATACTTACCCCGGAGAGATCGGAATCGCTCAAGTTAGATCCTACCTTGTAAGCCCTGCCTTCATATGCTTTAAAATTTACTTTGACATTGAAAACAAGGTCACCGGAAAAAATTTCCGTGTTCATTTTGGTGTAATACCATATCAGAGTCGGAAAAAGCGGATTTGAATTATAAGCAGTATTATAAGTACCTACTAATTCGGAGTCATTAGCCCCCGAGTCCGTTATCCATAACAATATGGTATACTCCGGCAGTGTGCCCGCCTTCACCTTTGCTGTTGACGTCGGCAAAAATGCGACGGTAAGCATCACCGCCATTGCGATCGCCAGCGTTTTTTTGATGGTTTCTTTGATTTTCATAACTAACCTCCGAAATTTTAAAAAGTTGATAAAAAAAACCGGACACAATGGGGCACTTCCCCAATGGTGTCCGGTAAGATCCGAAAGTATAATAATACTATCAAATAACTATCCCTCAAATGACTATTCTGTTAATGGATGTATTTTACCACAAAAAGACGCAATGAGCACAGAATACCCTTAAAATTTACGCATAGTTTATGCTTTGTTTATTCAACGGGGGTGTCCAAGTCCCATCTAATTTTTTTTTGAAAAGGTATTGACAGAAGAAAAACAAAAGCGTATAATCCGCACTCATAAAGACAAAGGCGTCTCAGAGCACAGCTCACGAGACGCTTTTTCTCTTTTTCCGGAAAGAGCGTAAATTTCATAAAAGAATGATAAAAGGCAAAGGCGTCTTTTGTGTCGGAAACGACACGGAAGGTGCCTTTGTCGCTTTAAACAGAAAGGAGCCGATTGATTAAATGAGTACAGTATCTGATTATTTCGGGAGTTTGGTCTTTGATGACCGTGTTATGAGGGCGAATCTGCCGGCAAAGGTCTATGCTTCACTTCGCAAGACGATAGATGAAGGAAGCGAGATAGATCTGAGCGTTGCGAATGTTGTTGCCGAGGCTATGAAGAATTGGGCAGTTGAGAACGGAGCAACACATTTTACTCATTGGTTCCAGCCTCTTACGGGAATAACCGCTGAAAAGCATGACAGCTTCATCACACCGTCACCCGACGGAAGCGTGATAATGGAGTTTTCGGGCAAAGAGCTCATAAAAGGTGAGCCCGATGCATCTTCCTTCCCGAGCGGAGGTTTGAGAGCGACATTTGAGGCAAGAGGATATACGGCATGGGATCCCACATCCTACGCTTTTATAAAAGGAAAGACACTCTGCATACCCACGGCTTTCTGCTCATACGGCGGACATGCACTGGACAAGAAGACACCTCTTCTTCGTTCGATGGAAGTTCTGAGCAAGCAGGCACTCAGGATCCTTCGTCTCTTCGGAAACGGCACGGCAAAGAGAGTTGTTTCTTCCGTAGGACCCGAGCAGGAGTACTTCCTTATTACAAAGGAAATGTATGAGAAACGCCCGGATCTCAGATTCACGGGCAGGACCCTTTTCGGAGCAAAGCCTCCCAAAGGACAGGAACTTGACGATCACTACTTCGGAGTTATCAAACCCGGAGTTCAGGCATATATGCAGGATCTGAACGATGAGCTCTGGAAGCTCGGTATCCTTGCAAAGACGGAGCATAACGAGGTTGCTCCCGCTCAGCACGAGCTTGCACCCATTTATTCCACCACCAACGTGGCCACGGATCACAACCAGCTGACAATGGAGATCATGCAGAAGGTGGCTGCCCGCCACGGACTTGTATGTCTCCTTCACGAGAAGCCTTTTGCGGGAGTAAACGGAAGCGGTAAGCACAACAACTGGTCCATAGCCACAGACAGCGGCCAGAACCTTCTTTCTCCCGGCGAGACACCTCACGAGAATGCACAGTTCCTTCTTTTCCTCTGCGCGGTCATCAAGGCTGTTGACGATTATCAGGATCTTCTCAGACTTTCCGTTGCAACCGCGGGAAACGATCACAGACTCGGAGCAAACGAAGCACCTCCGGCTGTTATCTCGATGTTCCTCGGCGATGAGTTGAATGCGGTTCTCGAAGCTATCGAGAGCGACAAGCCTTATGCGGGAACAAAGAAGATGCAGATGAAACTTGGAGTTGACGTACTTCCGAAGTTCAACCGTGACACAACGGACCGTAACAGAACTTCACCCTTCGCATTCACGGGCAACAAATTCGAATTCCGTATGCTGGGTTCGTCAAACTCCATCGCATGTGCAAACATTATGCTGAACGCATCCGTTGCGGAGAGCCTCAGGATATATGCGGACAGGCTTGAAAAAGCGGAGGATTTTGATACAACGCTTCATGAAATGATCAAGAAGACCATAAAGGATCACAGAAGGATCATATTCAACGGAAACGGTTATGACGATGCATGGATCAAGGAAGCGACCGAAAAGCGCGGCCTTTCGAACTATCGCACAACAGCGGACTGCATGCCTCATCTTCTTGATGAGAAGAACGTAAAGATGCTGACCGGTCTCGGAGTATTCACCGAGGACGAGCTCAGATCAAGACGCGACATCATGCTTGAGAATTACTGCAAGACAGTTGTTATCGAAGCAAATACTATGGTGGATATGGCAAGAACGGAGATCGCTCCGGCCATCGAAGCATATACGTCGGATCTCGCGGAAGCGGCTTCGGCAAAGAAGGTCATCTCACCTGTATTAAAGTGCAAATACGAGACAACACTTGTGGAAAAGCTTTCCGGTCTTGTGGATGAGATCACCGAGCGTATTACCGAGCTTGAGACCGCTCTTGCTAAGGTACATACCGCGGAAGATATCATTGAGGAATCCGCTCTGATCAGAGACAGGCTGATCCCCGCAATGACGAAGCTCAGAGTTCCCTGCGATGAGGCTGAGACCCTCACCGCAAAGAAGTACTGGCCGTTCCCGACATATGCGGATCTGCTCTTCGGTGTTAAATAGCGATCACTCCGTAATGCATTGGGGCAAAGGAGTTAACTGACAACATGTTTGATTAAAAAGAAAGTAGGTGACTGTTATGAGTGTTGAATTTTGGTTTTTGATCGGTGCTGCGTTGGTATTCTGGATGCAGGCGGGCTTTGCAATGGTTGAGACAGGCTTTACCCGTGCAAAGAACGCCGGCAATATCATAATGAAGAACCTGATGGATTTCTGTATAGGAACCGTGGTCTTCTCACTTCTCGGCTATACTATTATGATGGGAGAGGATTCCTTCTTCGGTCTTATCGGTAAACCCAATCTGAATCTGTTCACCCATTTTAAGGAGTTCATCGCATCTCCCGCAGACGGCTTCACGGATGCCAGCTATTTCGTATTCAACCTTGTGTTCTGCGCTACCACGGCTACCATTGTTTCAGGTGCCATGGCTGAAAGGACCAAGTTCTCATCCTATTGTATATATTCCGGTTTCATTTCCCTTTTGATCTATCCCATCGAGGCACACTGGATCTGGGGCGGCGGCTGGCTCAGCGAGCTTGGCTTCCATGATTATGCGGGTTCCGCAGCCATCCATATGGTCGGCGGTATCGCTGCTCTCATCGGTGCCATCGCTCTCGGACCCCGTATCGGAAAATATGTTACGGATAAGGCGGGCAAGGTAGTAAAGGTAAATGCTATTCCCGGACATTCCATTCCCTTGGGTGCCCTTGGAGTATTCATCCTGTGGCTGGGCTGGTACGGCTTCAACGGAGCTGCCGCAACATCACCTTCAGAGCTTTCCGCCATCTTCCTTACAACCACCATTGCTCCTTCCGTAGCAACCGTAACCACCATGATCTATACCTGGATCAAGAACGGAAAGCCTGATGTGTCCATGTGCTTAAACGCATCCCTTGCAGGCCTTGTAGGCATAACCGCAGGCTGTGATGCCCTCGATGCTGTCGGAGCAGCTGTCGTAGGTATCGTATCCGGCATACTGGTAGTGATCGTTGTTGAAGTATTGGATCTTAAGCTTCATATCGACGATCCCGTCGGCGCTGTAGGCGTTCACTGTGCAAACGGTATCTGGGGAACCGTTGCCGTAGGTCTCCTTGCAAATCCCGATGCACCCGCAGGTCTTGAAGGCTTGTTCTATACCGGAAAGTTCGAGCAGCTTGGCATACAGCTTCTCGGTTTCCTGACCGTAGCCGCATGGACACTTGTGACAATGGGCTGCTTCTTCTATATCTTCAAGAAGTGCCATATCCTGAGAGCTGACGCAGCAGACGAGCTCACAGGTCTTGATATCACCGAGCACGGCCTCCCCAGTGCATATGCCGACTTTATGCCTGCGGTTGACAAGTACACGGATTTCGGCGGAGAGATCCCCGTTGCCGTTACCGGCACGACACCGGTCGCGGAAGCCGTAACCGTAAAGAGAGAGCCTTCCTTTGCAAAAGAAGGTCCGAAGTTCACAAAGGTGGAGATCGTATTCAAAGAGGAGAAGCTCTATGCTCTCAAGGATGCAATGAGCAAACTGGGTATCACCGGTATGACCGTTTCCCACGTAATGGGTTACGGTATGCAGAAGGGTCATACGGAGTTCTACCGTGGCGTACAGGTCGAAACAGACTTGAGACCGAAGGTACAGGTTGATATCGTGGTATCCGCGATCCCCGTACGCGACGTCATCGAAACCGCGAAGAAAGTCCTTTATACCGGACATATCGGAGACGGCAAGATCTTCGTATATGACGTTGAGAACGTTGTGAAGGTACGTACCGGAGAAGAAGGTTACGACGCACTTCAGGACGTAGAGTAATAAAAGAATAAAAGCCCGCCCGGCTTACAGGGCAACTAAGCCTGCTTATTGCAGGCTTAAGACATTTTGATAAAAAAGAGGATCAACAATATGTGTTCAATAATGGGATATTGCAGCGAGGATGCCGATCGCGGACTGTTTGAGGAAGGTTTTGAAAAAACGATATCGAGAGGTCCGGATCAGTGTCGCATCATAGAAACGGGGAAAGGACTCCTGGGCTTCAGGAGACTTTCGATCATGGGTCTCACACCGGAGGGCATGCAGCCCTTTGAGCTTGACGGAAGCAGTGTGGTATGCAACGGCGAGCTTTACGGCTTTGAAAGCGAAAGGGAAAACTTAAAAAAGAAAGGCTACAGCTTTAAGAGCGACAGCGACTGTGAGATCATCCTTCCCATGTACAAAGAGTACGGAACGGATATGTTCGCAAAGCTCGATGCGGAATTTGCCATGATCATATATGATGCGGACACCGAAAGCTTCATCGCGGCAAGAGATCCCATCGGAATACGTCCTCTGTATTACGGCAGGGATAAGAAAGGCGCAATGGTGTTCGCAAGCGAGCCGAAGAACCTCACCGGCATAACGGACCGCATAATGCCTTTCCCTCCCGGTCATTATTACAAGGACGGAGAATTCATATGCTACCATGATCCTTCAAAGACCGGCAGCATATGCCACGACGATCTTGAAACGGCATGCACGAAGATCAGGGAAAAGCTGGTTGCGGGCATAGAGAAGCGCCTTATTTCGGATTCGAAGGTAGGCTTCCTGCTTTCCGGCGGCCTCGATTCATCTCTTGTATGCGCGGTTGCGGCCAAAAAGAGCACAAAGCCTATCAAGACCTTTGCGATAGGTATGAGTGAGGATGCGATCGACTTAAAATATGCAAAGCAGGTTGCGGATCATATCGGCGCCGACCACACAGAAGTCTATATGACACCCGACGAGGTCATCTCATCGCTGGAAAAGGTCATAGAGCTGCTCGGAACATATGATATCACGACGATCCGCGCAAGTATGGGTATGTACCTTGTATGCAAGGCGATACACGAGCGCACGGACATAAGGGTAATACTTACCGGCGAGATCTCGGACGAACTTTTCGGATACAAATACACGGACTTCGCTCCTTCGGCGGAAGCCTTCCAGAAGGAAGCCGAGAAGAGAGTGAGAGAGCTTCATATGTATGATGTGCTCCGTGCGGACAGATGCATATCCGTAAACTCGCTCGAAGCAAGAGTGCCTTTCGGAGATCTGGATTTTGTTGACTATGTTATGAGTCTTGATCCCGAGATGAAGCTGAACAAGTACAACAAGGGAAAATATCTGCTCCGTCACGCATTCGAAGGTCTGGGATACCTTCCCGACAGCATATTGTGGCGTGAGAAAGCGGCTTTCTCGGATGCTGTGGGACACTCGATGGTTGACTACCTGAAGGAATATGCAAACGGGAAATACACGGATGCGGAATTTGAAGAAAGAAAGGAGAAATACACATTCGCAAAGCCTTTCACAAAGGAAAGCCTTCTCTACAGGGAGATATTCGAGAAGTACTATCCGGGACAGGCTGAGATGATCAAGGATTTCTGGATGCCCAACAAGGAATGGGAAGGATGCAATGTAAACGATCCTTCGGCAAGGGTTCTCTCAAACTACGGAGAAAGCGGAAAGTAAAAGACTGATAACTGAACAGCAGGAGGCAATTATGACGAAGTATATATTTGTTACCGGTGGTGTAGTATCGGGGCTGGGTAAGGGAATTACCGCAGCCTCGTTGGGGCGTTTATTGAAAGCGAGAGGTCTTAAGGTAGCGGCGCAGAAGCTTGATCCCTATATCAATGTGGATCCGGGCACAATGAGCCCCTATCAGCACGGCGAGGTCTTCGTGACCGAGGACGGAGCGGAGACGGACCTGGATCTGGGACATTATGAGCGTTTTATCGACGAGGATCTGAACAAGTTTTCAAACCTCACGACAGGTAAGGTTTACTGGAACGTGCTCAACAAAGAAAGAAGAGGAGAGTATCTGGGCTCGACGGTTCAGGTCATTCCCCATATCACGAACGAGATCAAGGAATTTGTTTACAGCGTGGGCAAAAAGACGAATGCCGATGTTGTAATAACCGAGATCGGAGGAACAATAGGTGATATCGAGTCGCAGCCCTTCATCGAGGCTGTACGTCAGATATCGCTTGAAGTCGGAAGAGAGAACAGCCTCTTTATCCATGTGACCCTCGTGCCCTACTTAAGCGGCTCCGAGGAGCATAAATCAAAACCCACCCAGCACTCAGTAAAGGAACTGCAGGGAATGGGGATCAATCCGAACATTATCGTCTTAAGATGCGATCAGCATCTGGAAGACTCGATCTTTCATAAAATTGCGCTTTTCTGCAACGTTAAGCGCGACTGTGTAATTGAAAACATAACCGTGCCGAATCTTTATGAGGCGCCTCTTATGCTGGAAGCATCAAAGTTTTCGGAAGTCGTATGCCGTGAACTCGGACTTGAGACTCCGGAGCCTAAGCTTGCCGAGTGGCAGGATATGGTAAACAGCATAAACAGCGCGCGGACACACTGCGTGGAGATCGGCCTTGTGGGAAAATACGTGGGACTTCACGACGCATACCTTTCGGTTGCGGAAGCGCTTCACCACGCAGGCTTTTTCCATAATGTACACGTGAACATACACTGGCTTGATTCCGAAGAGATACGTCCCGAAACCGTTGACGATATGCTTAAGGATCTCGACGGTATCATAGTGCCGGGCGGCTTCGGTTACCGCGGCATAGAGGGTATGATCCTCGCGACCGAATATGCGAGAACGAACCACATACCTTTCTTCGGCATCTGTCTCGGTATGCAGATCTCCGTCATAGAATTCGCAAGGAACGTGGCGGGACTTAAGGATGCGGACTCCGGTGAGTTCAACGAGCAGTGCGCAAACAAGGTCATCGACTATATGCCCGGACAGAGCGACGATATCGACAAGGGCGGCACGTTGAGACTGGGCGCATATCCCTGCGTCATCACGCCGGGAACCGTTATGGAGAAGTGCTACGGAAAAACGGAGATAAGCGAGAGACATCGCCATCGCTATGAATTCAATAACGATTACAGGGAACTCTTAAAGAAAAACGGGCTCACACTGAGCGGAATGTCACCGGACGGAAGACTGGTGGAGACCGTCGAGCTTTCGGACAGACCGTTCTATGTCGGCGTTCAGTATCATCCCGAATTCAAGAGCCGTCCGAACAAGCCCCATCCTTTGTTCAAAGGTTTTGTGGGCGCGGCTCTTGAGATAAGAAAGACGAAATAAAGCGTTACGAACAGCGTTAAGGAGTTTCCATGAATAAGAAATTTGATAAAAAGATAGTATTTGAAGACGGCAGCGAATATTACGGCTACAGCTTCGGAGCCGATTCCGAGCGCGTGCTTGAGATCGTTTTCAATACTTCGATGGTGGGGTATCAGGAGATACTATCCGACCCCTCCTATACGGATCAGGCCGTTATTATGACCTATCCTCTGATCGGAAACTACGGCATGGCATCCGATGACTATGAATCCCTTCTGCCCTCAATTGGAGCATTGATCGTACACGAGTACAACGATGCTCCCTCCAATTTCAGAAGTGAGGAAAGCCTGGGAGCAGCCATGGCGCGTTTCAATATACCGGGTATGTACGGCCCGGACACAAGAAAACTGACTCGGGTTGTCCGTGATCACGGAAGCAGGAAGATCCTTCTGACATCTGCGGACACACCAAAGGAAGAGGCTCTCGATCGACTCGGATCGACGCCCCTTCCAAGGAATCAGGTTTCGAGAGTAAGCACGAAGAAGATATATGAACTAAATCCCGCAGGCAGAAAGCATGTGGTGGCTATAGATTGCGGTATGAAGGCAAACATACTCAGATCCCTTGTAAACAGGGACTGCAGGGTGACCGTGGTTCCGTGGAATACAGACGCCGGGACAATAAAAGAACTCCGCCCCGACGGCATATTCATATCGAACGGCCCCGGAGACCCCGAGGATGTTCGGGAAACGATCTCGGCGGTAAAAGGGCTGATAGGGTTTAAACCCGTTTTCGGCATCTGCCTCGGACATCAGATAATCTCCCTTGCCTTCGGCGCAAAGACATACAAACTCAAGTTCGGACACAGAGGAGGAAACCATCCCGTTAAAAACCTCGAAAACGGCAGGATAGAGATCACATCACAGAACCATTCCTATGCCGTAAGGGAAGAAAGCCTTCCCGGCACCGGGCTTAAGACAACACATATGAATATACTCGACAATACGATAGAGGGCGTGGAGTGCGCGGAAAAGAAAGTATTCAGCGTGCAGTACCACCCCGAAAGCGCGCCCGGACCTCAGGACAGCGCCTATCTCTTTGATAAATTCTTAAGGATGATGGAGGTCTGAATATGCCGAAAAGAACTGATTTAAAAAAGATATTGGTCATCGGCTCGGGCCCGATCGTCATAGGACAGGCAGCGGAGTTCGATTATGCCGGAACGCAGGCCTGCCTGGCACTTAAAGAAGAGGGCTATCAGGTCATACTGTGCAACTCCAACCCCGCAACGATAATGACGGATACTTCGATCGCGGACAAGGTCTACATGGAGCCCCTCACGCTTGAATTCATCGCAAAGATCATCCGTTACGAGAGACCTGACGCGATACTTCCGGGCATAGGAGGACAGACCGGTCTGAACCTCGCCATGCAGCTTGAGAAGAAGGGCGTCCTTGCTGAGTGCCGCACCGAGCTTCTCGGAACAAGCAGCGCATCGATAGAGATGGCTGAGGACAGAGAAAAGTTCAAGGAACTGTGCACGAGCCTCGGAGAGCCCGTGTTGCCTTCGGACATTGCGGAAACCGTTGAGGACGGCTTACGCATAGCGGGTGAGATAGGATATCCCGTGGTGCTCCGTCCCGCTTTCACCCTCGGAGGAACCGGAGGCGGTTTTGCCGAGAACAAAGAAGAATTTTTAAGCCTTATGAGAAATGCCCTTGAGCTTTCACCCGTTCATCAGGTGCTCGTTGAGAAGAGCGTAAAGGGCTATAAGGAAATAGAATATGAAGTAATGAGGGATGCAAACGATACCGCGATCACCATATGTAATATGGAGAACCTCGATCCGGTCGGCGTGCATACCGGAGATTCGGTCGTGGTATGCCCCTCGCAGACGCTTACAAACAAGGAATACCATATGCTCCGCGACAGCGCGCTCAAGATAATAAGGGCATTGAAGATCGAAGGCGGATGCAACGTGCAGTTTGCGCTTGATCCGAAATCATTTGACTACTATCTGATAGAAGTCAATCCGAGAGTGTCCCGTTCATCGGCGCTTGCTTCAAAGGCCAGCGGCTATCCGATAGCGCGTGTTTCCGCAAAGATCGGCGTGGGCATGAGGCTGGACGAGATACCGATCGCAAACACCCCTGCTTCCTTCGAGCCTTCGCTCGACTATGTCGTAACAAAACTGCCCCGCTTCCCGTTCGATAAGTTCACGGATGCGGACAATTCGCTTTCCACTCAGATGAAGGCGACCGGCGAAGTTATGAGCGTCGGCAGAACGCTGGAGGAAAGCCTGCTTAAGGGCATACGTTCCCTGGAGAACGGAGCATTCCATCTGCATATGCCTAAGTTTGACAGTATGTCGACCGAAGAACTAAAGACATATATCAAGCTCGGACATGACGACAGATTATATGCGATCGCGGAGCTGCTCAGGAGAAAGACAGGGATCGAAGAGATCGCGGACATTACGGCAATAGACCTTTTCTTCTTGAGAAAACTAAGGAACATAACCGACAGGGAAGAGATACTTAAAGACGCAAAGGGCGACCTTGAGGAACTCAAAGACGCAAAGCGTATGGGCTTTTCCGACAGAGAGATCGCTGTGCTTTGGGGATTGAAGGAGATCGATGTATTTAACCTCAGAGTGAAGAACGGCATATTCCCGGTCTACAAGATGATCGACACCTGCGCATCGGAGTTTGAAAGCTATATCCCTTACTTCTATTCTTCATATGAAGAGGAAAACGAGTCGAGAGTATCCGACAAAAAGAAGATCGTAGTCCTCGGTTCGGGTCCGATCCGCATAGGTCAGGGCGTGGAATTTGACTATTCCGCCGTTCATGCGGTGCAGACCATAAGAAAAGCGGGCTACGAGGCCATCATTATAAACAATAATCCGGAGACCGTATCCACTGACTACACCTGCTCCGACAAGCTCTATTTTGAGCCGCTGTGTCCCGAAGATGTTATGAACGTGATCCTTCTGGAAAAGCCCGAGGGCGTCATAGCGACATTCGGAGGACAGACCGCGATCAACCTTGCGGAACCTCTGATGGAGAGAGGCGTAAGGCTCATCGGAACGGACTGCGAAGCGATAGACAGGGCGGAAAACCGCGACTCCTTCGAGAAGCTGCTGCTTTCCCTCGGCATACCCCAGCCGGAAGGACGGGCTGTCACCAGCATAGAGGAAGGCATAGAGGCAGCGGGAAGCATAGGTTATCCCGTACTTGTACGCCCAAGTTTTGTCCTTGGCGGCCGCGCGATGCAGATCGTTGCGAAGGAAGAGGCAATGTGGAACTACCTTAAGACAGCGGTTGAAGTCGATAAGGACAAGCCTGTGCTTGTTGATAAATACATAAAGGGCAAAGAAGTCGAGGTCGACGCCGTATGCGACGGTGAGAAGGTCTTCGTGCCAGGCATAATGGAACTGGTCGAGAGGACCGGAGTGCACAGCGGAGATTCCGTAAGCGTATATCCATCTTACAGCCTTTCCGGGAAGGTCAGGGAGACCATCCTCGATTATACCGAAAAACTCGGTCTCGGCATCGGCATAGTGGGACTTTTCAACATACAGTTCATCGTGGATCCCATGGATCGCGTATTCATAATTGAAGTAAATCCCCGTTCCTCGAGAACGGTTCCCTTCCTTTCGAAGGCAACGGGATATTCGCTCGCGGACATAGGCACCCTGGTAATGCTCGGACATTCGCTTCACGAGCAGGGCATAGATGTGCGCTATCCGAAGGAGAAGGAGCGCTTCTATGTAAAGGTTCCCGCATTCTCGTTCTCAAAATTAAGGGGTATGGACGCATACCTCTCGCCCGAGATGAAGTCGACCGGAGAAGCCATAGGATATGACAGGAAACTGCACAGAGCCGCATATAAGGCACTCATCGCTTCGGGCTTCAAACTTAAGAATTACGGAACGGTGCTTGTCAGCGTTGCCGACGAAGACAAGGCGGAGACGGTTCCGCTGGTTCGCCGCTTCTATGATATGGGCTTCAATATCGAAGCGACCACACTTACCGGACAGGCGCTCAAAGCGAACGGCATCCGTACCCACATCCTCGGAAAGCCCAGCGAGGGCAGCGACGAAGTCATCAACTCGATAAGAGCAGGCTATGTAAGCTACGTGATCAACACCAGAGCGATCCTTTCGGGAGTTCACTACGGCGACGGCGTGGCTATCAGACGCGAGGCCGCTCTCAATAACATCCCGATGCTCACCTCTCTCGATACGGTGCGCATGGTGTTGGATGTGCTTGAGGAGCTGACCCTGGGTGTATCCACGATCGACGGGAAGTAGGAAAGGAGATATTTATGCACTTTACAAAAATGCACGGCTTGGGGAACGACTACCTCTATGTGTACGGTGAGGTTCCCTCCAATATAAAAGATCTGTCCGTAAGGCTTTCGGAGAGGCACTTCGGCGCCGGCTCCGACGGTATGATATACATATCCCCCTCGCATATCGCGGATTTCAAGATGCGCATATTCAATGCGGACGGAAGCGAAGCGAAAATGTGCGGAAACGGCATAAGATGCGTCGGAAAATATGTGTATGACAAGGGTTACACGGACAGAACGATGCTGAAGATCGAAACGCTCTCGGGCATAAAGACACTCGGCCTCGACGTAAGGAACGGACATGTCAAGGAGGTCACCGTCGGTATGGGCGCCGCGGAGGTGTCGGAGGATATGGTCCTTGACATCGACGGGCAGAACTACACGGTCACTCCCGTTTCGGTCGGCAATCCGCATATAGTCATATTCGTTGACGATATCGACAAGGTCGATCTTGCAGCGCTCGGCCCGAAGTTCGAACACCATCCCGCATTTCCCGGCGGCGTGAACACCGAGTTTGTTCAGGTGCTTTCGGACAACAAGCTGCGTATGAGAGTCTGGGAGAGAGGCAGCGGCATAACGATGGCCTGCGGTACGGGTGCATGTGCGACAGTTGCGGCGGCCGTGGCAAAGAAACACTGCAAATTTGATACGCCCGTGACCGTTGTGCTGGACGGCGGCCCTCTCACGATATTCATAGAGAGCAATTATGCCGTGACCATGCGCGGACCCGCGGAAATAATATATGAAGGAGAAACCGAGGATTGACGTGAGTTATCCGAAGGAAAGGCAAGACTTATCATGATAACACCTAATATGCATTATGCGGACTTAAAAAGTTCCTATCTCTTTTACAACATAGCACAGAAAACAAAGGCTTATCTCGAGGCAAATCCGGACAAGCGCCTCTATCGTATGGGCATAGGCGATGTGTCCCGCCCTCTTTGCGAGAATGTAATTAAGGCGCTTCACGAGGCTGTTGACGATCAGGCAGTAAAGGAAAGGTTCCACGGCTATATGCCCGAGCCCGGGGCTCCGTTCTTAAGGACTGCGATCGGAGAGTACTACCGCAGCCGCGGCATTGATCTTACGGATGAGGAGGTATTTGTTTCCTCCGGCGCAAGCGATGAGCTCGGCGACATCCTCGACCTCTTTGACAGAAGCAGCAGCGCGCTTGTAATAGAACCTGCCTACCCCGCCTATGTTGACGCCAATGTTATGGCAGGCAGAAAGATAGTTCATCTTGCATCGGGACGCGAAAACGGCTTCCTTCCGGAGCCCTCCGAAGATGCAAAGGCCGATATCCTGTACATATGCTCGCCCAATAACCCCACGGGTGCTGTATTCACGAAAGAAGGCCTGCAGAAGTGGGTGGATTTTGCAAATGAAAACGGATCCGTGATCCTTTTCGACGCGGCATATGAAGCATTTATTGAGGACGAGACTCTGCCCAGGAGCATATTCGAACTCCCCGGTGCAAAGACCTGCGCGATAGAGATATGCTCGCTTTCAAAGACCGCGGGCTTCACGGGAACAAGACTCGGCTACACAGTCATTCCCAAGGCTCTTGTAAGGGCAGGTATGTGCTTTAACGATATGTGGGTGAGGAACAGGACGACAAAGACCAACGGAGTTTCCTACATCATACAGAAGGGCGGCGCTGCGGTATTCACGCCCGAAGGTCAGAAGCAGATAAAAGAGAACATAAACTACTATAAAGAAAATGCGCGCCTCCTTACAGAGGCGCTGGATGAGCTTGGTATATGGTATTGCGGCGGTAAAAACTCGCCGTATATCTGGCTTAAGTGCCCGAATGATATGGGCAGCTGGGAGTTCTTTGATCTTCTCTTAAAAGAGATACAGGTGGTCGGAACCCCCGGTGAAGGCTTCGGTGCCTGCGGAGAAGGATATTTCAGGTTCTCCGTATTCGGAAGCCGTGAGGACACCGCCGAAGCGGCAAAGCGTCTTAAACAGCTCCTTGCTAAGCAAAGATAGCAAAGGCTCTTGTGAAATCCTTCATAGGCATCGGCTTCGAGAAATAGAAACCCTGAAGGTAATCGCAGCCGATGTCTATCATGGCATCTGCCATTTCGCGTGTCTCTATGCCCTCGGCGGTGACGGAGTAGCCCATCTGCTTGAAGCCCGCAACCATGCCGGGAAGAAGGCGGTCCTGTTTCAAGCAGTATGCGCGCACGAGTTCTATATCGATCTTTATGTTTATGAAAGGACATTTCTGAAGGCGGGCGAGGTTGGAATAACCCTTCCCGTAATCATCGAGAACAAACTTAAAACCTTTTTCGGCCATGGATTCCATCTGTTTCATTAGAAGAGACTGACTGACCATGGCTTCTTCCGTTATTTCCAGATGTATCATATTGCGGTCGAGACCGTTCTTTTTAAGGATCTCTTCATAACTGATCGCAAGGTCGTTCACAAGGAACTGTATCGGCGAAAGATTAACGTTGATCCAGGACAGGCCGATCGAGTCAAGCGCATTTTCCTTTATGAAACGGCAGGTCTTATCGAAGATCTGCTCACCGAGCGTGGTTATGCAGCCGTTTCTTTCGGCGATCGGTATGAAATGTTCGGGAGATATATATTTGCCGTCCTTGTCGCGGATACGCGCAAGTGCCTCCGCACCGACGATCCTGAGTTCCTTCGACTCGACTATAGGCTGAAGGAACACTTCCACAAGGTTATCCTCGAGAGAAAGTTCAAGTACCTTCTTGACGGATATCTCGTTTAGGTAGTCCTCAATGTCTTCTTCCTCAACCGTAGCGCAGTAACCGTCATCCTGGCCCGCGGCACGGGAAAGAGCGGAAAGCAGAGAATTCACGGTCAGTTCCTCCGACTGCAGTTCCTTGTCGGGATCCAGTTTTGCAAAGCATATGTTCAGATACAGATTTGCATCCTTGATACGCCAGGGATCGTAAAACCTCTTGCGGATCTCACAGCATATATCCATTGCGTCGATATGCTCGGCAGCGGCAAGTATGAATCTGCCTTCTTTATAATAGAAGGCGGTTACATCGGGAACCTCGGACTTAAGGAAGCGGCCGATGAGGCGGATAGCCTGGTCCATATGCGGAATACCGTAGATCTCGCGGATATCCTGATAGTTCTTTATCTTGAAAGCAATAAGCAAAAATTTCTTTTTATACCGCATCTCGCGGATATACTCCTCAAGCGCACCGCTGTTGAAAAGACCGGTGCGTTTTTCCGTATGGAAATCAGGGTTTTCGAAGCCCAGGTAGATCAGCATAACCGCCATAAGGCAGAACGTGTCTATGAGAAGCGAAGTGGGATAGATCAGAACATATACCGCACCGAGCGCGAGAAGTATGTTCACGGAAAGGGCACTCCAGAACTCTCTGGTCGTCGCAAAATTCTTGTGATAGATCAGGATGGCGAGAACGGATATGCCGATGTAGAAAAACATACAGGTATAGACTATGTACATAAAAGGTCCCTTTTCGAAACCGTTGCCCGTATATGTGAAGCAGGCCCCGGTCTTAAAGGACGAAATGACGGGGATGAGTGTCGCGATCAGGGGAATACGGAATATCCATGCAAAAAATACGGAATTGTAGCGGTTTAAGTTTACGAGGGACACGGAGTAAGCATAGAAAATGTAGGATCTTGCAATAAGCGCAACGAAAAACAGAGTATTTATGACATATGCGGATGTGACGGACCTGATACTGACGTCGGAGTTTGCGTCGACCGCAAGGATGTTCATCGCGGAAGTGATGACATTGATAAACAGAAGCCGGATGTAGAGCCGGTTTGTAAGTATCGGGATCCTGGGCACGGAAAAGAAACATGCCAGGAACAATATCATGATTATAAAGCTCGGTATAGCGCTGTTAATATTCCAAATCATATGATCCCACCCTTTTGCTGCTCCTCAAAGACAAGGCCGTACAGGCCGACTCTTTCTTCATTATATACCGTCAGTACAACAAAAGTCTGCGCGTGAGGCAGTCTCCATACTTTCCTTTTGACTTTTGGTATTTTATGCTTTATATTTATCAGACGAAAAAATGTCATATGACGGAAAGTGAAAGGAAAATATATGAAAGGAATCCTTATCCTCCTGCTTGCCTGCGCGTGTCAGGGAAGCTTCGGAGTCGGAATGAAGACTTATAAACCTTATAAATGGGAGAATTTCCGTGTGCCGTTCGT
>JAEEGL010223470.1_pt1 | contig 22987 bp, 20 predicted proteins | sample 9134231 | NCBI WGS metagenome assembly JAEEGL01 (sample SAMN16246548, study PRJNA631951) | gut metagenome | biome: gut microbiome; feature: rumen; material: fiber-attached | host: Bos | place: Iran: Karaj | collected 2018-10
ATTTTAGCTATCATTATGATTATAGCTATTCCATCTGTACTTGGTACAATGACAACAGCAAGACAAAAATCATTCTGTGAATATGTTACTAAAGTATATATGGCTGCTCAAAATAAATACATGGCTGCTCAAACTTTAGGAGATACTTATGTTATTGGTAATCAAACTGCAACAAATGTATCTTATACTAAAGGTGGATCTACAGTTACTTCTAGTGGTTTCTATTATGATGTAAGAGAAGATTTAGGACTAGAAAATGTTGGAGATTATAATGGTTATGTAATGATTGTTAAGCCTACAGCTAGTGATTCTAAACCTCATTTTGTTGTTGTTTTATGGGATAGTAATTATATGCTAGTTTCTGGTGCTAATTATTTCTATGAATATACAGAAGAACCAAAGACTACAAATTTAGTTGATACTGATACTGCTATTTCAGGTAGAATTACTAAATTATTCTATGACGAAACAGGTAAGAAAAACAAAGCTGTTGATGCTTCTAAGTTAACAAAAGACACTTTACCTACTGGTAAATAGTACTAAAGAGTGAAATTTTCACTCTTTTTTGTTTATCTATTGATAATGTTTTTTATGTGATATAAAATGAGTATAGGATAGGAGCGTGAAGATAATGAAGAATATGAGAAAGGGTTTTACATTAGTTGAATTACTAGCAGTTATCGTAATATTAGCTATTATTATGATTATTGCAATACCATCAGTACTTGGAACAATGACAACAGCAAGACAAAAATCATTCTGTGAATACGTTACTAAAGTATATATGGCTGCTCAAAATAAATATATGGCTGCTCAAACTTTAGGAACAGGTGATATTGGTAGTTCATTTACTGCTGTGATTGAGGGTACATCTATTTATTATTACAATATTAAAACAGATTTAGGACTAGAAAATGTTGGAGATTATAAAGGATATGTTGGAATAATTAAACCTACTACAGATCATCCAAAACCATATTTCATAATTGTACTTTCTGATAGTAATTATGCTTTAGTAACAGGAGATTATCCATACTATATATATGATAAAGAACCAACTACTGAAAATTTAATTGATGTAGATGAAAATTATACTACTATATTAAATGCTTTTGAAAATGCTATTGATTTGGATAATAAGACAGTAGATATGTCAAAGATCCCTTATCCCTTATTTTGATTAAAAGAGTGGTTTACACTCTTTTTTTTATGTATAAAAATATGATAGTTAATAATATAAAAAAGATTGGTTTTATAGAAGATGTTTCTTATAATTAATATAAATTTATTATAATAACAAGACAGTTTAGTAGTAATGCACTAATTTTTATATCTATTGGTAGTTGATATTTTAAAAATCCTCAAACTCAACTAACAGTTCATATAAGAATTATATTTTTGATGTTAGAATAAATTTGTACTGTAGGAGGGATACATAATGAATCAGGAAAAAATTGGAAAATTTATTAAAACAATTAGAAAGGAGTTGGAATTAACACAACAAGACTTAGCAGATAAACTTGGAGTTACTAATAGAGCAGTATCTAAATGGGAAAATGGTTTATGTTTACCAGATTATTCTTTAATAAATGATTTATGCGATATATTAAAAATAAATTCAAGTGAACTTCTTTCAGGGGAACGTTTTGAAAAAGAAAATACAAAAGAAAAGTTTGAGGAGAATGTTATGAAAACAATTAAAAATAATAAAAAATTAAAAAGAAAAAATTTAGTTTTAACACTAGTTATAGTATCTATTTTTTTAGTGCTTATTGGATTCTATTTTGGCTATAAAATTCAATTACTAAATTCATATGGCGTTTTAAGTTTAAAACAAGATTTAAATAATATAAGCGAATTAGAATTTATTGATGAGTATATTGATAATACAGTACCTGGTAATACTATATTTGATGATACAGATCATGATGAGGTTAAACGTAAGAATATTAGTTATTATATTCCTGATGGGTATATTGTAACTAAAAATATTGATGAAGGTGCTGAAGCTGGAAAAGTTACCTATATTAAAAAGGATTCTAAAGGGGAAATTATTTCTACTATTATTGTTGATGGTTATTATGGATCATATGGACCTGATATGAGAATAGATGGTTCAGAAAGCAATATCGATTATAGAGATGTTGTTAGATTATTAAAAAAATATAATATACATAATATAGTAGATTTAGTTAAATATTTTGATAAAAATAGAAGTGTTAATATTTTTTCTTCAATTGATAGAATAAAGATGTTTGCTTTAATTGGTGAAAATAATATAATAAACTATATTCAAGATGTAGTTGAAATACATACTATTTCTAGCGATACTTTTTATGGATATTATGCTATAGGTAAAAATAGTGATGAACATATTAAAGAAATTAAAAAAGTAGATCCTGATTATGAAGAAAGAATATGGAAAGTAAATATATTTGTTACAAACAAAAAGATAAATAATTCTTTAAATATTGAATATGAATTTACTCCTGGTACAATTGAAGAAGAAATGAAAGAATTAGATACTTTTATTCGAAGTATTAGAATTGATAAAGAGATGTAATAAAAATTACTAGTACTAATTATTAATAGAGTATAAAAAATTATAAGAATAAAGAGTGGTTTACACTCTTTTTTTATGTTGTATTGAAAACAAAGTGTATATCATTCTATAATATAAAAAAGAATGGAGATATTTTAATGGTTAACAGAAGAAAAGGTTTTACATTAGTGGAGTTGCTTGCAGTTATCGTGATATTAGCCATTATTATGATTATAGCGATACCTTCGGTACTTGAAACGATGACAATTGCTAGAAAAAAGGCATTTGTAGAATATGTTACAAAGGTTTATGATGCAGGTTTGAACAAATATTTAGAAGAAGTTACAATGGGTACACTTCCAACGAGTGCTTGTGGAGATGAATATGTAGGTCCATGTTATGATCATTCTACAGCTTATGGGAATATTCGAATTTACATGTATGAAGTACAATCAAGTTTGGGATTAACTAATACTGGATCTTATGAGGGATTTGTTGCAATTGTTCCTGTTTCACAAGGTAGAGAAAAACCAGAGGTTTTAATTAGATTATATGATGATAATTATGTTTTAAGAACTAAGGTTCCTAGTGATGAAGAACCAGGTAAAACAGAGTATAAATATTATATAAACTATACTAGGTATGGAGAACCTGATGTTAATGAATTAGTGGATGTAATGGAAACACGTAAGAAAACTACTAATGCAAGATATAAAAAATATGCTGGATCAGGTCCGTGGGGAATAAATTCATTATTAGAAGATAAAATACCTGTAAAATAAAAGAATAAAATAACTATTTATTCTTTTTTTATTGTGTAATAGATGCCCTTTGTTATAATAAAAATAGGAGGAGAGTTTATATGAATGAAAGAAAGGGTTTTACTTTAGTTGAATTACTTGCTGTAATTGTAATTTTAGCTATTATTATGATTATAGCAATACCATCAGTACTTAGTACAATGACTACTGCAAGAAAGAAATCATTTGTTGAGTATGTTACTAAAGTGTACATGGCTGCTGAAAATAAGTATATGGCTGCTCAAACTTTAGGAGACAGTGATTTAGGTAGTTCTATACTTGGTGCTATTGATGATGACATATATTATATATATAACATTAAAACAGATTTAGGATTGGAAAATGTTGGAGATTATGTTGGCTATGTTGCTGTTTTAAAACCAAATACAACAAATAGACCAAAACCAAGGTTCTTTGTATGTTTATCAGATTCTAATTTTGCACTAATGGGTGGAACAAATCCTTTTTATTACTATAATAAAGAACCAGATGCTATAGATAATGTTGTAGATCTTACCTCAGAATATACTAATATAATTAGTATATTTGCACAACGTGCTGCAACTGGTGAAGTAGTAAATTTAGTAGGATTTGTTAATGAAGAAATTGATTTTGATTAATAGTAGGAAGAGTGAGTAATCACTCTTTTTATTTTGTACTTAAGAGATAGATTAATATGTGTTATAATTTAATAGGTGATTAATATGCTATATATAGGTAGTCATGTTTCCTTTAAAAATGATACTGGTTTAATAGGAAGTGTTATGGAATCTTTAAGTTATGGTGCCAACACTTTTATGTTCTATACAGGTGCTCCTCAAAGTACTTTAAGAGGAGAAATAGACGATTTAAAAACATACGAAGCGTTAAAAATAATGAAAGAAAATAACATGAATTTAGAAAAAGTAATAGTTCATGCCCCTTATATAGTTAATCTTGCAAATAATAAAGATATTGATAAATGGAAATTTGCATGTGATTTTTTGAGACAAGAAATAGAAAGATGTATATCTTTAGGTGTTAAATACATGGTACTTCATCCTGGTAGTTCTGTAGGTTTAGAAAGAGATTATGCTATTAACAACATTATTAAAGGATTAAATAATATTTTAATGGATAATGATAATATTATGATTTTATTAGAAACTATGGCAGGTAAAGGTAATGAAATTGGTTCTACTTTAGAAGAATTAAAAACAATAATAGATGGAATAGAATTAAAGAACAAAATAGGTGTATGTGTTGATACTTGTCACATAAATGATGCTGGTGTTGATTTATCTAATTTTGATGAATATTTAGATAATTTTGATAAAATAATTGGTATTGATAAAATAAAGTGTATTCATATAAATGATAGTAAGAATCCAATTGGCTCTCATAAAGATAGACATGAAAATCTTGGATTTGGTACAATTGGTTTTGAGAATCTAATAAGTGTTATTTATAACAAAAGATTAGATGATATACCTAAGGTACTTGAAACACCATATATAGATAAAATATATCCACCTTATAAGTTTGAAATAGAAATGATTAAGACTAAAAAGTTTAATGAAAACTTATATTTAGATGTAGTTAATTATTATAAAGAGGAGAAGAAATAATGAATGATTTAGTAGAAATAAAAGAAGCTAATAATATTAATTTTGATAAAACTATTAATCATTTTTTAAATCCAGATTATATTTATATTCCAATTATAAAAGGAATGAAATTAAATAAGAATAATGAAGTGAAAGTTTATAGAGATGAATTATTACTAAAGGGAAGTGAATTTAATATTTATTCTCCTATCTCTGGTGAAATTAAATCTATTGATAATAATAAATATATTCATAATGGAAGAATTAAAACTATTGTTATAGAAAATGATTTTAAAGAAACAGTTAAAAAACGTATTCCTGCTGTTAAATATATAAATGAGTTAAAAGGTGAAGACGTATTAAAATTAATAGATAAATATGATGTACTTGATATTCCTATTAATCCTATTGCTAAAACATTAGTAATATCAGGAATAGAAGTTGATCCTTTTGAACGTAATAATACTTATATTATTAATAATTATTCAAGTATGATTCTTGAAACAATAGATGCTTTAATTAATATATTTAAAATAGAAAAAACATATTTTTGTATTACTAAGAATAATAAAGAAATAGTTTATAATTTAACTAGTAATCTAGGTACATATCCAAATATTAAACTAAAAGTACTTGATAATGGTTATCCACTTGGAAGAGAAGAAGTATTAGTTAATAGAGTACTTGCTAAAAAAGAACTTAAATGGAAATATAATTATTTAAGTGTAAGAGATGTTTATAACATTTATAAAGTACTTAAAAAAGATAGACCTATTGGAGAAACATTAATAACTGTAGGTGGTAGTTTTGCAGAAACACCTAAAGTAGTTGAAGTAAAAGTAGGAACTACTGTAGAAGATGTTATAAAAAATGTAGTAGAAGTTAAAAGTGATAAATATTTAGTTGTTGAAAATGGTCCTCTTAGTGGTTTAACTTTAGAAGATTTAAATAATATAATTACTCTTGATACAAGAAGTATATTCTTATGTAAGAAAGATAATACTCGTGAAAAGAAATGTATTAACTGTGGACTATGTAGTTTTAAATGTCCAGTTGGATTAAATCCTAAATTAATTAAAGAAGGAAAAGGAGATAAGAGTAAGTGTATTCATTGTGGTGTATGTACTTATGTATGTCCTTCTAAAATTAATTTTAAAAAGTATTTAGGTGATATAAATGAATAATGTATATATTAGAAGTAAGAATTCCTTACAAAGTATAATTATTAAAACAATTCTTAGTTTAATACCTTTAATACTATTTGGAGTTTATTACAATGGTTATTTAGTTAAAAGGTATGTAGGTGGAGGAGTAGTTACTATTTTTAAACCTCTTACTTATATTTTAGTAGGTATAGTAATAGGTGCTTTAGTAAATATAATATTTACTAAAAAGACAAAGAATACTAAAGTTTCTGATTTATTATTCTCATCATTTCATATTATATATGGAATAATAATTGGTTCTTTAATGAGCTATTCAGTTAATATTATTGTTTATGCTTTAGTAATAAGTGTATTATTTATTCTTACTAAATTAGTAGATATTAAAATAAATGTTATTGCTTTAGCTTTTATAATTATTTATATAATTACTAATGTAATGGGAGAATTTGATTATAATTATTTTGGTGAAGTAATTAAACATGTTTCACAAGGGAATGTAAAAGACTTATTAATTGGATTTAGTCGTGGAGGATTATGTGCTACGTCTTTAATACTAATACTTATATCTAATGTTTACTTACAAGTAACTTCATCAATAAAAACAAATATATTTATATATAGTTTTGCAAGTTTCTTTATACTTGTACTTGTTTCTGACTTAATTGGAGTAGAAGGATTATATACTTATATAGCAAGTGTTCCATTTGTATTCCTTTATGTTGCAACTGAAAGCATGTCTTCTTGTTATACTCTAAAAGGAACTGCTATTTATGGATTATTAATTGGAATAACTACATTTATACTATATTTCTTTAATCCACTTTTGGCACCTTTTATAGCAGTATTAGTAGCTAGTTTTTTCCATGTATTAATTGATAAACTTGCTAGTAAACAAAGAAGTAAAAAATAGGCGTTTCTTTACATAAATAAAGACATATTACTAAGTAATATGTTTTTTTTATGATAAAATTATTATAGGTGAAACTATGAAAGATTTGATGAAGAAAATAGATATTCCTTTATTTCTTATTACAACAATTCTTTTAGTAGCAGGATTACTAACAGTTTTTTCTGCTTCTTCAGTTGCTGCAGTTTTACAATATAAAGTAAGTGAATATTACTTCTTTTCAAGACAATTAATGGTTATTGTTGTTGGTATAGTTTTATCTTTCATAATAATGAGAATACCAATTTCTAAATATAAAAAAATATCTAGATTTGGAATGATAGGTATTATTGCAGTGCTTATTGCTTTAAAAAGTTATGGAACTATAAGTAATAGTGCTCAAAGTTGGCTTAATATATTTGGTTTATTCACATTACAACCAAGTGAATTTGCTAAATCAATAGTTATATTATATCTTGCATTTACATATGGAACTCGTAAGACATTTAAAGGCGAATATGATTCCTTTATTCCTCTTATACCATGTTTATTTGTAGTCGGTTTAGTAGTACTTGAACCTGACCTTGGAACAGCTTGTATTATACTTGGTATTACGACTTTAATATTTTTTAGTTTACCATTTCCAAATAATAAATTAATTTTATATGCCAAGACTGGAGTAGTAGTAGCAGGAGCTATTGGTCTTGTTATTATTGGAAATAGTAATAGCTTTTTAACAGAGATGCAATCTCATAGATTAACATTTTTAAAACCGTGTAGTAGATATAAAGAAGATACCGGTTATCAAGTTTGTAATGGATATATTGCTATGAATAATGGTGGTATATTTGGTATGGGTATAGGTAAGAGTACTCAAAAGTATTTATACTTACCTGAGGCACATACAGACTTTATATTTCCAATTATTGTAGAAGAAACTGGATTAATTGGAGGGGTTGCAATACTGTTACTTTATATGCTTCTTTTATTTAGAATAATAGCTATTGCACGAGGTACAAGAGATTTAACTTCATCTATTATATGTTATGGAACATTTGCTTATTTATTCTTACATATGGTAGTTAATTTAGGTGGAATACTTGCACTTATTCCTCTTACAGGTGTACCTTTACCATTTTTAAGTTATGGTGGATCATTTATGCTTAATGCTTTAGTAATGGTTGCCGTTTGTCAAAGAGTTTCAATTGAAACAAAACAAAAGAGATATAGTGCAGAATTTAGAAAGATAATGGGTGGATAATATGAACACTAAACAAATAATGACATTACTTAATAATATTGTTACCAACAAGAGAGAAATCGAAAGAGGGGAACAATTAGAATTATCTTTTAGAATAGAAAATACAAGTGAAAACGCTAAGTTATTTTCTCCTGATATGATGAGAGATTATACTGCTGAAGAAGTAGCAAATCTAATAGGATTAATTGATGTTAGTCAAATGACTGAAGACGAATATGAAATGCTTAGTAATTTTGAAAGATTAATTGAAAATGATAATGCAAATGGTAATATGTTTTCTAATGAAGAGATTTTAATTGGACCAGTTGCTCAAAAGAAAACTGAATATGAAGGCGTAAGACTTAATGCAGAATTTAAATCTAATTTGGATACTTTAAATGGACTAAGAACTCGTAATCATAATTTAAATTCTTTAAAAATTTTTAGTTACAAAGAAAACCAAACTGATTCTAAACGTAATATAGATTACGTTACAATAAAAAGAGAAAATGGAAAAACAGAAGTTTTACCAATTAATGATCCAAGTTATTTAAGTAGATTTAAAGACGAATTTGAAAAAGATATTGGTAATATGAGTGAAGAAGAATTCTATAATACTCTTAAGAATTCTACTGAATATGAATTATCTTTCGTTAATATAAATAAGTATTTAACTGATGAGGGTATCAGAGCTAGAATGACTACTCCTAAGATAGAGGAAGAAGTTCTAGGATATGAGGTAGACGAGGTTAAAAGACAAGTTGAAAAGTTTACTCCAGGTATTGAAATAGAGATTGCTGTTGATAGAGATGGTGAAGTTCTTTATAGAGCTGGAGATGCTTTATTTAAAGGTTTTTATAAAGACGGTAAGAGAGATGTTAGATGTATTCAAAAACCATCAATAATTAATAATTATGTTGATAATAAAGCAGTTGATCAAGATAATATAGAAGCAGAAATAGAAAAAGAATCTTCATTTGAAATAAGTGTTGGAGATAATCAAGAAAACAAAGACTATATTAATAGTGATGTTGAACTTGATCCTCAAAGACTTGGCGAATTAATGGAAACAAAAGAAGAAATATTAAATGGTAAGAATGAAGAACTTAAGTCTGAATTGCTTGGTCAAATAGGCGCTGCTTTAAAAGAAAGAAATGAAGAAACTCTTGATAGTGGAGCTCAAAGGCTTGTTAGTGCTTACTATGAATGGAGAATAGAAGACTATAGATTAATGCAAACAGAAGGTCATGTAAGTGGTGGTGTTGATTTATCTACTAGAGAAATTTCTTTAATTAAGAAAATTGAAGAAATAGATGAAAAGTTAAATAAGAATCCTGAAATGAGAGACGAGGGAAGTGAAATTCCTGTAGAAGAGGAAGAAGATGTATTTGGATTTGAAGGAAATGATAATCCTAAGAATACTGAAGAAGATATATTTGGATTTGATGAAGATGGATATGAACAAGTTCAAGAAGTAGAAGCTGTTGAAGAGATGGAAGCACCTGGGAACAGATATGTAAGTCCAACAATAGCTAATGCTAAAGTTAGAACACTTGCTAAGAATAAAAAGAATGCTCATTATGGAATGACTGCATTAGTAATATTAATAGAAATGATTACTGTTGCATTTGTTGTTATGATGTTTTTATCACTTGATATATAAAAATCAATAATATATAATATGAAACGAAGAGGTGAATTATGAATTACTTAGAAGATACTGAAATGAGAATGCTTGAAGCAATTGAAACATTAGAAAAAAGACTTGTAACTATTAGAGCAGGAAGAGCTAATCCTTCTATGTTAAATGGAATTAAAGTTGAATATTATGGAGTTCCAACTCCTTTAAATCAAGTTGCTAATATTACTGTTCCAGAAGCACGTCAATTAATCGTTAAACCATTTGATAAATCAATTATTAAAGATATTGAACATGCTATTAATGAAGCTAATATTGGTATTGCTCCTTCTAATAATGGAGAAGTTGTTATTTTAACTATTCCTCAATTAACTGAAGATACAAGAAAAGGATATGTTAAACAAGCTTCTACTATGGGTGAAGATGCTAAAGTTGCTTTAAGAAACATCAGACAAGATGTATTAAATGATATTAAAAAAGATGATTCTTTAACTGAAGATCAAGTAAAAGGTTTACAAGAAGATGTTCAAGAATTAATTAATAAGTTTAATAAAAAAGTTGAAGAAACTGTTAAAGAAAAAACTGACGAATTAATGAGTGTTTAATCACTCATTTTTTTGTAAAAGACAAGTGAGAAGATATGATAGAAAAAGAAAAGTATGACAAGATTAATTACTATTTAAATTTAGTATCTAGTAAAAATTATAATCTATTAATGTATAATTATTTGGTTTACGCGGATTATTTAAAAGCTTTTGGTTCTCTTTTTGATCATGAAAGAAATATAATTGATAAAGCTCTTGGTGGTAAAAAAGGTAATACGAATCAAAAACCTATAAATGAGTTATCTATATTTGATACTTTAGATATTTGTTCATCAATATTAGAATCTATTGATGATATGTGTGGTACTTCTTATAAGAGTGAATTTACTAATTTAGTAAATAATGGAGTATTTGATTTTGATTTTAGAGATAGAACTTTACTTAATCCAGTTGTTTATAATAGTTCAAGTTCTTTTCAAAGTTTTCATATTGATAGAGAAAAAAATCAATTAAATATTTTTAATAGATATATAGATGTTGTATTAACTCATACATATAATGATGTATGTACAATTATTCATGAATTTTTTCATTATACAAATGCTCAAAAGAATGATGGGTATTCAAGACCTGTTCTTACGGAAGCTTTTTCCATTTATTTTGAAGGTTATGCAATAGATTATTTGATAAAGAATAATATATGTTCTGCTAAAGATTTGAATCTATTTTCGAGATTATTTGAATTACGCAAAATAACAGTTAAGTCAAGAATGATGATGGCAATAGGTGGAGCATTTGTCACTCAAGGTTCAATATCAGATGATACATTTAATTATTTAAAAGTTCATAAAAGAGGAACGGTTATTAATGAAGAAGATTATATAAAATATATTAATAATTTATATAATACTTTATGTAAATATGAAGAAGAAGGATCTAGATTAGAAAATAAGAATAGATATAAAACTGTAGAAAATTATATTGTGAATAAATTTAATGTTTTATTAAAACGTTTTAATTATGGAATTGGTACTTTAATTGCGTATTTCGAAATGGTTTATGGAAATATATATAGAATGGTTTCTTTAAATAAAGAATTATCCGGTAATCGTGATATTGAATATTATATGGAAAGATTAGAGTTTCCATTAGAAGAGATAAAAGATGTATGTGAACGAGATAAAATAGATGAAAACGATAATAGTGAAATTAATTTAACTGAAGGTATTATTAAAATTGATGATGCAGTTAAAACTATTATAGAAAGATACAAGGACTATTTATTAGTTGATAATGAAGAAAAGAAAAAGCATTAGTTAAAAACTAATGCTTCTTTTTTAATTTGATGAAAGTTTACCAATTAGTGTTATTGCTAGTGGAACAACAAATGCTGCTAACATTGCAATAAACATTGCCCAGATAAATATTTTTTGCCAAAGAGGTAGACCATCTCTTTTTTTCTTTTTCTTTTTACTTTCTTTGATTCTAATATGTCCAACTTGTTCATATATACTATTATCTATTTCTTTTTTCATTTTTATCACCACATGTAAATTATAATATATATTTATCATAATTAAAAGTATAAATTATTTTACTCACATGGTATAATAACATACGTAAAGAAGGGATTATTATGGCTAAAAGAGTGATTTTAGGTATGAGTGGTGGAGTAGATTCTTCAGTTGCTGCTTATTTACTACAAAAAGAAGGATATGAAGTAGTTGGAGTGTCTTTTAGATTCATTGATGAGTTTGATGATACTGATGCTAAAAAAGTGGCAGAGAAGTTAGGCATAGAACACTTTACTGCTGACTATAGAGAAGACTTTAAAAAACTAGTTATTGATAAATTTATAGATGCTTATAAAATGGGTATTACTCCTAATCCATGTGTTGAATGTAATAGACACGTTAAAATAAAATTCTTGTATGATGAAATGATTAAACATAATTGTGATTATATGACTACTGGTCATTATGCAAAGATTAAAAATGATAAGTTATATAGAAGTGCCGACTTAAATAAAGATCAAACATACTTTTTATGTGAAGTGCCTTATAAAATGATTTCTAAGTTATTATTTCCTTTAGAAGGTATAAATAAAGATGAGGTTAGAAAAATAGCTGATGAGATTGGATTAGAAGTTGCACATAAGAAAGATTCTTTTGATGTTTGTTTTATTAATTCTAATTTTAGAGAATATATGAATAATGAAATTAAAATTAATAAAGGTGATATTATCAATGTTGAGACAAAAGAAAAAATGGGAGAGCATGATGGAATAAGTCACTACACAATAGGTCAAAGAAGAGGACTTGATATAGGTGGCACAAGTGGTAGAACTTATGTTGTAGGAAAAGACATTGATAAAAATATTTTATATATTGCTATTGGTGATGATAATGAATACTTAATGAGTGATGAGTGTTTGTTAGAAAATGTTAATTTAATAAGTTATCATCATCCAACATTTGCTACAGCTAAACTTAGATATAGAAGCAAAGAAATACCAGTTGAACTTACTTATTTAGAGGATGATAAAATGCTTGTAAAATATGGAAGTGGAGCAATTGGTGTTACCCCTGGTCAAACATGTGCTTTATATCTTGGTGAAGAGTGTATTGGCGGTGGAACAATCAAAGAAGTAAGAAAAAATGGGGAAAAATTGTGGTATTTATAAAAAAATACTAAATTTTTTCCTTTTTTTGTTTATTTTTCAAGTAATTTAGTATTGTAAAGTTAATAATATAATAGTAGAGGGTATTTTATATGGCACAGTTATTATCAAATGAAGAGATAAATAAAATACAGAGAAGTGTCGATATTGTAGAAGTTATAGGTTCTTATATTAATCTTGAGAAGAAAGGTAAGAATTATTTTGGTGTATGTCCATTCCATGATGACCATACTCCATCACTTTCAGTATCAAGAGAAAAAGGATTATATAGTTGTTTTACATGTGGACATACTGGTACTGTATTTAAATTTGTTGAAGATTTCGAAAATGTTAGTTTTATAGAGGCAGTAAAAATTGTTGCTGATAAAGCGGGTATTAAGTTAGATTTAGATTTTAAAGAAAACTCTAAATATGAGAGTATGTATGAAGCATATGATCTAGCTATTAAGTTTTATCAAAATAATTTAAAAAGTAAACAAGGACATGCTGCTCATGAATATTTAAATAAACGTGGATTATCAGATGAGATTATTGATGAGTTTGAAATTGGTTATGCATCTCCTGATAGTGATACTTTAACTAAACTATTACGTGCAAAAGAATTTGATGAAGAGGAAATGATAAATGCTGGTTTAATAAATCGAGGTAACAGTGTTTATGATTTATTTAGAGATAGAATTACTTTTCCGATTCATAATGCACAAGGTAAACCTGTTGCATTCAGTGCACGTATTTATGAAAAGAAAGATAACGAAGCCAAATATATAAATACAAAAGAAACACCTATATTTAAAAAGGGTGAAATCTTATTTAACTATCATAGAGCTCGTAATGAGGCTCGTAAATTAAAACAACTTATAATAGTTGAAGGACAAATGGATGCGATTCGTGTATATGCGAGTGGTATTAAAAATGTTGTTGCAACTATGGGTACTGCTCTTACAGACTATCATATTAGATTATTATCTAAGTTGAATGTAGAAATTATTCTTTGTTTAGATAATGACTCTGCTGGAGAAAAAGCAACATTTGCAATTGCAGATATGCTTGAAAATGCTAATATTGATTTTAGAATTTTAAGATTAGTTGGAGAGAAAGATCCAGACGAATATATAATTGCGCATGGTGTTGATGCATATAAGGATGCAATTAATCATGCCGTAAGTTACTTTGATTTTAAAAAGAAAATTTATAGTAAGAATAAAGATTTTAAAAATGAAGTAGATGTAACAAATTATATTAATTCTATGTTAGAAGAATTAAGTAAAAAAGATGATGATGTATTAATTGAGGCAACGATTAATAATTTAAGTGAAGAGTTTTCAATTTCTAAAGCAACTCTTATAAAAAAACTTAATAGTTTTGAAAAAAAGACTCCTGTGAAAAAGAAAACTCCAGTTATAAATCAAAAAGAGAAAAAAGAAAGACTTAACTATGAAGATAGTTTAAGTGAATTATTAATCTATTATATGATTAGCGATGTTAAATATATTAAGTTATACGAACAGGAACTTAGTTATTTAAACAATGAAAAGTATTATTCAATCGCTTCAGATATACTTGCATTTTATTTAAAATACAATTATATTAATATGGCAGATTTTATTGTTAACGAAAGAGATTCTGAATACTTAGATGATATTATTAGAATTGTTGATAGTAATTATAATTTAGAACTCGTTGATAATGACTTTGTTGGATTGATTGAAAAATTAAAAGAAATATCTGTAGTTAATGAAGTAGATAAAAAATTAACTGATATTAGTAATTCTACGGATATAAATGAGCAAATGAATTTGCTTAACAAGTTAATGGATATTAAAAAGAAAGAAGTGTAAAAGATGGCAAAACAAGTAAAAGAAATTAAAACATTTGAAGATAGAAAAAAAGAATTAATTGAAGAAGGACAAAAGAAAGGTTTCATCACTTTTGAAGAGTTAGCTGCTGCTTTAAAAGGTCTTGAAATGGATACTGATAGCTTAGACAGTTTATATAATGAATTAGTTGACGCTGGAATCAATGTTGTTACTGAAGAAGAAGCATCAAGTGGTGGAGATGCTAAAAGTGAAGAAGTAGTAATACTTGATGATGAAGATATCGTAAAAGACGTAAATATTAATGACCCAGTTCGTATGTACTTAAAAGAAATTGGACGTAAGTCATTATTAACTCCTGCAGAAGAAGCTGATCTTTCAGTAAGAGCTGCCGAAGGTGATGAAGATGCTAAAAATCAATTAGCAGAATCAAACCTTCGTCTTGTAGTTTCTATTGCTAAAAGATATGTTGGTAGAGGATTATTATTCTTAGACTTAATTCAAGAAGGTAATATTGGTCTACTTAAAGCTGTAGAAAAATTCGACTTTGGTAAAGGATTTAAGTTTTCTACATATGCAACTTGGTGGATTAGACAAGCAATTACTAGAGCACTTGCTGACCAAGCTAGAACTATTCGTGTACCAGTTCATATGGTTGAAACTATAAATAAAATGTCTCGTATTCAAAGACAATTAACTCTTGAATTAAATAGAGAACCATCTGAGGAAGAAATTGCTAAGAAGATGGGAATTTCAATAGATAAAGTTAGAGAAGTTATGAAGATTAGCCAAGATCCAGTTTCATTAGAAACTCCAATTGGTGAAGAGGATGATTCACATTTAGGTGATTTCATTAAAGATGAATCGACTTTATCTCCTGAAGAATATGCTACTAATGAAATTCTTAAAGAAGAAATCAGAAGTGTTTTAAAAACTTTACAACCAAGAGAACAACAAGTTCTTGAATTAAGATTCGGACTTATTGATGGTACTTGCTATACACTTGAAGAAGTTGGTAAGAAGTTTAATGTTACAAGAGAAAGAATTAGACAAATTGAAGCTAAAGCTTTAAGAAAACTAAGACATCCAAGTAGAGCTAAGAGATTAAAAGACTTTATGGTTGAATAATATGATTAGTAAAAGATTAGAGTCGCTTAGTAAATATTTTAATTCTAATGATAAGGTCATAGATATTGGTTGTGATCATGCTTTACTTGATATTTATTTAATACAAAATAATATTTTAAGCAGTATGATAGTATCGGATATTCATGAAGGTGCTATTAAACAAGGTATTGATAATATTAAATTAAATAAACTTGATAAAAAAATCGATGCTCGATTAGGTGATGGGTTAAAAGTTTTAAATGATAAAGATGATGTTGATACTATACTTATTTCTGGTATGGGGACTTCAACAATATTAAGTATTATTGAAAATCCTTATTTTAAAAAAATAAACAAGTTAGTTATTCAAAGTAATAATGATCATGAGATATTAAGAACTGAATTAGTTAAGAAAAGTTTTAATATAACTCATGAAGAAATGATTAAAGAGAATGGCAAAACCTATATTAATATTGTTTTTGAAAGAGGAAGAAAAACTTATGCTCCACTTGAATTAAAATATGGACCATTACTTGTTAGAAATATGGAATATTTAAAATATAGAGAAGATTATTTAAAAAATATTTTAAATAAGGTTCCTAGAAATAAATTATTAATTAGATTTAAATTAAGAAAAGAAATAAATGAAATTAAAAAATTAGAGAAGAATATAATTTAAAGTATTCTTTTCTTTTTAGAAAGAGTGATTATATGAACACTAAGAATATAAGAAATTTTAGTATTATTGCTCATATAGACCATGGTAAAAGTACTCTTGCAGATAGATTGTTAGAATTAACTGGAGCAGTATCTAAACATGATATGAAAGCTCAAATTCTTGATTCTATGGATCTTGAACGTGAAAGAGGAATTACTATTAAGTTAAATGCAGTTGAACTTAAATATAATCATAATGGAGAAGATTATATTCTTCATTTAATTGATACTCCAGGTCATGTAGACTTCAGTTATGAAGTTTCTAGAAGTTTAGCAGCATGTGAAGGTGCAATTTTAATAATTGATGCTGCTCAAGGTATTGAAGCACAAACACTTGCTAATCTTTATTTAGCATTAGGTAATGATTTAAAAATAATTCCAGTTATTAATAAAATTGATCTTCCTAATGCAGATATTCCTAAGAGAATAGAAGAGTTAACTACTGTTCTTGGATTCAGTGAAGATGAAATTTTAAAATGTAGTGCTAAGACAGGTGAGGGAGTTCAAGAAATTCTTGATGCAATTGTTGAAAGAATTGAACCTCCTAAAGACATTGAAAACGAAGGTACAAAAGCAATGGTATTTGATTCATATTTTGATCCTTATCGTGGAGTTATTGCATCAGTAAGATTATTTAGTGGCTCAATTAAGAAAAACGATAAGATTAAGATGATGGAATCTGGAAAAGTATATGAAGTTGTTGATTTAGGTGTTAATACTCCTGCAAGAAAGAGTTTAAATGAATTAACTGTTGGTTCAGTAGGTTGGATAGATGCTGCAATTAAAACAATTGAAACAGTTAAAGTAGGAGACACAATTACTACTTTAAGAGATGAAGCAAAAGAAGAACTTCCAGGATATCAACCAATGAAACCAATGGTTTACTCAGGGTTATTCCCAATTGAACCAAATAAGTTTGAAGCTTTAAAAGAAGCACTTGAAAAGTTAAAGTTAAATGATGCTGCTTTATCATTTGAACCTGAAACAAGTGAAGCTTTAGGTTTTGGATTTAGATGTGGCTTCTTAGGTTTATTACATATGGATGTAATAGAAGAAAGACTTAGAAGAGAATTTGATTTAGATATTATTGCAACAAGTCCATCAGTTATTTATGAAGTTACACTTAATAATGGTGAAGTTGAAATGATTGATAGTCCTTCTAAATTACCAGATAGAACTTTAATTAAAGATATAAAAGAACCATATATTAGAACAAATATATTTGTTCCTCATGAATATGTTGGTGCAATTATGGAATTATGCCAAGATAAAAGAGGAATATATAAGGATCTTGAATATATAAATACTGAAAGAGTTAATATTCATTATGAGATTCCTTTATCAGAGATAGTTTATGATTTCTTTGATAGATTAAAATCTTCTACAAAGGGATATGCATCTTTAGATTATGAATTAATTGGTTATAAATCTAGTCCACTTGTTAAAATGGATATTCTAATAAATGGAGAACCAGTTGATGCTTTATCAATGATTGTTCATAAAGATTTTGCATATGCACGTGGTAAAAAGATTGTTGCTGATTTAAAAGAAATAATTCCTAGACAATTATTCCAAGTTCCATTACAAGCAAGTATTGGTTCAAAGGTAATTGCACGCGAAACAATTAGCCAAATGAGAAAAAATGTACTAGCTAAATGTTATGGTGGAGATATTTCTCGTAAGAGAAAACTTCTAGAAAAACAAAAAGAAGGTAAAAAGAGAATGAAGGTCATTGGAAGAGTAGAATTACCTCCTGAAGCCTTTTTAGCAGTATTAAAAACTGATAAAAGTTAAAAAAGAAGTATATGTTTACTTCTTTTTTTATTGTATAATTGGTATAAGGTGATGGTATGAAAAGGAAACTTGTTGTTATTATTTGCGCTGGTCTTTTATTAACTGGATGTTCTTGGTTTAAAAAAGACAATACTGATATTAAAAAAATATACCTTAATGTTTTATCAAATGAAATAACTTATATTGATGAACAAAAAAATGCAAAATTTATTAGCGAGTATACTAATGATGATTATGGAATTGATAGTTATGCCATAATTGATATTAATGAAGATGATGTTATTGATATGGCTGTTAAACTAATTAAAACAGATAGTGATGATATATATTTATTATTACATTATTACAAAAATAAAGTTTATTGTAAAACTTTTGATAACGTAAGAAGTATCTCTATATCTGATAAAGGATATATTTCTACCATTGATATTGATACTTTAACTTATACATGGAACAAGTATACATTTGAAGATGGTAAATTTAAATCAACAGAGGTTTATTCATATAATGCTGATAACACAAAGTGTCGTGTAGACGGAAAAGATTTTAAATGTGAAGATTTTACTGAGAAGTATAATAATTGGTTAAATGAGACAATCGTTAATCCTGAGTGGAAACCATATTAGTATTGATTTTGACAATTCATAGATATAAAATATATTTATGTAATTGTCCAGTAGCCAAGTGGTAAGGCATCAGGTTCTGGCCCTGACATTTCACAGGTTCGAATCCTGTCTGGATAACCATAAAAATAAACTAATCTTAATGATTAGTTTTTTATTTTTATAAAAACTAAATATCCCGAAATTTATTGACAAATAGGCATAAAATGGGTATAATTGCTATATATTTTGTGAAGAAGACATGGGTTTATGGGCCCCTATATTTTTCAGAGAGCGGTAGAATGGTGGAAACTCCGTGTATAGGCCATAGATTTAACACTTCTTGTAATCAAACGCTTAGCGGCGATAAAGTAAATTTGAGAGTACCTCTGTAAAGTAAGGTGGCACCGCGGATTATTGATCCGTCCTTACGAAAGATGGTACTTTTTTTATTTTAAAAAAGAAAGAAGGAATTAGAATGATTACTAAACAAAAAGGCACATATGATGTATATGGAACAGAAGCTAAGAAAAGACTTTATATTAATGATATAATGCATGCTTTATGTGAAAAATATAATTACAATTATATTGAAACTCCTGTTTTCGAGGCTAGTGAATTATTCCATAGAGGTGTTGGAGAATCTACTGATATTGTTACTAAAGAAACTTATGATTTTAAAGATAGAGGAGAAAGAGACTTAACTCTTAGACCTGAAGGAACTGCTGGTGTTGTTAGATGGTTTGTTGAAAATAAACTATATGGAAATATGACTGATCCAGTTAAAGTTTATTATATTGAAAAAATGTATAGATACGAACGACCTCAAAGTGGTAGAAATAGAGAATTTACTCAATTTGGTTTTGAGTGCTTTGGTAGTAATGATGTAACTAGTGATGCAGAAGTTATTTCTCTTGCATATAATACATACAAATTATTAGGTCTTGAAGATATTAAAATTAAAATCAATTCTTTAGGTGACAATGAATCAAGACTTGCTTATAGAGAAGCACTTATTAATTACTTTAAACCACATATTCATGAATTATGTGAAGATTGCCAAGAAAGATTAAATAAGAATCCTTTAAGAATACTTGATTGCAAGGTTGATGCAGAATCAGATATTATTAAAAATGCACCAACAACTTTAGAATACTTAAATGAAGAATCTAAGAAACGTTTTGAAAAGTTAAAAGATTTACTTGATTTAATGGATATAGATTATGAAGTAGATACTAACCTAGTAAGAGGATTAGATTACTATAATCATACAGTATTTGAAGTATTCTATAATGATTCATTTGCCCTAGGTGGAGGAGGTCGTTATAACGGTCTTGTTGAAACTTTAGGTGGACCAAGTGTACCAGGTGTTGGATTTGCAATGGGTTATGATAGAACTCTACAAATCATGGAAGAAGCTGGTGTACATATTCCTATTAATGACTCAATAGATGTTTATTTACTTGGTGTAAGTGAAAGCGAAAAAGAAACTGCTGCTTATCTTGCTCAAGATTTAAGATTAAATGGTTTCTCAGTAGAAACTGATACAATGGAAAGAAGTTTAAAATCTCAATTCAAATCTGTTGATAGATATAAAGCAAAATATTTTGCTGTACTTAATGATGAAGATTTAGCTAAGAATGAAGTAGTACTTAAAGATAATGTTACTAAAGAAGAAGAAAGAGTTAATATTAAAGATTTAGCTGATTATTTAATGACACATATGTAGTAATAGAAAGAAGATATAAATATGAAGAAAGTTTATAATGAAACAATTGATATTTCTTCAGTAGGTAAGAAAGTTACTCTTGCTGGCTGGGTTGCTAAGAAACGTGACTTAGGTGGTTTAATATTTATTGATTTAAGAGATAGAACAGGTATTATTCAATTAGTTATTAATCCTGAAAATAAGAATTATGAAATTGCTGATGGATTAAAGAATGAATATGTAATTGAAGTAACTGGTACTGTTGTTGAAAGAAGTAACAAAAATTTAAATATTAAAACTGGTGAAATAGAAATTGAAGTTGAAAGTTTAGAAATATTAAATACTTGTGAAGAATTACCATTCCCAATTGTGGATGATGTTAATACTTCAGAAGATAATAGATTAAAATATAGATATTTAGATATCAGAAGAGATAAATTAAAGAAGAATATTTTCTTAAGAAATGATATATTACATTTCTTAAGAAATAAGATGTATGATTTAGGATTTACTGAGGTTCAAACTCCAATTCTAACTGCTTCTTCTCCAGAAGGAGCAAGAGACTTTGTTGTTCCATCACGTGTATATCCTGGTAAATTCTATGCTTTACCACAAGCACCTCAAATATATAAAGAATTACTTATGGTAGGTGGATTTGAAAAATACTTCCAAATAGCTCCTTGTTTTAGAGATGAGGATCCTAGAGCAGATAGAACACTTGAATTCTATCAATTAGACTTAGAGATGTCATTCGTTGATGAAGACGATGTTTTAGCTGTTGGTGAAGAAATTTTCTATGATACATTTACTAAGTTTAGTAATAAGAAGGTAAGCCCAAGACCATTTAGAAGAATTGCATATACTGATGCAATTGATATGTATGGTTCAGATAAACCTGATTTAAGATTTGAGATGACTATTCAAGATATTTCAGATGTATTTAAAAATACTGAATTTACTGTATTTAAAAATATATTAAGTGAAGGTGGCATTATTAATGCTATCGTTGCTAAGAATGCAGCTGATAAATATTCTAGAAAAGGATTAGATGAATTAACTGATTTTGTTAAATCTAAGAAAGCATCTGGTCTTGCTTATTTAAAGATTGATAATGAAATAACTGGTTCAATTGCTAAAGTAGTAAGTGAAGCAGAAGTAAATGAATTAAAGAACAAATTAGGTTTAGAAAATAATGACTTAGTTTTAATTATTAGTGGTCCTAAGAAAATAGTAAAGACAGCACTTGGTCAATTAAGACTTAAAGTTGCTGATCAATTAGGTTTAATTGATAATGATAGACTTGAATTATGTATTATTAATGATTTCCCAATGTTTGAATATGATGAACAAAAAGAAAAATGGGATTTCTGCCATAATCCTTTCTCATTACCACATGGTGGAATTCATGCTTATGATGACACATCTAACTTAGAAAATATTTTAGCTTACCAATTTGACTTTGTTTGTAATGGTAATGAAATGGCTTCAGGTGCTATTCGTAACCATGACTTAGATTCAATGGCTAAAGGATTTGAAATTGTTGGATATTCAAGAGATGAAGTAGAGAAGAGATTTAAATCAATATTTACAGCATTTAAATATGGATGTCCTCCACATGGTGGAATGGCTCCTGGAGTAGATAGATTAATTATGTTAATTCAAGATGAGCCAAATTTAAGAGAAGTTCAAGCATTCCCACCATCAGCAAGTGGACAAGACTTCATGATGGGTTCTCCTGCAGAATTAATGCCTGAACAATTAGAAGAACTTGGAATAAAATTTGATAAAAAGGAAGACTAATTATGGATTTAATAGATGTATTCAAAACTAAAAAAATAGGAGACAAGGTTACTTTAGAAGGTTGGGTAAGAAACAATCGTGATCAAAAAGAATTTGGCTTTATTGATTTTTATGATGGTACTAGTATAAACACATTACAAATTGTTTATACTAAAGACTTACCTAATTTTGATGAAGTATGTCATATTTTAGCTGGTACTTCTTTAAAGATTGAAGGAACTTTAGTTGAATCAAATGGTAAACAAGATTTTGAAGTTAAACCTGATTTAATTGAAGTAATTGGAGACTGTCCAGCAGACTATCCAATTCAACCTAAAAGACATACTATGGAATTCTTAAGAAGCCAAGCTTACTTAAGACC
>JAEEGL010519231.1_pt1 | contig 22987 bp, 26 predicted proteins | sample 9134231 | NCBI WGS metagenome assembly JAEEGL01 (sample SAMN16246548, study PRJNA631951) | gut metagenome | biome: gut microbiome; feature: rumen; material: fiber-attached | host: Bos | place: Iran: Karaj | collected 2018-10
ATTAATGCTGGTTACAGATGGGATGAAGAGAAGAAGGAATTAAAGAAGATTGAGCAGAAACCTGTCATTGAAGTGAAAACTCCAGAGGAAAGTCTTGGTGTTGGCTCTGACACCTACAATAAGATTGTGGATGAATGTGTCTATGGTGAACAGAAGCCTGCTTGGAGTGAAGAGGATGAAGATATTTTAAAACAATGCCTTTATTTCTTTAATGGAGGAAAAGGAGGAATTTCTGACAATAGAAGAGACGAAATTTTGAATTGGCTCAAATCCCTCAAAGACAGAGTACAGCCACAGAATCTAACTATTACTGACGAAGAACTTATTCAAGCAAAAAAAGATGCTTATAATGATGCTCTCGACAAAATTGAATATCATAGTGGGAAACCAACATTTGATGATGGTTGGAGTGCTGCAATATGGTATCTGAAAAAGAGAAATGCACAACCACAGAGCACTTGGAAGCCGGGTGAAGAGCAATTAAGAGCATTAAGAGAAGCATCAGTTAAAGATTTTGATATAGATAGAGATAGTCCACTTTATAAACTTTACCAACAACTAAAAGCGTTATAATTATGATAGCACTCATTTATTTAATATGGTTTGTTAGTGCCGTACTTGCTACCAATGTTGCTATTAAGAAAGATATTAAACCAAGTTTTTGGGCATACGTGTTTATTTTTGCACCAATTGTAAATACTTATATAGCAATAAGATACTTTCGGGTAGATACGAGTGGATTCAGTAAATTTTGGAAAAAACTTAGTGGATTCAGTGAGTTTTGGAAAAAACTTAATGAAAATAATGATAGAAAGTAAAGCGACGTAAAAAACGGAATAAGAGAATAGAATAATCGCCATAAGTAGGTTCGATGATTCCTTCTGTCAGGGTAACAAGGTAGTGCGTAATATAAAAAAGTATAGAAGTCCAGGCTGCCTATTGGTAACCTGGGCTTTTCTATTTACAAGGCATTCCGATCTTCTGAACAACTAGGCGCATAAGATACCCTGTTAACCATGCTGCATCCTCACCGTGGAAGGGTACGTCATAGTAGTCACAGATAGCCACCTTTACGTGGTCTAGTACCTCATGCGATAACGTGTCCCACCATTGATCTTTTGATGTTGCTTTTCCTACGAAAACCAACGACATCTTAAGTGGGAATGAAGATATACACATACCGCTATTATCCTGGTATAACAGAACGTCAATAGCATCTTCTATACTTTTACCGTGCATGCCAAGAGATATCATGAGTGCTCTCATTTCGTATTCGTCCATTCGGTTGAGGTCATAACACAGAACAACCCCCCATTTACCTTTTACGTCTAGATATTCTGATTTCATAGGCTTACATCATATCTTCCCAATAGATTGGTTCCTTTGCGTTACACATCTTTGCAACAAAGCAGTCAAGTACGTTACACGGTGTTCCGTCTGGGTCGAACAGTGTCTCTTCAACAAACATTGCCCTCTGTTCGTCATTACGCAATGTTTTTTGATAGTCGGCAAAAGCCATGTTGAAAAGATACCATGCCGTATAGCAATACTTTTCTGGTATTTCGATACCTGTGTTCCTAAGTATGTTCATTACTTCATCTAGACCCCTAGAGCGAATAGGACGCATTTTCTTTGTTGTTGCATCTTCAACCTTCATGTTGCTGATTGCCCATTCAGCCAGTTTCTTTGAGAATAAACCATGATAGTTATCCTCGTATATGGCCCTTGTTTCTGAAATATATTGTTTCATATCCTTCTTTTTATTTTGTTAAACAAATGGATTGGCAGGAAAACCCCACCAATCCACGCTTTTACATATAGCGTCCGTGTGAATCCCTTGAACGTCTATACTCTTCGCTACCTTTGGTCTCTTCTTCGCAGTCCTTCCAACCTTCCTCGTAGCCTTTCTTGTATCCATCTTCGTAACCATCGTTACGCATCATGGCACCAGGTGAGCCACCGGGGTTTCTGTAACTGCTACGCATAGAGTTTCGCATATGAGTGCGCATCTGTGCGTTGTCATTGTCTCTGTCTAAGATAATAAATGCCATAGTTGTAAAATGTTAGGTGGATTGTGTCTTGGGAGTGCTTCCGCTGATCTTCTGCAGGAGAGAGAAGATATCATCCAGTTTCTTATCCTGTTTGTCTGCGCGTTCCTGCAAATCCCTGATGGTTCGTGCCTGCTGCTTGTTCTCAGCATATTGCGGATTCAGAGTTTCAATCATCCTCTCGCTCTCACTGATAACACTCTTATGGTAGTCAACCTGTTCAAGCGCTTTTTTCGATGCTTGAAGCATAGCGTCAACGGCTTGTAGCATAGCCTCACGGCTTCCGCTAAAGGTGGTAGTTCCTTTCTGCGCTATCTCTACATTTGTAGGAATATCAGAGAAGGTTTCATCCTTTCCGTTGATAGTGGCCACTACATCAATGACCTGCTGCATCTGCAGACCTTGCATGACGTTTGGTGTCTGAGTAGGGAATTTTGCCCTAGGCTGACTCTTTGACTTCACGATGCCAACTTCTAACATTGGCTTTTCTCCCTGTCGGAGAATATAGAACGGATTACCGTTCCCAAGACTATTAAAATCCATAGTTACTTACTTTTGTTTGTTGTTTACGCTACATTCATCAATTGCAGAATGCCATTGAATCTGTCGTTGAACACCAACAACACACCTGTACCAGTGATATCTGCTGCCGTAATAGCCTCCCCGTTCAGATTGGTTAACTGACGTGTGGAGCCATTCAGAGTTAGAGTAATGGGAAGTGTTCCTGTTGTTCCTGTTGGAATCGCATTGGCAATTCTTACAACGAAAAAGCCTACAGGGGGCAGTGGGCGGCGAATGAAGCCAAGAGCAAAGTCAACGGCCTCAGTACCTACAGTAGTATTGGTTGTACTGATGTAAGGAATACCACCCAGATTAGTTAATATGCTGCTATTGCAATTCATAATACTGCCCTCCTTTCTTAGAACGTACCGAATCCGTAGCCGTAGCCCATATACGGAGTGTTGTTTACTGCCGTGAGGTTAGGCCACTGAACAGGCACCGTGTTAGGCTGCTTGTCTGCAATCTCTGAAATCTTTGCCTGTAGTGGGGCAATGAGAGAGTTGACGTAGCCGGTAATCTGTGCAGTCTGCTGTGCATTGTCGATCTGACCGCGTAACTGAGTGATAATCTCAGCCTGTGTGTCAATCTTAGTTTGCATATCGCGCTCCCGGGCTGCACAGAATTGGTCATTCATGGCAACCGTCTGAGCATTGATAGCATTCAGGACTGCATTGTTGTTACGGTCTGCCTGGCTACCGAGCTGATTTGTCTGCTCGAGAGTACGCAACTGCGCCTCGTAACCCTGCTGAGTGGCTAGCAACTTATTCTCACAGCAACACTGTGCAAACTGTGCTGCAAGTGTGGCATTGCCTGCCTGTATTGAGTTGATAACCTGCAGAGTGCTCATGCCTTGGTTTGCAGCAAGGGTAGAAAGTGAACTCTGAACATTCTGAACCGCACTATTTACGGTTGCATAGTCCTGTCCGAGCATGGTTGCAAGGTTCTGGATTGCAGAGCGTGATGCCTCACCATTACTGTTGATAGCGTTCATGATCAACTCACGACCAGAGTCGTTGTTCAACTGATTACTGATGAAACCTGCACCTGCGCCACCGCCGAAGCCACCACCGAAACCGCCGTTGTTCCATCCGAAGATAGAGGCGATAATGGCAAGTCCGAACAGGTCAACGATGCCATTCATGCCATTTCCCAAACCGAAGCCGCCATTGCCGAGGCCACCGATGGGGATTGTGAATTGTGGCGTTCCCGCATTGCTTTCGGGAATCTGATAAATATCTGCCATACGTTTACTTGTTTTTTGTTAATAGATAAGAGAATTAATATTGTCTTTGCGCATCGACATTGCAAAGATATCTATTAGCACACAAAGAAAACGATGGTATATACCTGTTTAAGCCCTCATGTTCTGAGGCTATTTAACATTCCTGGGATAATTTCTTTATGGCTCTTTCTATGCTAGCCTTGCTAGTCCCATAATCTTCTGCCAGGATTCTTACTGCCTCACGGTATTTTATACCTGCATCACGCATATTCAAATACTCTTTGTACATTGGTACAAAACGGTAATAATCTCTGTTGACATCATTTTCTGACATCAACTTTAACATTTTACCACCAATTTCTAATAATTCTACAACTTTCATAGTGCAATTTAAAAATAATTTTGTATATTTGCACCCGCACCACCTAATGAAGAAATACACCTACAACTTGGCGAAACGGGTTAAAATCCCCAGGCTGGCCAGTTGTAGGTCTGTATTTGTAATAAAGGGTGGTGCTTTTGTTATAAAAGTCGGGGGATTATTTTTTATCCCCATATTATATCTTAAATAGTTGTATCCTTTTTGGTATGTCGGTAAGGCAGAACTTAAGCAATGCCCCTTCTGTGGAGCCATATACTCTTAACCTTATTTGGTCTGCCCACTTTGAAACCATTGCTTTAGGCCAAGGGCTATCAATCGTTTCTGCCTTCTTAACAACTAACCTTCCTTTTGATGGAAGGTCAATCTCCAGATAGCAGTCGGTATGTAACTCGACAACATCAGATATCCATGCGTTGGCATCTTCGTTCCAACTGCCTGTAACATCTAAGCATCTGTTACTCCCCTGCACCAACATTCTGTTTTGCTATTGTTAGCATTCTCTCTGCCCTTACATCACCGTAAGCGACTAGAAGGAGATATGCAAGATAATAAATGAAACTTGTCTCAACCATAGGAGGTACGTTTACTTCCGTACTATCGGTTTGCAAAGCTGCCACGTCTGTAGCACTTGGCGCAACGGCATACGTTATAGTAAAATTACCGGCATCGGTTGTAGGCCAGACTTCTATTTTCTTAACTTTTGAGTGAATCAAAGCAGCCTGCGGGCGATCAATGGTAGCCTCTGCACCATCACTATTGCGAAGTTCCAGGTATTCCTCGCTATCCTCGCTTATAAGGCCCTCTCCCATGATTGCCTTATGCCAGTAGGCACCTCTAACGCGGATAACACGCAAAGGCGCATTAGTTGGTGTTATGAGGTTGTCTGATACGGTCTGTAGCGTCTCTTCCTTGATTAACTCGACCTTTGATGTACCTTCCGCTACGGTTACGTCACCGCAACTAAGCAAGGTACTAGGAGCATTGAGACATACCCATCTGAGTGCGGCACCTATCTTATCCTTGATAATGTTATTCATCAACCCATTATCAGTATGTGTGCCGTTGTCAAAATCATACGCTGAGGCATTGGCAAATCCAACTGCATCTACAGCCTCTTCGTCAATACACCAGCGTACAGACTTTATAATATCAACTACCTTCATTCGCTAAGTAGTTATGCTTGCTTTGCTTCGTAACGTCCATCAGCCCATGTGGTGATAGAACCTTCTGCGCCGATTGCAGAAGATATTGCACTCGTGATAGCACTTGTTACTGCACCTTCCTCACCAAGGGCATTTGAGATTGCAGAAGATATTGCGGTTGTTACCGCGCCATTTTCACCAACAGCGGCAGTGATAGCATTATCTATTGCCTTCTTGATTTCACCATTTGATTTCAGTGCATCTACGATTGCAGCAGCAACCTCTCCCGCATCAAAATACTTCTGGTCTGTTGCCTGTTCAGCCTTTTTCTTCAATAGGTTGTCTCTGTAAGCTCCCATAGTTATTCCTCCTTATTCTTTGTTAAATCGAGATTCGGAAACTCGTAACCGTTCTTGTTTGCAAAGAGCAGAGCAGCATCGGGGCGCTGATAAGTCTTGCCAAGTTCGGTACCGACAAACTCAATCAGTTGTTCGGGGGAAGTTACGTCCTCCACAATGTGCTGTGTTGGCTTTTTGTCGATAACAGGCGCCTCGCCGCCATCCTCGACGCGGTCTATGCGCACAAGTCCTGACTTGAACTCGTTAGATTGCTCTAGCAATTCCTGTGCATACTGGCCTTTCAAAACCAAGCGTGCCTTTACGTTTGTCAGCGAGTTACCACCTGTAAAGTCATAACGCAGTCGCATTCCAGACTTGTTAGAAAGGATGAAACTATAGTTATGATATGGGCGGGTAAGAATATAAGTTTTTATCATGTGTCAGTATGTTTATTAGTAAGACTGCGGCAGTCTATTGCTAGATATGCCGCAGTCTTTATTTAACTTTAGGCGGCAATGTCAGTACCTGTGTAGAGAGTCCAAGTTACGGTGTTGCCGTTCTTGGCAGAGCAGATATAGACGTTACCCTTCTCGTAGGTTACTGCGTTGTTGCCCTCACCGATGGTGTAGTCAGACTGCAGAGCAATCTTCATGTTCACGCTAGAGTGTGCTGCATCGGGCAGTACGTTAGAAGAGATAATCCAGTTGATGATACCCTGGTTGTGCATGTTAAACATGTTGTTCTCGGGGCCGACAATGATAGAGTTGTAACCCTTCAATGCCAGAGCATCGGCGCTGTACTCCCAGTGGGTCTTAGACAGGTTGATATCGCCTGCGCCCTGTGAGTTGTCGTTGGTGCGGTTGCGCTTCTTCTCCTTCAGGTAGTGGACTGCGTTATCCATGTCGAGCACGAAACCGTAGTCAGACATACCCATGAAGTCGAGGGTCTGATCCCAAATGTAGTTAACGGTACCGAAGGTATCCTTGAACTTCTTGAAAGTCAGATCGAACTCAGAAGCGTTCTCGAAGTGAATCTCGCGGTTCTTGCCCGGATTGATATTCTCCAGACGCTCGATGAAGTTCTTACCGCAGAATGCGAATGCGCGGTTAGAGGTAGCGAAGTCTGTGAACTGCAGTTTGTTGATGGCGATAAGGTCGCTCAACAGGAACTCGTTGCCGATGGCGTAGAAGTTAGGAATCTGAGTAATCAGACCCTCAGAGTAGAACACGTCCTCTACTACACCACGGTCATTCATACGCTTACGCTTAGCCTTTGGAGATACCCAGTAACCACGCTCGGTACGCATACCATCCTTAATCATGGCATCCTCGAGCAGGTTAGCCACCTTGACGGGGTACTTCTTCTTGGCCACCTCGAACTCCTCAGAGAACTCAACGTTCCAACCGTGCTTCTGCAGGTAAACCTCGCGCTCACGGGGCTGGAAGTTGTCTGGAGTAACGAGCAACTGCGTCTCAGACATAGCATTCCACATACCCATCATGTAAGTACCTGCGGGGATGGTGGGCACGGTCTGATAGTCGTACTCTTCACCTGTCTGACCTTCAACAGCAGCAGGGCCGTTAATTGCGCACAGGGTAACACCTGTCTTATCACGCTCTACAACCTCCAAAGTCAGGAACTCGCCGTTATGCTCAGTCTGAGAGCCGGGCTTGAAACCACCCATTGACGGAACAGATACGAGGTCGTACTTACGGAACACCATCAGGTTGCCGGAGAAGTTTGACTTTGTCAGTTTAATGGTGTCACCACCAGTAATCTGCGCAGTTGTCTTACCGTCAATCGTCTCACCACCTACACGAGCGTGCTTAACGCTGTAGTTGGTAACAGTGCGGGTCTTGGCAATCTTTGACATGATAGTCAGCAGAGGAACCTTGTGAGGGCGCAGAACGACAATATCACTCTCGCGCTCTTCCTCTTCCAAACCACCCTCTCGCATCTGGGTAGCGGTTGCCTGTGTACCTGTCAAATCCTGACCTGCGGTCTGTCCGCCAGGAGCCTGTCGGTCGTTGGCATCCTTATCAACGGGGTCATGGTCGGAAGCAGGATCCTCCTTACTCATGTTGTCCTCGCTAGGGTTCTCAACGGTGCCAGCAGCCATCATGCCGCCGCCACAGAATACTGCCACAATCACAAGAATGTAACTAAGCAGCCGGATAATAGAAAAATTCTTCTTCATCGCTTTTCTTATTGATTAATAATTAACTATATTTCCTTATGAAGTCAGCCATGCTTTCCTTCTTTTCTTTCTTCGGTGCAGCGGGCATACCTTGGCCTTGACTGAATGAAGGTGGTACTTCCTCTTCCTCGAAGGTCTTAAGTTTGTTGGTGTGCTTTTCGTTACGAGCCTGCATTGCAGCCTCTTCGCGGGCATTCTTTATGTCATCGTCATAGTTCATTGCATGAAGCATACCTAGCCATGTGTCACGACTAACCTCGCCACCGAAAGCAACTGCAAACACATCATCCCAGAAATGATCCCACATTCTATCGAATTGTTCATCAGACAGACCAAACTCGTCCTGTACGCTCTTAAGCGAATTGAGGCTCTTTATAAGGTTCTCGTCCTGTGTTTTCTGAGCTGCCTCACCATCTGCCTGTTTCTTAGTCCACACCTCAAAAGCCTGCGCAACACCTTCCATTGCCTCTGGGTCGTTAGCAACCTCGCTGATGTCGATACCATGCTTTGCCATCCAACGAAAAGGATTTGTCTCTCCATCAGTAAGCATTGCACCAAGCCAACGGTTCTTATCGAGGATTCCAGATAGTTTCTTGCCAGAGGTACGCAAGTTTCTCAAATCCTCACGCTCTTCTGCCATTCGTCCATATCTCGTTTCCTTATCCTCAAAATCTATGTCAGGGTTGTCCTCTGCAAACATAGAGGCATAACGGCTACGATTAGGTTTTTCTTCGGCCTGCTTGGTTGGCTGTTCGTCAACCTCTTTCTTTTCCTGTACCTTTGTAACTGCCATAATCTGCAAAATTTTGCCACAAATATAATAATTCGTGTGTTGCTGATTTCCGTCTTTACCCTTCGGCATAATGCAGTATGCTGGTTGGGGGTAGATGCGGAAATAAAACGGCCTTAAAAGCCTATCTTTGCTGCCATAAAATAGTTTATTAAAATGGTTAAGATACGAGCACTATCTTCTATCATGCCTACAGGGGCTTCTCACGATTCGGTTCGTGACAGAAAGCATGGCTCTGCGTATGGCAATGACATACCCATAAGAAGGCGCCGCCATAAAGACTATGATTTACGTCTGCGCTGTGAAAACGCATGGATGGGTAAGGATGATATTCGCAGGATTCGAGACAGGGTTAAAGAATATACTTATTCTGACCAGTGGGGCGATATTATTAACTATCGCTACGGAAAGATAACTGAAAGGAAGTATATTCAGTTGAAAGGCAATGTGCCCCTGCAAAACAATATCATGATTTCAATCCTCAATTCCATTGTTGGATTGTATGCAAAACAGGCAGGGGAGCCAAATTGCTTTGCAGTACGAAAGAACGGACAGGCGCTTTCTGATATGATGTCTGCTACCATGCAGACTAGTTGGCAGAAAACGTATATGCACGATGTCCTTAAGAATGCCTTTGAGGACTTCTTGGTTGGTGGCGTTGCTGTATCTAGGGAAACTTACGAAGAAAGAAACGGACGTACCGATGCTTGGACTGATATCATTAATCCAAACTATGCCTTCTGGGAGGCCGGCACAGATGTCCGAATGACTGACCTTCGCTTGGTTGGTGCATTGTACGATGTTGCACCTGGCGATCTTTATAATAAGTTCTGTAACAAAAAGTATGGTTGGACTATTGAGGAGATAAATGATGTGTTCGGTATTGATGATACTGACTCGCACCGCTATTATCGCTCTTCTGGCCTGCAACAGAACGAAAAGGATTCTTTAGACTATATCAGTTTTGATAGACCTTCTGACGAATCACTTTGCAGACTTATTGAGGTATGGACTAAAGAGACTAAGACACGTTACCAGTGTTATGACCCATTGGCAGAGAATGGTGACGAGGTGGAGTATCGAGTTGAATTGAAAGATATATGGCATATTGAAGAGGAAAACAATAAGCGTATCAAGCAATGCAAGGAGGTGGGATTGCCAGAAGAGGAATGGCCACTTATCACCTACGAAAAGATAGAGGATAAGTATTGGTATTATACCTACATGGCTCCAGATGGAACCGTTATTGCAGAGGGAGAGAATCCTTATGAATCGAAGGATCAACCATTTACTATCAAACTCTATCCTTATATAAACTCTGAGGTTCACCCATTCATGGGCAATATCATAGACCAACAGAGATATATCAACCGTCTTATCATCATGCACGATATGGCTGCAAGGTCGGCTGCAAAGGGTATTACGATATTCCCGATTGAGTGTATTCCTGATGATATGAATAAGCAGGATATCGCGGATGAAATGACAGAGTTTGACGGTTTGTTATTCTTCGAGACAAACAAGATGTCACCTACTTTGCGTCCTGAGATTATTTCAAATGGTGCTGTTCAGTTGGGCACACAGGAGTTGTTGCAAATGGAGATTAACCTTGCAAGGGATATCACAAATGTATCTGGCGCATTGCAGGGAAAGACACCATCTGCAGGTACTAGTGCTGCCAGATATATGCAAGAGGCACAGAACTCTACCACGTCTCTTGAATCTATCATGCAAGACTTCACTTCGTTCTCAGAGCAGATTGCCCGTAAGAAGTGTATGTTTATCAAGCAGTATTATCGAGATGGCAGACTTGTCACGAATAAGGATAAGACCTTGCTCATTCCTTACGCTCGTATGTCTGTTCGTGATGTTGACTTTGAAATTAACATCAAGGATTCTGCAAAGACAACGGCATTCCAGACGTATGCAAACGACACAGCCAAAGAGTTGTTGTTGGCAGGCCTCATTGATATCAAACAGTATCTGTCCGCAGTCAACTTGCCATACGCTGACGATCTTCTGCAACTTATTGAGCGCAAGGAGGCACAAGAGTTGGCCTTGCAGCAAGTTATGGCACAGGGCGGTGTTAATCAGCAGAATGTGGCTAATGCAGAGCAAATGTTACAAGCAGCATAATTACAAGGTGTATGGACATAACAGTATCTACAATCATATCTTCGGTAAAGCGACACTTGGCGGCTATAGGAAAGCGGCTTAACAAGGATGGACGAGGTACATTCTCTGATATTACTCTTTCTTCAGCCGAGGATACACCGCTACTTACGCAGTACGTTAATTCGTCTGCGCAAAATATTGAGGCAGCCCTTAAGATGTTCATATCCGCATCCACCTACGGAAGCACTATAAGTATGACGATTGCAAATACAAGGGGGGATGATGATTTTGAAACACGCACAAAGGATATGGCAGAGTCGTACATCACAATGAATACCATTGGTGAATATCTGTCTATGACGCACCCAGACCTTGCTAGAAAGTACCAGGAAGATGCTACTCAGCGCATGGATGCACTTGTGGGGTATGTGTTTTACAAGAAACCTGTAACTGCGTCTGCGTACTCGTATTCGCAAGTTACAGGTGGTATAGTTGAGGAACAAGAATAAAAGAAAAATATATGGAGAAGTCAATCAAACTTACACTCTTCAAACCCTTAATTCTTGAATCTGTAAAGAACGAGACTTTTATCAAGGGAAATTTTGATAAGGCAGTAGAGCCAAAGGCATTAACTGCAGCCTATGTTGAACAGGCGGGCAATGAGGCATATCACGACCGTATATTGCAGCGTACACTAGAGACAAGCCTAGGAGAGTTGAAAACGCAACTCTCAGACTACCTTGTTACTAATGGCACCACGTCTGGCGATAATATTTCTTCTAGCGAGGATGGCGATAAGATATACATCATCCTTGTTGTTGGTGACAGGTTCAATTTGTCATATACCGATACGCTTGCAAAGTTGTGCGCAAAGTATGTTGAGGAAACAATGCTTATGGATTGGTGGAGACCTATCAACGAGAAACAATCTGCCCTTTATGCAACATTCATTGAACGTGATCTAGTAGCCATCAAGAAATGCTTCAACAAGACTGCCCCAAAAACACCTACTATACCATACACACAAACAATAGAACTAACAGGCTCTGCTGTGGATATCGGTATTGGAGAGGAACAAACAATATCATACACTTTATCGGCTGGCGCTATCGACGATGTTGAAATCCGTGTTGCTGATGAGCATATCTGTAAGGTCGGACGTACAGAGGAAGGATTTACTGTTGAGGGTGTGATTTACGGACACACTTCTGCTGAAATCTATTCGCGTCACAACCCAGAAGTCAGTGAGACTGTAGAAATATACGTCTCTAACCAAGATTAACCATGTATAATATAATAAGGTATGGAGAATTACTTGCAGCACGAAAGGGGTAAGTATAAGCCCATCAAAACTGATAAGCCATTACCAAATGATAACTGGCCTTATCATGGGCACCCTAATACTCCTTACGATCCTCAGTTTGGCATAAAGAATCCTAAGTTTGAGAGGCACATCTTTATACGAAGAGACCAATATATGTGTGATATTGACTCTCAGTTGCAGATTGTGGCAATGTCTAGACGAAGCAAGGAGGGGGTAGAGGATGATAGAATGACAAGTGCCACCTCTCAGTTTCAGGCTCAGTTCTATCGTTGGATAGATAAGCACATTGGATTGGCAAAGGTCAAGATGCAGACGTTTGTGCTGGAGAATTACAAGGAGGTAACCATGAACTCTATTGTTGATAAAGAAGAGGTTGATATTGAGTTGCTGATGCCGGAATGGTGGGACGGTACTGTCTTTGAGCAACTGAAAAACGCTGTTCACGACTATATTGTGAATGCCGTCCTCTATGAATACTTCTTGCTGACGCTTACGTCTAAAGACCCTGTAACAAAGGATAAGTACGATTGTGCGCAAGAGAATCTTTCTGATATAAAGAAATTCTCGAACTCAGCAAAACCTGGAGTAATAAGAAAACCTTTTAAGCCCTTTTAATGAATATCAACCGCTACCTTACCAAGTTAATTGCCTCATTAGTTATCATATTGTCCTACTTTCTGTTACCTAAGTATGGATTTGTTTCTTTTGATGGCAATGTGTGTATGGAGGAAATCATCACACACCTGTTATATCCGTTGTCTCATGCGAATGTATGGCACCTTGCAGCAAATATAATGTGTCTATGGATGGTAACCTGTAAGATAAGGATTGCACCTGCATATATAATTGCTGTAGCCTGTTCATTCATTCCATCTGTATCTTTGTTTGACTGCATTATAAATTGGTGCATAGAAGGTACGCGAGAGCCAACAATGGGTTTTAGTGGTGTTTTGTTTGCGGTTGTTGGTATGTCGTGGGGAAAGGTATCTAAGTTTAAGACTATGCTCTGGAAAAACAAGTGGTATCTTGTCATACCGGCATTTCTTCCACACATCAATTTCCTTATACACTTCTACTGCCTTATGGTTGGATATGTCATAGGCTACATACTTTATTCTAATACGAAACTATGCGTCAAGAGATACGTGAACTTATAGACGAGAATCATAACAGACGTCAGGTTATATATGGCCCATACGACCAGTTAACAGGTTTAGGATGCTATGGGTTTTATGAGGAATTACGAGTACACATTGTAATACCAGACTGCCTCATACCCGAAATGTGGGTTATGAAAGAGACGCTAGATACAGGTATCTTTCATGAGGTATTACGCTTTGGCTCTATACGTAGATTTATAGAGGAAGGACTTCACAGGGAATACGATGCAGAATACCACCAAGACGTAGAAGAGGCTCTTTTGCAGGCGAGGTGCGCAGACGATCCAGAGTTTGCTTTCCTTATATGCGATAAGATTGTAGATAAACTGACAGGTCAAATGATACCTTTTAAACTGCGCTATGCTCAGCGTAGGTTGCTTAAGGTGTTAGAGGATTTGAGACGTTCAGGAAAACCTATTCTTGTTGTCCTATTGAAGGCCCGTCAGTGGGGCGGTTCTACTCTAGTCCAAATGTATATCAAGTGGATGCAGGAGTTTAGGCATCCGAATGGATGGAATGCTGCAGTTATTGCGCAGGCCGATTCTACGTCAAAGAAAATCAAGGCTATGTATCGTAAGGCTATTGAGACACAGCCGGGGTGGACTATCGGAATGCCTGGCACCTCATTGCAAATGTCACCTTACGAGCGTTCTGACTCTGACTTCCAAATCTCGGATGGCAAGTTTCTAGCGCGTACTTCTCTCCTGTCTATCGCATCGTTCAACTCATTCGAGAAATGCCGTGGTGATAACTATAAGTTGGTGCACTACTCTGAAGTTGCATCATGGAAAAAGACACCAGAGCACGACCCTGACGAAGTGATATCTAATATCCAAGGTGGATTTCTAGGTCTGCCCGATGAATTGGCAGTATTTGAATCTACAGGTAAGGGTAACTCTGGCTTCTTCTATGACCTGTGCCAAGATGCAATGGCAGAGGACTCTACTTCTGCTTACACATTTGTCTTTATACCGTTCTACATGATTGAACAGGATATGAAACCAATGTGGCATAACGGTCTTACACCAGAGCAAGAGGAAGAGTTTGCAGAATGGCTGTGGAATAACAGGAACAAAGAGCAATGTCCTACAGGCTTTCGTGAAAGCGGTAAGTTCTTCTGGAAGATGTGGAAGATGGGTGCTTGTTTTGAGGCTATCAACTGGTACAGGTATAGACGCAATGAGCACAAGACCCATGCGTATATGGCTTCTGAGGCACCGCTAGACCCTGTTGAGGCTTTCCGTAACTCAGGCCATGCAGTATTTGACCCTTATGCTATTGATGACCTTAAAGAAGATTGCAAGGCACCAAAGAGACCTCTCTATTACGCCGAGATTATATTGAAGCCTTTTGAGGAAAAACGTTCAAGGGCAATATACAAGGAGGCAACTATCCGTCAGCGTGACGATAATCAAGGGGAGTTGAAAATATGGACTCCACCAAATAATCAGATATTCAAGGTAAAGAATAGATATATAGTCAGCGTTGATATCGGTGGTGCATCAGACAAAGCCGACTATACAGTAATGACTGTTATAGACCAAATGGGATTGTGCCCAGAGGTTAAAGGCAGACCAAGAGTTGTAGCACGATGGCGCGGTCACGTCCGTCACGATATCCTTGCATGGAAAGCTGCGGCACTAGCACACTATTATGATGATGCTCTTTTGGTGATAGAATCAAATACTGCTGACCGAGAGAAAGACACTAACACGGAAGGCGATCACTTTGGTACAATCATCAACGAGATTGCAGCGTACTATCCAAATCTGTATCAGCGCAACAAATCACCAGAATCTGTACAGGATGGTATTGAGCCTGTATATGGTTTCCAAACCAACGTGAAAACAAAGCAATGGATTATTGATAACCTCATTGCTTGTGTTGATGATAAGTTGTGGGATGAACCGGACGAGCAAATGTATCTCGAATTAGGTTGGTATGAGAGAGACCCCGAGACAAAAAAGATGGGTAATAAGCCTGGCTCTGGTAGGCATGATGATGTATTGATGTCAACGGCTATCGGCTTGTATATCGCATACAATAATGATATATATAAACCATCTTGGAAGGTCGAGAGGGTAAAACAAAAGAGGGATAATATTCACACAGAGGCTTCTTTCTAGTCTGATATAAACAGGTATCGTATGTTGCTCACAACAAAAGGACGCAAATGTTGATGGCAGACACGGAAACTATTATTAAATTTGCAACATGGCAAAGAATAATTATGATATATCACGTCAACTGCAAAGAGACCTTATGAAGGCCTATATTGACGTTTACCCTTCGTGTTGGAGTCAGAAGGAGGCATACGAAAAGACTGCCTTGCATCCGGCGCCACGTTACTATATCAGCCCTAAACAGGCTATGCAGATACTTAGTCCTATGATGCGTGGTGACTTTGAACAGGTTGAACTAATGCACCCACACAAGCAGAGGCTCTATTATTCTCTGTTTGAAGAGGTAAAGAAACTGTCCGAGCAGAGACGCTTTGAGGGTAAGGCTTTGAGTTATGTCACTCAGTTTGCGGTGTTGCAGCCTGCCCCAGAGTTCTTTATTGGGTGGGATAGGGTTAAGCGTATCCGTTCATGGATCAAGCGAGGTGTGTTTGATGAAAGCGGAAAAGTAAACGCAGAGGTTTTAAAGTTCTATACTAAACAGCGCTCATAATGATTGATGTAGGTAAAGACGTAAGGAGAAGAAAAGGCGGTGCCGTTGCCAAACTTGCTGACAACGTGCAAGGTATGATGAATGAATGGACTGAGGACAAGTTCGGTCTATTCGAGGAAACTATGGAGTTGATACGTGAAAACGCACCTGTTCAATGGGTGAAACTATATATGGAAGCCGTTAAGATGGGTATTGTTAAGGAGTCCAATATCAATATCAACATTAACAGACAGAAGGATAGGGACGATTTGATGGCTCTTGTCCGTACTCGAGTTACTCCACAGTTAGAGCATTATACACCTTACGTAGAGATTAAGGACACGAAACACGAAAAAGAACCTATCTCAGTTTCTGATTCCGTCTCTCCTGGGTAATAAGCAATGTGCCTGCAAAACTATCTATAGCCTTTAGATTTGTAAAGGTGTATGTGAACTTGTAGTATTTCCACGGCATACCTCTTAGAGATTTCAGCTCTACCCAGTTATCGAGGTTGTTTGATGCCTCAATCTTTAACGTCATACTTGCGCCTGCAGACAGGCTCTTGATGTGCTGCATACCTAGGATGCTCTTCAAGGCAAGAGCATTTTCTAGCTTCATCGGGCGGGTCTTTATTGTTGCGTTGTATGTTGTATTGTCACTATCTTCATTTGGAATCATGTCAAATGATAGTAGCCCGTTATTGACACATATTAGGTTATCTGGATAAAGATTAACCGAACTGATAAACTGTTGTTGTGTTCTGTTATGTTTGGTGAAAGTGCCTGTTTTTAGATTGTATATATAGCACGTCTGTCCATTTTGTGATGATGCGCCAATTATCCATATAAGGGAATGTTTGTGGTCGTACACCATAAATGCTGTCTTAAGGAACGGCGCGATATCTCTTAGTTGTTCACTCAGACACACAACACCACCATCACCTATGCGCATGAGTCCTTTTACTGACGCAAACAATACGGCGTTGTCTGTTTGTGTAACACACGGATTACTCTCTAGTGCGGTCTCTCTTGATAGTGGTGTAACAGACGTGAAGTAACCTTCTGCATTGAGTGATGCAGCCCAAATGCCGCTATTTGAGAAAAGTATCAGCGGGTATTGACCAAATTGTCCCTGCGAAAGAGCGTGTGTTATAGTTGACATAGCAAATACCCGGCCAAGTCCTATATTGAATGTTCCCTTTGCAAGGAATAGGAATGGATTGTTTACCTCTGATGTCTGTATGATGCCATCAAGTTTCTCGGGTGTTGTCACTATGGTTGGAATTGTAGAATTTTGTGATGCCGGATAGCATGTATCGTAATAGCCAAGTCCTGAAATAAGGTTTTTGTCACTGTCATTTGGCATGGTGCCAAAATAGTATGCACCATTAAGCCCTGGGTGTTCTTTCAAAGTAAGTGTATAAAGCAACTTGTATTCGTTGCCTTCTTTGATGTATATTTCCGCTTTCTTTGCTCTAGGATCGGGGTAAAAGAAATACTTACCCATCATGTCTATAACATTGCTTGCGGTGTGTACTACTTTCAATTCGTCACCATCTGCATCTATATAAACAACAATCTTAAAACTATACTCAGACAGGCTTTCGCATAGTATAAACTGATGGAATCCCTCAAATGGTGTCCTAGTGATACCGGATATATTAAGTCTGCCATTATAGGGGAAGATAAAATCAGCCTTTGTCTTTGTGTGTGAAAAGTAATCGTCAGCCTCTAGTTGTGTCTGTGTTGTCAGCGTTGTCAGTTCCTTTATTGATGAAAGCGCGTTGCTAGAAAATACGTCCTCAGCATTGATAACATTAGTTGTGAGGTCTGTTACATCAATTTCGAAGAGTTGATAAAATGTGGAGTTACTGATCAGCTCGTTTCGTATTCTATCTTCTGTCTTTAGTGTTGGTAGTATGTATGTTGTGACATCATGCCAATCACCTTCCATTTTCTTCATGGTCTTTTTATTCCATGATGATGCATCGACGTCTGCAAGACTTGTTGACCACGTTTTTCTGCATACGCTATCAAGCAATATTCTAGGTGTCTCATTGCTATCAAGTTCACCGTTATTACAGAAAGTCCATGTTCCTTCCAATTCGAAGTTTTTTACTTCCTCTGAAACGTATATGCGGATACCGGATATAATGTCTTTCCAGTTGTTTAGTGTGGTTACTACATCTTGTGATAGTTGCATTCTGAGAAATCCGAATCCTACAGTTGGTACGAATTTTTTGCTTACACCGGTCATTCCTGGCTCATACGTTGGAACTTCTTCATCACCATTAGAGTTTGTGTGTGACAGAAAGGCACCATGCAAAACCGTAGGCATTGCAAGAATAGGCGCAGACAGGTGTGTTACTGAACCATCGTACAATACCAATCCGTATCTTATCCAGAATGGGAAACAGAAAGCACCGAATTTATGCAATGTGTTGATACGTTCAGATATCGCGCCTATCACCTTACTCTGCCAACTATCATATTTGTCGGCATCCGAAGATTCAGAAAACACAGTAACAGAATAACCTTGTATGTCCTTCGTGTCTGTATCGACAAGTTGATCGCCTGTTATAGTTCTAATGATATTCTCATGCGGGTCTAGTTGCTTATCGTTGACAAGCCACATATCCATGAGTATTTCTGGCATGTCGTAGGAGTATTCAGCGTATGTACTGCCTTTCCAAAGGAAGTATCTCAGTCCGTTGTTGTCGTTTATGATAAGCACTTTTCCTATTGCACTTACCAGAGGACTGCCACTTACATTTAGGAGGCTACCACCATTGGAGTATTGCCCGCTTGTAATGGTTCCCCATGAGATAACATCATTCTGTATAGTTATATATCGCTCTTCGCTTGCATGACGATGAACGAACAGGACTTTTGGTGTTCCTGTGGCAAAAGATACAGGTGTCTGTAATGGCCTGTGTTCGCCATCCCTGTAAACTAGCCCTACGCAATCTTCAAGTGCATTGTCAGAACAGGTTGCGTCTGATGGTGCTGTAGTTATCCCCTTTTCGTATGTAAGTTGCTGCTGCTTTTCGTTCATAGCGCGTGTATATTTGGTGCAAATATACCTTATTATTGTGCTTAGCTTTCCGCATTTACCCTATGGCGGGTGTGCGCGTGTGTGTACATGGGGTAATGACGGAAAAAACAATATCCTAAACGCATATATTTGTGCCGATTAAAGATATGATATATGCCGATATTTAGATGGGATTTTCATAGCGGTCATAAAGTACCACTCACAGAGACGGACGATATAAGCAACAAGGCCATCACCATAGCCAAACTTGGAGATGATGTTATATCGTGGATTCAGGATATTGCCCGCAATACGGTATTGTCGCTTGCGGCGACAATAGAAAGAATCATAGAGCGTCTGGGAAACGCAGAGCATGCTATTGAGGAATTACAGAACACTCCTTCTTGTAACTGCCCACATATCATAAAAATCACACAGGCAGAGTACGATGCCCTTACTACCTATGAGCGTGATGCTATCTACTTTATCGTCGAGCCAGAGTTCTGGCGCTTTGGTGACGGACTGCCAATGATACTTGGTGGCTATGGAACGTCTCTTGGTGATCCTCTGCCAATACTTTTGAATTAACATTAAAACATTAAGATATGAGCGCACAAAAGTTTTCTACACCGTACGCAACTGCAACCAAGCAGAACGGACAGCCTGTTGATGCTTCTGACTGGAACGACCTTTCGCAGGCCGCCCATGATGCACAGGTAAAGATTAATGAGGTAATTGACGATATTGCCAATATCCCTAGTGGAAGCGGTGGCAGTTCGTCTGGTGGTGGCACCACACCTACAGGGGTTATCTCTGTAAGTAGCAAGGGTAACACTACACTATCAGCAACTAAGAATATCAATATCGAACCCGCTTATGTGCCCGATGGCGGTAGCGGTACTTATGGTGACGTGCAGATTAAGCCTGGTGATGATATTACCCTAGAGTCTCACCACAGAGCATCAGACAAGCGTGACGAGATTACCATCAAGACCTCAGATGGTGTGGATGGCTCAAAGGCTCCTGTCAAGTTACAGGTCATCGCCTCAAATATGACCCTCTCGACCAAAGGCAAGGTAGTGCCACAGGGTAGTAACGACAAACCAGATGTGATGAATATCAATGCAACAACTGGCAATGGCAAAGCCTACCTAAAAGTGCGTGCCCGTGCTATTGATCTTCGTTGTGAAGAGCATGGAGGTATCGCCCTGCAGCCAAAGGGTACTGACTCCGATGGTCACATGAACAAGATTAAGTTTGAGCATGGTGGTGGTGATGGACTGGAGTTTGGTACATTCAATGCCGAAAAGACATCTATCTTTACTGATGAATACCGATTCAATAAAGATGGTGTTTGGAAGATGGCTACTCGTCAGACCGAGACCAGTGATAAGATTGACGAGAGTGATGACACCACTAATTACAAGTACGTTAAACCGACAGACGATAATATCAGTGAGCTTGTGGACGAACCATCCAACTATGAAGAGCCGGATGATTTCTACGACCTGATTAACACTGCAGACGAGCAATGTACTACCCGCGATATTATTCGTACTGCCCATGCCATGAATGGCGCAGGAGGTATCCACACCAAGATTACCGACAAGGGCAATTTGGAAATTGAGACTGAAGTTATCTTGGTTGTTGACTCTTCTGCAACAGCAAAGTCCGATCTTGGAACTCTTCAAACATCAGGTACAGGAACGATTGACTTTAGCAAGGGATATATGTCTCTTGCAGATTTCATCACTTGTTTTGGAAGTAGTGATGCAAGTACAATTAATGCTGCTTTTTCTGCCATAGAAAGCGGAGAGGCACTTTCTATTACAATACCTAGTCATTCCGGAACATCTAACATCACATTAGTTCTTAAAAAGATTGCCCGCAGTATCAATATCGAGTCTGCTGCAGCTATCAAGTTGAAGGGTATTCTCGACTTTGGCAGTACATTCAACTTTGGTGAGACCGACAACGGTATTGAAGTTCAGTATAAGTTGACCAAGAAGAATAAGACTAAGGATTGCGGTATCCTGAGAGTTGTCGGTGTCAACAATCATGCTTCAAATTCACTGACAGTTAATGATAAGTATATTCCATCAGGAGAGACTGCTACGGTTGCGGAAGCATCTGTGTTGGAAATCATCAATGCAACTCACAAATTGGGTAAGTACTCAAATGATGCAATAGGAGGACCTTATTACGAATGTGAATTATCTGATAGCCAGCCAGAATCTGGTCAAGATGTTTTTGACAGGACTCCTGAAACTATGCCTGGGTATTTCGTTAACGGAGAGGTGTATTCACTCGGATATATTCTGTCTCATTTTACAGACATGAAAAACAATGCCGACTTCGAAAATGTTGTTCGAAACATGGGTGCCGGTGATTATATGAATATTAGCGTAAGAACTGGATCCAATACAACAGAGACTAAGTATATCACATTCAACGAAACTCCGCATCCCGATGGAGACGTATCATTCGATGATATTCTTACTTATATCCGTTGGGCAAAGGCTAACAATGAAGGCCCTTGGGCATCAAATCTGTAACTACTAGATGGACGGAAGCATTTTCGTAAACGCTAAAAGTCCGCTTGGTATATATATCAACGGCAAGCCAGTCCTCGCAATCATGATAAATGGTACGAGGGTCTGGCCTGCTGCTTCTAATGAAGATATAGACATTGACATCAGCGCAGTATTATCCTGTTTTGGTATGGGTATGTGGGTTGATGATTTTACATGGAACGATAACGCTATTTGGAAATAGTAATGGAAGATATACAGGGAATTATCAGAGAGTTTATCGCTTTCCTGAAAGAGAAGGGAGAGACAGAAGCCGTTACATACGATGGCTTGATAGACGAGTTCACTGACTGGGCCACTTGCCGTAATGAACTGACAGGTGTCAGCGTAAGCGGCAGCGATCTACCTGCAAGTGGCGCAGCCATCCGTCAGGTGCTTAGGAAGCATCTAAAGAAGCCGTTCACGACCTACGAGGATATTAACGACAACAAGATATACTTCTTCTCTTCGGATGAAGCAAGGCGATTGTGGTTGGCTCACAGATACGAGGACAATAATGAGGCTTATCAAGACCTTGTCCTGTACTCCATGACTAAGCCATCAGACTATGTTATTGACATTAACGATAACTTCATAACAGCAGCGCGATATGTTACCGCAGGTGATGATAATCAGGATGCCGTGAAGATGGCCTACACATGGGACGTGAAACTGGGTGACAGAAGCGAGGTGGACAACCTCATTGTTACCTACACAATCACTTGTCCTAGCGGTAAGACACATCAGATTGCCGAGAGCAAGAACTATGGTGACCGCCTTAACACGACCAACCCTCTCAACCTCTATAAGTACCTGGAGAGTGGTGTTAACCAGATTGATATCCTCTTTGCAGCACAGAACACAGGTGCAAAGAAGAGTGTCCGTCTGTTCATCACCATCCTTGACTTCAACATCACTTCCACGTTCCAATACTACAACAGGGTAGAGCTTGGTGATAGTTTTGTCGTGCCGGTGACTCTGAATCGCAATATCACTTCGCAGAGTGCCAACATCTATGTGTCTATTGATGGTCAGTTGGCTAGCATCAATGGCCAGGCTGCAGGTTTGCCATACACGGTAAATGCTGGTGTGACAGGTGTAGCCTATCTGAGCATCAGTAACGCAGAGGATCCTGAGACGGGTATCAGACCTTATCGTGGCAGTACCGCAGGTGAGAACGTGCATCATTGTATGCAGATTTGGGCTGAGACCACCTATAGCAACATCACCTTCCGTAGTAATCTTCTGTTCTACACCTTTGAGATAAAGGCTGAGCAAGTTCTGGCCAACAAGTTTATCAATGTCGGCATGGACTACTCAAATGCTCAGTTGAGTGCCTATCCTCTTGGTTCGCTTACTATCTATGGTACGCAGTATATACCCATCACCGTACCTTGGGGATACTACACTGACTCTATCAGTTACGATACAGCCGTAACGATCGACTGGAAAA
>JAEEGL014356605.1_pt1 | contig 22987 bp, 19 predicted proteins | sample 9134231 | NCBI WGS metagenome assembly JAEEGL01 (sample SAMN16246548, study PRJNA631951) | gut metagenome | biome: gut microbiome; feature: rumen; material: fiber-attached | host: Bos | place: Iran: Karaj | collected 2018-10
CATCTCTTGTGTAATATTATTTAAGTTCTTTAAATAAAGTGATGCACCATCTTTATCTTTTCTATCACCAAATTCTCTTGTTAAATAACTAATACCAGCAAACTCTTTTAAAAAGCTATTTGGAGCAATATCATAATATTTTTCAAGTTCTGTTTCTGGATCATCAGAAATCAATACTTCATATATTCTTTCAGCTTGAGCACTAACTTCCATTTCATCCATTTGTGCTACATCATAAATTGCTTCTTCTACCATATTAAATTCATGATATGCATGACGAATTTCACCAAAGAAATCTATTTGTTCACGAAGCAATCTATTATCTATTTTATCAACCATACCTTCAATAATTGTTTCAATAAAGAACACTTCAAACAATAATACTGAAAGCATTAAAATCATATTATTTCTTAATAGTATAATTATTGCAATTGCAACTAATGAAAAAATTCCAATTGCTTTTAACATTATTTGTGCTACTTGTTTACGAGTAAGATACTCATCTTCTAAGTTAATAATTTCCAATCTACGTCTTAATTTAAGAGTGTATCTCCTTAAAAATGGGATCTTTACAACTTGAATATAGAACTTTTGGTAGAATATTTCCATTGTAAAGGCTCTTTCTTTTGTACCTTCTACAAGTCCTGCAACATATTTGGTTTCTTTGGTCATCATTTTTTGGCGAATAAAGTAATAAACAATACCCATTACTGCCATTATACCTAATAACGCAAAGATCAAATATTTAAGCATTTCAGCATTCATTAAGATTGGTTGCTCCTTTCATTATTGGTTAGTTCCAGGTTGTGGTTTTTGTCCTCCTTGAGGATTTTGTCCGTTTTGATTTTGTGAAGCTTGTTGTCCGACATTTGGATTTTGAGTAGGTCTTTGTTGTTGTGGTGCTTGTGTATTAACTCCAGCTTGTGGATTTTGTTGTCCATCATGGAATTTCTTTAATGCATCTTGTTGTACTTGTCTTGCCATTTTTTCTACATCAGTCATCTGTGATTCAGGTTTTTTAGCTGCACTTATTTGATCTGCAGCTGCTGCTGTTGCAGCCCTTGCAGATTTATCTGCAACTTCTGCACCTTGAATTGCTTTACTTCTTACTGTATCTAAATCTGTTATTTGACTTTCATCATAATCTGCCATTTTAGGAGGTTTAATACCCCAATTTCTTTCCAAAAATGCATCAAATGCTGCAACGTCAGCATCTGACATATTATTACGCATTTCTCTAATATTATTTTCACTAATTGGATTAGTTAAAATATATCTATCATCACTAAACTCTAAAATATTTCGATATTGATATAATTCACGGTTTGTAGATTTAGAAAAATAAATTGTTGCATTATCAAAGAATTTTTCTATTTTACCTTCAATACTTTTTTCTTTACGATGATCATAAGTATAATCATTTTTCTCACGTACTGGAATACACTCAGTAATACGTTCAATATAACGACGACCTCTAAAGTCTTTGATTAAATGAATGTCAAAATTCAAAACACTTACAACCTGTTCAGCTGCTGTTTTTTCATCTTTAAATACACCAGCACGAAGCATTGAGTTACGAAGTGCTGTAACTAAGTCTGGAAATGTTTTAGCGTGGTGAGTAAACAATGTAAATTTAGAAGCAACCTGTGCAGACTGAATCATCCAAGATGCTACGGGGTCAGTTGCAACCTCACCGATGATATTAACATCACCGTCAGTTTTCTTTTGAACGTCCAAGCAGTCCTGACCAGATATTGTTTCAGTTTCTCTCATTGATAAGATATTACGTGTTGGGTAAATCTTTCTTAAGTGCAACTCAAATGCAGTTTCTGTAATACGTAAGTTCATTGTATCATAAATACTTTCAATCATGGCCATAAGCATTGTTGTTTTACCACAACCCTGTTGACCAGTTAAGCTTATGATACGAGCTCCTTTTACTAAAAATCTTAATAATTCAATTGTTTCTTCTTTTCCTGGGAATCTTACTATTTGCTCTAATGATGCTTTTTGAACGTCGAACTTACGAACGAAGAATGCCCAAGTTTCTGACATTGAAGGACGAACAACAACGACACGAGAGCCATCCTTCATTTCATTAATTTTATAACCGTTTGTATCAGATAACTGACCAGGGTTATTATACTTATAAATATTTTGACATACACGTTTTAATTCTGATTCTGTACCAAATGATAAAAATGCTAAACGAATAGATACACCATGAAACATTATCCATATAGCATCACATGCTCTTGGTACTTTAGCTTCCATAGCTTGACGAAGATAATCACTATCTGTTTGTGCAACTTGGCTTAAGAATGATTCAGGAAGACCAGATACACCACCAGATACACCATCTATATTCATATCACGAACTTCATCAATACTTGAATATCCTTTATATTGTTGATATATTCTTTGTACTACTACTTCTAGTTTATCGTTAAAACTTAATTCAAAATTTTCTTTTTCAAAAATTTCATCCATTTCCTCTGAAGTAATAACATAACATGGTTTAGCAGCACCTTCTAAATATTTTGGTTTATTTAAGTCATATTTTCTAATTAATTCACTTAAGGCATCATAACCAAAGCTCTTTTTGTATTCATGTATGATACAATCAAATTTATCTTGAGCTGTAAGTAATGATGGAGTATCAAAAGGAATAACTTTTGATATGTTAGTTTCATTAACACCATATTCTTTAGAAAGTAAGTCAAATAGAAGTTCTTTAACATATTTTTTATCGTTAACATCACCATAAGTACAGCCTTTTAAGGCTTTTTTAAGCTCATATTTCTTGCTCTTTCTACGCTTTAATTCTTCTTCTGAAAGACCAATATCATATAAGTTGATTTTAGTGATTTCGTCTAAACGTTGTTTTACGAACTTAATCATCTTATCTAAAGTATATGTTTTATCATCAATCTCTACTTTAGCATCAACTATCTCATTCTTATTCTTTTTAATTAATCGAGTGACTACAAAAAACACAATCACTACGACAACGAACATTAACATATAATTTGCAATATTCATTAAAAAGTCCTCCCCCTTTTGCCCTTCTTAAACTGTTAAACCATTAATTGTAATTCTTTTAATTTTTGTTCTATTTTTTTATCTACTTCTCTAATTCCATCTAAAAATCTACTATGTTGAGCTGCTTTTCCTTTATTAATCTTAGTGTCTAAGAAAAATTTCGCAACTCCTGCTTCACAAGCAGAAACCATAAATGTAGAATTGTATGGAACAACGCCCATCTCACCTTTATAGCCAATATATCTAGCAACATTATTAACGTTATATTTTGCATCTGGATCTTCTCTAGCAAGTATTGGTATAATGTTATTTCCTTTCATAAAAGGAAGTTTTTGATAACTATCTAGATATGTATTAATAATTTGAAGATTTGGTGGCATAACATAAACTATTACTTGAGCTGTATTTAATATAGCTTGTGTTGTTTCATAATCTAAAGTTTTATCAACATCAACAAACACTAAATCATAATATTTATTTGCAGCATTTAACAAATCTTTATATAACATTAATGATTTTTCGTGATTTTCACGAATTGGACTTTGAAGTCCTGGCAATACATCTAATCTATTTTTGAATACAACTTTAGTAAAATTAGCTACTATTTCTGGTGTTACCTTATTACTTGCAATAGCACTTACTAAACCTTCAGCACCACTTGCAATGTCCATTTTGCCACCATTAAGCCTTTTAGCTGTCATGGCTTGTCTTGACATATTCCAAAAGCAACGCTCTAAGGCTTGATTTTGAAAAGTTGCATTTACCATTAGTGTTCTATAATTATGATCAACGCACATATATGTAGCTACTGCTGCCATTGATAATGTTTGACCACTTTCATGTCTATTATTGCTCCAAAACGCAACTATTGGCATTTTCTATTCTCCTATTCTAATTCATCATTTGTTTAATAGCTTTTTTAACATCACCATTTCCTTTTTTAGAAATAATTTCAGTTAAATATTGAATTGAATCAACATATGGTGTGCTTAAGCCTGCTAATCTTAACTTTTGATTTCTTTGATTTACAAAGTTTGCATCTAAATCAGCCGTTTCAAATGGGAAAAATACTATTTCTTTATCCCAATCTATTTTATAATCTTTAGAAAGATAATTTAAATAATCGTCTTCTTCTTGAATCATATATTTAGTAAAGAATACTTTTTGAACATGAATTGGCTGTAATAATCTAGAAAAGCAGCTCAAACCTCTACGTATACTATATGTATCAAATCCAGTAACAAAAAATTGTCTTTCTTGTCCAGTAATATTATATGATACATAATAATATAAAGTATCTATATCTAATAGTATAAAATCATATTGAAATGAAATTCCATTATTTGCACAATATGTATTTATTTCTTGCATAGATCTAAAACCACATGCAACATCAACATCAAAATATGTGGCGATATATTGTGCATCTGGTTTCATAACAGGCACAATATATCTAGTTTTTTGTTGAACTGTTGTATCTACTACAAGTACTTTATATTTCATTAATGTTAAGGCTCTTGCAACAAGTAAAACACAATCTGTTTTATCAAATCCACCTACAAAAGCTATTCTTTCCATTTATTAATTATCTCCTAAAAACTCTTCTCTTTTGCTCTTTAAATCAGAAATCTCTTGTTGGAATCCTGCACTTACATATTCTTTTTGCTCATCTTCTGTTTGAGCATCAATAAATACTCCAATATGTTTTGTACGTTCCTCTAATTGATAATATTGAGCATATCTTTCTTCTATCTTTTGTTTTGCTTCATTTGCAACGTTAGGATCTTTTCTGATTAATTCTTTTACTGCTTCTTTTACAGGGTATGTTGGAATAGCAGCTGTTTGCATTCCAGGTTCAGTATATTGAACAGCATAAAGTTTAACACTACCTTCGCTACGATATGTTTCAACAATAGCACTTTCTAGTGTTAACATTTCATCTTCTGTTAATTTTAACCATATACTATTAACAGTACATTGTAAAACTTTCTTTTTACTTAAAACGATATAATCTTGACCATCTGGAATAGAATAACGAATATCTATATATTCACCTTCTTGTAATTGGCTAGGTAAAACTATACATGAATATTCTAACATTCTTTGATCACTAGTTACTGGATCATCTACTTCATAAATCATATCTTTTGTAACTATTGTTCCTGCTGGAACTGAAACTTTCATAGCTACTTTTTTATAAATTTGATTTCCTTCTTCATCAATTTTAACAGCTACAGAACCTGTTACTTCATCAAGAAATTCAAAATCCATACTATCAATTACTTCTGTATCTGATACATCTGAAATAACTTTTTTGGTCTCAAACATATCATATGTTATTTCTTGTCCTGAAACTAAATCTTGAGTACAAACCAATTTTTCTTTTTGTGCATTTTCTAATGCTTCTTTTGCCTCATTTAATCCTTTAATCTTGTATAATAACACCAATACTACTACAAGTGCTATTAACACTGCTACTAATAAACCTAACAAGAATGCATTTCTTGTTCTTCTTTGCATAGGATTCATTGCCATTTTAATACCCTCCTCGCGGTAAAATATAACCGCATAAAACACAAATAAATCAAGCTTTTGCTTAATTTTTAATATAATTATTTAATACTTAATATTGTATTTTGAGCATACTATACCCATAATACTTCTATATTATTTTACATTTAATTTGTTTTTAATACAACAAACCAAGCAAAATTTAACACAAATGTAATATAAAAAAGCGCATATAAAATGCGCTTTTTTATATTATATTTTTTTATTTTATTCTGGTTCTACAATACCAAAATTGTTTCCTTTTTTGTAAATAACTTCAACTTCGCCAGTTTCACTATTTATAAAAGGTAAAAATAGCATATCTTTATTTTCTGATAATTTAATTTGTGCATCATCTATTGTCATAGGAGTGCGACTATAGTGAACTACTTTAACTATTTCATCTTCGATAACACTATCTTCTCCGACATATTCCATTTGTTTAATAGAATTATCTCTTTGCATTTTTTCTCTTTTTGCTTTATTCTTACGAATTTGTCCTTCTAAAATATCTATATCTTTATCAATTGACGCATATAAATCTCTTTCATCACTACTTGCTTTATATGTGCTTCCATTTACACTCACAAAAAACTCAGCAACTTGTAAATTATTTTCTTGTCTGATTGTAACTTTAACATCTAAATTGCTATCTCCAAAGTATTTTTCAACTCTTGCTAATTTTTTCTCAACATAATCCTTAATTGCATCAGTTGCTCTTAAATCTTTTCCAGTAATTGTTAAATTCATAAAAATCCCTCCATTCAATTTAACTTTTTCATTTTGTCAATTTTATTATACACATAATATTTTCCATTTTCAAGCTATTTCACAAAAATGACACATAAGCATATTTTAACTTTATAAAAAATATTATATTATTTTTTCAAATTTATATTCTTTTTCAAGTTTTTCGTTTAAATAAATATCTGAAATAAGTTTTAATTCTTTTTGACCATCTTCTGACAAAGAAAAATTAAATATCTTTTTACTATCAGCTAAAATTATATATTTAATCGCATTTTGTGTAGGTGCACTCATTTTGATTGAACTTGTATCTTGCTTACTACAAGCATCACATTTAAATCCATTATCTTTAATACTAAAATAGTTAAGATTCTCTTTAGTTTTGCACATTACACATTCATTAACATTTGGTGTAAAACCTAATATTTTAAGTAATCTCATTTTAAAAATACTTGTTACGAAATCTAAATTTTTATCTGTTTCAGAAATTGTATATAAAGTATTTAAATATAGTTTTAGTGTATTATATGAATTTTGATTTTCTGTTGTAACATCAGTTACAATTTTAGTTATATAACTTGCATATTGAAGTTTATCTAAATCTGTTCTAATATTATAAAATAATTCTATTGTTTCGCATGAATTTACTGTATATACATCTCCTCCTTTAAACATCATATATTCAGCAAAACACAAAAGTTGAGAACCAGATAATAGCTGACTTTTTGGCCTTCTGCATCCTTTACAAGACGCAGAAATTTTACCTAAATTAGGCGTCAAAATTGTGAGCATTTTATCAAAATCCCCAACATTAACTTCTTTAATTACAATTCCTGATACTTTTATATTTTTCATTTTTTTATTTCAATTTAAATTTTTCATTAATTAAATTTTGATTATCTTGCCAATTTTCTTTAACTTTAACCCACAATTTTAAATTAACTCTTAAACCTAGCATGTCTTCAATATCTTGTCTTGCATAAGTTCCAATCTTTTTTAGCAAGCTTCCAGATTTTCCAATTATTATACCTTTATGTGATTCTCGCATACAATAAATAGTTGCATCTATATCATATATTTCTTCACCTTTTGTTGTTTTTCGATTTTTAAATCTTGATATTTCAACATATATTCCATGTGGAACTTCATCTTGTAAAAATTTTAATAGCTTTTCTCTTATTATTTCTTCTGCTAAACTTCTAACTGTTTGATCAGTATATTCATCATCTTGATAATACTTAGGACCTTCTGGCAAATAATTTAATATTTCTTTTAATAAATCATTTAAGCCTCTCTTCTTTTCAGAACTAACTGGTATAACTGCTTTAAAATCATATAAACTAGAATAAGCTTTTATAAATCTTGCTAATTCTTCTTTAGTAATTAAGTCTATTTTATTAATTACTAATAATACTGGCTTTTTAATTTCTACTAATCGTTCAGCAATTAGTTTATCTCCTGGTCCAACTACTTTATTTTTTAAATGTTCATCATCTAAATCATTTATATTCTTTATTTTCTCAGCTTCAACTAAAAAGACTACAACATCACTATCATTTAGCATTTTATAACTTGTATCTAACATGGTTTCACTTAATTTAGTTTTGGGCTTATGAATTCCAGGTGTATCAGTAATAATTATTTGATAATCATCACTATTTAAAATAGCTTTTATTGCAGTTCTTGTAGTTTGAGGCTTATTAGTTGCTATCGCAACTTTTTCACCAGTTAAAGCATTTAACAAAGTTGATTTTCCAACATTAGTTCGTCCTATTAAACTTACATATCCAGATTTAAACATATATCTTCCTTATTAATTATTATTTTTAATTCTACTTAATGCAGTCATAATACCAAGTTTTCCATATTCATATGTTAAACCACCTTGCATATATGCTATATATGGTTCAACTAAAGGTCCATCAGCACTTAATTCTATAGTACTTCCTGGAGTAAAACTTCCACCTGCCATTATTTCTTCATGAGGATAACCTGGTGTTTGTTCTGGAACAGGTGTTACATAAGATTCTACTGGACTTGCACTTTGAATACCTTCACAAAATCCAATTAAATTTTCTTTTGTATTTAATTTAATTGTTTGAATTATATCAGTACGTTCTTCATCATATTTTGGACTTACATCAAAGCCTAATTTTTGAAGCATATAGCTTGCAAAAGTCATTGATTTTAGTGCTGATTCAACAACTTTTGGCGCCATAAATAGTCCTTTATAATAAGATAATAATTGATTAAAATTAGCTCCCATGTCTTTTCCTACAACAGGACAATTTAAAGTTTCTGCTATTTGCCAAATTAAGTCTTTTTTACCTACTATATAACCGCCACTTGTAGCTATTCCAGCTCCTAAATTTTTCATCAAACTACTAATAATTACATCTGCACCAACTTCAATTGGTTCTCTTGTTTCTACAAATTCACCATAACAATTATCAACTAAAACTATAGTATTGGGAGCCACTCTTTTTATTTCTGCTATTACTTTTTCAATTTTATTTATACTTAAACTTAAACGTTCACTATATCCACGAGAACGTTGAATTTCAACTAATCTAACGTCTTGCTTACTAACTCTTTCAACTATTTTTGGAATATCAAAATCACTATCAATTAATTCAATTTGCTCATATTTTACGCCATGAGCAATTAAAGAATTCTTGCTATTTCCTTCTGTTCCAATAACTGATTTTAAAGTATCATAAGGATCTCCAGAAATACTTAATAATGTATCACCATATTTTAATAAACCAAATAAAGTAACAGATAATGCATGTGTTCCACACATTATTTGTGGTCTTACTATTGCATCTTCTGCTTTAAATACTTCAGCATAAATTTTTTCTAATTTATCACGACCTATATCACTATAACCATAACCAGTTACTTCATTAAAATCAGAAGTTGATACTCCTGCATTTTGAAATGCTTTAAATACTTTAATACTATTTACCATAGTATTTTGTTCATATCTTTTATAAATTGGTTTTAATTCTTCTTCCGCTTGTTCTGCTAAATCTATTATTTCTTGTTTTATTTGTAAATCTTGAAACATTTTTATCTCCTATTTTCTTGTTATTCCTAATAAACTAAGTACTTTTTCTTCTTTTTTACGCATACGATTCTTTTCTTCTTCTATCATATGATCTTCACCCATTAAATGATAAAAACTATGTACTATCATATAACAAAATTCTCTTTCGAATGTATTATCATATTCTACTGCCTGTTTTTTAACTTGTTCAACATTAATTACTATATCGCCCAATAATTCAGGAAATCCACTTGTTTTATACTTTTTAACCTCTCCTCTTTCAAACATAGGAAAGCTTAATACATCAGTTGATTTATCAATTTTACGATATTCTTTATTCATTTTATGAATATTATCTGGAGTAGTTAAAACAACATTTGCATATAAATTTTTGTCTAATAATTTTTCAACTTCAAAGCATTTAGTTAGTGTTTTATCTATTAAATCTTCATACTTTTTGTTCTTTCTTACTCCATCATAATTTAATTCAAACAATTTCATCTAATACTCCATTTTATTTAAAATATAAAGAGCGATTTAGTAAATTAAATCGCCCCAAATATTATTTATTTTAATTTGATATATATTCTTCTAGAACCTGTTTTACATCTATTCTTCAAAAAACGCATTTGTCCATATTCTACAAGCTTGTTACGATAAAATTTACGTAATGGTTCATATTTTGGACCTTCTTTTCTTAAATCATATAGTTCACGCTTTAATGATAATATTTCTTTAACTTCACTTGAAGAAGCTTTACTATATTTGTTCCAAAAATCTTTATAGCTTTCACGTTCTTCTGCTTCTTCCCAATAAACTTTAGTTGATAATAATTTAACATTATAATCATCAACTAATTTAAGTAGCATTTGATAAGCTTCTTCACGTTTCTCAGCATTTTTAGTTTTTAAAACTAAATTACGAGTATCACGTAATAATTTATTATAACATTGTTCAGCTGCAACTAGAGGTAAACTATGTGTAAATAAACTTCTACTTAATCCTAATAAAATCATATTCTTTTCTAGGAAATCTTTTTCATCTAGTTTACCAACACTAAATGTTTCAAACTCTTCATATTGTTTAACTAATTTAGAATACTTTTCTGTACCTTCAACTTTAAATTTAATTGGTAAAATATCCCTAGTATAATCTTCTAATGTAGCAAATATTTTTTTATAAATATCTAGTATTTTTTCATTAGATTGTAATTTTCCATCTTGTAATTTTACTGAATAATGCTTTAAAATTCCTTTATATAAAGAATCTATTTTTTGAATATATAATTTTTCAAACCTAGAAATAAATTTATCTTTTTCTTGATTCTTAACACATTCATAATCAACATCTAGTAAAAAGCGTTGTTTTTGATATTTATATTCTAAGTATTCACTTTCTTTTAGTTGTACAATGCTATAATATCTTGAAAGTGCTGTTCTTTCAAAAGTACTCGCAGTACCACTTTTAACTTTTTTATAAATAGAATCCATTATGAACTTATCAATTGCTTCTAAATAAAGAGAATAAGTATCATCATAATGTTTAGATGCTTGTTCTTTTTTGTTACCTTCTTCTTTTTGCATTGTTTCAAACGCTTTGATAGCGTTAGTACGTTTGATAGAAATAAGCCATGAATTCAAACCGATTTTTGTTGGTAACATTAATTTGCTAAGTGTGCCTGAAATTCTATTTATAAAGGTAGATTCTGCTGGTAATACTTTTAAACTTCTTTCTTCCATTAGACTTCCTTTCAAGATTTAATCATAAGTAAAAAATATGAGCTAAAATTTAATTGAAAACATTTTATCACAATATTAAAAATTTTCAAGATATTTCGAGTAATTTTAACAAAAAGAAGATAAATAATTCTTCTATTATTCATCTCCTTTAATTAAACTTTGTACTTGTTCATTTTTTTGTATTTCTGGTTCCAAAAACATATATACATCATTAACATAATGTTCTTCTGGACCATGATACTTTTCTTTAGCGCTTTTTAGAGCAGTAATCGCAACATCTAAATCATTACGAAGTTCTGAACTTGCAAATTTTAATATTAATGGTTTTTGCTCAACTGCCTTTAATACAATTTCTTTATCTGCTCGTAATTCCTTGCTTGCATAATAAAGCATTTGTCCATCCGTTTGAACTGCAGCTAAAACAACATCTCTATCAGATTTTAATCTATTACTTGCATAGCATCCAACCCATCCTGCTTTTTTAACTGCAGTTAAAACTACTTCTTTATCGTCTTTTAATGCATCACTTGCAAACTCTAATTCTCCAGCATCATTTTCTAATGCTTTTAATAAAATTTGCTTATCATCATAATATTTGTCTATTATTTCATCATCCATTTTAAGTTATAAATTCTCCATCTATTGTGCTTGATTTGTTTGTCCTTGATTTGGTATTTGTGGTTGTTGTGGTTGAGGTTGAGGTTGCTCTACAGTTGGTGCTACAACATTATTATCAGTTGAATTATTTTCTTCTTGCTGAGAAGCATCTTCCTGTTGAGGGATATTATCTTGTTGAGGAACATTTCCCTGTTTTTGAGCTCGTTCATATAATTCTGCTTGATCCAATTTATGATAACTTAATCTTGCAGCATCTCCTTCACGAGACACCTCAATCTTATCACCTTCAACAATCTCATTTGAAATTATTGCTTTTGAAATCATTGTTTCAACTTCATCTTGAATTGTACGTTTTAAAGGTCTTGCACCAAAATTAACATCATAACCAACTTCAATAATAAAATCAATTGCATTATCCGCAACACTCATTTCGATATTCTTTTCTTGAAGTCTTCCAGCCAAGTCTTTAAGCATTAATTTTACAATTCCTTTAACTTGTTGTAAGCCAAGAGGATTAAAGATTATTCTTTCATCTAAACGATTTAAAAACTCAGGTCTAAAATGTCCTTGTAATGCTTCTTGAATTAGTTCTCTTGCCTCTTCTGTTATTTTTTTATGTTTAGCAATACTATCCAAAATAACACCACTACCTAAATTAGAAGTTAAAATTAAGATAGTATTTTTAAAATCAATTAATCTTCCTTGACTATCAGTAACACGTCCATCATCTAATATTTGTAAGAAAATATTAAATACATCTGGATGAGCTTTTTCAACCTCATCAAATAAAACTACACTATATGGTTTTCTACGAACAGCTTCTGTTAATTGACCGCCTTCTTCATATCCAACATATCCTGGAGGTGCACCAATTAAACGTGTTACACTAAATTTCTCCATATATTCTGACATATCAAAACGAATCATATTCTTTTCATCATCAAATAACGTACGTGCTAAAGTTTTTGCAAGTTCTGTTTTACCAACACCAGTTGGGCCTAAGAATAAGAATGATCCTATTGGTCTATTTGGATTAGCAATACCTGCACGACTTCTCATAATACAATCACAAACTTTTTTAACAGCTTCATCTTGACCAATAACACTTTTATGTAATGTATCTTCTAATTCTAATAATTTTTGTTTTTCGCCCTCTTGCATCTTAGTTACAGGAATTCCTGTCCAACGAGATACTATTTGTTCTATTTCATCAGTAGTTACTTTATTACGAAGAAGTGTTGATTTTCCACCTTGTGCTGCTTCCGCTGCTTTTTCTTCTTGTGCTAAAACTGTTTTTAAGTTTGGTAATGTAGAATACTTTAATTCAGCAGCTGTATTTAAATCATAATTGCGTTCTGCTTGTTCTATTTGAGCATTAACTTGATCAATTTTCTCCTTTAATTTCTGTACTCTACTAATATTTTTCTTTTCATCTTCCCAAGCATTTTTCATAGCAGTAAATTGGTCACGAAGCTCTACTAATTGTTTTTGAACTTTTACTAATTGCTCTTTAGATTTTGGATCTTCTTCACGCTCTAATGCAGCCTCTTCTATTTCTAATTGCATTATTTTACGTCTTACTTCATCAACTTCAGTAGGCATTGATTCCATTTCAGTACGAATCATAGCACAAGCTTCATCTATTAAATCTATTGCTTTATCTGGTAAAAATCTATCTGTTATATATCTATTTGAAAGTGTTGCTGCTGATATTAAAGCTTGGTCTTGAATTTTAACTCCATGGAAAATCTCAAACTTTTCTTGAATACCACGAAGAATTGTAATTGTTTCTTCTACAGTTGGTTCATTAACCATAACTGGTTGAAAACGACGAGCTAAAGCTGGATCTTTTTCAATATATTCTCTATACTCATCTAAAGTTGTTGCACCCATGCAATGAAGTTCACCACGGCTCAACTTTGGTTTTAACAAATTGCTTGCATCCATTGCACCATCTGTTTTACCAGCACCAACTAATTGATGAATCTCATCTATAAATAATAATATATTTCCTCCTGCTGCATCTAATTCTTTTAAAACAGCAGTTAAACGCTCTTCAAATTCACCACGATATTTTGCACCTGCAATTAATAAACCTAAATCTAAAGAATAAACTCTTTTATTTTTTAAACTTGTTGGAACATCACCACGAATAATACGTTGTGCTAGGCCCTCTACTATAGCTGTTTTACCAACACCAGGTTCACCTATTAAAACAGGATTATTTTTTGTTTTACGAGTTAAAATACGAATTGCATTACGTATTTCTTCATCACGACCTATAACAGGATTTAATCTATTATTACGTGCTTCATCAGTTACGTCTTTACCATATTTTAATAATACATCATATGTTTGTTCTGGACTATCATCAGTTACATTAACGTTTCCACGAACATCCTTTAACGCATTTAAAAATCTCTTTTTGTCTATACGATATAAACGTAGGTATTGATTTAATCTTGAACTTGCTCTATCAATAATACCAAGCATAATATGTTCAACACTAATGTATTCATCTTTCATGCTTTCAGCAATTTTCTCTGCTTGTGCTAATTGATTTTCTACATCTTTACTAAACATTAATTGAATGCTTCCTTCAACTTTTGGCAAGCTTGATATTTCATTATTAATACTTGATTTTAAAGTTCCAACATCAATACTCAAATTACTCTCAAATATTTTATAAATCATATTATTCTCATTATTAAGCATTGCTGCCATCATATGAAAATCTGTAATTTCTGCATTACGATTTTGAGTTGCAAGATTTGATGCATCTCCTATCAAAGTTTTCGTTTTTTCTGTAAGCTTGTTAATATCCATAACTTACTCCTTCTCTTTAGTTATAATTATTAATAAAATTTTCTAAGTAAAAGCATTTAATTTATTGTAATATACTCCAACTACCAACTGGTTCTGGATAATTTTCAAAAACCAATTCTTCTTTTGAAGTTGGATGTTTAAAACTTAGCTTATAAGCCCATAATGAAAGTTGTTTTCCACGTCCACGAGTTCCATATTTTTGATCACCATTCAAACTATGATTTCTTGATGCAAATTGAACTCTAATTTGATGATGTCTTCCTGTATGTAAATTTACTTTTACAACAGATTCATTTATTTCTTCATTATATTTTACAACTTCATAATCAAGTTCTGCAATTTTAGCATTTTTAGTGCCTTCAGGTACAACTTTACTTGTATTTGTCTTTTCATTTTTTAAAAGATAATCTTTAAAAGTGCCTTTTTCTTGTTCCATTTTGCCATCAACAATTGCTAAATAACTCTTTTTAAATTCGTGATTTCTAACTTGTTCACTTAACCTTGAAGCTGCTTTACTTGTTTTAGCAAACACCATAACACCACCAGTTGGCCTATCTAAACGATGAACTAATCCCAAATATGCATCTCCTGGCTTATTATATTTTTTTATAAGATATTCTTTTATAATTGTAAGCATATCTATATCTCCAGTTTTATCTCCGTTGAGACGGAATATTAACAGGCTTTACAACTACAATTATATGATTATCTTCATATATAATATTTAAATCTTCCATACTATTTTTCATACTTTGCAAATATACCACAAGGTAAAATTAAATTACTATTTGTCATTGGAAGTCCTACTTCTCCAGATAAAAATTTTCCTTGCAATTTATTTGATAATTTTAATCTTAAAATATTTTCCAATACTTTTGAACTAATTCCTGTTGTATAAGAATTAATTAAAAAGAATAGTGGATCATCTACTAATATTTGTGAACATAGTTCCACTAAATCTGCAATACTGTTTTCAAATTGCCATACTTCACCATTTTTGCCACGTCCATAAGATGGTGGATCCATAATTATTGCATCATATTTATTACCACGACGAATTTCACGCTGTACAAATTTTACAACATCATCTATTAAAAATCGAACTGGTCTATCACTTAATCCACTTGAAACTAAATTTTCTTTTGCCCAATCAGTCATTCCTTTAGAGCTATCAACATGAGTTACATGTGCTCCTGCATAACTACATGCAATTGTAGCTCCTCCAGTATAAGCAAATAAATTTAATACTTTAACTTCTTTTCCTGTTAAAGCTTGATTATTAACTTTTTTACTATCTATACCACATTTTTTATTTTCTTCTTGAATTTTAGATATCATCCAATCCCAATTAACTGCTTGTTCTGGAAATAATCCTGTGTGCTTAAATCCCATTGGTTTTAAATTAAAAATTAATTCTTTATAATGAATTTGCCATTGTTTTGGAACTTGTTTTATATATTGCCAACTTCCTCCACCAGTTGAACTTCGATTATATCTTGCATTTGCTAATTTCCATTTTTCTGAAAAGCTCTTTTCTTTCCAAATAATTTGAGGATCTGGACGAATCAAATAGATATCACCCCAGCGTTCTAATTTTTCGCCATCAGCCATATCTATTATTTCATATTCTTTCCAGTCTTTTGCTATATTCATTTAATCTTTCCTATATCTTTTCTAAAAATTCTTTTATCTCTTGAACATCTTCATCAGGAGTTGAAGCTCCAGCCATAATGCCCACACGCTCTAATCCTTCAAAGTCAAGTTTTCTTAAATCTTTTTTGGTTTGCGCTAAGAAAACTTTTTTGCAATTCTTACTTGCTATGTCATATAATTTAGCTGTATTACTACTATTTTTACCGCCGATTATAACCATACTATCAACTTTAGAAGACATCTCTTTACATTCTTCTTGGCGATTTTCAGTTGCTCTACAAATTGTTTTATCTACCATTACAGCTTGTGCAACATCTTTTAATTCTTCTCTTAATTGAGAAGCTAATTCATCAAATTTTTCACTATTAAATGTTGTTTGACTTACTACATAAACAAAATCTCTTCCTGATTTTTTGAATTCTTCAACAACATCATATATTTCATCTTCAGCATCTACTATATATGAATTGCTTCCTGCAAAACTTTTATAACTAACAACCTCTGGATGATCTGACTTTCCAATGATTACAACGAAACTTCGTTTTTGTTCTTTAATAATTTTATCTTGAACAGCTTTAACATTTGGACATGTTAAATCAAATACTTTTAAGCCCTTACGTTCTGCTCTTTCATACATTTGCTTACTTACGCCATGTGTTCTAAAAATAATGTTAGAATAATTTGGAACTCTTGCAATATCTTCTATTGTTGTCATTCCTTTATTCTCAAGGCGCAAAACAACCTGAGAATTATGAACAAATTCTCCTAAACAAAAAACATCTTCATTTTCTGATAATATCTGTTCTGCTTGTTTTAATGCATTTTGCACTCCAGCACACATTCCAGAATACTTTCCAACTATTATTTCCAAATGCTATTCTCCCATTTTTAAAATTCAAAATAATTATATCAAAAATAAAAAAATATTTCTATAAAAATAGAAATATTTTTTAAATATTATTTATTTAATTCTTCTAATATTTTTTCTGCTAGCTCCTCATTTATTCCTTTAACTTTTATTAGCTCTTCTTTACTTGCCTTTTTTATTTTAGCAACTGAGCCAAATTCTTTTATTAAAGTTTGACGCTTTTTTTCACCTATACCTTCTATGTCATCTAAAGCAGAATGAGTCATCTGTTTATCGCGAACTTTTCTATGATATTCAATTGCAGTATTATGAACTTCATCTTGCATTTGTGTAATAAATTTAAACAAATTATCACTTATTTTAAATTCATCATGTTCTTCATTTATTAAAGCTCTTGTTTGATGATGATTATCTTTTACCATTCCAAATACTGGAATATCAACTTCATTTTCTTTTAAAGCTTCTTTAATTGCTCTTATTTGAGTAATACCACCATCTGCTAATATTAAATCTGGTAATGTTCCAAATCCACCTTTTGGATTTTCTATGCTATGCTTTACCCTTCTTGATACTACTTCTTTAGTACACATTGGATCATCTTGACTTAATACTGTTTTTATCTTAAATCTTCGATACATATTACGTTTTAATTCACCATTTATGCTAACCACCATACCTGCTACTATAAAACTACCACTAATATTACTAATATCAAAACTTTCTATTTTAAGTGGCATTGTATCTAAATCTAATACATCACGAAGTTCTGTTAATATTTCAGTCTTATCTTTTAATTTATTTTCTAAAGTTATTTTACTATTTGCTTCTGCCATTTCAACAAAACGAAGCTTTTCTCCTTTTTGAGGGCTCTTTAAAACAACTTTTCTTCCTGCCATTTGTTCAAGCCAAGTTTCTATACTCAATCTATCTTCTAAATCATAACGAAGCATTATTTTATTTGGAAAATCTTTTTTATCAATATAATATTGTTTTATAAAACCACTAATTATTTCTGCTTCATCCATATCAGCTAAATCATTAAAGAAATAATGCTCACGACCTATCATCTTACTAGAGCGAACAAAAAATATTTCTATACATACTGATACATCATTTTTATATAAACCAATTACATCAATATTATTTTCGTTAATATTACTTACAGTTTGTTTTTCAGAAATACGTTCAATACTCATTATTCTATCACGAACTTCAGCTGCTTTTTCATATTCTTGATTTGAAGAATAATTTTGCATTTGATCATTTAACGCCTTTTTTATATTATCTATTTTTCCTTCTAAAAGCATTATAATTTGGTCTATTTGAACTCTATATTCTTCTGGTGTTACATACCCCATACAAGGAGCCAAACAACGTTTAATATGATAATTCAGACATGGTCTATCTTTTCCATGATAATTTTTACATTGACGAATTTGAAATTTTTCTTTTATAAAATTGATGGTTTCTTTTGCTGCTCCAACATTTGGATATGGTCCAAAATACTTTGCACCATCATCTAAAATTCTACGCGTAAATTGCACTGTAGGATAAGGGTCTTTAACATCTATTTTTATATAAGGATATGTTTTATCATCTTTTAATAATACATTAAAACGCGGACGATATTTTTTTATTAAATTGCATTCTAAAATAAGTGCTTCATCTTCAGAACGAACCACAATATATTCAAAATGATCAATTAAAGAAACCATTTTTTCAATGCGACTTGTTTTATTAGTTTTTCTAAAATAAGAACGAACACGATTTGATAATTTAACTGCTTTCCCAACATAAATTACATTATCGTTTTTATCTCGCATTATATAAACTCCGAGGCTCTGCTGGAAGTTTTTTAAGTTCCTCTTCTATATTAAACATATTTCCTCAACAAAAAATCATTATCCATTTTTTACTAAAAAGTCTGCTAATTCTTTTGCTAATTCTTTTTCTCTATTATAGTAACTATGATCTGCCCCTTCAATATAATTAATATCTTCATAAGGATTATGAACTCTAAATTGCATTAATTCTACTAATTCTTTTGCAGGCATTGGAATCATTTCATGAGTATCTCCCCAACGCATAAATAAAGGTATTTTAATTTTATTTAAAACCTCATAACCATAATTTGGATCCATATATCTTGCAAAACTAATATTATCAGTATTATGTGCATAATACAAGAATTGTTTTACAGAAATTGGATGAACAAAACTATCTAATGGCATCATTTCCATTTGCTTTCCTTCTTTTGCCATTTGTTCTGCATAGTCTAAATAACTTCTACTTTTTTCATTCTCATTAATAACTTCTGCAATATCAACCAATGATAATAAACTAATAGCTTTAATATTTTTTAAATATTGGCTATTTTCATTTAATAATTTATTATAAGTATATAATACTTTTGTACTTCCTAAACTATGTCCAGATAAATAAATATCTTCATATCCTAAACCTAATGCAAAATTAATTGCACCTACAATGTCATCATAGCATTTCTCTACATCTTCATAAGCCATTCCACCTAATGTTCTATCTGTTTCTGACTTAATTGCTTTTATAACATCACTTCCACGATTATTAAAATTTAGTGAATCAATTCCTACTTCTGCTAATCTTTCATAAATTGCTTTTTCGCGGACTTTAAAGCAATTGCTTTGCATACCATGTACTAGAATCATTATTTTTTTAGAAGGAGTATTTGCTCTTGCAATAAACCCATCTAATTTAATTCCATCTAAAGCATCAAAATTTACAATTTCTACTAACATAATTATTCTCCTATACTTCCATAATGATTGGTAAAATCATTGGATTACGTTTTGTTGTTTTAAAAATATATTCTTTTAAATTATCTTTTATTAAAGATTTAATAACTGGCCAATCTGTAATTCCTTGTGATTGAAAATTATTAACTTGTTCACGAATAACATTTTTAACATCTTCCATTAAATTTTCACTTTCACGTACATAAACAAAGCCACGACTTATTACATCAGGACCTGCAACTACTTCTCCTGTACTACTAGCCATTGTTAAAACAACTATAATTAATCCATCTTGAGATAAGTGCATTCTATCACGAAGTACTATATTTCCTACGTCTCCAACACCTAAACCATCAACCATAACTTTTCCAGTTGGAACTGTACCATTGTATTTTGCTTCTTCTCCATCCATTTCTAATATTATACCATTTTTAAGTAAAAATATATCTTTAGCTTCATAGCCTAATTCTTTTGCTGTTTCACTATGTGCAATTAATTGACGATATTCTCCATGAACTGGAATAAAGTATTTTGGACGTACTAAACTAATTATTAATTTTTGCTCTTCTTGGCATGCGTGTCCACTAACATGAACATCTTCCAACTCATTATATACTACTTCTGCTCCAATTTCCATAAGTTGATCAATAACTTTTGCAACATTTGATTCATTTCCTGGAATTGGATTTGCACTAATAATTACTAAATCATTTGGTGTAATTTTTACTTTTTTGTGCTCACCATTTGCCATACGAGTTAAAGCAGACATAGTTTCACCTTGACTTCCAGTAGTTATAATTACAACTTGATCTTCAGGATAATTATTAATCATTTCAATATCAATAAATTGAGTTTTTGGTGCATCAATATAACCTAATTCCATAGCTGTTTCTATCATATTAATCATGCTTCTTCCACATACTGCAATTTTACGTTTATTTTTAATACTACTATTTACAATTTGTTGAACTCTATGAACGTTACTTGCAAATGTTGCAACAACTATACGTTTACGACAATTATAGAATAATTTATCAAATACTTCACCTACTGTTTTTTCACTTAAAGTAAATCCTTTTCTTTCTGAGTTAGTACTATCACTTAATAAAGCAAGTACACCCTTATTTCCTAATTCAGCAATTCTACCAAAATCCATTTTTTGATTATCTATTGGTGTATAATCTACTTTAAAATCACCTGTATGAAGTACTGTTCCAACTGGTGTATGAATTGCAAGCATTACACTATCTGGAATTGAATGAGATGAACGAATAAATTCAACTCTAAATTTTCCAAGTACTATAGTTTGACCTTGCTTTACTACTGTCATATTTACAGAATCAATTAAATTATGTTCTTCTAATTTATGTTCAATTAATCCTGCAGTTAAACGTGTACAATAAATTGGAATATTAATCTGCTTTAACAAGTATGGAATACTTCCAATATGATCCTCATGACCATGAGTTATTACTAAGCCTCTAATTCTATCCACATTTTTTACTAAATATGTGAAATCTGGAATTACCAAATCTATTCCCAACATATCATCTTCTGGAAATGATAATCCACAATCAACTATTATTATATCTTGTCCATACTCAAATACTGTTATATTTTTTCCAATCTCTTCAATTCCACCTAAAGGAATAATTTTCAATTTTTCCTTTTTAATTTCGAATTGTTCGTGTGGAATATTAAACTCACTATTCTGTCTATGTTCTGGGACCATAATATCCATATTAACAATATCTATAATTGGTTTATTCTTTAATTTTTCCTTCTTTTTATTATTTTTACCAAGCTTTAATTTTCTATTAGCACCTGGTCTTGCTATTTTTGGATTCATTTTTTGTTTTGAATTCTTATATCTTCCTTTGTTTTCCATTATTTCTTACTCTTCACTCTCCTTTATAATTAAAAAATGGTTTAGCATAATACCAAACCATTCGAAAAAACATATCAAAATAAACTTAAGAGCAATACTTAAATTATCCTAACATGCATAAATAAACCTAAAAGAACTTTTAGGTTTATTATTATAAACTACACTGGGTTAATAAATGTAACACCTATACATCTCATTCATTACATTTATAATGTAGTTGTTTTTCCGAACAATTCTCATTACTCTTATATTATACCTTAATCAAGCTTATATGTCAAATTAACCAATTAATTGTATTGTTGCACCAATAATTCCAGCATTATTCTTAAACTCAGCTGTTGTAATAAGTGGCTTTTCTTGATTAAAAGTTGATTCAGGTTTATTAATTTCATCAATTAACATTTTATATAAATCTGTATCAGTCCAATATGAAAAACTTCCACCAAAACACAATACTTCTGGTTCAAAAATATCTATCAAATTACATAACCCTGTTTTTAAATCTGAAACATAATCGGTAATATCTTTCATTAATTGTTCTCTATGCTCTGGAATTAATTCATCACGAATCATTTTACCAGACATATCTCCATCATAATCCAATGTTTTACGAATACGATTACGTAAACATTTAATACTAGCATATGTTTCAAAACAGCCATGTTTACCACATGTACAAAGTGGACCATTTTTATTTATAACCATATGTCCTAATTCAAAACCACTAACACGCTTAGGTTCTAATAACTTACCACCAATAAATACAGCTCCACCTATGCCAGTTCCAATATTAACAAATAAGCAATCATCATATTCTTTCATACTGCCGAATTCTTTTTCTGCAAGAGCAGCACATTTACCATCATTACGAATATAAATCAAACAATCTATTTTTTCTTTTAATCTATTAACTATATCAAAATTTTCTAACCCTAAATTTCCTGCTTTAACAACAACACCATGACTAATTGTTCCAGGGCATGCTATACCAATTAATTCGATATCTTCTAATTTTAATTTATTCTCACGTAAAATATCATTTACAAAAGTAACAATAGTATCTATAATAACATCTTCTATATGATTTCTATCCTCTTTTGTAAAACTAACATCTTTTATTTCACCAATTATTTGACTTCCCTCAATTAATCCAACACCAACATGGCTACCGCCCAAATCAATTCCAATACGCATTTGATATGCTCCTACTTTTTCATATTATTATTTAAAAAG
>JAEEGL010340251.1_pt1 | contig 22986 bp, 32 predicted proteins | sample 9134231 | NCBI WGS metagenome assembly JAEEGL01 (sample SAMN16246548, study PRJNA631951) | gut metagenome | biome: gut microbiome; feature: rumen; material: fiber-attached | host: Bos | place: Iran: Karaj | collected 2018-10
CCCATACTAACCATTCTGCTTTTGTTGGAATATATGTTACATGTGTAAAACGTTGGAGAATTGGAAGAGATTCCAACAAATCATCTTGTCCGTCTTGAGTCGGATCATCGCTAAAACGATTAGAAGCACAAACAATAGCCCAAGAACGAGCAAGTCTCTTTTCTTGTAATTTGCGGTCACAAACGTCCATCAATACTTTAAAACCGGCTTTAGTTGCACGAATAATCTCGTCGAAAAATAAAACTCCGCCCTGCATCTGGGAACCGGTTTCTTCATCAATTAAAGCACTGTGATCTGATGTCAAATGACAACACGTTTCGAAACGCTTTTCCATTCTTTCATTATATGCACTATCAGATGGTGTATACATAGGAAGCCAAGCTAATGCTGCTTGATGGAATACTCCGTCAGTTGATGCAATTTCCTATCTTGCATCTTCTTCTTTATCAGATTCTTTCGGCAAACGGAAAGAATCTGCATCAAGACCAGTACATTTTACTTCTTGCATAGATAATAACAAAGGTGTCGTTGGGTGATTTCTAAAATCATAAACACTTTTTCTGACTATTTCGGTCTTACCTATACCGGGAGCACCCCAAATTAATAGTGGTTTTGTTTTATTATTGCTTTCTGATTTAGTGTTTTCGAATCTTTTTAACATTGCTTTTCGAGCAGCAATATATTTCGGATTTTTTGCTCTTTCTGCGTCTTTTTCATTATAAAATGTTGGGTCTTTTTCTAAACTCTTAATCGCTTGAGAATAAGTTGTTTTTAACTGTCCTTCAATTGACGTTCTAATCATACCTTTGAGTTCTTCAGTATGTACAAACATGCCATTTAAATTTCTACGACCCAAACCGTCTTGCGTTGGATACAAAGAAGGGATACCGGCTTCATTAAGTTTTTTACTATCTTTTATTAATGGGTGATAATAATTTTCATATACATATTTAATTGATTCTTCAATAGTTTTATCTGTCGTACCAGCCTATTTCATCACACGATTCCAAAAACGATTGATAGAATTAATTTCTTCTGTATCTACATAATCTTCATCTTCTTCTGAAGGTATTCTAACGTTAATGCCAGATTCTTGTGCAAGTTCAACCAAATTTTCATTTGGATAAAATTTAACAAAAGAAGGCATCATTCCGTTAGATTGCATTGCTACAAGATTAAGCGGATGTGATGTTGAATTTTCGTCTAATTCTCCCTCTGGATTGGCGAATAAGAAAATGCCTTTCACTTTTCTGATAATCCAAGTCGTGAGTTTTCTACCGTATTTTTTTACAGTATCAATAAGACTCTCATTAATGTAAACAATATCTAAAGGAATATTGTTTTCTACTCGGTTATTCTTAAAACGAACCGAACATGTGTTATTTGATTCGTTCAATGAAATAAGTTCACCAGCAATCTTATACTAAGTGTCTTCCATTTCATGAAGAATAACAACGGGAAGTTTTAAATTTTTCTTAATCATTTTATTAAACTATAGTTTATTTTATATCAAATACAAAGTTTCTTTATTTATCACAAACGAAAACACATAAAATGAAAAATACTTTATTTTAGAATAAACTATTTGGATTAAAATTATTAATATCAACTTTTGCTTTATTTTCTCTATTGATATTATTCATTTTATCAAATTCAGCAAACACTGACGCTTCTAAAGTCTTTTTCTTATTTCCAGAAGAATACTCTGTATTTTCTAACAAATCTTGCGCTCGTACACTAACAATAGTATGATTTTCTAATAACGCATTATCAATCATATAATCAATAGTATCTCTATAATCCCGAATTTCAGAGGGGAATAATTCGCTATTGAGTTCAACCAAACGCCGCTGACGATATACTCTTTCGTTAAAATCAACATCATCAGCATCAACTTTACATACTTTCAATATTGCTCCTTTTAAATTAGATATATTCTCATTTAATGTTTTGATATTCGTAATTCCAAGAAGTTCTACTATTTTTTTATATTTCGCCGGCGTTACTCTCGAACTCTTTCCGTCTTTGTAATAATTGTATATGCTCGGAACATCATCGCTACTATCTCCACAGAATATCTTATTTAAAACTATCTCATTTGGGTTCTCTACATATAGTTCAATATTCTTGTTGTTTTGAAGTATACTATTGATATTATTCTTAACTATATCATAATTAGAAAAGAATAAATCAACATTATTGTCATCGAGCCAGTCTTTAAATTCATGTGGAACATACAACCGGCGCGTTTTTGATTTTGCCCGCGTTGTTGTATTATATACAATACAGAATTGATGAGTTTGTTTATCAAATTCAATCAATTGACGCAAATCAGCATCAGCAGAAACTATAATCATATTCATATGTTTTTGATGATTCCATATAGATTCTTTCGTCATAGCGATAATATCATCTGCTTCAGCATGTGAAATGCACCCGATAATTGCATTCAATTTGCTCTTTAAAATATTCTGTATATCATCGCTAACTTTATACAATGCGTCCCAATTGATGTTAGGATCTTTCTCTCTGTTTGATTTATATACATCCGGCAAGATTCCTTTTCTCCAAGCATCTTTTCCATCAGTTGCTATAAACAATTGATTCGGTTTAAATATATTATAAATTGAAATAACATCTGTACATAATTTATAACCGAATGAAAGTAAATCTTCTTTTCTGGTATAATCTCCAGCGACAGGATTTACTAAATTATACATAAATAAACTTCTGTAAAATATATTTGACCAGTCAATGACTAACATCAAATTATTTTGTTGATTGGAATTATTAATATTTGTCATATCTATTATTATAAAGATAACGTTTGCTTATTTATTTGAAAAAATATTCTCTTATAATATTACGAATATTTTTTGTATTAGTTTATCTATTATAAATAAAGAAATGAACTTTATCAAATAAAAATCAGCGACATTCATTGATATAGTGAATGACGCTGATTTATTTTGTTTATTTTTCTTATTTATTTTCTATTAATTTTTTAATATTTCCTGCTTTATAATTGCCACTATTGTAATAGTTTATCAATTCGTTCAGTTCTTGAATAAAAGAATCATTCTTATTAATTGATTTATTGAAAGCATCGAACAAGTTAAATGACGCCCGCATAACGTCTTTATTATTAAAAATATTACCAACAAATTCTAAAATTTTTCGAACAGCAGCAAGACCATATTTCTAATCAAGTTTTTTAAATAATTCTACAATATGTTCATATCTATTTTTTGCTGAAGATGAAGAATCTTCTTCGTTGATATTGCGCTTTACAGTTTTAGCGACTTCTTTCATTATGCTCTCATAGAGCGATTTCTTTTCTTTGTATGTCATAACTTTTAATATAATTTTTTATTTATTTATTTTAAAGATGAAAACATTTATCGAATATCAACAGCGTGGGAGATTCTAAACTCTTCCCACTCTTTTTCCGAGAGTTCTGGCTAACGGATTATTGCATTTTTCTCTTCTTCAAAAATCGGTTTCCACAATCTTTGAGTTTCATCAACAATTTTCTGAAAATCATTCAATTCTTCAATAGTCATAATAAATCAGAATTTATTTATATATAATTATATCAGATAGTTTAATCTTAGTTATTGTTTATATTTCTCCAAAATTCATTATAATTGACACTGTTTGATTGACTTGTTTGTTGTTGATTCATTGAATATATGTTTTCGTGGTTATAATTGCGAGTTGTACCGAGAGTTCTCCAATCAAGTTCGTCATCGCTTATATTTTTAATTTCTTCAATCAGATTAGGAAGAATGTTTGTACTTGGTTCAATGACGTTTCCGAGGCCCAACTTAGTATAAATTGAATATACCATATCAAACATTTGTTGAATGCTCGAATCCATCTGCGTTGTCTTATCTTCAAACTGTTGATTAATTGTATCAACGTAATCAGAAAGTTCATCAACTCTACGATTTAACACACTCGAATCTGTTTCTTGTTTCTATTCAAGAACAGAAATGCGTTCATCTGCATCAGCAGCAAACTCCGTCAAATTGTTTATCGAAGAATTAATTCCGGAAATTGCAGTTTCTAAATTATCTTCGATGTCTGCTATGTGGCTATATAAATCGCTATTCGGAACATTTATGCTGACATTTGTATATTGTTCATTGATGCGTTGTGTAAATACATAAGTATCAACATAATCATATTCTCCGATATTCCGTTTAGATATATTAGTTAAATAACCGCTTTCTATAATAGATATATCATTCTTCAATGCAGAAACATCAGAAGAATGTTGATCTATTATTTCTTCTATTTCTGTGTTAATTTCACTAACTCTATTATTTAAAGAAGATATGTCATTCGAATTCTGTTCAATATTTTCAGATGTTGTCGCAAATCTCGTATCTACATCACTCTTATATGCATCAAATTCGCTTCTAAACGAATTAAAAGACGAATCAAGAGAATTGATATTATTTTTAATTATCGTGTGTTCTTCGTCGTTATGAACAAATTTATTATCAGAACTTTCAATATATTCATCTAATACTTCAGAAATTCTGGTATCTTCCTGAACCAATGCGCCGATTCTTTCGCTTACGTCTTCAGTTAATGAATTTATGTTATTATTAATTTCTTGTACAGATGTACTTACATTATTTGACAATGATGTAATCTTATTATTCAAATCAGTACTGATGTCAGTAATATTATTTTCAATTGTATTAATTCGATTTTGAATAACACTAACATCATCTTGAATATCAACAATTGTTGATTCTACTATACCAAATTGCGTTGATACAGAAGAGTTGATAGCACTGACGGTATCATAGAGTTCAGAAAGATTATTATCTGTTTCTGTAATATAATTTTTTAATTCTATATAAGAAGCATCAATATGAGCATTCTGAATATTTAGAGAATTGTCAATAGAAGATTTTAAATTATTGATATCAGTATTTAATGAAGTTATTGACGAATTTAAATCATATTTAAGTTCATCAATTTCTCCAGATACGTTATTAAATTGTTCCGATACACTTGAATTCAAATAATTGAACATTTGATTCATTGTATTGGTAATTATGTTATACTGTTCAGCATCTTTGTCGTCAGCATATGTTTTCAATTCTGAACGCAAAGTGTTTAACGATGTATCAACATATTCTGCAAATTGTGATACAGAAGTCTTAATGTCTTCTATAGAAGAATCAATCTCTTCATCTTTAGCGATACGCTCACGGCGTTCATTTGTCATATCGCCGCCGGTAGACGCTTCGATATCTTCAATTAAATTTTCAAGATCTTCTAATTTTCTATTAATTGTGCTTTCTAATGTATTAATAGCGGACGCAAGAGATGTATCTCCAGATTTAAAATCTGAAGTCACTTGTTCTATGTTATCATTCAATTCAGATATACTTGAATTGATATGAGAATTGATTCCGGAAATTATTTCATTGAATCTGGAATCTTGTTCGGAAATTTGTTGTTCAACTGAATTATAAATTTCTTCTACAGAAGAATCAATTTTCTCATTTACAGCATTTATATCTGTACGATGTTGTTCTTCATCTTCAATAAATTTTTGATAAATTGAATTTTGAATTGCAGATACATCAGTACGCAATTGATTTGTCAATGCCTCACTTCTGGTTTCTGCTTCATCAGAATATAATTTTGCTGCATTATATACAGATGTATCACCTAAAATAACATTTTCTTCGAGAGTGTTAATTTTTCCGTCGAAATAACTTACAATAGAAGCGTCAGCATCTGTAAATTCTCCGCGAATTGTTTCATCGTTAAAATCAGAATAATCTTTTAATTCGTCTACGGAAGCGTCAATGTGAGAATTTATAGCACGACTTTCTTGTTCCTGCTTTTCCAAAAGTTCAGAAACACTTGAATCTATATGTGCGTTAATACTATTTTTTAATACATCGTTGTCATCACGAGTTACCGCTAAAAGATTATTAATGCTTGAATTGAACTCTTCTCTGAGTTCTTCATCAACAGCATTAACCAAATTAAATACGCTGCTGTTTATCTCTACCCAAGATGAATCTATATGATCATTAATTTCTGATTTTAGAGTTTCATTTTCGGCAGCAGCTTCCGCAGCGACAGAAGAAATCTGATTCTACAAATTACTTTCCGTGGCTTGTATTTTTCCTATTACGAAAGCAGATACGTCATTAATTGCATTTTGAATAGAAGAATCTACATAATTAACTATAGAAGAATCCAATTCGTTCAATTTCGTTTCTGTATCTTCTCTCAAATTATTAACATCATCTTTTAACTCGTCAATTTCTTCATTTATAGAAGCATTTACAGTAATAACTAAATTATTAATAGTATTATTAACTTCTGCTATTGAAGAATTGATGTGACTTTCAACTGCGTTTTTTGTTTCATCTATATTTTGTTTTAAATATGAAGAAACATTCTCTACTTGAGAATTAATATAGTCTGTCAGTTTATTGTCAACGAAAGACAAACTTGAATTAAACTCCTGGCGAATGTCTGTACTTAAATCTCTAATATCGCTCTTTAATTCTGATTCAAGCTAATCATTGTCTGTTTTCGCTTTAATGCTCACGTCACCAGCGATTGAACGAGCGGCAGCAAAAACACTAGAATCTCCAGAAATAATATCATCGCCGAGTTCCGTTTTGACATCATATAAAGATGCATTTAACTATTCATCAAGTAAAGAAATGGATTGATTGAATTCACTTCTTATTTGAGAATCTGCGGACTCATAAGATTCTTCAATTTCACTTTTTAATTCATTATTCTTTTCATCTGTATAAATCTTGAGTTCATTCAGTGAAGAATCAAATTTATTGGAAACGCTTTCAATTGATTGCTCAATTTCTTGATCAATCGTTTCTTTTAAACCGTTTATGCTACTATCAGTATAATCTTTAAGTTCATCGCGCAATACATTTATATTTTCATTTTTCTCATTGCGCAATGCAGATATACTGGCATCAATATAATCTCTCTGTTCATTATTGAGAACGTCAATATAAGAAGACAAATCTCTTTGAACATTATTAACATATTCAGTTAAATTGTTTTCTGTAGTTGTTATCTTGTTATTCAAATATTGATAACTGCTATCAATATTGTTCTGAAGAGTAGAACTTACTTCATCAATGTGCTCGTTACATAATGTGCTTACATTTGTAACAATAGTGTTTATTTCATTGATTTTAATTTGGAAACGTTCGTCTTGTTCAGCGATTTTTTGATCCGTATATTCTTTACAAGATTCTTCTCCTGTACTGCTTTCCTAATTAATTAAATCTCTTAACTCATTATAAGAAGAATCAATATGTTCGTTGACACTTAATAAAGAAGCATCAGTATAATCAAAAATTTCATTGATGCTTTGATAAAGTTTTGAAACATTTTCATTAACATAAGAAGAAATGTCGTTGATGCTGCTATCAAGGTGAGAGTCTACTACTTGCACGAATTGACCGAAAGAAGCATCGAACTTAAACTGAAGATACTCAACAGCAGCATCTATAATTGACGTATTCTCCGCAATTAAAGATGCTTTTATTTCTTCTATCTCCGAAAGTATTTCTTCACGCAACTAATTACACAAATCTTCAAATGCTTCTTGTTGGCCACTGATAAGAGTAGAGACGTATTTAACAAGATCGTCAATTTCGTCTCCAGTTTTGAATATATCATTTTTGCCACTCTTTGTCAATGGGCCGACAGCAATTAAAGATGACAAACCATCTAGAGCCCCGGCGTCACTATAATACGCTATAATGATTTCTCCGGGTTGAAGAATTTTCTTGTCAATCTCCGTCAGAGCAGTCTGATAATCAGCAAAGGGAATTTTATTGTGTACTAATATAGTTGGAAAAATTTCATTATGTGTGTGATTTACACCAACACCATCACCATTGCCATAAACTTTGGTTGTCATTTGTATATTATTTGCGAAATTAAATTTTCTTTATTTATCTAATTACGCAAAATAATAATCTCAAAACAGACTACCGGGACCTTTCGGTTTCTTCTTAAAGTCTTTTAAATTGACAATATTTACTACTTTCGTATCATTCTTTGGATCCGACGGGTCGGGAAGAATAAGATTAGATTTAATTGGTTCAACAAGTTTTGACGGACATCCCGGACAAATCTTTTCATTTTTCGGAGATAATTTTCCATTGAATATTTTTGTCCCGACTTTCTTTTTCGGATTTCCGGGTTTAAACGTAAACATATCCCACAGACTAGGCATAACTATTAAATAAGGACCGCATCCGGTATATAAATTTTTTTCATAAATTTTTCAGCATTTTTCTTTACATTCTTTCCGATTTGCTTAACCAGGAAAATGTAATTGTCTTCGTTCATCTTCTGAATAACAATTCCTTTGAATTCTTCTCCGCGATAACGAAATCTTATGGGAGTTTTCGATGATTCTATTTTAATGTTACACTCAACTCTTAAGAAGCTATCATTGATTGAAGTTACTTCATAATCGTCATCTCCCTGTTCATCATCAAATTTATCATAAATTTGGTTTTCTTCGTTTTCGTTGTTATCGTCGTCGTTGAATTCTGACTCTACTTCGTCGTCTGCTGTTTTAGGCCGACCATCGTCTTCAGAAAAATACTGCTCGTCTGTTATTTCGTCATTTTCGTCGCGATTAAAATCATCGTAAATCATAATTTGTAATTTGTAATTTTTATATTTATACAATAATTAAATTTAAAATTTTGGAGAAAAATAATCATTCAGATTAATATTTTTCTCATACTCATTCTGATTGTTGTAATCTATAGTGTCGTTTTTCTCATCTCTTATATCACTTAATATAATATTCTTATCGGCTTGAATTGTCAAAGGAATTGTAGAAGCGTATGTATTTATCAAGTTCTCTGACAGGGGTGCTTTATAAAGCGGCCCGTCAGCAACCCAGAAATTCACATTATCCATAAATGTGAGATAAAATTCCATACCACGACGGCTCAAAGCATAAAATGCAGCATTCCATAATCCGACGCTTTTATGTTTAAACCAATATTGTTTTTTACCATTTGCATCTGAAATATATTCTATAATGCGTTTGTCTGTTGTAAATCCGCATCCTTGAATAACATCAAAATCTTTTGGAATGTTTTTCAAATAGTCATTCCAAATATTGATGTCTTTTAAGAAAAGTACGTCATCTTCGAGTATAAGAACTCTCTCATAACCGAGATCGTAACAAATTTTAATCATTGAATAATGATTTCTCGAACAGTCGTATTCATTTGATTTTGTAAAACGACCTTTCTTCGACCGATTAAATGCATCAGCAATAATCGAATTATACGGAAATGGAGTTCCATAAAACCATCTTATTCTTGAATCAGTATCCGGCTGTGGAATATTTAATGCATTAAATTGATGTGTCATCAACTCTCTGCGCTCTTTACGATTGCTCATCGTCAATACGTAAATATGTCCAAATGAATCAATTAAGTTGTCAAATAATGTTTTCTCCATACAATAAACATATAGTTTCAATTGCTAATTCTACTAATCTTATTAAATTTAGTTTATTGTTTGGAGAATTTTCACGATTCTTCTTCAACAGATGCGTGTGTAATTTCCGAAGAATAAGTTCTTGTATTTGTAGTTTGAACATTTCCAATCATTAGAGATAACTCTGGATATTGTTCTGCAAATATTGGACCCATAGCATCCCAAAATTCTCTGACTTTTTCTTTGTCTGTGCCTATATGGTAATGTTTAGACGATACTCCCAAGTCATCCGTCGTATTTTCTATGAATATACCAACGCCGGCTTCTAACATACATTCTAATGCATTTGGGTCATTATATATATCTTCTAAAACATTGTCAAACGAATAATTTGGGGCATTGATAATATCAAATGCTTCTCCATATAAATGTCTCGAATTATTTGTTGAGAAATACATTATTTCTTTTTTAGCATTCATACATTTATATAATCCGTTCTTTTTTACAAATGCATTTCCTTCGACTCTCTCTCCCTTTTCATTAACTGCCCATCTTCTTGCAGAGACCATTTGTATATTATAATCAGTCGCATAATTAATAGCATTATACACTTTAATTATTTCCTTCTTTAAACCGGTTGTCGGGACGCTGTTGTTGCCAGAATCGCTGTTTGAAGTATTATCTTCAGTTTCTGGCACAACATTAGCAACCGTTTCTTCATTATCAAGAGGCGTATTTATTATTGGTTTTGGAGGAGTTGTATCAATTTGTCCAGTATTGATTACAGTTGTAGTCGGAACTTCATCAGAACCGTATGTTGCTTGAACAGCCATACGTCCCGGTATGGGCCATTCTCTGCGGACAAGTTTTAATTTTGTTGTCCAGTTTGTAGTTCCGTTATTATGTTCATCTTTTTTTGTCCACTTCCACATCAGTCCGTCAATAATATACCATCCGGAAGCACTTTCGTACAACATTCTTTGTGCCGGACTTCCAGTATTATCAGATGCTCTTGCAGTTGATTGCATTTTATCGTGGTCCATTATAATAACTGGAATTTTCTCTCCCCGCATAATTGCAAGATTCAATCCGTTGCATTCAACATCTGTATACTGCTTCTGCAACTACAAATTATTTCTCATATTATGCTCCCAACCGACATCATAAAACTTATTCGTATTTCCGCTGGCCATCATATTAGAACCGGTCTGTTCCATCTATTTTGCATCATCATTAGACATCGTTTCATTAATACCGCCGCCGTGAACGCTATATGAATTTTTAACAAAAGACATTGACGAACTTATCTGATCGGCTTGAGTATAAGTTAAATTCACGCCAGGTCCCATAAGAACGAAGAAACCATTTTGCAATTTAGTCATATTAATTGGTATAGAATAATTCATATCAAACCCAGTATTTTGCGTTTGAACTCCTGGGTTATCAATATTCATATTCTGCGTACTGTTAATACCAATCTCATTAGCAATTTCTCCGGCTTTATTTATAACTTTCCAATCTTTTATATAAAATGGTGATGTTGACTCATCTTCTTTTGGAATATTCGTCAATATCTTTCCCTGGGGTTTTGCTTTGCTGCGTTTTGTTTCTTCACTTTCATCAATCTTATCGCCGTCCTATCCTATTGAATTTACAATTGTGCTCACGTATGGCGTAAGATCTATGGGCTCGTCAAGACCGTCTGCAATCAACATTTTATTGATATTGATAAATGATAATCCGTATCGGGGATCTATCCAACAATCAAAAAATGAATCAAAATTCTTCCATGCTCTCGAACTGACTTCAAGAGCATAATCCATCAAAGAAGTAGTACACGGCCAACCCTGAAAGTCATCAGTATTATCTGGATCACAAAAATAAAAACCCAAACCAAGTTTTTTAGAAATTTCCATCATTACATCTCGGCTTGTTCCCTATATAACGGTCTTTTCTGATTCACTGTGTAAACTCGGAATAAACAGTTCGCCCTTTATAATATATGTAACTGGAAGATTGGTGAGTTCTGTGGGTTTCTCTGAATGTATTGCACTTGTAATCAAAAAATCTCCACGATATGATTTCACCATACCGCCGCCGGGAGACATAAACACAGCCATTTTATCTCCGGACTTTATCTGATTGTTTTTTAATAAATCGGAAGCTGAAGTGGTAACAACTAATTTTACTGTTGGTACGAAGCCGGTGCGGGGTATTTTAATAGTTTTATACTCATGATAATTTTTAAAATATCCTGTTTCTATATAGAATTCGTCAATTTCTTCCGGCGTAAAAAAATGATCATTTATTCGAATAACGGGATAAACTCGCCCCTTATTCTTAACCATATTTCCGGCAATTCCCTTTTTTGAACCGTCGCTACCAGATTGTTCGGGATATTGCGCATTTTGTGTTAATTGTTGTACTTGCTCTGGGGTAGCCTGATTTTCACTTGAACTTGTTTGTGGAATATTTTCTTTTGAATTTGAATTATCATCCAAAACAGTTGACTATATTGACTCTTCTTCTGCTTTTCTTTTTGCTTCTTCTTCCTCGCGAGCCTTGCGTTCTGCGTCTTCTTTTGCTCGTCTCTCGTCTGCTTTTTCAGATTTTAATGCTCTCTCATAATATTTTCCGTATGCTTCTTCTCTACTATGAGTAGATGCTACAAAATTAACTTCATCATAGCCCTCATATTTGTAAACAGTATATATTGTTTCTAATTCGCCAGTATACGGATTTTTGCCTTTATCTTTTTCTTCTTTTACGCATGCCATATATTATTTTGAGCGTCGATAATTTATATATTTATTTTTATTTTCTTTTGTTTATGAAATTCGAAACAAAAAATAAATCATCTTATGCGGTGGGAGTGGGATTCGAACCCACGCGCCGGGATTAACCGACCTAACGGTTTAGCAAACCGCCCCCTTCAGCCACTTGGGTATCCCACCGAATGGTGCGCCCTCAGGGACTCGAACCCTGGACCCACTGATTAAGAGTCAGCTACTCTACCAACTGAGCTAAGAGCGCAAATGTTGTGCTACCTCAGGGACTCGAACCCTGGACCCACGGGTTAAAGGCCCGCTACTCTACCAACTGAGCTAAGGAAGCATCATCATTATTTTTTGTGATCCAGTACAGATTCGAACTGCAATATAGAGACGCCTCGGCCCCCTGCTTTAACCAATTAAGCTACCGAATCAAATGTTGCGGGGCAGGGTGGAGTCGAACCACCGACACGGGGATTTTCAGTCCCCTGCTCTACCACCTGAGCTACTGCCCCAAATTTTGTGCCATCGCTGGAATCGAACCGCGCATAAATAACTCCTATTTTTCAGCCTTGCTCGCGAGATGCTGAATTTCGGTTAGCTAATCCCGTATGTACGATACGGCTACAGTCGCCAATATACTGTGATAAACCGGCATATCAATTTGTTGTTGGGCTGGTCGGAGTCGAACCGACGATCCCTTACTTGTAAGGCAAGTGCTTTGAACCACTAAGCTACAGCCCAATAATTAATACCTAAACACGCTCCAAGCCGCTAGCCTGTATATCTTGAGCGCCCTTCGTTGCAGCGAGATTTCAAGTTTAACTTCTGCACATTCCTAAACCCAAACCCTCGGTATTAATAGTGGTGGGGGCAAGATTCGAACTTGCGAAGCCCGAAGGCAGCAGATTTACAGTCTGCCCCGTTTGACCGCTTCGGTACCCCACCGGATTGTTGGGATGCCCGGACTTGAACCGGAGACCTCCACATTATCAGTGTGGCGCTCTAACCAACTGAGCTACATCCCAATATTGAGCGCAGTGCCCGATTCGAACGGGCGTATGCGGTTTTGCAGACCGCCGGCTGAACCAACTCACCCAACTGCGCATTGTTGTTACCACTAAGTCAAAGAACACTTTAAAAATTAAACCGGGCGTTTCTCTCGAAGCGTCCGGTCATGTTCTTGTTTATTTGTTTTGCCCTTTACATTTTACATGATTTGGTTATCCGGACGCATTTTATTGATGCAATAGAACTTACTCACAAATTTAATAAAACTTGTGCAGCAAATACTCTTGCTAATACTTTTATGTCCGTTTAATGTCATCATCTTTTTATTTATCTAAAATGTTTAAGTTCAAATTTCGATTTACTATTTAGACATCTATAATGTCATTTGGTTTAATTATTGTACTTACTATTTATCGTTTAGTTTTCAAAATTCGCTGCAAAGGTACAACTTTTTTTCATTTCTGCAAAATTTTTATGAACTTTTTTCTAAAAATAAATGTTTTTTAACGTTTTTGAAATATTTCAAAACAGTTTTTAACATTTGAAACCAATTTTATCATCATTTATTAAATAATGTTAACTATTTTAGAAAACTCATATTAAAAATTCTACAATTCAAACTTTTTATATACTTTTGCAGTAAAATAATATATAATGTATATAATATATATGGAACTGAATAAAAAATATCCAAGAACATATCATCTTCCCTTTTCTCCTGGGACGACCAATGATGATAAAAAACTCGGTGCCGATTGGTTTAAAGATTACGCCGGGAAAGAGATTGTCATAACAGAGAAAATGGACGGAGAATCTACTGCTATGAACGCTCAAGATGTTTATGCACGTTCACATGGTGCTCCGACAAGAACTCCATGGTCCAGAAATCTTTGGGATCCAACCGGCGGTTTATACTGGTATCTCAAACCGCTGATTGGCGAAACTGAAATGATTTACGGAGAAAATGTATATGGAATTCATTCTATAGAATATACAAAACTTCCGGTTTATTGGTTTATGTTTGCTGCAAATGACGGCGAGCGATGGTATTCTTGGGATGAAATACAAGAAATGGCTAAAATTTTAAATGTGCCGACTGTTCCCCTTCTTTGGCGCGGTATTGCGGAATCTGAAAAACAAATAACGGATTTAATTAATAAATTTGTATCAGAGCCTTCTGTATACGGTCCAACAAGAGAAGGAATCGTTATGAGAACTGTTGAAGGATTTCCATTCGAAGAAAACAGCGAAGAAGCATTCCCACATCACGTCTGTAAGTATGTGCGTCCTAATCACGTTCAAACAGACGTTCATTGGACTCGTTCTTGGAAGAAAGCCGAACTGATTAAATAGTGATATGAGCGAACTGTTGTCAAGAGAAGAATTTAAAAAGCAAGTATTTGCAAAGACATCCGGAAAGTGTTGTGTTCCCGGTTGTAATTGCGATGCTGCCGATGCGCACCACATAATGGACAGAAAATTGTGGAACGACGGCGGTTATTATCTTTTCAACGGAGCTGCACTATGTAACAAACATCATTTAGATGCAGAAAACAGTGTCATTCTTCCGAACGCTTGTTTAAAATATATGAACATCAACCCGGAAGATTGCTTTATCCCAGATAAGTTAAAAGAAAAATATAAAAACGATTTAAAACTTTCTTATCATAATGATTTGAAAAATGGGCGTATTGACAAATGGGGAAACGATGTAAATCAAGAATATGATTCAAATTGGTATAAACGATTTAAATAAAAGATATGAATTTTGACGAACACATTGATCATCTGATAGATTTGATGGAAAATGTACAGATGCATAAAATCACAATACTCACCGGCGGAAACGGCAGAGGTAAAAGTCTGATACGAAAACGACTTCCGTTTGTAATTTCTAAAAAAATGAATTTATCTCCAGACGATGCGCATCACTGCGTAAAATCTGTTTCTATGCAATTGCGCACAGAAAGTCGTCCGGAATTCGGAGCATTGTCAACTATGGCTCACGATAGGCCGTGGATGCCGACATCATATTCAACATTTAATACAATTAAACGATTATTGGAATTAGCAGAAAGTCAAAACAATTCAAATAACTACTTTGTATTTGATGAAATTGAAATCGGAATGAGTTCTGAAAGTATTGCTGGAATTGTCAAATATCTCAACGAAGAATTTGAAAAGATTGATTTCAACAAATGCTACGGAATTATGATTATTACTCATTCTGAAAAAATTGTCAAAACTCTAAAACACGACTATTTCTTGAACATAGAAGGAATGACAGAAGATGAGTGGATAAACAGAGAAATTGTCCCTACTGATTTTGAAGTCTTATATGACGAAAGCATAAAATTAATGCAAACAGTTAGAGACAGAAAGAAATAAATTAACTATCATTAAATATATTAAATATGAATAGTTTTCATTATGATTCTATTTTGAATTCGATTTTTGGAAAAACAAAAAACAGACTGATGTCTGAAGTTGATGATAATAAGTTAATAGAAATATTAAAAAGCAAACAAATTCGAACCGGAAAAGTCATTGAATGTAATCAAAGAACTATAGCTGATTTTTTTCCGTTGATTGCAAATCATAAATGGGAAGTTGTGTACTCGTATTATATGTGCGACGATTGCTATAAATCACGCTCACAAGCTCCGATATTCTGTAATACTGAATCATTTTTAAAATGGGAAGAACTGCGAAAAGATAAAGAGCGTTTCGAAAAAGAATGGCGCGATTTTGATAAAAAACACGGAGATTTCTGGGAAGATTCTAGATTCTTTGATGGGTATGCTGATATAACATTCGGTTCTATAGATTTTCTAAATATAACTTATGTAAAAGAACAAGAAAAATACATAAAAAGAAAATTTAAAAAAATAGACGAAATTGCTATCACTATTTATAAAAAAGAAAATGAGTTTAACCCATTTGGATACGATAATATCACCAGGAGGAAACCAAGAGCAGTATTCGTTCTTTCTCCGTGCGAAAAAGACGAACATGCCCGTCTTAAAATCATATCAAAAATGTTCAAAGATACAATTATTTACGATTATACTCGCTTCCTTATGGAAAAACAAGAAGAGTTGTATATTGATAAAATAACAGATGATATAATAAAATTGAACAATAAAAACATTTATAAATAATTACATACTTCAAAAAAATATTGATTATAAAATATGGCATTAGATCTAAAAAAATTATGTAAACAATATAAATTTATTGAAGACTTCGATGAATTTATTAATGAAAACGAAGGTATATTTGACAATAAAAATTTTAGAGATACTAAAGTAAGAGCATTATATATTAATATTACTGAAAACGACGAAGAAATTGAACGTTATTCAAATAATTTGCCATGCGAATTTCCATCCAAAATTGGGTTATTCACTTGGGATATGATTAAAGATCCCGGAATTAAAGGATTATATCAAGCATATAATAGAGAGCGTGGAAGGAATACGGGATATTCTAATGATATGTTTACAGTATTTCTCTATCCTTTCAATTGGTATATTACTAAAAAAATTGATAGTTTAATAATTCGTTTATTAGAATCTATACATAAAGACTTAAATCAAGATATTATATGTTCATGGAATGTGAAACAAAAATGCGATCCTCGACATCAAAATGCCGGTACAGAATTTATTAAATCCGGACTTGTACAAAAATACGTTAATTCGACTATGACCTTAATTAGTCTAATAGAAGAAAATATGATCGACGAAACTGTATTCGATACATTATTTTATCAACAAAATGGGTGTAGTGAAAAAACTAAAAATTTGCTTCGAAAAATTACATATATATTGAATGATTTTGATAACAACGAATCAGAACAATCAGTTGATTCTTATATCGAAAAAATTGATTTTTGCGTAACAAACTCTTCTTTGTCCGATTCAATTGATAACTCTATAATTTTTAAACTTGTTCCACCAGATTGGGATATAAATCACAACTCTTTAATTTTATCGTTTGATCAAAATACGACAAAATGTGCTATAAATAAAATAACAAAGGCTGGTTATGTAAGTAATGCTAATATAGTCGAATTGAGCAAAATATCAAAAGAAAATGAAATAATACGTAATATTCAAATACAATATAAAACAGAATATACATCTGACGAAATGGAAAATGAATATAAAAATATGGATTGTATAATATTAAATCCACCATATGATAAAAATTTATATAAAAAGTTCTTTAAAGCAGCATATCATTTGTTATCTAAAAAAGGAAAAATGATGTTCATTTGTCCCGCAGCGTTTTTAACTGATCAAAGATATAGAAGTACAGGTCTTGATAATTTAGAATTGAGACAAAAGATTGAATGTTATGTTACAAAAATCATAATTGAGAATTATAATCCGGAATTCAATACGAGAAACAATCATCCATTTTCTATCATTTATATCGATAAGAACAAAAAAGGAAATAAGATACAATTTATCTGTAACGGAGAAGAAAAAGAAGTTTATAGTATTAACGATTGCAATTTAAACGGAAATTCTCAAATGCAGTTAAATATTCAGAAGAAATGCATGAGTTATAAATTATTAGCACAACATCGTCTAGTTACTAAAAGCAATTCAGAAGAAATATTTAAAGGATTAGATAATAAATATTTCGTCGCTTTTAATGAAATGCTTTCAACACCGGTTTCAAATCCATCTTTTAACAAACAAGATTACAATATCAAAGGTTTATTTTATAGTTATACAGAATGTTATGTACATCATAATTATCAATACGTTCTCACTCAAGAAGAAGCTAAACAGTTAAGAGATGATGGTAAATTAAATTGGTTTTTCTATGGAACGAAAGAAGAAATGGAGAATTGGATATACAATTCAATGAATTTGAAATTAATGAAAGCATTTAGTATTATTCGTTTCTGGGATCAGCATAATCAAGTTATGAGATGTGCTCCATTTCTGTGTGAACAGAAATATACAGATTCTGAAATTTATGAACTTTTAAATATCAACGAAAAAGAACAAAAATACATTGATGAACTTTTGGCTAAATATAATATGAACGGCCAATGGTTCCAAAAGTATATCACTGGAAAATATAGATTTGAATCAAATAGATTAATTTAATGTTAAAAGAATCAACAAATGACATAAGAAAAGCAAGACATTCTGAAACTCAAGAAGATTTTACTCCTGAGTTTCTTTTAGAAGAATTGGCCAATACATTCTTCTCTGATGAGTATAAATGTCAATCTAAAACATTTCTTGATAACAGTTGCGGAAACGGAAACATCTTGCTATATATCATCAAAAAAAAGTTAGATAATGGTTCTACATATATAGAAGCATTAAATACTGTATATGGCATCGATTTGATGGCTGATAATATCAAAGAATGTCACAACCGCATTAAAGCACTTTTAGATGAAAGACACATCAAATACAATAAATCAGAAGTTAATAAAATATTGAAACATAATATTGTTTGCCACGATGCGCTTGATTGGGACTACAGAAATTGGAAACCAAAGAATAAAAAAATTAAACGAAAGAAATTATTTTAAAACATCTATATATGCAAACAATTAATTTAAATAAAAAGAATAATTTCAGATTAAAACCATATGAAAGTGCTCAATTAGCACTTTTCATAGAAAATATAAGAAATATAGCAACAAATTTTGCTAATACATACCCACCAGGAACATTTATAAAAACGTGGTTAAAAAGTCAAAAAGACATTCTTAATGATTTTGGTTATATATGTACTGCGCCCCGCGTAGATTTAGATGATGATCCGATGAGCGACGATAACATATATGAATATGAAAGTTTTAAAATACATAAAAACAAATACGAATCTTGTGTGAGTGTATGCTTTGTGCCAATATCTATTATCAGAGATGATTATCTGCCAAAAAGAATTAAATTATGTTCTGAACGAGTAATTGAAAAAACATCAATAGATGAATTCAAAAAATATATGACAGATTACATTACTGAACAAATACGAAGAAACAAAGAAGACATAAAAACTCACAAAGAATTTATTAAAGATTGGAAAGTGAAATTAAACGGCATAAACAAAACAATCTATTCAAAAGAAGAAAAGATTAATAAAATGCTAAAAGAAAACGAATTTATAATCTAAAATAAATAAACTGACAAACATTTATAAAAAATTATGGCAAGATTATTTTTACTGTTAAAGCCCATTTTGGACTTTTTGAAAAAAGAAAACGGAGAGTCTATCATTGAGTATTTGAAAAACAAGTATCCAAACACAACACTTAAAGATGTCGCTCTTTATGTGATTCTGTTTATTTTCGTGATTTACTTAATAACGAAATTAAGCGGAATAATCTTCTGGATGGTTGTCGTTGCTGCTGTTGTAATCTTCAGCACAAAACTTGTCAGAAAATACTTCTCAAACGAATAAACATCACCAACAGAATTCTAATTTAAAACCGGAGAAATTGTTTCTCCGGTTTTATTTTGAAATTATTTTATAAACATTTAATAATTTTGCGAATATTTTGAATCACGTATTCTGTTTTATCAATATCATCTAATATATCTTCAAATATTCTCATAATTATAAATGTTTCCGTTATTATTTTTTATGAATTTCTTTATAGCATCAATTACAAAAGTTTTTTGTTGAGATAAATTTTTAAACTCTCCCAATTTTAAAACCTATCGTTTGTTCCAAAACAAATCTATTAAAACATCAGCGAGTCTTATTACTTTTATCTTTTCAACATTTTTGTATGTAAGCGGATTATTTTTGTATTTGTTGAAAAAGTCTAATGGATAATTATCATCAAGTATATTAAGTTTTAATTTCAATTCTTTCTTAGTCTTTTGATCAATTAACATTTTGTATAAATCGGCTTGAAATACGATTTCATTAAAGCATTTTAACATATGCATCAAATTCCCGTCAAAATTCAGATAAATCCGGCAATATTTATTTTTCAAATCAGTTTCGTCAATTAAAACTCCATAATTTTCAAAAAAAGTCCAGGCATCATTATCGATTTCAAGAATATCCAAGCGAAAAGAATCCAAATAAACATCTAACTTTCTTTTTAATTTCTCAGCATTTTTAACAAACACTTCATTTTCGATTTCTGCATTATCTGAGTTTGGATAATGCCAAATGACAATCTAATAGTCAAATGCTGAATGTTCGAAATCATCATTTTGTGATAATTTCGAAATTATATTTTCATCATTGTCTAAATCTATATCATCTAATATATCTTCAAATATGCGTCTCATCATTCATTCGAGAATTATATTTTTTAATATATAACATAAAGCGTTTCACGCAATTTCTTATATAAGTTATAGTATCTTCTTCTTTATTGGAAGTCTGTTTAATCTTTAAAATATTTCCAAAGTTGTCATATATCATCGAAGAAATCTATTTAACTTCTTCAAAACTGATTATTCGATCTTTTGGATATCTTTTGCGTAAGAAAATTGAAAATGGAAATGAACTATATTTTGTGTTTGTATATTCAATCGACGCCTCCGGATGAGTGATTAATCCTTTGATATTTTTCGACTCACTTCTTTTATAAATAATACATCTATAACATTCTTCTAAGTTTGTTATTGAATTTGCTACTATATAAAAAAACTTCAACATATGCATCAAGTTGTTATCAAAATTAAAATATATACGATAAAATACACAATTTTCTAATAGTACATTATCAGTTAACAACCTTTCATCTTCTTCAGAAAACATTTTAAATTCTTTATTGATATTTTGATATTTCTATATATTAGATATATCATAAATCAATATCTCATTCTCATTAAAATAGTAAGAATCTAAATATACATTTAAAGCGTTTTTTAATAATTTTAATTTTGATGTAATAGTATCGTCTAATTCTTTATTTCCAAATTTTAAAACATCTTTATCTATTGGGATATAAAGAAGATAATCATATACTGACGTATCAACATAATCGTCTTGTATTTTAGATATTACATCTTCTTCCGCATCCACACTCTGGATATCTATATCATCTAATATGTCTTCAAATATTCTCATCTAAATATATTTATTTGAAGTATTATTAACAGTAAATACAATATGTTTGAAACAGACTTTTTATCTTATTTCTTGTACAATTTATGAATAAAAAAACATATAAACATTATAAAATGACAAGCAAGATTAAAAATGAAATAAAGAAATCGAATCGAAAGAAAACAGATTCAGATAAAAACATTAATGGATTTAAAGTTTTCGAATGCAATAATTCTATTTCTATAAAAGATGTAAATATAGAAGAAAACGACAATCCAAAAAAGATATAATAATGGCGTGGTCTAAATATTAGAATCAAATTTTTGAATATGCAACAAATGAAACAGCCGGTTCATTTGTCGTACAAGCAGTTGCCGGAAGCGGAAAAACAACAACAAGCATAGAATGCGCGAAACGAATTGTAGCTTCAAATCCGAAATTGCGTGTTTTATTTTTAGCATTTAATAGATCTATCGTTGAAGAATTAAAAAGCAGATTGACCGATTTCCCGTCAATACGTTGCTGTACTTTGCACTCTATGGGTCTTTCTGTATTAGGAAAAGTAAAAATAAACGTTAACGATAACAAATATAAAAATTGGTTTACTTCAAAATATACAAAATACGTTGATAAAGAATTAGAAGAGTCGAAAAAGTGGGCATACATATTTAATTGCACTGAACTGCACCGTTTATGCAGATTAAATCTTATATCAGATAAAGATTACGACGGAATTAATGAAGTAATGAACCGGCACTCTATCTTTCCGGTAGCAAACGAAGTATCAACAGTATCTAAAGCATTGTCAATATCTTCAAATCTTATGTTGTTCCGTTCAAAAAACGGCTATGAAATAGATTATACAGATATGATTACTTTACCTCTTGCTGAAGGCTTCCGGAAATTAATTCCTAAATATGATATTGTTTTTATAGACGAAGCACAAGATTTAAGTAAAGCCCAACAAAGATTGATGCTCGAATGCGTAAAACCAAAAACCGGAAAATTTATTGCTGTTGGAGATCCGGCGCAATCAATTGTAGGGTTCGCCGGAGCAATGTGTGATTCATTTGAGATTCTCTCAAAAAAAGCCGGAAAAGTTCTTCCGTTAAGTGTTAACTACAGATGCGGAAAAAACATCATCACAGCAGCTCAAAAATATGTTAAAGAAATAGAAGCATACGAAGATGCAATTGACGGAGAAATTTTACATAAATACGATTTGTATGATGCGTGTCCGGGAGATATGATTATATGCAGAAAAACGAAACCCCTGGTATATGTTGCATTAAAATTAATGTCTAAAGGTAAAAGTTGTTTTGTAAAAGGACGAGACATCGCAGAAGCAATTATACATCTAATAGAAAAAGCAGAAGCAAAAAGTTTGAAAGAAATTACAATCTCAGAACTTTTCGCATATCTTGATGAAAGTATTATCAATTTAAGAGAAAAACTTATAGAAAGAAATATAGCAAATCCAAATGCACACCCGGCACTAATTGAATTATACGATTTGACATCAGCTTGTAAAATAATTGGAAAATATTCGAAAGACCTTCAAGAATTGAAAGATACATTAAATAAAATATTTGTCAATCAAGTTCGCGGAGATGCGATTATGTTATGTACTGTTCATAAAGCAAAGGGACTTGAA